>Ga0210044_10000601_pt1 | contig 54383 bp, 48 predicted proteins | sample CryGey13umfilter_2_FD_183959 | JGI IMG/M metagenome (GOLD analysis project Ga0210044, IMG submission 183959) | Groundwater microbial communities from aquifer in Utah, USA - Crystal Geyser 4/9/14 3 um filter (SPAdes) (version 2) | ecosystem: Environmental > Aquatic > Deep subsurface >...
ACTTTTTTCCAGAGAACATGCTTTTTCTTGCTTGTCGATCCCCTTCGGCAGGTGATCGAAATGATCGAGGAATCGGCCCGTCAACCCGCGACCCGCGAAAACCCCGCCCCCCCTCTGAACGGTTACGATCCGTGGGCCCTGGACCGTTGGCCGGCGTCGATCGTAGAATGCCGGCCAAGCCATGGACCAGCCACGCACCAAGCAGAGCAGGCGGGCCACCAAGCAGAGCAGGCGGGCCAGCCGACTGGGCGCGATCATCGCGCTGGTGGCGCTGGGATCCGCGAGCGCCATAGGGGCTGCCGTGTGGTCCAAGCTGTATGACCCCAAGGATCACTACTACGTCCGGCTCGACGAGTCGGTCAGCGGGCTGGAGGTGGGCAGCGGGGTGAAAATGAAGGGCGTGCGGGTGGGTCAGGTGCGTCGCATCGACATCGGCCGCCACGGGGTGAGCGTGATCGTGACCCTCGCGCTGGATCCGGGCACCCCCATCACGTGGGACACCCGGGCGACGATGACGGCCATCGGCGTGACCGGGCTGCAGTTCATCGAACTGGATGGCGGGAACGCCCGCTCACCCCGCATCGAGCCCGACACCCGCAAGTCGATCATCAAGGCCGGGCCCTCGACGCTGGATCTGCTGATGAAGCACGGCACGAGCATCGCGGGCAAGCTGGAGGCGCTGCAGCAAAGCCTGGTGGGGCTTCGTTCGCGGGTGGCGGGCACGCGGCTCCAGGGGATGAAGGACAACATCCAGCAGCTGGTGGCGACGGTGGAGCGAATCCAGCGCGACAGCCGTCGACACACGACGAAGATCACCCGCAGCCTGGATCACGTGACGCTGGCGATGGACCGCGCGGCGGGCGCCTTGCGCGCCGTGCGGGGGGAGGTGAACCAACGCGGGGGGCAGGCCCGACAGGCCGCGCTGGCCGCGGCGCGCTCGCTGGAGCGCGCGATGAACGAGCTGAAGCTGGAGCAGGTCGAGCGTACGCTCGATCAGACCACGCGGGCGATCCAGCGCCGCGGGGCCGGTCTCAACCTCGCGCACACGGCGGACGTCTTCGCCGCGGCGGGCCGCCAGCTGGCGCGGGTCAGCGATGATCTGGACGTATCGCTGACGCGCAGCTCCGGGCAGTGGAACGAGATCAAGAAGAACCTGCGCGAGGCCGGGTTGTTCATCCAGCAGCTCAAGGCGCGGTTCATCAAGGAGTAGGCGTTCGAGTCGCGTCCGCTGGTCACGGCGTGCAGTTGCTGAGGACCTGGAGGTCGTCAAGGTACACGCCCTCGTAGTTGTTGGCCGCCGAGTCCTTGCTGTCGAACGAGAACATGAACTGCACGCTCTGCCCCGCCAGCGACGTGACGTCCACCGCGATGGGGATGAAGACCTTGTTCGTCAGCCCGTAGTTCGGCTCCTTGGTGGAGTCCCAGATGATGGTCCCCGCGGGCTGGACCGTGATCCAGACGTAGTCCCAGGTGTAGCCCTCGGTGTCCTTGTACAGCTGGAACTTGAGGCACAGCTTGCCGGCCCCGCTGGGCAGCGTCACCGCCGGGCTCGTGACCTGGCCCGAGACGATCTTGCTGGGATCGTCGTAGACCCGGGTGGCCACGTTGCCGAAGTACAGGCTGTAGGCCGGGCTCACCGAGCGGTAACTGTCCACCTGCCACACCGAGGTGCTGGTGGCGGGGCTGGGTGTTACGGTGAAGCCCTGCAGCGTGCCGGTGTCGAAGGCCCAGGTCACCTGGGGCGTGCCGCCGGAGGCCGACCAGCGGCTGGTGCTGCTGGAGACGCTGCAGTACTCGCAGGCGTTGGTCGGGTTGTGCGCGCCGCTCGCGTAGCAGGTCTTGACCCCGCTGATGGTGAGCAGGCAGTAGTTGCTCTTCAGCGGGTAGGTGCAGCCACCCTTGCCGTCGCAGGTGTTGGTGGTGCAGGTCAGGTTGTCGTTGCAGGTGAAGGTCGTACCGGCGCAGACGCCGCTGGAGCTGCAGGTGTCCAGCTTGGTGCACAGGTCGCCGTCGTCGCAGGTGACGCCGGACTTGGGCAGGTAGATGCATGAGCCGTTGGAGCAGATCCCGGGCACCGTGTAGCACTGGCTGTCGGGGGGGGCGTCACAGGTGATGGTGGAGCAGGGATCGCCCTTGCACACGTTGTTCGGGAGGTCGCAGCCGAAGGGGCAGGTCATGTCGGCCGACCCGTAGGCGCAGAGGCCTGCGCTGCAGACGCCGGGGGCGGTGTAGATCGTGACGGTGTCGGCATCCTTGCATATGCTGGCCGGGGGGGTGTTGCACACCACGGCCGACCCGTGGCACGAGCCTGCGGTACAGATGTCGGAGGTGGTGCAGCTGTCGGCGTCGTCACACGATTTGCCGTTGTCCGGCGTGTAGTCGCACTTGCCGTCGACGCAGGTGCCGGGTGAGAGGTAGCAGCTGCTGGGCGGAGAGGTGCAGGTGAGGGTGTCGCACAGGTCAGTCGTGCATCCGCCACGGTCCGCGTCGCAGCCCAGCGGGCAGGCGATGGCGGTGGAGGGGTAGGTGCACGCACCCTGACTGCACAGCCCCACCGGTGAGTAGATGGTGAGGGTCGTGGCGTCCTTGCATGTATTCGCCGGGGGAGTGTTGCAGACGCACTCGGAGACACATGCCCCGTTGCTGCAGGTGTGACCAACCGGGCACGGGGTGGGACTGCTCCAGCGCCGGGATTCGTTGAAGTCCTGGACGCAGGTGACGAGCTTGTCCCCCAGGCACTTGGTGTCGGTCATCTGACACTCCGTCACCTGAGGTGGCAGTGCGATGTCGCCGCAGCCGACCAACAGGGTGACGATGATGGGACCCAGACGGCGCATGCAATCTTGATCGTATCGGTTGTCCCGGTCCGACGCAATCGGGTGATGGACTACTTCACCGCTGCTTCACTGCTACTTCACCGGGGGTCGGGTCCGTTTCTGCCCCAGCACATGCTGCTCCCAGGTGCGCTGGAACGCCGTCATGTCCCGGCCCGGCTCTCCGAGCACCTGCTTCAGGGTCTGGTACCCCGTGGGATCCTTACCGTGGTTCTTCACGAACGCGTGGTAGTAGGTCTGCAGCAGACCCTTGTCCTGCAGGTAGTACAGCAGGTAGCGCGACTGGGCGTAGTTGGTCCCCGAATCCTGTTCGTAGAACTGAGTCTCGTTCATTCGCATCAGGTGGGCGAAGGCCGGCACCGCCCCGCGGCGGATGGCCTGCTGCAGCCCGGGCAGTCGCCAGTTCAGGTAGCCCCAGATCGGGTGGTTGCGTCGGCCGACGCCCTCGTACAGCGAGCCCATGCCCTCGTTGAACCACGGCGGGCAATCGGGGAAGTTGGTTTCCATGAAGGGGTGGACGATCTCGTGGACCAGAGTTCCCCTGCCGGTGCTGATGTTCATGATCAGGGCGTGTTGGGACGGTGAGTAGAACCCGAAGGGCGTGCCGGCGGGCTGGCCCGTCAACCTGCGGGCGTTGACCTCATACGACGGCCGGTCGCCGAACAGGTAGATCGTGACGATCTGCGCCGGATCCCGCGCGAAGTAGCGCCGCTTCAGCTCGGCCACGGACCAGCGGATCAGGCCGCGGGCGTGGGCCCGTAGCTCCCGCGGCGACACCGTGCCGGTGACGACGAACGGCGGCTCGATCACCATCGGGAACCGCCCGCGCAGGCGGCGGAGGGTCGGCTGCAGCTTCATCACGTGCTGGACGTAGTCTGCCGCGGCGTGTTCCACCCGGGGCAGGCGCGGGATCTGCAACCGGGTGTACTTCAGCGGGATGCGGATCACGAGGTCGTGATCCGGGCGGTAGGGGAGGGGCCACAGGGCCAACATCTCCCGTCGGGCCATCCGGCGGTAGCTCCCCCCGTCCACGGCCGGCTCGTGGTAGATCACTTCGTCCCGCTTCACGTCGTAGCCCAGCACCAGCCGAAAGTGCTGGGTCGTGTTGGGACTGCTGTCGTAGTGCGTGCAGATGATGGACGGCACGCTGGCCCGCAGGTCCCGGTGCAGCTGGGCGAACTGCGCCTCGAGTGTCGCTTGTCGCTTTTGGGCCCGCGGGATGTCGTACCACACCTTGCCGGGCTCGAACCCGAGCCGCTTCAGGCCACTGACCAGCTCCCGCGCAACGACGCCTCGGCCCAGCAGTGGATCGACGCCGCTGATGGTGAAGAAGTCGTCCTGGCTCACCCGGTGTCCGAGTCTGCGCAGGGCCATCTCGACGCAGGCCTCGCCGCAGAAGTCGGGTTTCTGTTGTATGAAGGGCACGTTCGGGATGACGACGCTGCCCAGCTGCCCCGGGTTGGACGGGACACCGGACGAGGCGTTCGGGATCGGTCGATCGGTGTGGGGCCGTGTCTGGGCGATGGTCTCCTGCTGGCAGGCCAGCCACATCAGGGAGGGCAGCAGGGTCAGCAGGATGCGGTGTGGTGTCATTGGACCTCTCCCGTGGTACGGGGCGTGGCCCATGGCTTCTCCCCGATTGGCTCTTCTCACCCGATCCCGGGTGGGGTAGTGTGGTGGCAATACCAACTGGCAACAGGGCGAGGGTCATGCACGCGGTCACACATCAGGAACGTCGTCAGGCACCACGGGCTCCGTTTGGCGAGCCCGTGATGATCCGGACGGGGTTGGGCGTCTTGCCGGCGAAGGGTGGCAATGTGAGCGAGTCGGGCATGCTGTTGAGCACGCGGGCGGAGGAGGGATCGGCGCAGGAGCCTCGGCTGTGGCTCAGCTTCACCCTTCCGCGGGTGCCTCACGTGCTTCAGCTCAGAGCGGAAGTGGTTCGGAAGCAGCGGTCCGGCGAGCAGTTCCACCTGGGGGTTCGATTTGTCGAGATGCCGCGGGGCGTACGGCGTATGCTGCGAACGTACGTCTTCACCGGGGGGGGCCGGGTCAAGGACTACTCGCCGGATGAGCACCAGGCGACCGTCTAGTAGTAGGAGTAGGGGCCTTCGAGATCGCTGTCTCGTCAGATCACCCCTTGACGAGACGCGTGCGAGCGCCCACACTCCCATTGTTCCAAGCGATGATCTCTAGTTCGAGAGATGATCGTCCAGTCATCGGCGGCATCAAGGACAACAGGCCGCCAGCACAAGAAGGTTTTAAAGTGGAAAAAGGTTCAGTGAAGTGGTTCAACGATTCCAAGGGTTTTGGCTTCATCGCTCAGGAGAATGGCAACGATGTGTTCGTGCATCATTCGGCCATCATGATGGAAGGCTTCAAGAGCCTGAGCGAAGGTGATTCGGTCGAGTTCGAGGTAACCCAGGGACCCAAGGGTCTCCAGGCGCAGAACGTTCGTCGGATCTGAAGTACCGCTTGAATCAACTCGGGGCGGGCCCACAAGGCCCGCCCTTTCAGCACCGAGAAGAACCAGGGAGTCAGGGATGAGGTCAGGGCAGACTCGTGGTGTCGTGATGACGGAGTCAGAGGCGACACGGCGTGTAGTGGAGCCGGTTCTTCGCGCGGCCGGCTATCGAATCGAGCACGCTCAGGGTTCGCTGGACACCTTGCGCCGGCTGTCGGCGACGTGAGCGGGATCAGCGCCGGTTGAGAGCTGTCGGCCCGCATCGCGGGCCACCAGCAGCACGCCCAGCAGGATGGCGGCGACTCCGACCCATTGCATCACCGTCAGTCGTTCTCCCAGCATCAACCCCGCCACCATCACGATCACCACGAAGCCACAGGTCGTCATGATCGGGTAGGCCACGCTGATGGGGAGCTTCTGCAGCGCCATGGAGTAGAACACCACGTTCAGTCCGAAACAGAGCAAACCCACCAGCAGGATCCAGTGGCGCAGGACCAGGCGCACGAGGCCGATCAGGCCACCGTCGAGCAGCCCGGCACCGGCCAGCTCGGCGTCAAGTCCCCGCATGCCGAACTTGATCATCAGGTTGGCAGCGGCATTGAGCACCAGCGCCACCACCAGGGCGATTGCATACTTCATGTAGACTCCGGTTTCTTCGATGGTCGGACGAGCCGCACCGCTCCGTCGGCGTTGTCGCTGATTGTACACGTGAGGACATCGGTGTCATGAATTTGGTGCCGACTGTCAACGCTGGACACATGCGACAGGTAGGGCGCTGAAGCGGCAAGTGGGTCCGGGCTTGGGCACAAAGAGCCCTGATCGTCGATGCTTGTTCCACCTGGCCGCCAAGGTCTTTGGGCCGCGGGTCAAGGCACGTGGCTTGCACAACCCAGGGACGGAGGAACGACGCCATGGACCAGGAGCTGGCCATCGAGATCGCACGCATTCGAGCAACCCTACGTCGAGCGCTCGGGAGCCTCACCTCCGGTGAAGCGCTTCAGGCGGGTGATGTCACCGTCGAGGTGCGCGACGCTCTGGAGCGGCTGCGCGAGCTGGCCGACGTTGCGGATGACGGGACGCTGCACTTCGAGCACCTGCGATGGAGCTTCCATCTGTCCAGCCGGATCCCTCGCGCCGCGTGAAAGTATCGGAGCCCCTGGAAGAACCCCGGATCCTACACCGCGTCGCGTCATAACCGCTCGAAAACAGTCAGAAAATGGATTGACACGGGGATCAGACCCCTGCATCATTGGCGCTTCAATCCAATCGAGACGATCAAGGCGGCGGAGCCATGGGTAGTATGACCCTGAGGCGCGGCGGCGAGTATGCTGGCCGGCGTGCGGTGCAGAGTAGCAGACGAGCAGACCATCAAGTCCAGGTGCTGGTGGTTCCACTGGACCAGCCAACGGACCCGTTTCAGGGGTGGTCAGAGAGTATCAGCGGAGATGGGCTCTTCGTGCGGTCCTCCACGTTGCTACCGGCGGAGTCGGGGTGCTTGCTGAAGATCATCCGCGAGGACCATCCCACTGGCAAAGAGCTGTGGGCCCGAGCGAAGGTGGTCCACTATCTTCCGGGTGCGGGCTTTGGCTGCAAGCTCACCCAGCTCGCCCCACAGATGCGGACACTCCTCGAGCGGTGGCTCGATGAGACGCCGGTGGGCGTGCCGCTGATCCGCCCCTTTGGCCGACACCGACGCAACACCGATCAGATCTAGATCACGCCTCAGCGGGTCACGCCTCAGCTGATGCCCTTGCAGGTCGAGGTCAGCCAGTCGCAGCTCGACCCGAGCGGGCAGCACGCGGTGCAGCCGCAGAGGGTGGCGTCGGGGGAGCAGAGGGGGATGCACTTGCCGCCGACCAGCTGCTGACCGCAGGGGCAGCTGGTGGGAGGTGGTGGGGGAGGTGGGGCCACGCATTTGCCGCTCTTGCAGCTGGTCCCCGTGGGGCAGGTGCCGCTGGCGCAGGTCCCGCCGCAGCCGTCGTCGGCGCCGCAGGCCTTTCCGGTGCAGGTCGGCGTGCAGCACAGCCAGACCGAGTTGTCGTTGATGCACTTGGCGCTGGCCTGACAGTCCTTGCACACGCTGCCGCAGCCGTCTGCCTCGCCGCAGCCCTTGGCCACGCAGTCTGGCAGGCAGACGCAGGTGCCGTACTTGCACGCCTGACCCGAGGGGCAGGTGCCGCTGCTGCAGGTTCCGCCACAGCCGTCGTCGGCCCCGCAGGCCTTGTCCGTGCAGTCGGGGGTGCAGCAGAGCCAGACCGAGTTGTCGTTGATGCACTTGGCGCTGGCCTCACAGCCCTTGCAGATGCTGCCACAGTCATCGGCCTCGCCACAGCCCTTGGTGACGCAGTTGGGGACACAGACGCACTTGCCGCCCTGACAGGTCTGGCCTGCCGCACAGGTGCCGGTCTTGCACGTCCCCCCACATCCATTCGATGCCCCGCACACCGTGCACTTCGGGGTGCACACGGGCGGTGGCACGGGCCACGTCACCTTGCCGGTGCAGGAGTCGTAGCACTTGCCCTCCTTGCAGTACTCTCCCGCCTGGCACGTGACGCTGGCGCACTTGTTCGCGACGCACTTGCCGCCGCTGCAGGTGGTGCCCGCGGCGCACGTGACACCCGCGCATGCGTCCGGCGCGCAGGGAACGAGGGTCGCCACCTGCCCCGCCTTGCAGTTGACGCCCACCTGGATCAGGTCGTGGCACTTCCCGTCGGAAGGTGCGCAGTACTGGCCCGCGGAGCAGCTGGTCTTGGCGCAGGGGACGTTGAAGCAGCCGGTGACGCAGTGGCCATCGGCGCAGGTCTCACCCTTGGGGCAGGTGACACCATCACACGGCGCCTTGAGGTCCACGCACGCCACCTTGCAGGTGGACGACGGACAGCCGACCCAGGTGTCGGTGCACGGGTTGGCCTGGCAGTCGCCCTGAACGCAGATCTTTCCCCCGGCGCAGAAGTAGTCGGGCACGACGCACACGCTGCCCGCTTCGCTGCCGACCATGTCCGCCGCCGCCATGGGCGGGACGAAGCTCAGCCCACTGTTGTCGTCCGACGATGACTCCATCAGGCCGGTACAGGCTACGACGGGCAGCACCAGCAGCAGGATGGCGTTCTTCACGGCGATCTCCTCGTCACGGTTTTCCCCGCACTGTGGGGCCATCCCGGATCAGAGCAAACGGGGTGCCACCACGGGATCGCGTGGTATCGCGCGCTTGCAGCTGGGCCGTCTCCATGGCTGCGTATCGCCACGGTGCAGGTGCAAACGATGAGTGGGCAGCGTACGCCCGGGCGGAGTATGATCCCGGTGGATGAGACCGATCGCTGCCTTGCTGGTGTACCTCTCGCTGGGGTCGGGCTGCGGGCCGACCCTGGATGCGGTCGGCCGGGAGCCAGGGAGCATCACCTCCGGCACGTTGGATCCGGGGCACCCCTCGGTGGGGCTGCTGCTGGTGCCCACTGCACCGAACAAGGTCGGGCAGTGCACCGGGACGCTGGTGGGGGAACGAACGGTGCTGACCGCCGCCCACTGCCTCACGTTCATCGGCACCTACCTGTTCCAGCTGGACCGGCAATACGCGGTGCAACGGGTGCTGCCGCACCCGTGGTTTGACGCCACGCTGCCCAAGATCCCGCCAGACCACGACATCGGACTGGTGTTCCTGGAGCGCCCACCCGAGGTGAAGCCCTCGACGGTGTGTACGGATGCGCCTCGACCCGGCGGGGAGCTGGTGCTGGTCGGCTTCGGCATCACGGCGGATGGCGCCGACGATGGGGGCGTCAAGCGGCTGGTGGACAACGTGGTGGAGCAGGTCCGCCCCACGCGCTTCAGCGTCAACGGTAGTGGCAACCTGTGCCAGGGTGACTCGGGCGGACCGGCGTTCGCCGTGAATGGTCAGGAGGAGCTGGTGGCGGGGGTGACCTCGGCCTCCGAGGGCGCGTGCGGCACCAGCCGCTCGTGGGAGACGCGGGTGGACGCCTATTGGAGCTGGCTCAAGGCGGAGGCCGCAGGGGACATCATCCTGCCGGGGCCGCCACAGGTCCACATCGACGCTCCGGCGAACGACGCCACGCTGCTGCCGGCGGTGAAGGTCGAGGCCTCGGTGCTGGATGACGGGCAGGTGGTGCAGGTGGGGCTGCAGGTGGACGGCAAGCCGGGCGGAACCGTGAGTGCGCCGCCGTTCCGGTTCTCGCTGGAGCTTGCCCCGGGTCGGCATGACCTCGAGGTGTGGGCCGTGGACGACGGGGGTCGCGAGGGCCAGGACGCCGTGAGTGTCTCGGTGGTGAGCGGCGATCTGGCGCTGGGACAGACCTGCACCGAGGACTTGGAGTGCGTCTCCGGGCGCTGCCTGAAAGAAGAGGCGGATCCCTACTGCACCCAGACCTGCACGCAAGACTGCCCCGAGGGGTTCAGCTGCCGCGCCGCCGACGCGATCTGCGTGCGGGATGGCCGGGGAGGAGGTGGGTGCGCCGTGGCGCCCGAGGGAGGGACCGGCGAGGTACCCTGGTTGCTGCTGGGTCTGGCGCTGGTCGGGTTGTGGCGACGAGGCAGTCCGTGACGAGCCGTCGGTTGTTCCTGGTCAGCCTGGCGGCGGCCAGCGGGATGCTGCTGTTCCTGTCCAACTACCCGCTGCACCTGTGGCCGGTGCAGGCCGTGGCGCTGGTGCCGCTGTGGGTCGGCCTGCTGCGACTGGCCCGCTCGACGCTGGATGCGGTGCTCGCGGGGCTCGTGACGGCGATCGTCAACCTGCTCCCGCTGTCGGTGATGCTCGAGTTTCCGTTGTTGATGGCGGCGGGGCTGTTGCTGTATCTCGCGCTGCTGTGGACGCTGCTGGTGGTGGGTGTGCATCAGGTGATCCGCGCTCCGGCGCCGCTGGGGGCGCTGGGGGCCGGGGCCGTGGCGGTGCTGGTGGAGTGGGCCGACTTCAACCTCGCTCCGGTGTGGGGCACGGCCCAGAGCTTCGCGCGCGTGTGGAGCGCCGGGCCCCAGGCGATCCAGATCGTGTCCGCCGGCGGGATGCTGGCTCTGGTCTTTGTGCTGGTGGCGCTGCAGGTGCTGGTGGCGAGCCTGCTGGTGGTTCCCACCCATCGTCGGAGATCGGCGCTGAGCCTGCTGCTGCTGCTGGGGGCGGTGGGGCTCCATGCCTATCTGGTCTGGCCGCGCAACGTCGCTGGCCACCTGCGCGTCGCGGCCATGGGGTGGACCGACGACCACATGCCACGGGACGCCATGGCCCGGCTGGACCGGGTGTTCCTCCCCCTGGCGCGCAAGGCGATGGACGCCGGCGCCCGCATCATCGTCTCCCCCGAGGTCGGGCTGTGGCTCGACCCCCTGGAGCGGGAGGCCGTGATGGCGCGACTGTCGACGCTGGCGCGCCAGCACCGGGTGATGCTGGCGGTGGGCTACTTCAATCGCCAGCGCAACGACAACCGCATCGCCTTCGTCGACGAGCAGGGCGATCTGGTGGGGGAGTACGTGAAGACCCACCTGATCCCCTTCGTCGAGCACTACCAAGCGGGCAGTGGGGTGCGGATCACGCTGGCTGGGCCGCGCATCGCCAAGGCGGAGCGCATGGGATCCGACCGCGTGCGCCTGGGGGGGATGATCTGCCAGGACGACAACTTCACCGACGTGGCGCGGGGCTACGGCAGGGACGGCGCTCAGATCGTCGTCGTGCCGACCAACGACTGGCGGCAGGTGCGCCACTACCACTTCGAGAACAGCATCTTTCGCGGGGTGGAGAACCGCTACGGCGTGATCCGCGCCGCCTCCAACGGGATCAGCGCCATCATCGCCCCCTCGGGCCAGGTGCTGGCCCGCTCGGACCACTTCAAGGATGGCCCCGGGGTGATCGTGGCCGACATGCCGGTGGTCCCGGCCGGGACGCCATACAGCCGGGCGGGGGATGTCATCGTCGTCGTGTGTCTCATCGGGTTGATCGGCGGGGTCGTGTTGTTCCGGATGCGGAGGAGACGGGCACGAAATACCTGAGCTCGGGGCCGTTGTGGCCCGAGTTCTTGCGCGGCATGATCCACCCCGGCACAATGATGCACCGGAGGAATCGATGGTCACTCGATCGCTGTCGCTGTTGGTCGCGCTGCTGCTGGCGCTGTGCTGGACCGGATGCAAGCAGCAGGCACCATCCCCCTGGAACGAGATGAAGTTCCCGCTGCGCCACGGTGAGATCCTCCCCGGCGCGGATGCAAACAACCTGAAGGTGCTGTACCGCAGCACGGATCGGCGCAAGGATCTGTACCGCGAGTTCCGGCGGTCGCTGGAGCGCAGCGGCTACAAGCACGAACGGGATGGCAAGGCACACGATCCACCCGGCAACACCTACTCTGGCGTGTTCAAGAAGGAGGCGGCAGAGTTGCTGCTCACCGTCAGCGGCGCGGGAGTCGGGGACACCAACGTCGAGGTCAAGCGGCTGGATTGGTCAGATTGAGGGTTGGCCTCGCCCAACCTCCCCGTCCTGCAGCACCCGCAGCAGCTTGCCCTGGATCACCAGGTCCAGCTCGCCTATCTCGTAGAGAAATAGCGTGCCACCATCGGCCTCCCGAAACAGGCCGGGACGCGATCGGCTGGCGCCGGTGAAGGCGCCGCGCTCGTGGCCGAACAGCTCCGCCTCGGCCAGGTCTTGCGGCGCAGTTGAACTTGAGGAACGGCCCCGTGGCCCGGGAAGAGCGGGTCACCAGCGCGTCGGCCATCAGCTCCTTGCCGGTTCCGCTCTCTCCCGTGATCAGCACCGTGACGTCGCGCGGGGCCCCGCGCTCCACGATCTGCCGCATGCGCACCACCAGCGAGAGGATCCTGTCGGATCCCCGACCGATCTTCAAGCGACCGGTGTCGGATTCCTGTACAGGCGTTGACATCGGTGAAGATATCGCCATCCTGGGGAAGCGTGTGTTCGCCAGAGCGGGGCGGGTGATCGCTGCCGGCTTCGGCCGGGGGAGGAAAGTCCGAGCTCCACAGGGCAGGGTGCCGGATAACGTCCGGTGGGGGTAACCCCAAGGAAAGTGCCACAGAAAGCAAACCGCCGGATCCGAAAGGATTGGTAAGGGTGAAAGGGTGCGGTAAGAGCGCACCGGGGTCCTGGTAACAGGGCTCGCATGGTAAACCCCACCCGGAGCAAGACCAAACAGGGACAGGCCGCTCCTTCGGGGGCGGCCTGGGGCGGCTCGTCCTCGTTCCCGGGTAGTGTCGCTCGAGCCACCGGGTAACCAGTGGCCTAGATGAATGATCGCCACGCGCGGCGGGTAACCAAGGCGCGGACAGAACTCGGCTTACAGCCCCGACTGTGACGAACACACGCACTTTCGTCAGTCTTCCCCGAGTGCAACTTGGCATCTGATCTGCACCTGTCCTGGGTCAGCAAGGACAGGAGCGGAGGATGACCAGGCTAAACTCCTCGATATTCAAGGTGGTTCGGATCGCGGCCCTGGTGCTGGTGGCTTCCGTAATCGCCACACCGCCTGTCAGAGCTGGCAAGCTGGGTAGGCAGTTCATCAACCCGGACGTGGCGCGCCTGAGGCGATCCGTCGTGAAGCCTGCGGCCCCGACGTTCATGTCAGCCGCGGATGCCATGAAGCTGGTTCGAAGTGGCAGCCGGGTGATGCTGCCCACGGAGGCCGGCGCCTCCCAGATGCTGGTCAATGCCCTGGTCCAGCGCGGCCAGTCGCTGCGTGGGAGTCGACCGGTGGAGGTCCTGCACAGCGCCAGCTTGATCCAGTATCCCCAGCTCAGCTCGACCAAGGTCCAGGTCAACGGTCTGTTCATCAACGGCGGCGCCCGCGGTCTCGTCGGCAAGGGGATGAAGATCACGCCGACCTACCTCAGTGAGATCCCCAGGCTGCTCCAGGGCCCGCTCAAGCCCAACGTGGTTCTGATCCGCGTCTCCCCGCCGGACAAGAACGGCTACGTCAACACCGGCGCCTCCGCGGGCCTCATCGCCGACCTCATCACGAACCCCAAGATCAAGGTCATCGCCGAGGTCAACCCCAACTCGCCGCGAACCCGCGGGGAAACCCGCATACACCAGAGCCACATCGACGCCATGGTGAAGTCCAGCGAGCCCATGCCGGAGCTGACCTGGGGCCGCACCGCGCTGGTGGACCTGGCCATCGGCCGCAACGTGGCCCGTGAGATCCCCAACGGGTCGACCCTGCAGCTGGGCATTGGACCGATCCAGAAGGCCGTGGGCGAGCAGCTGGCCAAGGAGGGTGCGCGGTCCAATCGCCGGGGCAAGCAGTTCAAGGTCCGCGTCCGCAGTGAGATGATCGACGACAGCCTGGTGGCCATGGCTCAGGCCGGGATCATCTCCCGCAGCCGGGACTCGGTGCAGCTGGGGTTCGCCGTGGGCAGCCAGAAGCTGTACGACCTGCTGGGCCAGGACCACCGGGTGAAGATGGTCGCCACGAGCAAGATCAACGACCCCGCCGAGGCCGGCAAGCGCAACAAGCTGATGGCGATCAACTCGGGGGTGCAGGTCGGGCTGCTCAACGGCGGCGAGGTCTGCTCCGAGGCGGTGCCCCGGCGCGGCCCCGATGGCAAGCTCCGACCGGTGCAGTACAGCGGCGTCGGCGGGCAGGTGGACTTCTTCCGCGCGGTGCAGCGCTCTCGTGGCGGGAAGGGCTTTCTCACCCTGCGCTCCACGGCCAAGGGCGGGACGGTCTCCTCCATCAGCCTCGACCTGGCGAGCCAGGTGAGCAGCGACGGGAAACGGATCCAGCGCGAGCGGTTCGAGAGCGCGCTGCCTACCACCGCGACGCGCAACGATCTGGACTACGTGGTCACCGAGTGGGGCGTGGCCAAGCTCAAGGGCAAGGACATGGTGGGCCGGGCCCAGGCCCTGGTCAAGGTGGCGCACCCCCGGTTCCGGACCTACCTGGCCCAGCAGGCCATGGCCAACGTGAACATCGGTGGCGACGCCGAGAGCTGGAAGCTGGCGGCCCAGGTGTCGAAGCGAGAGATGCGGCTGGCGAAGTTCTTCGACGCCCACGGCGAATAGCAGCGCCTCACAGCGTGGGGTGGTCCAGGTCCAGGGCCGCGATGAGGTGGTCGCGGTTGATCTGGAACGGCAGGTCGACCATGGTGGAGAACAGCACCTGCTCCGCGTTCTCCTCGGCGGGGTAGCCCTTCTCGAACACCACGAACGCACGAAACGACCGCCGCATGAAGACGTAGCGCAGTCCATACCCCGCGTCCTGCAGGAAGCCCTCCAGCACCAGGGGGCGATGGTGCACGCCGGAGTTCCACTTGTAGAACGCGATGAGGCTCGGATCGAACCGTCGGATCAGCTCCGCCAGTTGACGTGGCTCGTAGCTGCCACTGCGGGTCACCTCGGGCGTCACCAGCCCGAACATGTCGAAGAAGGGCATGTCGCTCCAGTAGGCGAACTGGCCGGCCTGGATCGAGGCGATGGGGACACGGGAGCCATAGCGCCGCCGCAGCCATAGCCCCACCACGGCGTCGAAGTTGTTGTGGTAGCGTTCGAGGTCCAGGGATTGCGTCGAACGCGCCCACCAGGTGGAGAGGCGCATCGCCGGCAGCTCGCGGAGGTAGGCCAGCTGCAGCGCCCGGCGTGTGGGGCTGGTGCGGGGGCGATAGTGGTAGTGCGTGGGAAGGCGCATGGGGAACAGGTCCAGCAGGGTGACCTGGGCCAGCAGGACCACGGCCAGCGTCCCCCAAAGCACCAGGCGCCGCTGACGCAGGCGGATCAGTCGGGCCCCGGTCTCCACCAGCAGCCACAGCGCGAGGGGCATCGCGGGCAGGAGGAATCGAGCGTGACCGAACATGTGCGGCCAGTCCCCTCCACTGAACAGCATGAACAGACACTGGGTCAACGCCAGCGCCAGCAGGGCGCGCAGTCGACGGGAGGGAGCGATGATGTGACTCACCACGCCCAGCAGCAGGGCCAGAGGCAGCAGCGGCTCCTGCAGCAGCATGGCCTTGAGGTACAGCGCGCCGGACTCCAGCTTGGAGTACTCGAGGAACTGCATCTGCTTGGCGTGGAACGTGTTGGGCAACAGCATCCCGAAGTAGCTCACGCGCCATACGGTGTAGGGCAGGAAGACCACCAGGAACCCGGCCAGCCACCACAGCTCGGTTCGCAATCGCTGGCCCAGGCGGACGGTGTTGGGACGCAGCAGGTCCCGAAGCCGAAGCACGCCGAGGGCCACGATGTACATCGGCCCCTCGGGGCGGGTGAGCGAAACCAGGGCCATGATCAACGACGAGAGGGACAGCAATCGTCGGCGCCCTCGAGAGCGGCGCGGCGCGTCCGGTCCAGCGCAGGGCCCGTCGGCCTCGACGTAGATCGCCACGGCCGTGAGCAGCAGCAACGTGAACAGGCTGCTCTCCAGCCCGTTGGTCGCGTTGTTGGGCACGATGGACATGGTGGCCCAGGCCGCGGGCGCCAGCAGCCCGAACGGCCCGGCGTGACGCCATCCGCACCAGGTCAACAACAGCAGCGTCAACGCGGAGGAGACCATGGCCACGACGATGGAGCTCTGGATCAGCGACATCTGCAGCCGGTGAGCACCGGCCAGCATCACGGTGAGCAGGAAGTTCGAGGCGGCCTCCACGGGTGCGCCATCGACGTTGAAGCGCAGGCCGTGCCCCTGCGCCAGATTGCGGGCCATGCGGAAGGTGATGAACGCGTCATCGGCGGCGCCCAGCCCGTCGACGTGGATCGAGGCCAGCAGGGTCAGCCCCAGCACCACCAGCAGCAGACCCCCTGCGATCAGCGGCAGAGACCGCGTGCGGAGCGGCGGAGCCGCGCTCGCGTGCGGAGCGGAGCGCGCAAGATGTGCCTGCGTGCGGTCCCTACTGGCCATCGAGGCGATTGACTCGAATCAGGTTGATCTTGGCCCGGCCCCGGCGTCGCTTGAAGTGCAGATCGAGGTAGCCATCGTCCACCAGCACGGCCCAGCTGCGGACCACCGCGGTGGATGGCTCCGCCTCGGCCAGGATGTCGAAGCTGCGGCTCACCACCTGGCTCTCGATGGAGATGTCGAAGCTGCGCTCACCGCGGTGGGTGTGGAACAGCTCCGCGAAGTGCAGCTGCACCGTGTACCAGCCCGGGCTGAGGCGGAAGCGGTAGCCGAAGTCCTCGCCATGGCGCTCGGTGAGGTAGGCCTGGGCGGGAGCCTGGGTGGCGCCCCGGATCCCATCGGCGCCGGGCTTGGCGTTCGCGGCGGCCCCGCCGACGAACCCCGCGTCCCCCGAGAAGGCCGAGTCCCCCGGAGCGCCGCAGTCCACCTCGATCCCCATCTTGTCGCCGGTGAGCGGGTAGAGCCGGCTCCCCGATGTCTGATGCCCGACCCACGTCGCGATCCCGATGGCGAGCGCGGTGACGATCACGAGGCTCGTGACGTAGAGCAGACCGGCGTGGCGCCGCGCCACCGCGTTGAATCGAGCCCAGGGGTCGGCGATCCAGGCCACAGGGACCCGGGCCCCGCGCCGTCGAAGATCCTGGCGCTGAGGCGGGTCCAGTCCGAGCACCCAGCTCAGCCGGGCACCTGTCACCGTCGCATCGCGCAGATCCACGCGGGCGAGGTTCGCTCCGCTCAGGTTGGCACGATCCAGGGTGGCGCCCCGGAGGATGGCTCCCTCCAGGTCGGCGAAGGAGAGGTCAGCGTGTTTCAGCGAGGCCCCGGTCAGGTCGGCACCCACGAGAGTCCCGTCCACCAGCTGGGCCTCGGACAGGTCGGCTTGCTCCAGGGTGGCCAGGCGCAGAGAGGCCTGGTGGAAGCACAGGGCTGGCAGCGCGGCCTGCGCCAGGTTGGCCTCGTCGAAGCAGGCTCCCTGCACCAGGGCGCGGGCCAGGTTGGCTCCGGTGAGGTTGGCCTGTCGGAGATCGGCCGCGGTGAGGTCCACATCGGTCAGATCGGCCCCACTCAGGTCGGCACCCTGCATCAGGCAGCCACGGAGTCGGGCCCCGGTGAGGCGCGCCTGCCCCAGCCGGGCCTGCTGCAGGTTGGCACCTCTGAGATCGGCCAGGGACAGGTTGGCCCCCGTGAGATCCCGGCCGGTAAGGTCACAGCGGCGAAGATCTGCGCGGGACAGATCCTTGCCTCGCAGATCCTCGTCCGCCGCCACAGATGCGCGTGCCATGGGTCCTACTCTGACCCGGCCGGACGAAGTCCGTCAACTAGGGTGTGGGATAGTGGAACGTGCCGCCCTCGTAGTTCGTCAGCATCAACGAGTCGCCGTCGGCGCTGGGGCCCAGGCAGTACTGCGGCAAGAGTGGGATCTTACCGCCGCCGCCAGGAGCGTCGATGACATAGGTTGGCACCGCATACCCCGTGGTGTGTCCTCGCAGGCCACGGATGATCTCCAGGCCGCGCTCCACCGGGGTTCGGAAGTGAGCCGAGCCCTGGATCGGGTCGCACTGATAGAGGTAGTACGGGCGAACGCGGATGCGGAGCAGGCCCTGGAACAGGGCGCGCATGGTGGGGACGTCATCGTTGATCCCCTGGAGCAGGACCGTCTGGCTCCCCAGCGGGATGCCGGCGTCGGCCAGCCGCCCGCAGGCCCGGGTGGTCTCCGACGTCAGCTCGTCGGGATGGGTGAAGTGCAGGCTGATCCACAACGGGTGGAATCGCCGCAGCACGCTGACCAGCTCCCGGGTGATCCGCTGGGGCAACACGGCCGGCACCTTGGTGCCGATGCGGATGATCTCCACCGAGGGGATGGCCCGCAGCCGGGAGAGCAGCCACTGGAGCCGCTTGTCCGGCAGGGTCAGGGGGTCTCCGCCGGAGATGAGCACGTCTCGTACCTGGGGATGCGACCGGATGTACTCCAGGCAGCGTTCCCACTGGGCCTGCAGCAGCCCGTCCCGGCGACCGTGGTTGCCGACCCTCCGGGAGCGCGTGCAGTAGCGGCAGTAGACCGAGCAGGCGTTGGTGGCCAGCAGCAGCACCCGGTCCGGGTAGCGGTGGACCAGCCCCGGCACCGGGCTGTCGTCCTCCTCCCCCAGCGGGTCCGCAGCCTCGCCCCGAGACAGCAGCTGTTCATGGTGCGTCGGCACCACGGAGCGCCGGATGGGCTGGCTCGAGTCGGTGGGGTGGACCAGGCTCAGGTAGTAGGGTGTGATGGACAGCGGCAGGATCCCGTGGCCCTTGAACGTGGGACGCTCCTCGTCGGAGAGGTCGACGAACCGCTCGAGCTCCGGGATTGTGGTCACACGGTTGGCCAGCTGCCAGCGCCAGTCGTTCCATTGCTGAGGGGAGACATCGGGAAAGTACCGTCGACGAAACGTCGAGGAGGAGTGGGTGGATGGTGCAAGACGGAGCGCCCGCTGCACCCCGGCTTGGGACGGAGGCTCGTCGCTTTCGATGAGGATCGCTTTCTTCATGGTCCGCTCCAGTGCTCGATGCGTGTATTCCGCTCTGCCCGTCAGCAATTGGTGTGCCAGGCTCACAGGGTCTCTTGTTGCTCGGGTTTTGTCCGATGGGACTTGCGGTTGTGGAATTCAGAGTTCCCGGGGCTTGGCGCGTTCGCGGGCGCTGTTGGCCGTGTGTGGCCCTTGGTGGCATCATAGTGCCACATGCGGTATCGGAACCCAAAGTTCTTTCCATGGACCAAATCTGAACTGACGGTTCCGACGGGTGGTCCCGTCGCGATGTCAGTGGTAAGGCTGCCGGATGTCGAGATCTGATCCCCCAGCGATGACCGTGGAGCAGCTTCGGCAGCGGCACGAGGTGCTGCTCCTCGACGCATACGGCGTGTTGCTGCATCACGCGGGGCCAATGCCCCATGCCCCCGAGTTGATCCATCACCTCAACGCATCCAGGGCGCCCTACTTCATCCTGACCAACGATGCCTCCCGGTCGCCCGCCACCTGCGCCGCCCGATACGGGACGATGGGCCTGCCGATTCCCCGGGAGCGCATCATCACCTCGGGCAGCCTCCTGGCCGGACATTTCGTCCAGCGACAGCTCCAGGGTGCCAGCTGCGTGGTGCTGGGCCCCGACGATTCGGCGGACTACGTTCGGGCAGCGGGGGGGGTGGTGGTGCCCCCGACGGACAAGGAGGCGTCGGTCCTGGTGATCTGCGACGAGCTGGGCTTCAGCTTCGTGGAGACCATCGACAGCGTGCTGACGTTGCTGTTCCATCGACTCGACGCCAGTCGTCCGATGGAGCTGGTCCTGCCCAATCCGGACCTGGTGTATCCCAAACAGGCGCATGGATATGGCTTCACCGCGGGCAGCATCGCGACTCTGATCGAGGCCGCCCTGGCTCAGCGCTACGCCACGCCCCACCGTTTCGTCCGGCTGGGAAAGCCCAACGGCCCGATCTTCGTCGAGGCCGCGCGCCGGGCCGGGACCCGGGACATGGTGATGGTGGGTGACCAGCTGGCCACGGACATTCGTGGGGCGCTGGACTTCGGTATCCCCGCGGCCCTGATCGAAACGGGACTGGATCGGTATCGCGCTGACATGTTGGTTCATCCCACCTATTTGCTCGCCGGTCTCGGCCTCTGACAGACCTGGATCACAGCGGGTTCAACCAGGTCAGGATGGCTTCTTGACCCCCCTCGCGTGCCGCCATACGGTACGTGGAATCCCTGGCTCATGAACTTCGACAACGATCCGACGCCTGTTGAGAATCCCTCGTTTTCGTTTCGTCACGAACTCGGGGTACATGACGACACCGCCGAGACGGCGGTCAGCTTCTCACCAGGGCCGGATTTCGAGCCCCCACCGGATGTGTTGCGACGGTTTTCCACAGCCCCCCGACGATCTCCGGTGGTCGCCCTGGAGCAGGAGCCCGCCGCCGTGATCCCGCCGCTGGTGCTCGCCCCGCGCCGGAGGGTCTTGCGGCCTCTGGGCACGTCAGCGTCGCCCGCCGCCCGTCGTCGTCGGCTGTCCTTGCCATGGATGCTGGTGGCATCCTTCGGGGTTGGCGCCGCGGTGGCCTCGATGGCCTTTCTGCTGGTGGGTGAGATGCGACCCGTGCGACCGGTATCGCCCCGTCGTGTCGCCCTGGCCCCACCGGGGCCGGCGGAGAAGGTGGTGCCAGTCAACCTCGTTCCACTTCCCGTCCCACTTCCCGTCCCCCCGCCTGCGGCACCGCCGGTGGCAAAGACGGTTCGGGACGCGCCGGCGGTTGCCGCCGGAAAGGAGGTGGCGCGGGCGCTTTGGTCCTGTCGCATGTAGCGGGAGGGGGGATCGCTGCGCCTCGCCGTACGTCTGGGCCGGGACGCAGTGATTCGACGTGTCTTCATCGCACCCCGGAAGTGGCTCGATGGCGTGGGGCGTCGGTGCATCCACAGGCAGCTGACCGGCCTGAAGCTGGAGCAGATGGCGGGACCAAGGTACGTCGAGTGGCACCTGTGGCTGGACGCCGAGGAGCCCCGGGTCCTGGTGCTGCGGCAGCGCGTTCCGTAGCGCAACCGGCGCCGGGCGTGGTATACCTCATATATGTCGAGGCGAATCCTGCTGGCTGCTGCGCTCTGTTTCGCGCTGTCCCCGGTGGTGAGCTGCTCCCCGAGGATGGCCCACGCCCTGTTCAGCGCCGCCGTGATCACGGCCGCCATCATCGGAACGGCGCATGTTCTGGCGCACCATGACGCCCACTTCCATGACCCCTACTGTGGCCACCACCGACGGTGGCACAGCGATCGCTGGGTCTACTACTATGATGGCCACTGGGAATACTACGAACCCGAGACCGGTCGCTGGTACTTTTACCAGGAACAGGAAGACTACTAGAGCCGCTGCGGACGCCGGATCGAGCACGCCCGGTTGCACACGACGGTTTTCAGGCTCACACCGGGCGCGCTGTCGTCACATCTGATCTCCGCCACCTGTGAAACGCCCATCGCTGGCACGGGCCTTGCCTCCATCTCCTGCCGTGAAGTGTCTGTCCGCGTTCGTGTTGTTGATCGTCGCATGCAGCGACCCCTCGGCGGGTGATGCCACGGTGGCCGGCGACGCCATTCCCACCACGGACGCCTGTCGAGTGACCCGCGGTACGGGCGCGGGGTTGTTGATCCGCGGGACGCTCCTGTTGCCCACGGGCGCGCTGCGGGGAGAGTTGCTGGTGGTGGGGCCGCACATCACCTGCGCTGCGCAAAGCTGCGGGGCGGCGGCCGACGCCACGGTGCTGGACTGCCCGTCGGCCGTGGTCTCGCCGGGCCTGATCAACCCCCACGACCACCTGGGCTGGACCCGGTCCCATCCGGTGCAGAACAGCGTGCGATACGACCATCGCCACGAGTGGCGCAAGGCGCTGAACGGCAAGCCCAAGGTGCCGGCGTGGAACGTGGACTTCTCCGACGAGGCCATGGCCTGGGGTGAGCTCCGGCAGTTACTGGCCGGGGCGACGTCGATCATGGGCGAGGGCAGCGTGAAGGGGCTGCTGCGGAATCTCGACCGGGACAGCGAGGGTCTGGGGCGACCCGCCGTGAAGAACACGACCTTCCCGCTGGGAGACCAGGAGGGAGAGCTGCTGGCCAGCGGGTGCGGCTATCCCACGCTGCCAGATCCGGCGGCGGTGAAGTCGGCGGTGGCGTGGGTGCCCCACGTGGCGGAGGGGGTCGCGGTCCAGGCGCGCAACGAGCTGCTGTGCCTCAACGGCCAGCAGAGCGGAGCAGTGGATGTGCTGCTGGCCAACACGTCCTTGATCCACGCGGTGGGCATCACGCTGGCCGACGCGCGAAGGCTGGCCCAGGCCGGCACGCGGGTCATCTGGTCCCCGCGCTCCAACATCAGCCTCTACGGATTCACCGCCGACGTGGTGCTGCTGCGCAACCTGGGCGCGACGTTGGCGCTGGGGACCGACTGGACGGTGACCGGCTCGATGAACATGCTGCGTGAGCTGGCCTGCGCCGACCACCTGAACCGCACGCACTACGGCTCGGTCTTCACCGACCAGGACCTGTGGCGCATGGCCACGCAGGGTGCGGCGCGCAGCGCGTCGATGGACGACCTGATCGGCAGCCTGACGCCGGGCCAGTTCGCCGACGTGACCGTGTTCGACGCGGTGGCCGGTGGCGCCCACGGCGCGGTGGTGCAGGCCACGGTGCGGGACGTGGCGCTGGTGCTGCGGGGCGGCAAGGTGCTGCACGGAGACGAGACGCTGGTGGACGCCCTGGGCTCCCAGGGCTGCGAGGCGCTCGACGTCTGCGGGCGGCGCAAGCGCGTCTGCCTCCAGCGGGAGACCGGCTGGACCCTGGCCCAGCTCCGGAGCAAGCTGGGCTCCACCGAGTCCTATCCGCTCTTCTTCTGCGGGGAGCCGGAGGGCGAGCCGACCTGCGTTCCGTCACGTCCGGGGCAGTACGATGGACGGGTGACCGCCACGGACCGCGACGGCGACGGCGTGCTGGACGGTGAAGACAGCTGCCCCGACCTGTTCAACCCCCCACGCCCGATGGATGGGAGCCTGCAGCCGGACGCGGACGGCGACGGGGTGGGGGACGTGTGCGACCCCACGCCGTGAGCCGGGGTTGGGCACACGCCAGCGTCAGTCGATCTCGCCCCCGACGCCCGGATCCCCCAGGGTCCAGATCTCCCGCCCGCTCTTGAGGTGCTGCTTGTGGATCTTCACGTCGTCGGCGCCCTCGGCCTCCGCGATGGCGAGCAGCTCGGCGACGTCCTCGGGGCTTCCGTCGCAGAAGCCCATGGGCCGTGGATTGTTGGGCAGGTCGAGCCGCACCTGGAACTCGCCCCGATCCCAGCGGGTCTGCGTCGCGTTGTCGTAGGGGTAGATCATGTGCAGCAGCCTACGCGACCACGAGGTCCATGGCCATGCCTCACTTCGCGAGGACCAGCGACAGCCCGTTGTCCCGCACCCTGGTGCTCAGGGCACCTCGTCGTCCACCGCCGGGTCGTGCGGTGGAACCCCGTCGCAGGTCACCTGCAGCGCGACATACCGCAGATCGCCGGGGTCCGTCGTGGAGACCAGCTGGCGCACCTCCTTCTGCCGCGCGAGCCACGACAGCACCTCGCGGTAGTACAGCAGCTCGGTGTCGTGGGGCAGCATGTTGCGCCAGGCCTCGCGCGAGACCAGCTGTGACAGGTCCGTGGCGGACCGGTCGGGGTCCCGCATGCCGCTGACCAACAGCACCGACAGCTCCTGCCCCGGCTGGTAGTCGGTGATCAGATCGCGCGGCGGGATCACGGGCAGCGCCAGGTTGCGCCGGCGCCAGATCGCGTCGATGCCCTCGGTGCGGTGCATGGCGAAGACCGAGTCGTAGACCACCAGCATCGGCTGTTTCAGGCGCTGCAGGGCCGAGAGCGCCCGCTGGTATCCGTCGTGCGGTCGCCGGTCCGGTGTCAGCAAGCCCGAGTAGTGCTCACGGGGAAGACGCGTGGGTAGCCCCACCAGACTGACCACCGCCAGCTGGCCCGTGAGCAGTACGGCGGCCGCCACCCCGAGCGCCTGCCGGACCCGGGGACGCAGCCGGTGCTGGGCCCGGTCCAGCCCGGCGCCCGCCACCACGGCCATCACCGTGGTGGTCGGCATCAGGTAGCGTGACCAGTAGGTGAACGAGGTGAGGAAGATGACCAGCGACGCCACGATGCACGACCCCAGCAGCGCCAGCTGCCAGCGTTGCTGCCGGGTGCCATCGCTCCACAGCACGGCCAGCGCCAAGAGCGCCATGGCGAGCAACGGTCCGATGGTGGGCAGGTGGAGGTAACCCAGGGTGCGGGTCCGCCCCATCATCGCCAGCTCGTGGTGCGTGTCGTTGAGGTTGACCAGCACCATCTGCAGGTTGTGCAGCAGCCAGGGTGCGATCAGCGCCAGGAACACGGCCCCGCACAGGATCGGCGGGAGCAGAGCCCTCCACGCGCCCTGCTGCCTGATGTGGTGCAGGTGCCGCACAGCGAGCCACAGCGCCGGGCCCAGCATCAGCACCGCCAGGGAGAGCTTGACCATCAGCGCCAGCGCCAGGCAGACGCCCAGCGCCAGCCACGGCAGTCGGGGCTGCATCATCAACAGCAGCGCCGCGAGCAGCAGCAGGGCCAGCAGCGGCTCGGGGTAGTCCAGCCGACACCAGCCGAAGACCATCGGGCTCGTGGCGCACAGCAGCGCGGCCCACAGCCCCGCCGACCGGCGTCCGCCGATCTGCCGGGCGAGCGCGAAGGCCAGCAGGATCAGACCGCCGTGGCTCAGCACCGAGAGCAGCCTCGCGGCCAGAGGGCCATCGCCCACCGCGTACAGCAGCGGCAGGGCCAGGACCGCGGGGACCGGCCCCTTGGGGTCCTCGGCGCGAAGCCAGCGACGAAGCTGCCCCTGCTCCAGGCTCGTCGCCAGCTCCACCAGCTTGGGGGTGAAGGTGTCGCTCCCCGTCAGCCGCCGGTCCTGCACCACGGCCCACACGTCCCAGCCCAGGACGAAGACGAGCAGCCCGGCCAGCAGCAGCTGGATCGCGCGACGCGAGATTGCCGGGCGCAGGGAACTCACATGGGGCTTTTACACCAGGTGGGGGTTGTCCTCAATTGACGGTTCGTGGGCGGAGCAGACCATCGACGGTCTGGCGAGGCTGCTCCCCTTGGGGATAGGCCTCAGGGGTCGGGCGGGCAATGCAAGGGCGCGTCGTCGATGATTGATCAGGAGCACCTCGCCCGTGAGGCGTTACGGGCGCAGATGAATCATTCGGCCCTGCCATGCATCACCCGTGAGGCGTTACGGGCGCAGATGAATCGTTTGGCCCTGCTATGCATCACCCGTGAGGCATTACGGGCGCAGATGAATCATTCGGCCCTGCTATGCATCACCCGTGAGGTATTGCGGGCGGAGATGAAGCGTTGGGCCCTGCTATGCATCACCCGGTCCTGGCTGATCGGCATTGAAGCTAGAGGAAGAAGTCCGGCGCCAGTGGGCCGCCCGGCGTCACCGCGTAACGCTCGAAGTCGGTCACACCCTCCTCGCGCAGGACGGCCTCGTCGATGAAGAAGTTGCCGGTGCAGGTCCGGCTGCCGCGTTCCAGGATCGCCAGAGCGGCGTGACCCATGATCTCGGGAATGCGGCTCATGGCCGTCACCGCGTCGCCCCCGAGGAGGTTCTGCACCGCCGCGGTGGCGATGGTCGTGCGGGGCCACAGCGCGTTGACGGCGATGCCGTCGGGGCGCAGCTCCTCGGCCATCCCCAGCACGCACAGGCTCATGCCGTACTTGGCGATGGTGTATGCCACGTGGGGTGCGAACCAGCGCGGATCGAGGTTGAGCGGCGGCGAGATGTTGAGGATGTGCGGGTTGTCCGACTGGCGCAGCAACGGGATGCAGGCCTGGCTGCAGGCGAAGGTGCCCCGGGTGTTGACCTGGTGCATCAGGTCGAAGCGCTTGAGCGGCGTGTCCACGGTGCGGCTGAGGCTGATGGCGCTGGCGTTGTTGACCAGCACATCGATGCCGCCGAAGGTCTGCCGCGCCAGCTCCACCGCGGCGTGGATCTGCTCCTCGGACCGGACGTCCACCACGCAGGGCAGCGCCCGTCCGCCCGCCTGCTCGATCTCGGCGGCGGCGGTGTGGATCGTGCCCGGCAGGCGCGGGTCGGGCTCCGCGGTCTTGGCTGCGACGACGATATTGGCGCCGGCGCGGGCCGCGGCCAGGGCGATGGCCTTGCCGATGCCCCGGCTGGCCCCGGTGATGAACAGCGTCTTGTTTCGCGCGCTCCGCTCCGCACGCGAGCGCGGCTCCCTCGCTCCGCGCGCTGAAGTCTGGCCCGATAGCGATGTCATGCGTGCCTCCTCGGCTCAAGCTTGGCCGAAGACCGGCGCTCTGCAAATGGGTGTGTCATCGTGTGTCCTACGTGGGCTAGTCAATCTTCCGTGGACGGAGCGGCTCAGAACGCCTGATCGAACACGACGTAGATCCCCAGCGAGGGGCGGTAGCTCTCGCCACCGTCCGGCTCGCGGACGGCGTCCAGGCCGAGGCCCACGTCGAGGCGGCCGACGAAGGTCTCCTGGAACACGGCTCGCAGACCGGCTCCGCCGGCGGGGTGGATCGGCAGCTCTGGAGCGGGAGCGGTGGCGTCGTCGCCGGCGCCGAACACCATGCCGGCGTCGAGGAACAGACCGATCTGCCAGTACAGCGGCCGGCCCAGCAGCGTGTGCGACAGGACGCGGAACCGGGCCTCGGTGTTGAGGATCACCTTGCCCGGCGCGCGCCAGCGCCCGAAGGGGACGCCGCGCAGGGTCTCGAACCCGCCGAACCCGGCGACGGGCACCGCGCCGCCCCAGTGCACCATCTCGTAGAACGGGATCTCGCCCCACAGCCACTCGCCCATCAGCCGGCCGGCCAGCACGAGCCACGATGTCAGTGCCTGGTACCCCCGGACCGAGGCCAGCACGCCGCCGAAGACGCCGGCGCCGTGGGGCAGCGCACCGCTCACCCGTCCGCTGATCTCGGCGAACAGGCCGCGTTGGGGATCGGCCTCGGGGCGGCGAGAGTCGTACAGCACGCCGGCCGACAGCGGCATGGCCAGGCCGCCGTCCATGCCGAACGGCCGCTGCTCCTGCAGCAGCGAGCCGTCGTAGGTGCGGATCACGCTGTACTTCGGGTTGAGCGAGGCGAACAGGGTCCAGGGCCCGTGGATCCGGGCCCGCAGCGTGACGTGAGCGAAGGGCTGGTACAGCGTGTAGCGGTAGCGCTTGCGCCGGGGGTCGTCGCCGTCGAACGCGTCGGCGTAGGCTCGCTCCACCGCGGCGCCGTTGCCCACGCCCCAGTAGCCGTCGTTGAGCCACTGGCGCCAGGCGAGGTGCAGCGTGACGCGCAGCCGCCCCCCCGGCCCCAGGCCGGTGCGATCGAAGCGGAAGCGGTGGTGCTGAAACCCGCGCAGCGTGAAGAAGGCGTGCAGCACGTAGGCCGAGCGGTAAGGATGGTAGCCCGGCTGGGTCAGCGCCAGCTCGCCCCGGGCGCCGAAGCCCAGGCCATCGTCGGTGTCGAAGGCGACGTTGGGCACCACGTACCAGCGGACGCGGTCCGTCGATCCGGCGGCGTGGGCCGTGACGGCGGGCAGCAGGCACAGCAACAGGAATGCGCGCGGAGCGGGGGAGCCTCCCCGGAGTGCGGAGCGGAGCGCGCAGGCTGGCATACCACCACGAAGCATCACTTTCTCTTGGGCCGGCGGGCTCGCAGGTCGGCGCTGACCTCCAGCACCGCGGACAGCAGCACGCGCAGGCCGCGGCGCATGTTGGCCACCGAGACGCGCTCGCCCACGCCGTGCATCGTGCTGGCCTCCTGCTCCGTGACCTCGAAGGGCACCAGGCCGTAGGCCCGCACACCCGCGCGCCGGGCGAACAGCGAGTCCGTGAACCCGATGGAGAGCACCGGTCCGGCGACCGCGTCGTCGCGACCGGCCACCGCCTGCCGCGCCAGCGCGCGGAACAGGGGGTCGTCCTGCGGGCTCTGCAGCGAGGGCCAGTAGCTCAGCTGCTCGAACTGGATGCCGGGGTCGTGCACCAGCTGCCGCAGCTCGTCGATCACGGCGGCCGGCCGGCTTCCAGGCAGCAGGCGGATGTCGAGGGTCGCGGTGGCGCGGCCGGGGACCACGTTGGGCTGGTTGCCGCCGGTGTCCAGCACGGTGATGTTGACCGTGTCGATCAGCGCGGCTCGTGTCCCCGGCTGACGCATCAGCCGGTCCAGCACCAGGGTGCGCACCAGCGCCGGGCGCTGCAGCACGACGCCGGCGACCCCGCCGTGCTGTCGTCCCACCCGGGCGAACAGCTGCTCCAGCGTCGGGTGTACGGCGGGCTTCGGCACGCGGCGGGCGATGCGGGTCAGGGCCTGGATCAGCCGCATCGGCGCCTGCCCTGGCCGGGGGGTGGAGCCGTGCCCGCTGGCACCGCGGGCCACCACCCGGAGCCACAGCACCCCCTTCTCCGCCACCGAGATGGCGAACACCGTCTGTCCCTTGAACAGCGCGTCCTTCAGCCCCAGCCCGCCCTCGTTGACCATGTGCGAGCATCCCAGGCGGGCGAAGTGGCGCTGCATCACGAACTGCATCCCGCGGTTGTCCACTTCCTCGTCGGCCACGGCCAGCAGGATCACGTCGCGCTCCAGCGGAACCTGCAGCCGCTTGAGCCACACCAGGGTCAGCAGCTCCAGGACGCCCATGCCCTTCATGTCCAGCGCCCCGCGGCCCCAGATCATGCCATTCGCGTCGATGGTGCCGGACAGCGGCCCCTTGCCCCCGGGCCAGTCTCCCGGGGACTCGGCGCTGGCCACGTCGATGTGCGACAGCAGACACAGCGGCCGCTGCTTGCCGCTGCCCTCGAGCCGGGCGATGAGCGAGCCACGCCCGGGGGCGTACTCCACGATCTCGCTCGGGATGCCTTCACGCCGCAGCACATGGGCCAGGTACGTGGCTCCCACCGTCTCGTTGCCCGGCGGGTTGCGGGTATCCTGCCGCAGGTAGCCGGCTAGCACCTGGCTCGCCTCGCGCCCCGCCCGGTTCCAGTCGACGTCGTCGGGCCAGCCGCGCAGGTCGGGGCCGGCGCGATCGGGTGGCAGGGGATAGGCGCAGGCCGCGAGGGTCCACAGCAGGGGAAGGGCCAGGCTTCGACGTCCCATGGCGTCGAGTGTTACCATGCTCCGGCGGCCAAGGACCAGCGACCATGAACCCGGCGACCATGAACCACGACGAGATCGATCCACGGACTCACGAGCGGCTGGCGCGGGGCGAGGTGGTGATCAGCACCGAGGTGGTACAGGGCTCACCGCTGCCCCGGGTCCGGGTGCTGGCGGTGATCGAGGCCCCGCCGGCGCGGGTGTGGCAGGTGATCGACCGCGTGGCCGACTACCGGCGCACCATGGGCGGGGTGAAGCAGTCCACGGAAATCTCGCGCGAGCCGGTGGAGGGCGGAGCGGGGGGCACGGGGACCTGCGTGCGGAGCGGGGGAGCCTCCCTGGAGTGCGGAGCGGAGCGCGCGAAATGTGAGCGCGTGCGGGCGCGGATCACGGTGAAGCTGCCCTTCCCGCTCCAGGACCTGACCTCGGTCACGGAGGCGGTGCACACCGTGGATCCGGACCGGCGCTACGAACGGCGCTGGCAGCTGGTGGAGGGCGACTACCACGAGAACCAGGGCGGGTGGGTGCTGGAGCCCTTCGCCGCGGACGACCGTCGCACGCTGGTGCGCTACACGCTGCACGCCGTGCCCACGATCCGCATCCCCGCGGCGCTGCAGGGCATGGCGCAGAAGAAGGTCATCCCGCGGCTGATCGAGCACCTGCGGCGACAGGTGTAGGTTCGTCCGGGGCGTGCGCGCCAGGTCGGCGCGACGGACTCACGGCTGGATCACCGAGTTGATCGGCGTCGGGAAGCTCGCGTTGGTGGAAATGCCGGGCGCAGCCTGCCAGACGCCGTTGCCCTTGTTGTTGGTCAGCGTGGAGTCCCGGATCGTGAGCGTGCCCTTGTTGCTCTGGTCGTTGCTGGTGAAGAAGATCGCGGCGCCGAACTCGTTCGCGGTGTTGTTCTTGATCGTGGTGCCGCAGATGGTGACATCGAGCCCGACGCCGTCGCTGTAGATCGCGCCCCCGTTTCCGCCCGAGCCGACCTGGTGCTGGCCGTTGTTGATGCACGAGCACTGGCTCGGGTCGTCGTTGTTCGCGCCGGTGCCGATGGCCTTGTTGCCGTCGAACAGGCTGTCGTAGATGTTGTCCTCGGCGAACAGCGTCCCGATCGCGCCGGCGTTGCTGGCGTGGTTGTTCTTGAACGTGCTGCCGGCGATGAACACCGGCTGCCCCCCGAGGACGTAGATCGCCCCGCCGCCCGTATCGGGCCCGAGCGGTGCGGCCTGGTTGCCCGTGAACACCGAATCGATCACGCGCAGCGCGCCGTCGCGCATGTACAGCGCACCCCCTTCGCCGTCGTTGAACCCCTGCGAGCAGGGCGCGGGGCACGGCGGGATGGCGATCGTCCCGGTCGCCTTGCCGTTGACGAGGGTGAGGCGCTGGAGCGTCAGTGCGTGGGTGTTTGTCATCCACCCCGGGCTGTTCCAGCGCAGGATGCGCACGCTGCCGCCTCCGTCGAGCGTGACGGTGTGGCCGCCGTCGATGACCGTGTTGCAGTTGGTGGGGAGCTCGAGCGTGGCGGTGATGTTGATCGTGACCGGCACGGATCCGCAGTTGAAGGTGATGATGCCCCCCTGCGCGATGGCCGCGGCGAGCGCGCTGTACGTGCAGCTGGCGGCGGTTCCGGTCCCGACGACCGTCTTGGGGTTCGAGGTGTTCAGGAGCTGGGCCTCGGGTGGCAGCGGTGTGGTGCAGCACTTCGGCGCGCAGGGGCTCGTCGGCGTGCTGCTGTCGGCCGGCTTGCTGTCGGCCGCCGGCTTGCTGTCGGCTGGCGGCTTGCTGTCGGCCGGCTTGCTGTCGGCTGTCGGCTTGCTGTCGGCTGTCGGCTTGCTGTCGGTCGGCGGCTTGCTGTCGGCTGGCGGGCTGTCAGGCTTGAGCTTGCCGTCGGTCGCGACGGTCGCGTCTCCCGGCGAGACATCGGCGCCCGTGGCCCCGTCGCGGCTGCCGTCGCGGGCGAGGTCGTGAGACGGCGTCGGTCCGCCCTTGCTCAGCACCGCATCACAGCTGATGGTTGTGGCGGCGAGGACCAGCGCACCGAGGGCCGCTGCGACCGGTGGTGAAGATCTCCGCATGGCGTCCTCTTTGGTTGGTGGCGTGCGGGACCTCGCTCTCCACGAGTTTGGCCGCCGCGTACGGCTCGATCATACCATGGAAGGTCCGTCTGCCCCTGGAGCGCGCTTCGCTCCGCACGGAGGGAGAGGTTCCGCTACGGTGCGAAGCGGCCGACCTTGAGCGCCTGACCCGCGTCGGTGATGACCCACAGGTACAGCTCGGCGAGGGAGCCGAAGGCGCCCTGGTGCAGCTGAAGCTGGATCGTGTCCGCGGGGCCAGGCGGTGAGCCGGCCCTGCACCTCGCTGGTGCGCACGGCGTCGGGCGGCGTCGGGGCGGTGCTCCCAGGTCGCCGCGCTGCTCAGCTCCACCCGGGCGCGGGAGACGTCGAGGTAGATCTCGGAGACCTCCACGTTGCGGCCCGGGGCGAACATTGATCCTCGGCCAGTTCGAGAAGTATGATCGCTTTGATGGGGTTGTTGCAGGGATTCGAACGGAGCGATGGCTTCTGGAACGGATGGCGGCGATTGCGTGGGCGACGATGGTGCGACGACCCAAGACCCTGCGTATCGCGATCGACTCATCCGTTGCATGGCGCGGGACGAGTCGAAGACACGATCAACCTCATCGGCATGCAGCACGCAAGGTGGTGATTATGGAGCCGGATCTGGACCGGGCCCCTGGCGGAAAGAGAGCCTTCATCATCGACGGAGTGGCGTCGCATCGGTGCATCTCGGTCAAGGTTCCGCCTATGACAGACGAAGACGCGCGGGGGGGGAAATGCCTGGCACGCTGCATACGAGGTGCCTATTTGGGTATCGTCGCGCAATGCGTCTTGGCGTGCGGCACGGGCCAGCCAACCATGCACCGCCAACGGATCGTAGATCAGTGCATGAACGCTGAGTCGGCGGAACACTTGGGACGGTATGACAGAGCAGGAGATCTCTGGACGCGCTGTGCGCGGGACAAAGAGACCCCGGAGACACTGTTGCGGGCGGGTTTGGCATATAGTAGGGGAAATAGACACCAGGCAGTCATTCATGTTCTCGGTGAGTATCTAAAGCGTGGAAAATCACAAAAGGCCAAAGCCCACTACCTTGTTGGCGAGGCTGCGATGGCGAGCGGCCGCATGAAGCTCGCGAAGGTGCACTATCAAGCAGTGGTGGCCGCCTACGATGAGGAGCAGACCCGCAGTGAGGCACTTGGGGAGTTTGCTGCCGGAGCTGCCTACCATCTTGTCGAACTGCAGTCTCGCGAGTTTCTCACGCGTACCATTTCTCACACGTCATTGGGTGCAAATTTGAGGGAATCATCTGAGATGGCGTCGCAATTGCGTTCCCTGATGCAGTCATGCAACAACGTGTCCCGGTATGGGCGACCGAAGTGGACGGCGGCCGCAACATGTCAGGCAGGGGTGATTGTGGACCACGCGGCCACCGTGAGCTTGGCTGGATTGGGTTCCTTGTCAACGCAGGTCCCTGCCGGCCATGTTCGAGTGAGTCAGAAGTTCTCTCGCGCATTGCAGTACTTGGCGGCGGTCAAATACCGGCTGTGTCTGGAGCAATCATCAGCGTCCGGGTTCGCTGGAACGAACATCGAGCGTGCGCGTTCGCGACTGCCACAGTTGCCAGACTTAAGGACCGTCCACCTTGGACTGTCTTCGGATGAGATGCTCAAGGCGCTCAAGTCGCTCGAGTCGCCGCGTCGCCATCCATCGACACAGCCGTCTCCGGAAAGACGATAGCCCGTTTCCACAAGTACGTGCAGGCGGTGCCGTATCCTCGCCCTCTCTGCCAATATGAGTGTGAGACACCTGCCTGAACGTGAATTGCTGTGGTAGATGGTGGGGAGGACAGCCAGCGAACGTGCAACGGAGGAAGCCGAAGATGAAGAAGGCCTCCCAGGCGGCTGTGCGCCAAGGCGCAGGTGTTTCTGTTCGCAAGAACGGCCTCACCCTGGGAGTTGTGTCGTCCGCTACGGCGCGAAGCGGCCGACCTTGAGCGCCTGACCCGCGTCGGTGATGACCCACAGGTACAGCCCGGCCAGGGAGCCGAAGGCGCCCTGATGCAGCTGGAACTGGACCGTGCTGGCGGACCAGGCGGTGAGCCGGCCCTGCACCTCGCTGGTGCGCACGGCGTCGGGGCGGTGCTGCCAGGTCGCCGCGCTGCTCAGCTCCACCCGGGCGCGGGAGACGTCGAGGTAGATCTCGGAGACCTCCACGTTGCGGCCGGGCGCGAACTTCGTCGTCATCCCGCCGTCGTCGAAGCCGAGCCAGTGCACCGTGACGTTCTTCCACGATGCGGTGTCCAGCTCGGTGCCGGCCACCGCCGGGCTGGCATAGAGGTACTGGGCCTTGGGTCGGAACTCGAACAGATCGTTCTTGTTCACGGACCAGGCGGTCCCCAGCCTCAGCTTGCCGTCGACGTACATGTCGGCGATGCCCACCGTGCGGTCGATGAACAGCTCGATGCGGTGCCAGGCGGCCTTGGGATCGGGCAGGCTGCCCCAGGCCTTGACGTTGCCGAAGCCCACGGTGTTCACGGTCAGACCGGCGACGGTGATGTCGAACATGCCCAGCCCCGCGCTGAAGCTGTCGCCGAAGCGCAGCGGCTTGTCCTCACCGCCGTTGCCCTGGGCGTCCTGGGGGTAGCCCGGCGTGGCGCCGTTCAACCGCTGCCACCAGGAGAGGTACATCCGGGCGTTGGTCTGGGTGCCCCACGCGGAGGGCCACTTGGGGAAGGCCAGCTTGGAGTAGGGCTTGGGATCGGTGGGGCTCTTGGCGTAGTTGCCGTACTGCGCCGTGGCTCGCGGGTGTCGCAAGGGCCTGGAGGTGGTGTACTTGAACTTGTGCTCGGGCAGGTCCCAGCCCTGGTACAGGTTCTGGTTGGTCCACACCGCCGTGGTCACGGGCTGACCGTCGCCGACGCCGGCGTAGGCCTTCTGGTCCACCCCGTTCAGGTACTGGGCCGAGACGAGGTCCCACAGCCAGGGGAGGGGGTGCGGCCGCGAGCCGAGACCGCCTGCCGTGTGCTTGATCGTCACGCTGCCGCCGTGGACCAGCGATCCGGTCACCGTGAAGCCCGGCTCCGTGGTGAAGCCCGGCGGGGAGACGGGGCCGTCGGCCGTGGAGCCGTCGGAGGTGGCCGTCCCATCCGTGGTCGTCCCATCGGTGGCTGTCCCGTCGGCCGTCGATCCGTCGGGGGTCGTGCCTCCGTCGGTCGTCGCGCTGTCGGAGGTGGCATCGCTCACTGCGCCGTCTCTGTCGGACGGAGTGCTGGAGCAGGCGAACAGGAACATCAAGCCCACGAGGCCCGGCGTCAGAACCCTCATCGGAGTCTCCTTCAGTGGGTAGTGCCTCAGGGTGTACGGGTGACGCAAGAAAACCAGAAACCTCATACCCATCTGGCTTCGGGACTTGTGCGTGCAGGGTGGACGGGACGCGAATGATTACGATAACTTAGACGATTCGCCTGGCAGTACGCGCTCCTGGGCCAGTTTCGTCTGAAGTTGTTACCGAGTCTTGTCTCCTCCGTCTGGCTCCGTCCTAATCCGTTGAGATCCGGCGAAAACCGCGGGCTCATGGCACCTAGATGGCACCCGCGGGCCGCCGAAAAAACCAGTCATTTCGTCTCCGCGGCTGCCCTCACCGGTTCCGGCCGCCGTTGACAAAATTATCTGCGGTGGTACATCTATCAATGTTGACTTGTTGTGGTCATTTCTTGATTTTGTGCACAACGAGCAACCAGGAGCAGCGATGGTCAGCAACCGACTACGCGAAGCCAGACTGGCGGCCGGCCTGACCCAGGAGGAGGTCGTGGCCCAGCTTGCCGGTCATGGCGTCCGCCTGACCAAGGCGGGCCTCTCCAAGTACGAACGTGGTGGGAGTGTCCCGCCTGCGTCTCTCCTCCTGCGGCTGGGGCAGGTCCTCGGGGTCTCCACGGACTTCTTCTTCCGAGAGGTGACGACCACCGTGGAATGGTGCGCCTTCCGCAAGCTCTCCCGCCTTGGTGATCGGAGGCAGGAGCGGGTCAAGGTCCTCGCCCAGCAGGTGGTCGAGCGCATGGTCTGGCTGCAGCAAACGCTGTACCCCCAGTCGAAGCCCGCGTTCACCTCGCCCATGCGCGTGCAGTCCCCGGCTGAGGCCGAGGCAGCGGCTACGGCCCTGCGCAAGAAGTGGAAGCTCGGCGATGTCCCGATCGAGAGCGTCATTGAGACGCTCGAGGACAAGGGCTGCATCGTCGTCGAGTACCCGCACGAGGAGGACCAGTTCCACGGCTTGTCCGGCTGGGCGAACGACATCTACCCAGTGGCTGTCACGGCCAGCGCCGGCGCCAATGATCGGCGCCGGTTCAACTTGGCTCACGAGCTCGGCCACCTGGTGATGAACTGCGACGGCGTGGCCGAGAAGGAAGAGGAAAAGCTCGCCCATCGGTTCGCCGCCGCGTTCATCGTGCCGGCCTCGGTGGCCATCCACGAGCTCGGGAGCAAGCGCCGGCGGCTCTCCTTCCAGGAGCTCGGGCTGCTCAAGCAGAAGCATGGCCTCAGCATGCAGGCCTGGCTCTTCAGAGCACGCGACCTCGACATCATCACCGATGGCCACTTCCGGTCTCTCTTCACCCAGTTCAGCGCGAGGGGCTGGAGGAAGCAGGAGCCAGTGGACTACCCCGGCGAGGGACACCCGATCCGCCTCAAGCAGCTCACCATCCGCGCCCTGGCCGAGGGGATCATCACCTCGGACAAGGCCGAGGAACTCTGTCCCGGCTGCACCAAGGACGAGCCCGCCGCCAAGGCTCCTCTCGGCTACGTCTCGGCCGCGGATCTGATGATGCTCCCGGCCGAGGAGCGCGAGGCGCTCCTCGCCGACGCTGCCAAGCTCGCCCAGGACGAGTATGAGACGACTCCAGATCTGACCGACTTCGAGGCGTATGGTGAGGAGGACCTGCGTGATGAGACGCCGCCCGACGACGAGTAACCCCTCCCGCGGCGAGATCTGGTCAGTGCAGTTCGATCCCCAGGTTGGTCAGGAGATCGGCAAGACCAGGCCCGCGCTCGTGATCAGCACCAACAGCGTCGGACGTCTGCCGCTCCGCATCGTCGTGCCGATCACCGACTGGAAGCCGCACTACGCAGGCTTCCCCTGGTTCGTGTACCTCGCGCCGAGCAACGGGAACGGCCTGACCAAGGAGAGCGGGGCCGACGCCTTCCAGGTCAAGTCGGTATCGCTGGATCGCTTCACGGATCGCAGAGGCGCCGTCGCGGGGAAGATTATCGACGAGGTCGCGGCGGCAGTGGCTCTGTGCGTCGGGTATCAGCCGTGAGAAGCATCCGGGCTAGGTACAATGCCGATCGGTTAACGGGTAGCTGACGGATCTCAAGGGAGAAACAGACCGGAACAGGCTGGTCCGCCGGACTCGCGATCGGATGACCGTCGGCGTGCGACAGATCTCACCAGGTGGCATCTCGCCAAGGCGTGGGTGTCGCTGTTCGTGCTACACATCTCCCGAGGTGGTGCACCGCCTCGGGAAATGTGTAGCAGCCGGTGCTACAGCACTGACCATGAGTGCCCTCACCTTGGGAGTTGTGTCACATCACCCAGGGCTGCACAGGTCCACGCGGGAGGATCAGGATGCACGGGTGAGCTTCCCACAGTGGAACCATCAATGGGGAGCGGCCGGTATGCGTCTGAGGGCTGGACGCAGGCCGGATGGGTTGCGCACATGCGGTACTTGAACACGAGCAACAGTCTGCTACAGGGCGATATCGATACGCAGTTCTTGACTGATCCAGCCTGCTGGAGTATCCAGTACAACTCTACGGCAGATGACTACTTCTATTTCGGTGGCCCGGGGTTCACGTTCCTCGGGTACGGTGCATGTTTGCCATAGAACACCGAACGCCATTGCAAGCTAAAGCTTAAGCTTGTCGGCGCGGCGCGGAAGCGACACTGTACGCGGCACGCGATAGCGGCGCATGGGACTGCAACGTGCATGTCAGTCCCCCAGACATACACGTTTGCATTCGCTGCGGAGACGGGAAGTGTGGAAAAGAAGAGAATCCGTGCAACTGTCCAGCCGACTGCCCGCCATGAAGCAAGGGGCTTGGAGCTGGTGTACCCAAGACATCACTCATCGCCGGTGCAGATGAAATAGCTCGCCACGCAGCGTATGGCCTCCACCCGCAGGGTGTCCGCCTGCCGGCTCAGGGTCTGCCCCACGGCCTCCGCGCGGGCGGGATCCCGGGTCGCCTCCTTCGCCGCCGCCTGGGTCAGGCGGTTGAGGCGGACCCGGGTCTGCCGGACGCACGCCTCCCATCCCGGGCTGGAGCGCTCGCGCGCCCGTCGCTCGAGCTGGGTCATGCGGCACACCGCGCGATGGACCGACTCGCCGTCGCAGATCGTGCGCGAGGCGTTGAGCCCGCCGCACGACGGTGAAGGCGGCGGGGGAGTCTGTCGCAGCGACCCGCGATCCACGACGATGCGCAGCTCGGGCGGCGATCCAGCCAGCACGAGCCGGACTCGCGATCCGTGCCGATCGGCTCGAAGTACGCCGGCGCGCCGCAGGACCAGCTGCTGGCCCGCCGTGGACCGCAGCTCGAGCTCGAGCTGCAGCGTGTGATCCGCGGCCGACAGCGGCAGGCTGGTCAGGCGTCGCGGCGGCGGGTGGTCCGCCGGTCGCGCATTCATGTAGAGCACCTCGTGGTCCAGCGCCAGGCGGAGGTACTCGAGCTTCCAGCCTGGCTGCGGCCGCGCCTCGAGCGTGATCACTGACTCCGCGCCGGGCAGGTGAACCCGGGCTGGCTCGCGCCGGGCCGCCGGGCAGGCCAGCACCAGCGACAACGGTAGCAGGTAGAGGCGTCGCATGTCGGGGCCGATGGTGGCGCAGAACGGCGTGGAAGTCGACCGTCACCTTGCACGGTCACTGCAACGTTACAGTGACGTCGTAGCTCGTGACGCCCCCACGAACTGTGTTGACAACGCGCGTGCCCTGTCATGTTGTACCGTCAACGCTGTCTCGGAAATCCATGGCTGGAGGAAGCGACCCATGCGCAGGCATCCATCGTTGGTGTTGGCGCTGAGCCTCGTGGGGCTCATCGCCGGGTGTGAGGAAGGGCCAGAGCAGATCTACAAGCCCTTGCCGGACAACTTCGATCCCCGCCGGTACAACGGCATCGCCGTCGACGAGCACGTGGCGTCGGGGAAGCAGCCGTTTGCGTGGGAGACCTCTGGCGTGCAGGAGGACACCTCGAAGATCTGCGAGGCCGACGAGCTGGCCAAGCGCTGGGCCAAGATGGTGAAGGAGCCGATGAAGCCGACCCGCGGCGCCGGCGGCCTCGACCTCAGGGGTACGCCCGAGTGGGCCGGCCTGACGGTGGACGATGCGCAGCAGACGCTGTGCCAGGCCTACGTCTACGACGACGGCATGGTGTACTGGGGCGACAACGCCGAGCTCATCGCGTTCTACGACACCAAGAACCGGCTGATCAACCGGCTGGTGACGCTCACCGGCTACGAGGGGACGATCAGCGCCGGGGGCTTCGTCGTCGCCAACAACCAGGCCATCACCAAGGACGGCAAGCCGCTGATCAACGCCACCAGCGACGCCAACCTGAAGGCGATGAACACCGCCTTTCTCAAGGTCTTCCGCCCCGAGGTGAAGAACCCGGAGCAGCGCGACTGTGTCGCGCTCAACACGTGCTACGTCATGGACTGGTACACGCTCAAGCGGTTCGTGTTCAACGACCTGATGCTGGACTTCGCGCTCACGCCCGAGGACCGCATCGATCACATCGGCCTCAACCTGTACCGCGATTTCGACTACGAGAAGAACCCGCTCAAGTTCGAGTCCTCGCCCATGCCGGGCGCCGGGCTGCCGCCGGTGCCCAGGGTGGACGCCGGCGCCTGCCAGCCGACGCTGGGCGTGAAGTGGAGCCACATCACGCAGAACTGCCTGGGCATCGACCCGGAGGCCAAGGCGCTGGTGCGCCCGGTGTGGAGCAACGAGGCGCTGCTGGCCGACATGGGCGGGCTGAGCCTGTACCTCAGCCGGCCGTCGCTCAAGTCCGACGCGGTGCTGGACGACACGATCAACAAGGCCGAGGCCGACGACCTGGTGGTAGGCATGTTCGTCAGCACGACCTACGCCGGGGACATCATGTTTCCGCGAGAGACGCTGTACAGCAGCTACCTGGCCCGTGTCGCCGCCGACGTGCTGGCTCAGTTGCCGACGGTGGACCTGACCACCGCCTTCGCCAACCTCAAGCCCAAGGGCGATGGCACCAGGCTGCTGCTGGGAGCGCAGAAGATCGAGGACTGCAACACCACGCCCTGCGTGGATGCCACGCTGACCAGGCAGGTCCGCAAGCTGGTGGAGGACGCGATCAAGGTCGCCGGCCTGACGGTGCCGGACAAGATCAAGCAGGACCCCAACTACTTCGTCGAGCCCCTGCTGCGCGAGCTGGTGAAGCTGTTCAACGAGAACCAGGAGCCCACCGCCGCGGAGGTCTACCTCGCGCTGGGCGACGAGTCGGCCCAGGTGCTGTACATCACCCTGCTCCGGCAGTTCGGCGGCGAGCGCTACGCGGTGAAGACGGCCTACGACAACAAGGCGGACCAGCTGTACTACCTGTTCTTCAAGAAGGGCGCCATGCGCACGGAGCACGTGCTGTTCAAGGACGCCGAGGCCCTGCAGTACGACAAGACCATGGGTGACGGTGTGTTTCGCCTGTGGAACCTGGCCAACTCCCCGCGGCTGGGCCTGGCCAAGTCACTGCTCCCGAACAAGCTGTTCCCCGCCATCGAGAAGGCGCTGGTCAAGGTCAACGTGATGCCCCAGGCCGAGGCGCTGGTGGGGTACCACAAGCAGGATACGCTCTCCGGCTTCTCCATCCCGGTGGAGGGCAAGCGCGACCTGTTTGTCTCGACGGCATACTTCGGCTTCTCGGGCAACGTGGTGGGCGCCAGCGTCTACGCCAACGACAAGGGCCCGATCCTCGCCGTCTCCAGCGGCTCGTTCTACGACAAGCTCGAGTTCTGTGGGATCAAGGTCGGCCTGTACGACGAGGTGGCGCCGTTGATCCCGACGCTGCCCGCGACCTGCGATCACATCCTGTCTTACAGCGAGAACGGCAAGTTCCTCACCGCCCTGTCGACCTACGTGCAGCAGACACCGTTGAAGATCGGGCTCCGGCTGTGGATCACGGCCGGTCGTGTGGACAGCGCCTACTACTGGGCCGAGCAGTAAGGAGAAGACCATGAAACGCGCGACCATACTCAGTCTGCTGATTACCCTCTCCTCCTGCGTCGATCACCGGGACCTGCGTACGGAGGTGTTCAACGAGAACGTCTACCTGCCCAAGAGCTTCCTGACCCAGGAGAACCCGCACACGCCGGGCTCCGGCGACAGCGCCTGGCTGATGAAGTCCACGATGGTGAAGATGAGCGTGCCCTCGCCCGACCTGGGCTTCTACATGGCGTTCCCCTCGGAGACGAAGTACGTGCGGTTCCAGTTCGGGCCGGAGAAGGCCGAGATCGTCGACGACAAGGAGTACGCGCCCAAGGTGCCGGACCATCAGGGGCAGACCAACGTGACCTCGCCGGCGCTGGCCCGGGCGGTGCTCAACAGCTGGACCGGGACCCACGTGGACATCCGGATGAAGGACAACCTGGACGGGGAGCGGACCAACGTGATCGAGGAGAACCGCGAGAGCCCCTGGGAAGATCGGCAGTACTTCAAGGTCAACCTGGCCAAGGGCGACATCCCCGACATCAACATGATCCACTGGGCCATCTCGGACTACTACATCGGCGAGTGCCTCAAGCTGCGCAGCGTGGCGGTGGTCCCCGACAGCTTCGAGCTCGAGGAGCAGGCCGCCACCGGCGGTGACGACTACATGTCCTGGACCGTGGCCGTGACCTACGAGCTCGCGGTGTACGGCGGTGGCTACTACTGCGGCGACCTGTTCACCGACATCACCGACCGCTCCACCTTCACGTTCCACATCAAGCACGCGTTCTGGCGCCTGCCCAGGCGGGACTACAAGGCGGTGGAGATCAAGGAGAAGGACCCGGTGCAGAAGACGATCAGCATGCTCAACGCGCCGCCGGAGGTGTTCTACGACCCGCAGACGGCGCTGCCGGGCGCGCGGTCCTACCTCATGCGCTTCGACCCCCGGAAGCCGCACACGTTCTACTTCGGCGAGTCGTTCCCCGACCGCTACAAGGACCACTTCCGCAAGGACATCACCAAGCAGGTCAACGACCTGATGCAGTCGATCAACGTGCCGATGCGCATCGACTTCAAGGACTGGAACTACGACGCCAAATGCGAGGGTGTGACCTGCGGGGAGGGCGAGAGCTGTGCCAGGGGCGAGTGCTGCTCGGGGACCGACTGCAAGCCGATGAACCGCACCATCGGCGACCCACGCTGGTCGATGATCCACTATCACAGCGTCCCCTCCACCACCGGCATCGGCGGGATGTCGGAGATCACCTACGACCCGCGCACTGGCGAGTCCCTGGCCTCGCACCTCAACATGTACGACTGGGGTGCGGCGCTGGTGGTGAACTTCGTCGAGGACTACCTCAAGGAGGTGACGCCGGACGCGTTCGACGACAAGAACAGCCCGCTCAAGACGCCGTGCAAGCCCGGCGACGTGGTGGCGCTGGACCCGAAAAAGATCGAGGACAAGCACCAGAAGACCTCGCTATACACCAAGCTCGAGACCTACATGGGGCAGAAGGCCGAAAACTGGGTCCCCAAGCACTCCGCCGACTTCCCGAAGTACATGCGCATGCTGCTTCCGGATCTGCGGTTCGCCTACCCCGGGTACAACGAGTACGTCTACGGCTCCACCGAGTGGCAGCAGGAGCTGGGGAAGCTGGAGCAGAAGGACCGCGAGTTCCGGGCGTTGACCGCCAGCCTGGAGCGGGGCGAGAGCCCCTTCGGCGGCACGAACCTGCTGGACCAGGGGGCGATGCAGCACGCGCTGGACGTGGTGAAGCAGACCAAGGAGGGGCTCCGCAACCAGCAGCGCCTGGAGGCCTTCCGGCGCATGGGGCGGCGGCACGTGATGGAGGACAAGATCGGCTGGGAGCTGGGGCCGGCCATCGCGCGCAGCGGCCGGATGTGCAAGACCAACGGGCAGTGGGAGACCCGGGAACAGTGGCAGCAGCGCATCGTCGATGGCTGGTTCCTCGGCACGGTGACGCACGAGTTCGGGCACAACCTGGGCCTGGGCCACAACTTCTACGGCAGCCTGGACAAGCCGCACTTCGAGAACAACGACATCACCTCGTCGATCATGGAGTACAGCTACACCTACGCCGACGGCGTGGACCAGCCGCAGTTCAAGCCCTACGATCGCATGGCGCTCAAGTGGGTCTACGGCGGCGTGGACACCACGGGCAACGGCAAGTGTGATGTGGGGGAGAACTTCCAGACCAACCCCAAGGAGTGCCAGAAGCAGGCGGGCGACGAGCTGTGGCTGTTCTGCGACGACGAGCACACCTACTTCAGCCCGCTCTGCACCTGGCACGACATCGGCACCACGCCCACCGAGATCATCAAGAACGAGATCGACAAGTACGAGTGGCAGTACAAGTTCCGCAACTTCCGCGCCTATCGCAAGTTCTGGAACACCCTGAGCTACAGCAGCCGCATCGGCAACACGCTCTACCCACTCAGGCGGTTTTTGCATCTGTGGGGCGTCGACTGGTACGGGTCCAACATCAAGAACAACCTGATGCTGCTGGGGGTCAAGGGCGACGAGTACTTCTTCAACAGCCTGACCGACGAGTTCAACGACGAGATGGGTCAGGCCAACCGGCTCACGGCCAACTTCTACAAGGCGATCCTGCAGCAGTCCGCCGGGGAGCGCTCGTACGCCACCAAGTTCGACAGCTTCTACGGCGACGTGACTCAGCAGGGCATCATCATGGACAAGTACTACGCCATGCTGCTGTTCCTCGGCCTGTGGCCCATCGACGACTATGACCAGAACATCTACGCCTACATGGCGTTCCACGAGTACAGCCTGGGCAACGCCCAGTTCTACTCCGACACCCAGGAGATCACCGACTCGATGATCGGCGGCCAGTACGACGTCTACCCCTGGTTCAAGCCGCTGGCGGTGCTGGTCTTCGCGCAGGACACGGGCGACATCAACTTCAGCGATCGCTCGAAGCAGAAGTGGATCGAGATGAAGCGCTTCTCCCAGGTGCAGAACATGGTGGACTACTATGGCTTCGATCCGCGCACCGAGGCGCTGACGACGGACAACCCGTACCAGGTGTTCAAGGACCAGGACGGCGCCCAGTGGATCTACTACTTCGTCCAGGATCGTAACGAGCACCTGACGGCGTCCAAGGACAAGAACCCCACGGCGTTCAAGATCATCTGGGACCAGAACGAGAGCATCAACGTCAACAAGTACGGATCGACTGACGACTTCGAGATCAAGTACTACTGCGACTACTACAACTACTTCAACTAGCCCGGGAGGCGACGATGCGATTACGATCGAGAACCGGGCGCAGAGGGCGAACACCCACGGGTGTGCTCCACTCCGCACTCCAGAGTGGCGCCCCGATTCCATGCGCAGGGCCGCTGGTGGGCGCGCTGCTCGCCCTGCTGCTGCTCGAGGGGCCGGCCGCCGCGGTCAACCCCAACAGCAATCAGGAGCAGAAGGCGCGGGTGGTGAAGAAGGAGCTGCGCTACTGGTCGGTGGATGCGCTGTTCGAGACGCACTTCACCGTGGTCCACGACAACCAGTACGCCAACGACGCCTACCATGTGCTCTACCTGCGGGCGAACTACGACTGGCCGCGGATGGGCTACCTGCCGCCCATGGGGCGGCTCACGCTCCGGATGGACGTCACCCGCCGGTATGTGGCGGACCCCGACGAGAGCGGGTTCCTGTTCGGCGACATGCTGCTGTACTGGAGCCGGGCCTGGGCCTTCGACGTCAAGGGGCAGAAGTTCGGCGTGCGGCCGTACCTGATGTGGAGCTTCCCGACCTCGAAGCTGGCGGACCTGGAGGGCAACATCGCCCGACCCACGGTGCTGGTGGCGCTCTCCAAGCCGCTGCCCTACAACCTGTACTTCTTTATCCGGCCCTACGGCCGCATCAACTGGGACCGCTACGCCGAGCGCGTGGGGGGGGAGTCCAACATCAAGTGGCAGCTGGGCTATGACATGCAGCTGCTCTACGCGTTCCACCTGCACCAGCCGCTGAGCTTCGGCGCCACTTGGGGTCAGGAATGGTTCGACCGCCACGAGAGCCGTGACGGCTACACCCAGCCCTGGAACTCGCAGTACTACTGGGAGCTGTTCACCGGCTACTCGATCCTGGAGCAGCCGGTGAGCCTGGGCGCCTATCTCACGCTCTCCTCGGGGCGCAAGACCTACGAGGATGGGGTGTGGCGCTTCCACTGGGTGGATCGCGACGAGACCGAGATCTACCTCTCGGTCAACGCCCGGTACTAGCTCCTCGTCGGTGTCGATGCCGCTTCCCTCGGGGCAGTGATCGCGTTACCCTCGGTCGCATGGTGACCCGCACCGCACCGCTCGCCGCCCATCTGCTGTTGCTCCTGGCTTCGGGCGCCAGCAGCGCCGCACCTCCCGTGGTCGCGGTGTTCGACATCGAGAACCAGGGCACCCGGCTTCCGCGAGCCGTGATCGACCGGCTCACGACCTACCTCACCACGCGAGTGGCCGCGACGCGCCGGTTCCAGGTGGTGCCGCGCGATCAGATCAAACAGCGCCTGGCGTGGCAGAAGCGCAGCTCGTATCGCGAGTGCTACGCCCAGAGCTGTCAGATCGAGGTGGGCAAGGAGCTGGCCGCGAGCAAGTCGCTGGCGACGCAGCTGATGAAGCTGGGGCGGGACTGTGTGCTCACGGCGTCGCTGTTTGATCTCAAGACGGCGGCCAGCGAGGCCGGGGCCACCGCCCGGGGCCGGTGCACCGAGGGCGGGATCATCGAGCTCGTCGACAGCGTCGTGGGCCAGCTGACCGGCTCCGAGGCCGGTCCGAAGGTCCGTGAAGCGAACCCACCGGCGGAGCAGGGGCCACGAATCGTGTCCGGCACCCTGAGTCGCACCGAGATCCAGCGCGTGGTGAACGACCACATGGGGTCGATCCAGCACTGTTACGAGCAGACGCTGGTGTTGATGCCCGGTCTCGCGGGTCGGGTGATGCTGCAGTGGATCATCGCCCCGGATGGGCAGGTGAGCCGGGTGGAGATCGTCTTCTCGACGCTGCAGGGGGGCGGGGTCGAGAGCTGTATCGTGGGCCAGGTCCGCACCTGGCGCTTCCCCCGTCCCACGGGAGGGCCGGTCCAGGTGCGCTATCCGTTCGTGTTCAGGAGCTCGTCGCCTCCGCCGCCGACCGTCCCACGGAACCTGACCCGCAGCCAGGTCCAGCAGGGCATGCGGTCCGTGCGCAAGCAGGTCCAGCGCTGCTACGCCCGGTATCGGCGCACCGGCACGGCGATCGTCGCGGTGACCATCGACACCAGCGGCCGCGTTGCGCGGGCCGGCACGGCGATCGTCGCGGTGACCATCGACACCAGCGGCCGCGTTGCGCGGGCCGTGGTGAAGGGCGCCTTCGCCGACAGCCCCACCGGGACGTGCATCGGCGCGGCCGTTCGCAGCGCGAAGTTCCCCCCCTTCTCCGATGGGCCGCTGCACGTGACCTATCCCTTCGTCCTGCGATAGCGGGACAGGAGCCGACAGCATGACGTTACCCGTGGGTGCGGACATCGAGTCCATCTGCAGCAAGTGCGGCGACGTGTGGCACGTGGTGGTGGCCAAGGTGAAGGACAAGGTGGTCAAGGTGCTGTGCAAGCAGTGCGGGGCTCAGCACCGCTACAAGCCGCCGATCAAGGCCGGTACGCCCGTCGCCGCCACCCGCCCCCGTGGGCCCGGTGCACCGAAGCGCGCCGTCCGTGGAAGCAAGCCCGCGGCGGAGCCCGAGCCGCCCGAGGTCGATCTGTCGCGTCCGATCCAGCCGTACCACATGACCACCTGCTTCCAGGTGGGAGACCGGATCCAGCACTCGAGCTTCGGCATGGGGGTGGTGGACGATCTGCCGGCGCCGGGCAAGATCCAGGTCTTCTTCCCCGATGGTCGCAAGCTGCTGGTTCACGATCGCAAGCCGGTGTCCGATCAGTCCTGATCATCTCCCGCCAGGTGACGCACCACCTCCAGCGCCCGGCTGCGGCTGCGCTGGACCTGGGCCATCTCTCCCTGCTCCAGCCACAGTCCCCCGCACAGCTCGCAAACCTCGGCCTCCAGGTCGTCCAGCGGCGCGAAGCGGTAGGTCACCAGCGGCTCCTCGCAGCAGGGACATCGAAGGGGCGTGACCCGCACGCGCTGGCCCAGTCCGCTGGCCAGCTCGCGGATCCGGGGGCCCTCGTCCAGCGACTGACGCGCGACCTCGCGCTCCTCGCCCTGGTCGAACCACACGCCATGGCAGCCGGGGCACAGGTCGAGCTCCACGTCGCCCACGCGCACCGGCCGGAGCATGATGGCCGGGTCAGCGGAGCACCGGGGACACGGCCGGCGCATCAGCTCCGTCGGGGAGGCGACGGTGGGTGGGATCGGATCGCGGAGCGTGTCTCGCTGGCGGGGGACGTGGTCGTTGCCCTGGTGCACGGGCAGCGGCTCGCCCGCCGCGCGGCAGAGCGCCACACCGAGATCCCAGACGGAGGCGAACCGTCGCTCCGCGGACTTGGCCAGCGCCTGCAGCACCACGCGCTCCACGGCCTCGGGCACCACGGGGTTGATCGCTCGCAGCGGGGGCGGCTGCTCGGTCTGATGCAGCGCCATGATGCGCTGGGGGTTCCGGTTGTCGAACGGGGGCAGGCCGGTGAGCGCCTCGTAGGCCACGACGCCCAGGGCGTAGACATCGGTCCGGTGATCCACCTCGTCCGTGCCGGCACACTGCTCGGGTGACATGTAGTGCGGCGTGCCCAGCAAGCGGCCGGCGCCCATGTAGTGCGGCGTGCCCAGCAAGCGGCCGGCGCCCGCGCCGCGAGTCAGCTGGGCCACCCCGAAATCCAGCACCTCGATCTGTCCATCGCGGGTGATGAAGATGTTGTCCGGCTTGAGGTCGCGGTGCACGATGCCGCGCTGGTGCACCGCCTGCAGCACATCGGCCACCCGGGCCACGATCCGCGACGTCTCGGCCGGTGACAGCGCGCCCTCGCGCCGCAGCATGTCGCCCAGCGACTCGCCGTCGAGGTACTCCATCACCAGGTACGGCCCCACGTCGGGGTCGATGCCGCAGTCGTAGATGTCGACGATGCCAGGGTGGCTCACCTGGTTTGCGGCGCGGGCCTCGTCGAAGAACTGCGCCACGGTCTCCTCGTCCGCGCTGGTTCCCTCGTGCAGCACCTTGATCGCGGCCTTGCGGCCGATGACCAGGTGCTCGGCGAGGTACACCGTCCCCATCCCTCCCTTGCCGATGAGCGACAGGATGCGGTGGTTGCCGAGCTGCTTGCCGATGAGATCCACGTCGACACGATCCCCGCTGGCGAGTTGAAAGCTACGGTACCACGACGCACTGCTGCTGACGACACGCCACCTTGCGCCCGATCCACTTCACCGGCCTGTTGCACCTGGCGCACTTCACCCGTGGGCACTGCTCCTGCGCGTATTCGTGACGCAGCCAGGCCGCGTGCTTCCTGGTGCAGGCCCGGCGCCAGGTCACGCCGCAGCGCGGGCAGCCGCAGCCCGAGTCGGGGTGGAACGCGCAGTCCCGGTCGGCCTGACACAGCCGGTCTTGCTCCAGCCGGACCTCGTTCTCCGCGCGACACTGGCCCTTGACGCACACGGCGCGGGTCCCGAGCCAGTGTGCGTCGGTGGAGCAGCCCTTGCACGAGGGCATGGCGCAGTCGACGATGGCACGTCGAGACTCGATGCGTTTGTACGCCGCCTGGTTCCCCGCCTCGCGCCAGGTTGGGGTGCAGGGCGCACAGACCGGACACAGCGTGCCGAGCAGGGCGCAATCGGTATTGATGCGGCAGGCGCGGTCCTTGTGCGCCGGGCGTGCCGGCCCGCGAGCCACGTCGGTCTTGCCCCGCTCTTGAGCCCCACCGCGGGCGGGCTCAAGCAGCAGTAACAGGAGTGGTAGACAGGGGAATGAAACGAGGAACGGATGGCGGAGCATCCGTCGATGGTATCACAGTTTGGCCAGCTCCTGGTCCACGGTCCGGAGCACCTGCTTGTTGTCGAACTCGGTCTTGGTGCCCAGCGCTTTCTTGATCTGCTCCAGCTCCGGCTTGGCCTTGAGTCGGGCCAGAGAACGGACGGCGCCGGTGCGCGCCAGCCAGCGGGCCTTGTCGTCGAGGGCGACGCTGACCAGCATCTTCTTCACCGCCTTCTCGTTGTACCACGGGGGGTTGTCCCGGGGCACACGGCCGAAGTCATTCATCATGATCCACGGCGGGCGGTCCTTGCCCCGAGGCTTGTCGTTCATCCGCGCCATGGTCAGGGTGTAGGCCTTCTGGCTCGCGGGGATCTTGCGCGTGAGGAACGGGTTCCACATCTCCATCAGGCCGCGCATGCAGGCGGTGTACATCTCGGGGTCCTTGTCCGGCTTGGCCGTCAGCTTCTTGTACAGCGGCAGGAGCTTCTCGTTGCCCGTCTTCCCCGCGTAGTGGCAGGCGGTCTGCCGCACCTTCTGGTCCGGGTCCTTCTCGATCTTCTCCATCAGCTTGTCGTGCGCGCCGGCCACGTCCATGTACCAGGAGGAGGCGAGCCAGTTGAGCGCCTCCCGCCGCACCACGGGCTCGGTGTGGTCCGCCATCTTCACCACCCACTCCGCGACCTTGGGGTTGCGCTTGGCCGACGAGGCCACGGCGGAGATCATGCGCGCCAGCACGATGGGGTTCTTCTCCTCGGGGGCCGCCTTGAGCACCGCCTCCTGCGCCGCGGCGCCGGAGCCGAACAGCGACTTCAGCAGCCCGGCGGCAACGTACCGCACGGTGGGGCTCTTGTCGGTGAGGTGCTTGAGCCCGAGCCTGGAGGACATGCCGGCCAGGTCCTTGAGCCGGGTGTTGCGGCTGCGGGCCTCGCGGTACGTATTGTACGCCTCGCACTTGAAGTCCACCCCGGTCTCCTTGAGCTCGCAGGCGGACAGGGCCAGGATCAGTTTCTCGTACTGCTCGGGATCGAGCCCCTTGCGCTCATCGCCGGCCAGCTTGGTGGCCTCTCCGACCTTGTCCTGGACCTGCTTGGCCAGCTTGTCCAGCGCCTCGACGCCGGTGCCGGTGCCCTTGTTGTCGCCCGCGGCGGGCGCCTGCTCCTTCTTGCATCCGGCGAGGGTCAGGGCGCCGACCAACAGTAGAGACCCGATCGAGAAACGAAAGCGCGGTCGCATTCCAGTAGCCTCCTGATTCAGTTGTGTGTGGGACGGGAACCATTACCACGATCGAGGCCGGCGGGCAACGCCGTGGCCCACGGTGGGCGCCAGCCGCCCGTGCGCCGCTCGAGCTCCAGCGCCACGGCGATGGTCAGATGGTCGTTGCCCGGAGCCGCCACGACCTGCAGGCCCAGGGGCAGGCCGCGCCGGTCCAGGCCCAGCGGGACCTGGGTCACCGGGAGCTGCATGACGTTGAAGATCGCGGTGTAGGCCCAGCTGAGCGGGTGCAACAGCGGCTCGTGGTGCCGTGGCGCCGGTCGAGGGTGCGACGGGTAGAGCAGCACGCCGTGGGGCCCGATGCGCTGCACCAGCTCATCACGCAGCGCCTGCCCCAGCCGCAGCGTTCGCTCGGTCCAGCGTCGGCTCAGGTGCGGGAAGCGCTCGAGCAGGGCCAGACCCAGGGCGGGGAGCGTGTGCGGGGATCGACCCACGCACCACCGCGCCAGGTGCCGCAGCGGATCGACGGGCGTGCCCTGGCCCAGCAGCGATGCGAAGCTGGGTCCCTCGGAGGCCGACATCATGGCGGACCAGATGCTGAAGGCGTGCTGCAGCCCCGGGATCGAGGCGGCCTGCACCCGCGCCCCGCCCTGCTCGAGAGTTTCGACGCAGGCGCGCTGGGCCCGCCGGAGTCCGGGATCGATGCGCCGCGTGCTGTGCGGCAGGTGCAGCACCGTGAGCTGATCGAGCGTCACCCCACGTGGGTCGCCCATGGCGGCGTCAGGTCCGGCGAGGATGCGCAGCACGGGCCACAGATCTTCGGCCCGGCGGCAGATCGGACCCGTCGTGACATAGCGGTCCATGGTGCTCCCCGCGTCGGGGCAGGGGAACTGCCCCGTGTTGGGCACCAGCCCGGCGGTGGGCTTGTGGCCGAACACGCCGTTGAAGAACGCCGGCATGCGGATCGATCCACCGACGTCGGAGCCCAGCCCGAAGGGCGAGCCGCCGGCGCCGATGATCGCGCCCTCGCCGCCGGAGCTGCCGCCCACCGTGCGCCCGCGGTGGTAGGGGTTGTTGGTCCGGCCGTAGACCCGGTTGTCCGCGGTTGTCCGACTCCATCCACATGCACAGCTCGGAGATGTTGGTCACACCCAGGGGGATGGCGCCGGCCTGGCGCAGCCGGGCCACGGCGGGGGCGTTGTGGTCGGCCACCACCTGGCGGCGGGCCACGAGCCCGGAGGTGTGGGGCATGCCGTGCAGGGCGAAGCTCTCCTTGATCGTGCAGGGCACGCCGTGCAGCGGCGGCAGGTCGTTCGGAGCGCTCCTCGCCAGCAGGCGGTCGGCCTCGGTGGCCTCGTGGCGCGCCGTCGCGAAGCGGTCCCGCACCACGGCGTTGAGCGTCGGGTTCACCTGCTCGATGCGTCGGATGTGCGCCTCGACCAGCTCCGCCGAGCTGATCGCGCTGCGGCGGATCATCGCGGCCAGGCCGCTGGCCGACGCGGTGAGCAGCGGCTCGTCACGGGTCGGGGGTCTCATGGCATGAGCTTTCCACGCCCGTCGGGCGCAGCACAAGGAGCTTGTCCCTCCCGTCGGCCTGGTCCACGATCCCTGGATGATCCCGTCCATCGTGAGCCGACCGCTTGGTTCCCTGTTCGCCGCCATCATGCTGGACCCCATTCGCCTCGGCTCGGCCGTGATGCCGCACGCCATCTGGCCCCCGCTGGCGTGGATCTCGCACCACGTGGCGTGGGGCGCGGCCCGGGCCAGCCGGTCGTTCCTGCCCCGAGGCCACCTCCTGGCGGCGGCCATGGGCTTCGTGCACCTGGCCGAGAGCGTGGTCGGGATCGAAGGCCAGTGGGAGACGCTGGACGAGCGCACGGCGGTGCGGCGAGTGCACCACTGCCCCCACGCCGCCAGGCTGGGGCGCACCACGCAGTTCTGCACCGACATGGGCGAGGCCCTGGGCCAGGGGCTGTCGGAGGCGCTGGTGGACGATCCGTCCGTGCGGTTCGAGGTGATCCGCACGCGGTCGCAGGGACACCCCTGCTGCGAGTACCGGTTGACCGTGGCGTCATGAAGTCGATGCTGCTGTCGCTGCTCATCGTCGCCGTGCTGCTGGCGCTCTACCTGGGGCCATGGACCCGCGGCGCCGACGATGGGCAGCCTCCCTCTGACAGCTTCATCCGCCGCTGCACCACGGTGTTCGGTGACCGCAGCCGGCCCGACGACTACTGCCGCTGCCTGTGGTCCCACGGGGTGCGCAACCCCGGGGACACGCTGATCAAGCCCTCCGCGCAAACTGCGGCCGAGGCCTGCAAAGCGCCGACGGCGCCGGTCGATCAGGGGACGCCGCGATGAAGGGGCTGCTCGTCTCGGCCAACACCGAGAAGATCAACATGCCGACCCTGCCGCTGGGGCTGGCCATGGTCCACGCCGCGGTGGCGCGGGCGGGGCACGACGTCCAGTTCGTGGACTTGATGTTCGCACCCGATCCGCGCCTGGCGCTGCAGCGTGCGCTGGATCGGTGGGAGCCCGACGTGATCGGCATCTCGGTGCGCAACGTCGACGATCAGAACCGCCAGGCCCCGCGGCTGCTGGTGCAGCAGGTGCGGGAGGTGGTGCAGCAGTGCCGCGACGCATCCGCCGCGCGCGGTGACATCTCGCGTGCTCCGCTCCGCACGCGAGCGCGGCTCCCCCGCTCCGCGCCCATTGTGCTGGGCGGCGCCGGCTACAGCCTGTTTCCGCGCGCGGTGCTCGATCTGCTGGGCGCGGATCTGGGACTGCTCCACGGCGCGGATCCAGGGCCGGGTCCATCGCTGCCGCGCGCCACGGGCCGTGGCGGAGCAGATGGCGGCCCTGGCGCGACGTGGGTTCCGCCGGTTCTACATCGTCGACAACTCATTCAACATCCCCGTGGCGCAGGGCCTCGAGCTGTGCCGCTGGATCCGGACGCTGGTGCCCGGGATCACCTGGCGCGGCATCCTCTACCCGCACCGGGTGAGCGAGGAGCTGGTGCGGGACATGCGCCAGTCCGGGTGCGTGGAGGTCGCGCTGGGCTTCGAGAGCGGTAGCGAGGCGGTGCTGCAGCAGATGCACAAGCGCTTCACGCCGGGCGACGTGGAGCGCACGGCCTCGCTGCTCAAGGTCCACGGCATCCGTCGCATGGGCTTTCTGCTGCTGGGCGGGCCGGGTGACACGCGCGAGACGGTGGAGCAGAGCCTGGCCTTCGCCGCCTCGCTGGAGCTCGAAGGCTTGCGGGTGACGGTGGGCCTGCGGATCTACCCGGGCACGCCGCTGGCCCGGGTGGCCCTGGAGCAGGGGTGATCGACGAGGCGGACGATCTGCTGCAGCCGCGGTTCTATCTCGCGCTGGACCTCGAGCCCTGGATTCACGGGAGGGTGGCGCCGCTGATGTGGTAACGACAAACCCTGTGTGCCGTCCAGCGACGACCACAGATTTCTGAGGGTCACGGCCGTGGGATCAACCACTTGGCGGTGGCACGGAGCCTGCACACGGGAGCCGGCGAAGGAGACCCCATGAGACCAGTCATGGCTCTGAGTTGCCTGTTGCTGCTCGCCGGCTGCGACAGCCGGGCGGTGAACATCGACGACAGTGGCGACGGAGAGAGCGACCGCCATGCCGTCGCCAGCGACGGGGGTGGAACGGTCAGACAGTGCACGCTGCCACCCGGTGTGCACGGCGCGGGCACCGCCTTCAACCTCGCGCCCGACATCAGCAGCACCACGGCCAAGGTGACCACCGACCTGAGCACGATCCAGGTCACGGTCCCCGCGGGCAAGGAGGCCTTCGTCACGGTGCGCCTGCGGCGCGACGGATCGTTGCCGGTATTGCCCAGGATGCTCGATCTGTCCGTACCGGAACCGTCCGACCCGTGGGACTCGTGGGAGTTCGAGGTGGAGTATGCCTGGTGTAACCCCATGGAGTGTCGCGTCGAGTTTCGGGCCTCGAGCCTGGAGCCGTCACATCGGCTGAGCGGCTGGGTCACCTTCGACGGCACGTTGTTCTCCGACCTGTCCCGCGCCACGACCTGCGTCACGGCAGAGGAGGGGGGCAAGCAGCTCACCGTGGCGGTGACCGGCGAGCGGTGAGGCGAGCGCAGAGCTGACGGTCGAGTCGGCTGTCAGACCCGCTTGCTCCACGACCGGCACGCGGTACCATCGCCGTCGTGACGCTGACGCATATCCGTGTCTGGCCCGTGTTCCTGGTGTTCGTCATCGCCATCGTGATCCAGATGCTGGCGGGCGTCGTGGCGCTGAGCATCCTCGTGACGCTGAAGGTGGCGGCGGGGGTCAACCTGCAGGCCGCCGGGCAGGAGGCAGCTGCGTCCGTCGGCTTCCTGCTCATCGCCGGGGCGTCCGCCGACGTGACCTTTTTCGCCACCGCCCTGGTGGCGGCCCGTGTGGAGCGCCGGCCGGTGGGGCCGCGGCTGCGCTGGCCCGCGGCGCAGGCCAGCTGGCGCCATCACCTCGCCGCGGTGCTGCTGATGCTCGGGCTGAGCGAGACCTCGGATCGTGTGGTGGCGCTTCTGGGGCTCGAGCTCGGCGGCTTCATCCAGCATCTGACGCTCACGGTGCGAGACGCCACGACACCGGTGTTCGTCGGGATCTGCGCCATGGTGGTGCTGGCCGGGCTGTCCGAGGAGCTGTTCTTCCGCGGCTACATCCAGACCCGGCTGACCTGGCGCTGGAGCCGCCCGGTGGCGGTGGGAGTGACGGCGGCGCTGTTCGGGCTGGCGCACTTCAACCGGGTGCACTCCACGCTCACCTTCTTCATGGGCCTGGCGCTGGGAGCGGTGACGGAGTTCAGCGGGAGCATCCGGCCGGCTGTGGCGGCCCACGCGGTGAACAACCTGTTCGCCTCGATCAACAGCCGGTACCTGGCCGGCACGTGGTACGCGCGGAAACACCTGCCGGTGCTCGCGGGCAGCGTGACGCTGTTCACCGTCGGGCTGCTGTGGATCCGACGGCTGCGGGGGTCCGGCGTGGAGCAGGACGGACAGGCCAAAGCGAGCTAGTAGGCCCAATGCGGTTCACTTTGGCGAAAGCGGAGATCAAGATCGACGCGGGGCCTCGAGATCGGCGGTAACCCAGGGACCTGTCGAGAAGGTCCCCACGTTACCGCCGTTTTTGGCCTCGAGATCGGCGG
>Ga0210044_10000603_pt1 | contig 54228 bp, 49 predicted proteins | sample CryGey13umfilter_2_FD_183959 | JGI IMG/M metagenome (GOLD analysis project Ga0210044, IMG submission 183959) | Groundwater microbial communities from aquifer in Utah, USA - Crystal Geyser 4/9/14 3 um filter (SPAdes) (version 2) | ecosystem: Environmental > Aquatic > Deep subsurface >...
TCCAAAAACACCCCGCAGAGTAGCACCAGTCCAGATCAGCAACAGGCTCCCAAAGGGGGTGTCGACTTCACCGGAATAGGGTGTCGCGTTCGACTGGAATCAGGTGCCGACTTCACCGGAATACGCAAAAGATCAAGACATTACAGAGAAAGCTATATGCCAAGGCCAAGCAGGAACCAGGCTATCGTTTTTATGCTTTGTACGACAAGGTTTATAGGGCTGATATATTGCATCATGCCTATCGCCTTGTTCGGTCGAACAAGGGTGCGCCGGGAATAGACGGTGTGAGCTTTGCAGCCATCGAGGCAGAAGAAGGGGTGGAGACGTTTCTTGAAGGGCTGGCAGAGGAAGTGAAGAGCAGGACGTATCGGCCTATGCCAGTACGCCGTGTGATGATCCCGAAAGCAGACGGGAGCCAGAGGTCACTGGGCATTCCCACGATTCGTGATCGTGTGGTGCAGATGGCTGTGAAGCTCATGATAGAACCGATCTTTGAAGCGGACTTTTGTGATTCTTCGTATGGTTTTCGTCCAAAGCGCTCAGCTCATGACGCCATGGGTGATATTTCCAGTGCGCTACGAAAAGGGCATTGTGAAGTGATTGATGCCGACCTTTCCAAATACTTTGACACCATACCACATGCCAAATTGATGGCTGTGGTTGCAGAACGCATAGCTGATAGTGGGATATTGCATCTCATCAAGCAATGGCTGAAAGCACCTGTGGTAGAAAAAGGGAAAGATGGCAAAGATTCAACCAGTGGCGGCAAGGGTAATCGACGCGGGACACCGCAGGGTGGTGTGATCTCTCCATTATTGGCAAACCTTTACCTGCATCTTTTGGACAGGATATGGGAACGCCATGGTCTGGAGAGGAAATATTCTGCCCGTTTGGTACGCTACGCTGACGATATGGTGTTGCTATGTGCCAAGGGAACAGCCAAACCGCTGGGCATGCTTATGCTTAGATACATTCTTGATCGTCTTGAACTCACATTGAACGAGACGAAAACGAAGGTGGTCAACGCATGGGATGAGAGCTTCGGCTTTCTTGGCTTTGAGGTTCGTATGAACCTAGGCCGCAGTGGTAAAGCTTATCCGCACATACAACCCAGTAAATCGGCAGTAAAACGTATCAATGCGAAAGTAACCGCATTGACGCAAAGAAACCTGACACCAATTCCACTCCCAATCATAGTTCAGCGACTGAATCAGTCTCTACGTGGCTGGGCATGTTATTTTGATTACGCTAACAGCACGCAAATATTTGGTGATGTTAAACGACATGCAGAAGAGCGGATGCGGACACACTTACGCAGACGGCATAAAGTGAAAGCCCGAAGGGTTGGTCAGGGCAGGTTTCCAAATCGAGTGCTGTATGATCATCATGGACTGTTTAAACTTCCAACAACAGCTCCTTGGAAGAGGGCGCATGCGTTGGCATGAAAAACATCGGAAAGCCGTGTACGGGAAAACCGTATGCACGGTTTGATGAGGGAGGGCAGGGAGATCTGCTCTCTACTCTACCATTTGCTCTCCAGGAGGAATCCCGCTATGCCAAACAAGTTGAATACGGTACATCACCAAGAAATTGGTAACCAAAAACGAAGTATGGAAATGCAAAACAAAACTGCGTGGGCAACCCCCACCATAATTTGCGTAGCCTCGGAGAGACCGGAGGGTACCGCTAGAGCGGCCTCCCGCGGATGGCTGAACCCAACTATGACATGGACCGTCCTAACGGCGCGCAGCGTCGCAGCGCCCGCAATTCCGCGTCGTTTTTGCACCGGGTAGTAGTCTCCACCTCGACGGCCTGCGGCCGTCAGGTAGGGGCGATCCATCCACCAGTGTGTTTGATATGCGTTAAGACAGCTATCCATATTCGGGTGAATCGCCCGTAGGTGCTAACCCGGCCGCGCAAGCCCCCGTGCAGCCAGGCGTACCAACGCTGAACGTACTGCCGGAGCCGATCACGGTCGGCTCCTTGCTCATAAAGCCGGCGAGCACGTTGCAACAGTCGGTCCAGGCAAAGCTTGGAAGGTCGCAGTTTACGGCCGGGGTGCAGGCGATACCCCAAAAAATCAAACCCTCCGCTGGTTCTTCCAATATAGCGTTTGTCCGGGTGGAGGGTGAGTTTCAGCGCATCGAGAACCCTGTACATGCCGCGCAGGACCGCCCGTAGCTTGTGGCGGATCGGTGCGAAGATCACGAAGTCATCTATGAAACGCTCATAGTATATACCGTATCGCTCCCGATAGTGCCCCATCAGCCGATCCAGTGGTGTCAGATAGAGCGCAGCCAGCAGTGGAGAGATGGCGCCACCTGCTACCATGCCTCGGCCGCTTCGATGCGTATCGGGAAGGCTCAGATAGTCCCGGACTATCGCCTGAAGCGACGGGCCCACTTTGGCTGTTTGTAACTGATCCAGCAGGATGGTGTGATCGATGCTCTCGTAGTAGCTCCGGATATCAAAGCGGGCCACAAACGGGAATTGCCCGTTTGCCCTGTTTGCCCGGCGGATGGCCCCCTTGGCACCGCCTCGCCCCTTCAGGTGGGCACAGCTGCTACTGAGATGTGGTCTGAGTTCCACGCCCAGTCGATCTTTTACCCTGTGCAACAGCGCCTGAGTTTGGGGAGCCCAGCGAACGAAACACCGCCCTTCGGCAAGCCAGCTATTAGCCAGCGTCAGTAATGACGGCATCACCGCTGCCGAATTGTTGCTCAATATCGAGCAATAACTGGTAACTACTCAGTAAAAAGAGGGCCGATTCGTGGCTGGCCAACTGTTGCAGGCGGTCAGGGTCACAGTAGGTTTGCGCAAGCCTGCTGTCGCGAAGCTGTTGAACCAGATTGTCTGACAGATCCTTTTTATTGTGATCGATTTGAGGATGAGATACATCCGCTTTCACACGCCATTGAATGCGCTCGGTGGTTACGCCCTCAAGTATACGGCGGAACATATAGCGTTCGATACCGTTGTAGACCTTCAGATGCGAAGGCATGTTGTAGGCCAGCTCCACCAGCGGTACATCGAGCATCGGGTAGCGGTATTCGATGCGGAACATGCGTGCAGCCAGCTCCGAGCCGACCAGCCGATTTTCCACGCCGACATCGAAGAGCTCGCGGCGATGGTGCGCCTTGACCGAGTAGCGCTGGTAGTTGTCGGTGAACTGCCGGAGTTTATGGCGCAGCCGGTAGCGCGCGATGAACGCCTCTTTCAGCGGATGCATGGCGGCGCGCTCATGCTGCGCCCGCTCCAGCCCGCCGCGCCTGCGCAGCCGGCGACGATAGAGCGGCGGAGCCGCATGCTTGAGCAGCAGGTGAGCCCACGCTTTGGCCGGCCTGCCGCAGCGCTCGCGTGCGTACTTCTGCTTAAGTAATCGGTGCAGGGTAACGAGCCGGCCGGCTTTCAGCAGTTCGCTTTCGTAGAAGTCACCGTAGGTGGAGACGCAGTGGTCGCCACCCCAGCCGGAGAGCAGCACGCGGGCACCGGTTGCCGAGGCCAGGCGGCAGTGGTGGGTATTGCCGCCGATTCCCACCGGCAGGCCACCCATGGCGTGGCGCTGGAGATTCTCCTGATCCTGCTGCTGTTGTCGACACTCCTCCTCGGTGGCGGTTCGCCATACCGGACGGATATTGTCGTGCATCGCATGCATCCCGAAGATGTCCTCGTAGGTCTTCTCCCAGATGTGGCGATTGTCGTCGGTGAGTTTATCGCAGCCGTAAGAGAGGGTGTGGAGCGGCTGCTCGCCCAGCATGCGGGCGGCGAAACCGGCGATACCGTTGGAGTCGAGCCCCTCGCTGAGTTCAGCGGCCAGCGGATATTCGCTCTCCAGCCGTACCCGAACCGCCTGTTCGAAGCGCAATTTCAACGCCTCGATCAGCGCCTCGTCATCCACGCCATCCCAGTCTGATTTATCTTCCAGCGACCAGTAGCGGGATGGATTCGAGCCGCTTGCATCGATGATCATGCTATGGGCCGGCGCCAGCACCTCGATACCGACAAAGGGCGAGGTGAAGGCGGATGGTCCCACGCCCCACAGCTCTTCGGCCAGCCACGCCTCGTCAACCCGCTTCTCCATGGCCTGTTCGGCAAACAGGGCATTGTGCTCGTTGGTGACCATCCAGCCGAAACGGGTGCGGGCATAAAAGAGCACCTTCACACCGAAGTGGTCGCGGGCGCAGAAGAGGCGGCGCTTCGCCGCATCCCAAATGATAAAGGCGAAATCGCCGAGCAGGTGCGCCGGGCACGCTTCTCCCCACTGCCGGTAGGCGGCTAGGATCAATGCTCCATCCGACATTGCAGCAAGCGTGTCCACGTCAATACCGAGTGCCTCGGCCAGTTCGGCTCGATTATCCAGCCGCGCGTTGGCGCTGATCATGTTGCTCGCATCGTCGCTATGCACCGCCTCCAGTTTCGATTGGGCGGTGTTGAACAGGGCGGCGCGGGCCATGCGGCAGTGGCCGTCGGGGCTGGCGGCAAAGCTCCCGGCATCGGGTCGCCAGTAGTCGGAGGCGGTCAGCATGGCGGCAATCGTCGATTCGGCGACCGGCGTATCGGGATCGAAGCAGGCGAATATCGTGCTCATGGGCGATCCTTTTTCCTGTTTCGAGGGCCGATGATTTCGAGGATCAGCGGAAACAGCCTGATCCCGGTCAGCAGCAGCGGGGCATGCTTCTTGCGCATCTCAATCTGCTGCTCCTGTGGCATTTCATTGAAGTTCAGTGCATTGCGGATTTGAAGGATGCTCATATCGGCAAATTCCGGAAAGTTCGCGCGGGCACGATTGAACTGCCGATTGAGTTTAACGGCTCTGACGATCATCTCGCTCGCTTGCTGTAGTGAAATCCGTTGCTGTTTCACTTCACGAACAGGGTTGCAGAAGTATGCGCCGCAGACGTGCGGCCGCTCGCTGTCATAGATCGTGCATTGTTGATGGAAATGCTGCTGCTCTTTCTTCATCCCGGTTGTCAGTCCCAGCGTTTCGGCCAGAGCCTTGTCATCGTCATGCTTGATGTTGGCATGGCGAAACAGCGTGCCGTCGCAACACATGCCGCAACTGGTGCATATCCCGGAGATCTGTTCGATTGAGGCGCTCATGCGGCGATCTGCTCCAGCGGCAGCGCGGGAACCGGATTGCCATCTGCATCGAGATAACCGAATCGCTGCATCACCGCATGGTGATCATTGATAATGCGATCAATCTGTTCGGGCGAGAGCGTTTCCTGCCAGTCGCCGACTTTACCCTTGCGAAAGAATGCCTCGTGCTTCGGCGACTTTTCGCAGAAGCCCTTCTCCTGTTCCTGAGCCTGCAACTTCTCGAAGGCGCATTTGTCCAGTGCCGCCTGCACCGAAGCAGCATCATCGGGCAGTTGCAGAAAACTGCAGATGCGGGTGAAGGTGGCAAGCGAATCGTGGCGCATATCCTCGTAGCGTACGACGAGTCGGTCGATCTCATCGGCATCGGCCCAGCTCTCCACGTGAGCGGACCAGGAGAGCAGCTTCTGGCGCAGCTGGTTGTCCATTCGTTTGGTGGCTCGAGAGAAGGCGAAGTCGGGATTGCCCATGTTCGCGATCGACTGATCGATTGTGCAGTGGTTGTGGTGAGCGAAGGAGATCGCCACGTCGAGCGGATTGCGGATGATACAGAGGGCACCGGCGGTGCACGCAGCCGGGAATAGCGGTTCGCCGTTGGCGAGATATGTGTAGGCGTCGTGCACCTTGTGATAGCCGTGCTCCTCTGCCTCATCGGCATGCCAGCGATAGACGGCCGGGCGCAGCAGGTCGATCTCGTCGTGATCGAGATCGGCGGAGTCGAAGCCGAGAACCTCATCGATCCAGCCACGGTCGCTGGCGATGGCGCCGGTGTGCAGGGCGTTGATATCGACCTCCTCCGGCTCCTCGTGACGCAGACTGGCAATAAAGGCGCGTGTCCAGGTGTTGCCCGATTTCGGATAGGAGGCGAGCCAGAAGATGCCGGCGCTCATGCCGCCACGATCCCCTTGTTGCGCAGGTCGCCCATGATCATCTCCACCAGCTCGTCCAGCTTGAAGCCGTGGTTGGGGCGGGTGATGCGCGAGAGGTGGATACGGCCGGCGAGTTTACTGCATAGCCCCAGATGCTCCGCCTTCAGCCCCAGACCGTCGAGGTAGCCGACGCGGTAGGTGTTGTTCTTCAGCGGATTGAACTTCTGCATGCCTCTGATCGATTCGATCTCGAACTCATCGCGATTGTGGCTGTTGAGAATATAGATCGCAGCGACGGGCAGATGCTCCATGGCCGGATTATCGAGCGGATAGGCGTACTTCTCCACCTGCAGCCGGATGCGGTTGAGCTCGTCGGTATCGATCGAAAGCCGTTTTGCGGCATCCTGCCAGAGCTTGAGCTGTGGAAAGCTCGGTGCCACATGCCCCTCGGCATCAATGGCGCAGACATCATCGGCCAGAATCTCGTGGCCGCGTTTATGAAAGGCGGCGGCGAGTGTCGATTTGCCCGCCCCCGAGTGGCCGGCGAACACCACGCAGCGATCGCCGAAGCGCACGGCATTGCCGTGCATCACCAGCACGCCGCGCTGATGCAGGATCGCCCCCATGCAGGAGCCGAGCAGATAGAGCCGGATGCTCTGCTCATCGCTGCCGGAGTATGGATCGACAACAATGCTGTTGCCGTCCCGGACCAGAAAGCGGGCAATATCGGGCACATTCAGCCACAGGATGTTTTCAGCGCTCTGGTAGAACGGGGTTGCCTTGTTTGGTTTTTCCAGGCCGCTGGCCGATACCGGGCCGATGCTGATAAAGACATCTGCAGTGACTTCGCCGATTGCCGGAGGTAGTGCAGGCAACTCGATATGACTGTGAATATTCAGGCCGAAGGCGTTATATCGATAGGCGGGGCTATTCATGACGATGCTTTCCTTTGTGTCGGAGTCAGGCGCCGGAGCAGGAACGAGAAGGGGCGCATCAGGTAATATGCAAAAAAGAGCGAGTCGGGCAATGGGAATCGCTTGAAATCGTTGATGGCAATCGGCGCATGGACAAGAAAATATTTGATCAGGCTGGTCCGTGGCGCCCAGAAGCCTATACGGCGGATATAGGCCATGCCGCTCACCGATTGCATATTGAGCAAGCGGGCAGCTGACCAGTTTATCTGGCGCTGAATGGTGAAATGATTGTCGATATGAGGCTGAACGGCTCTACCGGCACGGGCATACGATAAAACGCGCATGCCAGACCGACCGCTTCCAGCAGGCTGTTGCGGCAGTGGTATTTTTTCGCCTGTTGCAGCAGCGCATGCCACGCGGGCGGGTGGTCGTGCATCAGCAGCGCGATATCGCAGAGCCAGCGCAGGCGATACCAGCCGGAGACCGAACCGTGCAGACACTGGTAGAGCCAGAGCAGCGGGCCAGAGAGTGTCGGGATCGATTCGCCGTGGATGCTTACCCACTCGGCATCAGCCAGCAGCTCTTTCAGCGACGGGTTGAACGGGTGGGCCACATCGATCAGGCGCCAGTGCAACTCCACCCGCGTTCGATCCCGGCCATGAATATATTCGCGATCCTTCTTGTGGCGATCGAGAAAACGCAACTGTTTCGGCGTCGCCTCCGCATGCGGCATGGTGCGCATGAATCCGGCCGCGAACAGGATGGCCTCGACCCGGTCGACGTTTTCGGCATCCACCATGATATCGATATCCCGGCACTGCCTGTAGCCCTGGTTGCCATAGAGCCGCTGCGATAGTGCCGCTCCCTTGGGAACAATGAATGCGACCCTGTCGGTGCGCAGGGCTCGCGCAATACCAGCCAGCCATGTCGCCTGCCGCAGGTGCTGCTGACGGCAGTGCATGTTTTCCGCTTGCAGGCGTTGAAAAAAATCGGCGGGCAGATCGCTTCCGGCAGCGGCAAGCCGCTGATAGACCTGCGGCGTGACCCGGTGCCACCGCACCATCTGCAGGAATGTATGCTGATTAAAATGCGGATCATTCACTGCCGCTACCATCTCCGGAGCCTGCATGGCGCCATTCGGATGGGTCAGTTCAAGCAGCAGGTTGAAGGCGGCGGCATCAGGAGCCGCAGGCAGTGTCGTTTGCAAGTTCCCCTCCTGGCCATTTCACCTTATCGCGTTTGAAATCTAATATACTCGTCCTGTAGAAGACGATCATTTTTGGCCAAGCGACACTAGTCTATGGGCCTTTTAACTGCCACCTATCTTTGCTGACAGCTTCTGCTTATGTTTGACCATTCTCTCTGCGCATATCGATCGTCAGACCGGCCAGCAGTCAGAAGCGGGTGAATCCCGGCGGGTACACATAAGGAGCGCAAGCGCATGTTAAAAAAAACAGCCCTGGTATTTGTTGCCGTAGTGATTGCGCTTGCGGCTGCGGAGATCGCTCTGCGCGCCTGGTTTCCACTCTACCTGACCGGAGCGGTTGATTCCTATCGCTATGATGCGGAGACAGGTATCACGCTGAAGAGCGATCTCAACAGCCTGAAGATGACAGACTACCTGCAGGAGATTGTCACCAATAGACTGGGTACGGTGAATTATCAGCAGAGCTTTGATCACTACGCCAGGCTGGTCTTTGCCGCAGGTGACTCCTATACGCAGGGCAGCGGCCTGCCGGCCGATGCTGCCTATCCGTTTCAACTGGATCTGCTGCTGAATAACGAACATGGCCATTATCAACCGGCGTACGGGGTTGTGAATCTCGGCGTGGCATCTTATGGCGGCAGGCAATCGCTTTTGCGGCTGCAACATTTTATCCACGCTGTCGGCAGGCCGGATTACATCCTCTATCTGGTCAGCAGCAACGATGCCATGGATGACCGGCTGTTTGAGCAGGGCTACCGGCATCGCCATCTGGTTGATGGCAACCCCTATTGGGGTGTCTGGTTGAAACCGTTGCAGTGGCTGGGGCACGAGTGTGAAATCGGCAAGCGCGTCCGTTTGGCCTGGACCATGTTCAAACGCCGCGCTGCCACAAATCACAAGCCAGCTACCGGCAAGCCGCGCATCAGTGTCGCCGAACAAGAGCTGCCGGTGCTCAGGCAATTGCAGCAGATCGCTACGCATAACCATGCCCGCCTGATTATCGGCTGGTCAGGTCCACCCATGCATGATGACGGCTCCTATGGCTGGATGAAGCAGTGGGCGGCCGAAAACGGCACAGGCTTTGCCGACTGGCAACCGGCAGTAGCGGCAGATCAACAGGCCATGCCCTCCCTCGCCATGGCCAATCCGCACTCAGGCGGACATTATCGTAGCTGGGTACAGCGCCGGATTGCAATGGCGTACGCTGAAGCTATGCGCCGTTAGCAGGCGGGGCTTGCTGCACTGCTGCTTTTATCTGCTTCAGAGACAGGCATCAGGAACAGACTGCGCGCCAGCACTAGCCCCAGTATCACATTCACTGGAAACAGTTCGGTGACGATCGTCGTCAGGCTGGCAATGGCAATGGCCAGATAGAGTGGTGCGGCTGTTTCATCCCGCCATGCCGCATAGGCCAGCAGCAGATAGAAGGCGAGCAGGCCTGTTATGCCAAGCTGTGCCAGCAGTGCCAGCGGGGTAGAGTCTGCAGTAAACAGCCTGCTGCTTATCTTGACCTCCTGAAAACCACCTTGCCAATTCATCATTATATTCAGTGCAGCATTGGTGCCTGCACCCAGTCCCTGGCCAAAGAGAAGTGTATACACATCAGGCAGGCCAGACACATAGCCTTCAAATGTATAAAGTCGTCCCCAGAGTGAGTCATATACATCCGGCCGCTGCACGATGCTGGGCAGCATGGTGACCAGCAGAATAAAGGCGGTTCCACCCCATAACAGAAGTCCTACTCGGTATCGCACGGCCAATAGCAAGTATACTTTTGCAGAGAGCAGAATCAGTAACAGCAACAAGGCAGCTGCCGATTGTGAATATACAACGAGTATGGCCGTGGCAATAAAGGCAGGAACAGCCAACATTCGGTGACTGGAAAATTGCAGGTAGAATACAAAGCCGATCACGGCCATCAGGCCAAGGCTGCTTGGCTGTAGCATGGTGCCTGCAGCCCTGGCACCGAAATAGGTACCAAACAAATGCACGCCATGGTGTATTTCTGTCGGCACAAGCAACACCTGCAGCAGTAGAAACAGCAGCAGACACTGAGCCAAGAAATGCAGGCTCTTCTGTTGTACAGCCCAGTAACCAAGCGTGGCAATGATCAGGAATGAGAAGAAACGTATGCCGCCGAGCAGCATGGCCGGCCCGAACTGGATTAGTGAAACCACACTGCCGATCGCGGTCACAGCGATCATCACAGTCAGTGGCCATGGCGGTTTGCGCACAGGCAGATCCGGTGAGCGCCACAGCAGTAGCAGTGAAATGATCAGAAAGGCTCCGATCCACAGCACTTTGCCCAGTTTCAGCAGACGCTCATTGCCAACAGACTGGTAAACATTATGGGTAAAATCACCCAGCTGCTTCCGCTCTTCATCGGTCCACTGGTGGCCGAGACCCACAGAAAAGTTGTTCATATAATACTGATGCAGTTGTGGTTCATACCAGCCGACACGCTTGAGCCAGAAGGAGGCGCCATTGAATATGGCTGCCATCATCAGCATGACAAACAGGAAACGGACAAGCGATGTTGCGGAATGATTCAAAGGTACCTCTCGTGTTGCACAACCTAATGCAACAGAGCAGTGGCGAACAGGGAATCGTCTGTGCACTGGCAATGGTGAGCGGTGTCGCAGGCGATAGGTGGCTGTAGTATTCACGACCGCCGTTGCGGTTTCACATTCGCTTTAACATGTTTGATGCATGCTTCCGTCTGCTACGGCTGTTATCATGCCGCGCCGGTGGCCCCTCTTCCCACCATGAATTCACCCTGGAGGTCCATATGAATACGCTGGAGCGCAAGGCGGTTTTTCCGCTCGCCGGTATTTATGGTCTGCGTATGCTCGGCCTGTTTCTTATTCTGCCTGTGTTTGCCCTGTATGCCGATGGTCTCGAAGGCGTGACGCCGGCGCTGATGGGACTGGCACTCGGTGCCTACGGTTTTACCATGGCCATGCTACAGATTCCATTCGGCTGGTTATCCGATCGTATCGGGCGAAAACCGGTGATTGCCGCCGGTCTGCTGATCTTTTTTGCCGGTAGTATTGTTGCGGCGATGGCTGATTCGATCTGGGGCGTGATTCTCGGGCGTGCCATCCAGGGGGCCGGCGCTATTGCCGCGGCCATGATGGCATTGCTGGCCGATCTGACGCGTGAAGAGGTGCGCAGCAAGGCCATGGCTGTTGTTGGTATGACCATCGGCCTCTCTTTTACCGTGGCGCTGATTGCAGGCCCATTGCTGGACACATGGATAGGTGTGCAGGGCATCTTCTGGCTGACTGCAGTACTGGCGTTGCTCAGTATTGTGGTGCTCTATGTCATGGTGCCCAACCCGGGGCGTATCGGCATGCATCGCGATGTGGAATCCAGACCGGGCGAATTCGGCCGTATTTTGTCCAACCCGCAGCTGCTGCGTCTGGATATGGGTATATTGATACTCAATGCGATCATGACCTCGCTGTTTATTGCCTTGCCGTTTGTGCTGCGCGATCACCTGCATATTGTTGCCAATCACCACCCATGGGTTTATCTGCCCGTACTGCTGGTGGCAATGGCGGTGATGATACCGCTGATTATCATGGCCGAGAGCAAGGGCAAGATGAAACAGGTATTCCTGATCAGTATCAGTATGATCGCGATTGCCTGTGCGCTGCTGGGTGGTTTGCACGATTCGCTGACCAGTGTGATCATCGGTCTGTTTCTCTTCTTTGTTGCCTATAATGTGCTGGAAGCCACGTTACCCTCGCTGATCTCCCGTATGGCTCCGATCGATGCCAAGGGTACAGCGATGGGGGTCTACTCCTCATCGCAGTTTTTCGGCGCTTTTCTGGGTGGCGCCGTGGGCGGCTGGTGCTACGGCCATTATGATGTGCAGGGCGTCTTTTTTGGAGCCGCTACACTGGCCCTGCTCTGGTTACTGGTGGCATCGGGCATGCGCATGCCCGCCATGCGCTCGGCGATTATGCGTTATGTGAAATCCGATGCGGATGCAGCCGCGCTGGAAGCAGAGCTGCTGCAGCTTGCCGGTATCCATGAAGCTAAAGTCGTACCGGAAGAGAATACCGCTTTTTTGCGTGTAGATAAAAAAATACTGGATCTTGCCGCCCTGGATGCCCTGCTGGGTAGTTCGGCCGAGGAAACCCTATGAGTGCAACACCGAATACCAAACAGGTTATATTAAGCCCGGCCGAAGGCCCGGTACTGCTGCTGATTATGGATGGCTGGGGCATTGGCACCGGTGGCCCTGAAGATGCCATTGCGCAGGCCAACACACCGGTTTTTGACCGGCTCTGGTCCGGCTATGCGCATACCGAGCTGATGACGCACGGTCACTTTGTCGGCCTGCCTTCCGGTAAAGATATGGGGGGCTCGGAAGTGGGGCACCTGACCATGGGGGCAGGTCTGATTCTTGATCAGGGCCCAACCCGTATCAACAAGGCCATCGAGGATGGTTCGTTCTACGCCTCCGATGCGCTGGAGCAGGTGCTGTCGATTGAGCCGGGCAAGGCGCTGCATCTGGTCGGTCTGCTCTCCGATGGCAACATCCACTCCCATCTGACGCATTTTCGCGCGCTGATCAATGCGGCCTTCGAGCGCGGTATTCATCACCTTTATGTGCATGCATTGCTGGACGGGCGTGATGTCGGTATCCAGACCGCTCAGCAGTATGTGGGTGAACTGGAAGCAGATTTTACCCGCATCAACGATCATCAGGGCTTCCATTACGCCTTTGCCTCTGGCGGCGGTCGTGAGCGCATTATTATGGATCGGGATGGTGACTGGGCGAAGGTGGAAGCCGGCTGGAACCTGATGGTGCATGGTGAGGGCGAATACCACTTTCCATCAATGATGGCGGCCATTACCCATTTTCGTCAGCAGGATGCGGATCTGGTGGATCAGGATATGCCCGGCTTTGTCATTGTCGATGGTCAGGATGCGCCGATTGGCAAAATCAGCGACGGTGATGCGGTTGTTATGGTTAATTTCCGTGGTGACCGCGCCATTGAGATCACCGAGGCATTCGAACTAGATGATTTTTCCGGTTTTGATCGCGGTGTGCGCCCCGATATCATCTATGCCGGCATGATGGTCTATGATGAGGATCGCAATCTGCCGGCCCTGCAGTTGATGGGGCCGACCAAGGTGGATGAGCCGTTCGGTAAGCGCATACTGGAGCTGGGCATCAAGCAGTTCCGCCTGACCGAAACACAGAAGTATCCGCATGTGACCTTCTTCTTTAATGGTGGTTATCGCCAGCCGCTGGATGCCAGCATGGAAGACTATATCCTGATCCCCTCGGACAAGAGGGTATCGTTTGCCGACGAGCCGCAGATGAAATCTGCCGAAATTGCCGCCAGGGCGGTTGAGTTGATTCAATCCGGTGAATATGGTTTCGGCCTGATTAACTTTGCCAATGCCGATATGGTGGGCCATTGCGGCAAGATCAAACCGGCGATCATCGCTGTTGAGGCAGTGGATGCGGCGGTTGGCAAGATCATTGATGCGCTGCAGGCCTGTGGTGGTCGCGCCCTGATTACGGCCGATCACGGCAATGCCGAAGAGATGCAGGTGTATGACAAGTCGGGTCGTGCCGAAGCCTGTACCAAGCATTCAACCAACCCCGTTCCCTGTATCCTGTTCGATCCCTCTTATGATGGCAGCTATCGTCTGCATCAACCGCGCAGCGGTGATGACAAGGCATTGATGCCGGGTCTGTCGCATCTGGCAGCGACCTTGTATGCGATGATGGGTAAGGAGCCGCCGGCCGATCTCAATAGCTCACTGATCGAGGCGATCTGATAGCGGAAAAATCGCCCCGGCTGTTGTCATGATCACGAGAATTTGCCATTGCGTCGATACATGGCCGGTGTGAGATTGGCAGGGTGTCATCACGACAGGAGTGAGCCATGGAACAGTTAGACCAGATTTCACAGACCCTTGCCCTGGCAATGGGGGCGGCATGGGGTAGCGGCATCAACCTCTATGCCACGATTCTGATGCTCGGCCTGTTGGCTACGACCGGTAATATCCAGCTGCCGCCGGGTCTGGATATCCTGACCGATCCGGTGGTGCTGTTTGCCGCCGGCGCCATGTATATCACTGAATTTGTGGCTGACAAAATCCCCGGTGTCGATACCGGCTGGGATGCGCTGCATACCTTTATCCGTATTCCTGCCGGTGCGCTGCTGGCAGCAGGTGCGCTTGGTGATGTGACGCCGGCCCTGACTCTGGCGGCAGCACTGATGGGCGGTGGTCTGGCAGCCGGCACACATGCCACCAAGGCCGGCTCGCGCGTGCTGATCAATACCTCGCCCGAGCCGTTCAGCAACTGGACGGCATCGGTGAGTGAAGATATCGCTGTTGTTGCCGGCCTGTGGACGGCACTGAATCATCCGACCCTGTTTCTGGTGCTTTTGTTTGTATTTATCCTGCTGATGATCTGGTTGTTGCCGCGTTTGTGGCGTGGAATCAAGACCGTGTTCCGTAAGCTGGGCGAATGGTTCGGCGGCAAGAAAGGGACGCCTGCGGATGCACCACCATCGGTCCCGATCGCTGTAGCATCTGCAAGCGACACCGACGACATCAAACCGAAGCCGGATAACAGGGCACGCTAAGGCGCAGCTATTAACAATCCGGCCAATATACCCGGCAACTACGCAATCGGTCCCGGATGATTTAAGCGGTCTTTATAAGCTGGAATAACGTTGTGGCAGCGTGGCGGACTTGTTGACCGGTTGCGGGCTGTCCGATCCCGTCACCTGTCGTATGCGCTTATCCAGCACTTCGGCAAGAAATGTATTGGGTACGTCCAGGTGATGCAGGCTGTCCAGCTGGCGGATTTTTTCCACCGCTGCCTGGGCCTGTTGAATGTCGCCTCTGTTCAACCATGTTTCGCCGGCACGGAAATACCAGTTGGCCGCATCGCTGCCGCTGGGTTTGATGCCTCTTGTTTCGCTGTAGATACGAGCCAGATTGAACTGGACTTCGGGATCGCCTTGCTCGGCCTCTCTGAGGAACCAGTTCAGGGCGGTCTCACTGTCGCTGTCGATGCCGCCGCCCTTGAGGTAGAGCACCGCGAGATTATGCTGGGCCTGAGCATGGCCCTGTTTGGCCGCCTTGCGCCACCATGCGGCGGCCTGCGCCATATCCTTGTGCTCACTACTCTCGGCATAGAGCAGGCCCAGACAATACTGTGCGTTGGCCTCACCGCGTTGTGCGGCTTTTTCCAGCCACTGTTTTGCCTTGTTTTCGTCGCGATCGATCCCGGTGCCCTGATAGTAGATCAGCCCGAGTGTATACTGGGCTTCGGTCAGCCCCTGACCGGCGGCCATGGTAAACATGTCTAATGCCTGCAGGTCATCTTTTTCGACACCTACCCCTTCATGAAACATCAGTCCGAGCAGGTAGCGGGCATGGCTGTCGCCGGCTTCGGCATCGGTCATATATTGGCGGAACAGCAGTTCATCGGCGCTATAATGGACAGGTAATACGGGCCTTGCGGGGGTGGCAGGGGGAGCAATGGCTTCTGCTGCCGGTGCGGCTGGTGTGCTGATTTTTTCTGCAACAGGAGGCATGCTTATCGCAGCTGGAGGCTCTGAGCGGGTGATCTCCTGCGCTGTTTTGCCGCTTGTCTGCTTCCGGCTTTCCAGATACTTCTGTTGCCAGTCATCAGTCGCTTCGTCCTGCAGGATTTGCAGTTTGTAGCTGGCTGCTGCATAACCTTGCTTTGCAGCCTTGCTGTACCACACTCTTGCCTGTTTACTATCTCTTTTTACGCCATGGCCTTTGTCAAACATCAGGCCCAATACATATTGAGCCTGGTTGTCACCTGCATCCGCCGCCTGGCGACAGGGCTCAACGGCATGCAGATAGTCTTTAATATAAAACAGTTTCAGACACTGACCTGCACTGTCGGCCACAGCCGGCGTAGCGGTCAGCAGGCAGGCCAGTGCCAGCAGCAGGCGAGCACTCATACGTCTGCCTGTTTAACGATGTTGATTGAGCAGATCAAAGGTGCCATTCGGTTGTTCGACAAGGTGGGATATGCTGGTGTTGGATAATTTGTAACGACCGACTGGCTCCATTCCCTGCAGGATTTCCAGCAGGCGTGATCCTGCATGATAATGACCGACAACCAGAATGGTTTTATCCGATTGACCAAAACGTTTTTTCAACCGGTCTGCAGCCATCAGGGTTTGCAGGATGCCTTCCGAATAGTTACGTGTGTCGTAGCTGTAATGTGAATCGCCAGCGGCAAATGAGAACCAGGGTGCCATCCCGGATGTCAGTTCGATTTTTTCTCCACGCTTCAGGTCGAAGGCGGATGATTGCCTGTGCTCTTTCTGCCAGCAGCACTCTGCCAGCTCCGGCCATATCTCTGCCGTGAGCCGGTGTTTCTTCAGGTAGGGGAGAATGGTTTTCAGGGCGCGCTGTTTGGGGCTGACTACGATGTAGTCAATGTTCAGTTGTTCCAGGCTGCGCGTGAGCTCCTCCACCTGTCTGATGCCTTCGGGGGAGAGTGTGCGGTCATCCTGTTTGCTGTGGCTATGGGTGAGGTTACCCATGGTTTCGGCGTGACGGACAAAATATACTTCGGTCTGGCCGGCGGTAGCACTCTGCGCCACGGCAATCAGCATGGATGGCAGGAGCAGTACAAGTGTAGTCATAAGCTTGATATGCATGGTATCCTCCGACCGGCTCGCTCCGGTATATGCGTCAACAATATGCGCATCACGGTGCGTTGGCAAAGGGGATCGTGTACGCCAGTCACGCTTCTGTACGCATTGATGGCTGGCAAAACAGGGCCAGCCAGACGGTATCCTGATCCGGGTCGGTCCATGCCACCCTGTGGCGTATCCCGGCCGGAATCATCAGGTGATCGCCGGCCCGCAGTGGCTGTGGTGGTTTCCCATCATCAAATGCCACGCTTGCAGCGCCTGCGAGCAGTATCACCCATTCATCCTCATGCTGATCATACCAGAAACCGGCCGGTGAGCACTGACCATGGGATACAATACGCTCAACGCGCATGCCGGCCGCGCGCAGCAGTGTGGTGATCTGTTCGGTATCATCCGCTGTGCCGGGCAGCGGGAAGATGTTCTCTATCTGACCATTAATCGGCATACGGTTCGATGTGACGGCAGTCGGGGTATTGTTCACATACCCAGAACAGTGTTCCCTTCTGTGTGCCGCTGTTGGCCCGTTTGATGTGCATGCGCGACTGGCAACGCTGGCACAGGTAGAGGGCCTCCATGGATATGGTTGCCACCATCTCATCCGGTGTGGGGAGCGGCTTTTTCAGCAGAGGTGCGAGCAACTGGCGCATCTCGAGAATACTATAGCTTGTTTTCCGTTGCAGGCGGAATACAGGGATGCCCGCCTGTTCGGCGCTTTTCTGAAGTTGCGCCTGCAGTTTATGCCCAGGCTGCTGCAACCAGATAGCAGCAGCTGTCTGATGTTGCACATCATCATAGAGAATGAAATCAACTATCTGATCGGCCTGCTTGCCATAGCCTGCTGTCAGCTCAGCTATGGGGGCTTTGCAGATGATGCGGTATTCACCGGCGACAACCGTCTGCAGCGTTTGCAGACAGGCTTGCTCCATCTCATTCAACGGGGGGGCGACGGCTGTAGCCGCTGTGGGTCGGTCATGCCGCAACATTCTGATGGTATAGAGCACAAGCAGCAGTACCGCGGTACTCAGTACAATAGCAATCCAGGCGGTTTGATCGGGCATGAAACCTCCTTCTTTCGGTTGAAGCCTGCGCGCAGGCGACCGGTTACTTCCTGTGCTTATAAACCGTGCGCATCATACCAGCTGTGGCCAGTGCCGATGTCCACGGTTAGTGGCACGCTTAGTGTGACTGCCTGTTCCATGGTCTGTCGCATTATAGCTGAAACGGCATCGATCTGGTCAGCAGGGGCTTCCACGATCAACTCATCATGCACCTGCAGGATAATGACAGCTGCCGGCGCCTCCTGTTGCAGGCGCCGGTGTAGATTGATCATGGCCACCTTGATGATATCTGCGGCAGAGCCCTGCAGCGGGGCATTGATCGCCGTGCGTTCGGCATAAGCGCGGCGCATACCGTTACTGCTGGTGATTTCCGGCACATAGACCCGGTGACCGAGCAGGGTTTCCACATAGCCCTGCTCACGCGCCAGAATCAGCGTCTCATCCATAAAGCCGCGCACCGACGGGTAGCGTTCAAAATAAGTGTCGATGAACTGCTGTGCTTCACCACGCGCCATGTTTAACTGCTTGGCCAGTCCGAAGGCGCTCATGCCGTAGAGAATGCCGAAATTGATGGCTTTGGCGCGCCTGCGCATTTCACCGCTGACATCGGCCAGTGCAATGCCGTTAACGGTGGCGGCAGTGGCGGCGTGAATATCCTCGCCATTGGCAAAGGCGGCACAAAGGGTGGCATCACCGGAGAAGTGCGCCATCAGCCTCAGCTCGATCTGCGAGTAGTCCGCCGCCAGCAGCATGCATCCATCTTCGGCAATAAAGGCCTTGCGTATCTCACGTCCTTCGACGCTGCGAATGGGAATGTTCTGCAGGTTCGGATCGGAGGAGGAGAGGCGGCCTGTGGTGGTGATTGCCTGATTGAATGAGGTGTGTACGCGGCTGGTTTTCGGATGGATCAGTTTGGGCAGAGCATCGCTATAGGTGGATTTCAGTTTGGCCAACTGGCGAACCTGCAGGATAAGACTGGGTACTTCATGCTCATCAGCCAGCTTTTCGAGCACCTCCTGACCGGTCGCCCACTGCCCGGATTTGGTTTTTTTGCCGCCGGGAATAGCCAGAGTTTCAAACAGCAGTACGCCAAGCTGTTTTGGCGACTGGATATTGAACACCTCGCCTGCGGCGGCATGGATCTGCGATTCCAGCTCGGCAATGCGCAAGCCGAAACGACTGGACAATTTTGCCAGCATCTCTGCATCGACACGTGCGCCGGTCCACTCCATATCGGCCAGCACCAGTGACAAAGGGAGTTCGATATCGTCATGACGCGGGAGACGATTCTCCTGTTGCAGCAGATCGCCGAGATGGCGGGTCAGGCGCAGGGATACTTCCGCATCCTCGCAGGCATAGGGGGCCGCGACGGACACAGGCACCTCATCAAAGCAGACCTGTTTCGCGCCTTTTCCTGCTACTTCCGCATAAGCCGTACAGTGATGGCTGAGATAATCCTCAGCCACGCTATCCAGCTTGGGTGGGTATTTGGCGGGATAGAGGCAGTAGGCCAGCAGCATGGAATCAGCGCTGATACCGGCAAGCACAATGCCTGCCCGGCGCAATACCTGTGCATCATATTTCAGATTATGGCCGCATTTTGGGCGGCTGCTCGCTTCCAGAATGGGTCGCAGGCTGTCGAGCACATGGGCAAGCGGCAGCTGTGTAGGCGCCGGTACAAGCAGATCGGTGCTGCGGTGGCCTACCGGGATATACCACGCCTCACCGGGCCGGGTGGCAAAGGAGAGGCCGACCAGCTCGGCATCATGGGTTTGCAGTGAGGTGGTTTCAGTGTCCAGTGCAATCATGTCGGCACCGGCCAGTACGGCCAGCAGTGCCTGCAGACTGCTTTCATTGTCGACAAGGTGATCGATGCGCGGGGCGTTATCGACTACGGCAGGAATCGTTTCAGGCGTAGAAACTGGCGCCTGTTTGACTGCCTCACCAGCCGCTTCGGCGGCGGCCGGCAGGTCGCTGAACTCGGCCAGCATGCGGCGGAACTCCAGCTGCGTGAATAACTCGGCCAGCCGTTCGCGATCCGGCGCCATGACGGCCAGATCATCCAGCGAAATGGCCAGTGGTACCTGTTCATCGAGAGCGACCAGTCGGTAGGAGAGGCGCGCATCTTCGGCAAATGCAATCAGATTCTCACGCCGCTTCTGCTGTTTTATCTCTGCGGCATGGTTTAGTACGCCTTCCAGGTCGCCGTAAGCCTCCAGCAGTGTTACGGCTGTTTTCGGGCCGATGCCCGGCACACCCGGGATGTTATCGGCACTGTCGCCGGCCAGAGCCAGCAGATCCTGAATACGATCAGGCCCGACACCCCAGCGCTCTTTCACCTCTTCCGGGCCGTAGTCTTTGCGCTTCATGGTATCGAGCATCCATACCCGCTCGCCAACGAGCTGCATCAGATCCTTGTCGGTTGACACGATGCTGACATCCCAGCCTCTGGCCTCAGCCTGACGGGCCAGTGTGGCAATCACATCATCGGCTTCATAGTCCTCAACACAGATGCGGTTCAGCCGGAAGGCATCGGTGATATCGAACACGGTCGGCCACTGTGCAGCCAGATCTTCGGGCATCGGCGGGCGGTGTGCCTTGTAGTCGGCATACATGCGATTGCGAAATGTGCCGCCCTTGGGATCAAAGGCTACAGCAACGTGGGTTGGTCCCAGCTCCTTGAGAATGCTGCGCAGCATCTGCACATAACCGAACACGGCATTGGTCGGCTCTCCTTTTGAGTTGGTGAGGTTATGGCGCACGGCATGAAAGGCGCGAAATACGTAATTGGGTCCGTCGATCAGAACAAGATGTGGCATCGGCGCAGCATGCCCGAGTCACGCTTCTTTGGGTAGCGCTAACGCTGTTGCAGGCTGCTTGTCGGAGGGCATGGCAAGCTGGTGGTAAATTTACTATCATCGCCCACTTGGGAAGCGTCCGGGCTATATGGGGCGTAGAAAAACTCAGCAAGGGGAGGCCCCGTGGCCCGCAAAGTTCAACGTAATGAATCATGCCCGTGTGGCAGTGGCAAGAAATATAAAAAATGCTGCATGATCAATGAGCGTGATCAGGCTGTAGCCAGCATGGGGCGGCGCGAAGGTGTGCAGCATGCCCTCTCATGGGTCAGCCAGCACTACAATGAAGAGATTACCCGTTGGGTGGAAGACGTCTGGCTGGCTGATATTTCGGATGAGGAGCGGCAGGGCATTGCCAGTGCTGATGCAAGAATCCGCAGTATCCATGATGTGAACCTGCTGGAATATCTTGTGGCCGAAGGGCGCTTTGCCGATATGGCAGGTGAAAACAGTCCGCTGCAGTTGATTCTGAACACGGATGAGCTGGAACTGAATCAGGCTCAGCGCGACTATCTGACACAATTGCCCACGCGCTCGCTGCGCCTCTTCACGGTGGATCACTGCCTGCCCGGTGTGAGTTTCAGTGTTCGCGATATTCTGGCAAGTGACAGTGAGGTGATTGATATTGCCGATGCATATGGCAGCCGCATGTTTGATGCCGGCGATACAGTCGGCCTGCGTCTGCTCGAAACACCGGCCGGTTGGGAGACCTCCGGCGCGATATATCACATTCCTGCAGAGTACCTCTCCGAGCTGGAGCAGCTGTTGCAGCAGACTGATGCGGATGAGCGAGCCGCCGTGTTGACTCACTACTGGTTGAAGCTGGTGGCTGCGCATGTGTAGTACAGCAGGAGATCGTTAATGGCACAGGTGACGAAGAAGGTCTCCAATAGTAAGAGGCGACAGATCGATGCACTGGTTGAGCAGTCGGCGAAAGCGCTGAATCAGGCCCGCCCTGATCTGTGTGAGCAGCTTTGTATGCGTATCGACCAGATACAGCCCGGCAATGCCGATGCTGCCAGTATGCGTGGCGTGATAGCCAGCCGCAGAGGGTATTTGCCACAGGCTGTGCAACTGTTTCGCCAGGCTGTTGCTGTGGCACCACGCCGCTGCGAGTTCCATGCAAACCTGGCCGCTATCCATCTGATGCAGGGCGAGGCTGTGGCTGCACTGGAGTCATATCGCCGTGCACTGGCGCTCAAGCCGTATCAACTGCAGATCCAGATGGGTTGTGCCAGTGCTCTGGTTGCGCTGTCCCGGTTTGATGAAGCCGTGTCGCTGATGCAGTCGGCCCACAAGCAGAAGCCGCGTGATACCGCTGTGCTGATGAAGCTGTTTCATATCTGCCATGCGGCTGATCGTATGCCAGATGCCGAGGCAGCGTTGCAGCAGCTATTAGCGATCGATCCTGCCCATGTTGAAGCGCACTGCCGTTATGGGGAGTTGTTGCTGGAGGCAGGGCGTAAGCCGGAGGGCGAGCGTGAAATCAGGGAAGTGTTGCGCCTGGATCCCGATTATGCCGATGCCGCACGCCCTCTGTCAGTGTTGAAGCGCTATAGCGAGTGTGATGCGGATGTGACGCTGCTTGCCGGTATGTATGAGCGCTCATCGGAGGGCTCGCCTGAGCAGCTCAAGCTGGCCTTCGCCTATGGCAAGGTGCTGGATGATCTGGGTGAATATGACGCCGCTTTCGATTGCTTTGCACAGGGTAATGCGATTCTCGCCGCTGAGCGTCATTACGATCAGGATCAGGAGTTGGCCCATCTGCAGATGGTGATGCAGACCTACACGCCGGCGGTAGTGCAGCAGCAGGCAGCTATTGATGATGCTTCGCCGCTGTTTATTGTCGGCATGCCGCACAGTGGCGGTGCGCTGGTTGAGCAGCTTTTAGGGGCGCATCCTGATGTGGCGGTGCGTGGCGAGTGCGGTTGTCTGGAAGAGGCGCTGCAGCGTTGCAGTTCACAGGATGCCCCGCTGTCGCTGGAAGCGATGGCTGACTGGCAACCGGAGCAGTGGCAGGCACTGGGCCAGCGCTACCTGGAGTTGCTGCATAGCGATTCTGCCACCTGTTATACAGACAGTACGCTGTCGAATATCCGCCTGATCGGCGCCATCCATTGCGCGCTGCCGAAGGCGCGGATTATTCATGTGCGTCGCGATCCATTGGATACCTGTCTCTCCATCTACCGCAATAGCCTGTTTGGCAGCGCATCCGGTTATGAGAATAACCTTGGCCAGTTGGGCTATTACTATCGGATGTACTTGCAGTTGATGCAGCACTGGCGTGATGTTTTGCCGACGGGCGCGATCTGCGAGGTGGAGTACGCGTTACTGGTCAGCGATCCGGAGACGGAGATGCGCAAGTTGCTGGACTACTGTGGCCTTGAGCCGAATGACGCATGCCTGCAGCCGGATCATGGCGACCTTGCTGATGCCGTGGCGGCATGGAAACATTATGAGAAGCAGCTACAGCCGCTGGTTAAAATTCTCGGCGTGACAGCATAAGGCCAAGGCCATCGCTGTTACCGGGGGTCATGCAATGTTTCCGGCGACAGCAATGGCGGCTGGCTCCTTTTCTTACGCATGGCATTTACCGCCTGCAGAATCAACGGGCGATGAATGAGCCAGCGCTCCAGCCGGTATTTGCCGGGATAGTTCATAATCATCAGGCCGACCAGCATGCAGATAAGCCCCGGTCCGGGTGTAAACAGCATGATAAAACCTGTCAGCAACAGAATTGAGCCCAGTATGTTTTTCAACACAACGATGGCCATTTCGATGACAGGATGGCGCCGGTCTCCCTTTATATGCTGGCGCCTGTCGTGGATAAAATAGTCGACCGGGATGCGAGCGACGATAAATGGCATCGATATCAGACCGATGATGAATATGGCGACGGACCCTATGGCCAGCCACAGTCCCCATGCATGCATGAGCGCTATCAGGTCTGTCCAGGCGGCTTGCATGACGCTCATTTGGGCAGATTCAGATGCAGGCGCCACGCCAACAGACGCGTGCCGGTGGTCACCAGCATCACCGACCAGATGATGACTGTATTTGAACTATCCAGTGCGTTCATGGCCAAATAGGTCAAGGCACCGAACAGGCTGGCAGAGGCGTAGATCTCTTTTTTCAGAATGAATGGTATTTCGGCAACCAGCATGGCCCGGAGCACGCCGCCGCCGGTGGCTGTCAGCATGGCGATAAACAGGATGCCGACACTGCCGAGTCCCGCCTGATCTGCTACCCATGCGCCGACCAGTGTGAACACACCAAGTCCTATGGCATCAAAGGCAATCAGCCAGCTCTCCTGTTCCCTGATGGTGCGGCCCCAGAAAAACACGGCAATACCAACGATGATGGCAATCAGCAGATAGGTCTGATCGGCAAATGCTGCAGGCGGGTGCCGGCCGAGCAGTGCATCGCGCATCATGCCACCGCCCATTGCTGCGACCACGGCCAGCACGACCGCGCCCATCAGATCGAGCTTGCGGGTCAGCGCTCTGAGTGCGCCGGTAAGGGCAAACACAGCCGTACCGAACAGATCGAGCGCGTGAACGACAGGCGGTAGTGTCATGGTTGAAATCAATGCAGGCCTCGCTGTTGCAGGTTTTATCAAGCACGGCACATTGTCATCAGCCGCTCTACTGTCAAGTAGTTGCCGAATCCTGATATGGGCCGTTGATTGGCAGTGTGGTGATTGGAAGTAAGTGCCCTGTCATGCTTTGCGGAGCGGAGAAGATCAAGCAGACGCTGGAATATGATGAAGTATAACGGTGCCGGTTTTGCTTTCTGCGCGATCTTAAGTTATTGCCGTTTGATGGCTTGAAGATTGATTGCAGTCTTGTCGAGTTCATGGATCAGGATAATGAACAGGTTGTGCTGGTGAAGGCGATGATAGCGCGGGCGCATAATCTGAAGGTGGCGGCCGAAGATGTGGCGCGTGCTCCTGTTGTGGATTAGTTCAGGGTAATCTGCCGGGCTGGCCACCAGCGCCCTGCTGAAGAGTAACCTGAGCAGCTGCAACAGCGACAGTATAAACGCTAAAAGCAAAAGCCGGGCTGAAGCCCTGCTTTTCAATCAGTCAGATCAGTTAAATCAGGCTGAAGCGGGAATTGCAGCGGCACCGCCTTCCAGACGCTCTTCCCTGTTTACCTGTACTTCTCGCGGCGCTTCAATGCCAATGCGAACCTGTCCGCCTTTTACATTCAGTACCTGAATCTGGATGTTATCCCCGATCGCGATGGATTCACCTTTTTTGCGTGTCAAAATAAGCATGAGATCTCCCGTTGCTACCAGTTAAAGACTATCTTCGAAGATAATGCAAGGAGGAGCGTTAGCTCTCCTCCGCTTCAGTATCCAGTCCGAAGGCTGTGTGCAGTGAGCGCACGGCCAGTTCGATATATTTCTCCTCTATGACGACGGTGATCTTGATTTCACTGGTGGTGATCATCTGGATGTTTACGCCCTCTTTGGCCAGCGCGTCGAACATCGTCTTGGCGACGCCCGCATGGGAGCGCATGCCCACACCAATGACCGATACCTTGGCCACACCATCATCTCCGCGCACATCTCGCCCGTGCAGGGATTCGCACAGCTCGCGCATCAACTGCATGGTTGCGCGGTAGTCGCTGCGCGGCACGGTAAAGGTGAGATCGGTGAATCCCTGTGCCGATACATTCTGCACGATAACATCGACATTGATGCCTGCATCAGCCACCGGCCCGAATACATTGGCGGCAATGCCCGGGTGATCGGGGATGCCCAGGATCGTTATTTTGGCCTCGTCACGGTTGTAGGCCACACCGGAAATAGCGGCTCTTTCCATTGTATCATCCTCTTTTACTACCATTGTGCCGACAACGTCCCTGAAACTGGAACGCAGGTGTATCGGCATATTATAACGCATTGCCATCTCCACCGAGCGTGTCTGCAAGACCTTGGCGCCCAATGAAGCGAACTCGAGCATCTCCTCATAGGCGATGCGGTCAATCTTGCGCGCGGACTTCACAATACGCGGGTCGGTGGTGTAGATGCCATCGACATCGGTATAGATATCGCAGACATCGGCCTTGACTGCTATGGCCAGTGCTACAGCCGAAGTATCCGAGCCGCCACGCCCCAGCGTGGTGATATTACCATTGTCATCCACACCCTGAAAGCCGGTCACTACCGGCACTTCACCGGCCTGCAGATGGCGCTGCAGATGCTCGCTGCGGATATCCCTGATGCGGGCGCGCTTGTGCTCGCTGCTGGTCATGACCCCGGCCTGAGCGCCGGTGTAGGAGTAGGCCTTGATGCCGCGGTGCTGCAACTCAATGGCCAACAGGGCCGCGCTGACCTGCTCACCGGTTGCCACCAGTGCATCCATCTCCCGTTCGCACGGGGATTCATCCATGTCCATGGCCATGGCAATCAGGCGGTTGGTCTCTCCGCTCATGGCGGAGACCACGACGGCAATCTGATTGCCGCGCGCCAGCTCTGCCTGTACCAGATCAGCTGTGGCGCGAATGCGCTCGATTGAGCCGACCGATGTGCCGCCGAACTTCTGTACAATGCGCATCACTGATTCTCCTGTGCGTCGGAAGAGATAGTGGCAATACCAATTTTACTCATGTTCAGTCCTTGCAGGGTATCGAGTACATAAACCACGCGCTTGTGGTGCGACTCTGAATCGGCACGCAACACCACGCGTATGTTCGGGTCGCCATGGGTGGCATTGAGGATGCGCGGACGCAGCTCTTCATCGGTCACCGCCTCATCCTGTACAAACAGTTTGCCATCAGCACTGATGGCGATCGTGACCTGCTTGATCTCCTTCTGCTGAGCGGTGGCATGGCTGGATGGCAGTTCCAGTTTGAGGCTGGATGTGACATTGAAGGTGGTGGAGACCATGAAGAAAATCAGCATCAGAAAAACGACATCGACCAGTGGGGTAATATCCACCAGAAAATCCGCACGCTTTTTCTGACGCAGTTTCACGTACGCTCTCCTTTGAGCAGCTCAACAAAGCGCAGCGCATGATGCTCGATCTCGAGCACGAAACTATCCACACGTGATTCATAATAACGGTAGGCCACAATGGAAGGGATGGCCACTGAGAGACCGAAGGCCGTGGTGTTCAGGGCCTTGGAGATGCCGCCGGCCAGTACATCGGCCTTGCCGACACCAACCAGTGAAATTTGCTGAAATACCTCAATCATACCGATGACTGTACCCAGCAGGCCAAGCAGCGGTGCAACGGCGGCGATGACGCCGAGTATGGCAACAAAACGCTCCAGATGAGCGACCTCCTGACGGCCGGACTCTTCCAGGATCTCTTTCATCACGGAGCGGTTTACGCCGCGGTTGGCCAGTGCGATCCACAGGATGCGGCTCATGGCGGTATTGTGATTCTGACAGAATGTCATGGCGGATTTAACATCGCCGTCGCGTACGGATGTCTCCACTTGCTGGACGACTTTCAGTGGAATGACTACGGAGCGACGCAGGCTCCAGGCTCGTTCGAAAATGATCGTTAACGACAGGACAGATGCTGCCAGCAGGAAGTACATCACCGTACCGCCCTGTTGAATAAATTCTATCACTTCTGCCTCCGTCCTGTTTCCGATGAAAATAATAAACTGTTGCGGCAATTATCATGATGAGCGGGCAAATGTCACCCGGCTACTTTTTTCAGCCATTGCCAGTAGTGCTGCGCCTGTTCGCGCCGGGAGGGGCTCGGCGCTGACCAGTAACGGGCCTGCGGCTGGCTGTCGCGCCATGTTACCATTACAGCACCCTCGGCCGTATTGCGGATCTCTGCACCGATGCTGCGATAACGGGCGACAACCTTTGCGGCCGGAAACCGGTAATGATTATGCGCACCCGTCTGTGCCACGGCCAATGCAGGCGCCAGCCGTCTGATAAAGCTGGCCGTGCTGGATGTGCGGCTGCCATGATGCGGCATCAGCATGGCACCTACAGCCTCTATGTCGCTGGCAAGCAGTGCCCGCTCACTTGCCGTTTCAATATCGCCCGGCCACAACAGATGTATCGCGTCGCTCAATGCCACGGATACCACCAGAGAGGTGTTGTTTTCATTGTTCGGGGCAAAACCGCGCGGCGGCCACAGGATGGTAAGCGCTGCGGCGGTTTTGCTACCGGGGTCTTCTAGCCGGTGACTGTCGCCTCTGGCCAGCCAGCGCACGCGCGTGCCCTGTGCTGCTGCCTGCGCGATGATACTGTGCACCTGTTGGTCTCTGCGCGCTGCCGGCGCATCCGGTAGCCAGATCTCATCAATGTGATTGACCGCTTGCAGCAGGGAGAGCGCACCGCCGAGATGATCGGCTTGCGCATGACTGAGAATCAGCAGATCCACATGGGTAAAGCCCAGGGTGCGCAGGCCGGCAGCTACCGTGGTGCCGCCGTTATAGCGGCTGCCGGCCCGACCCGGCACATCCACAACGATAACCCTGCCACCGGGCAGCAGCAGGGTGGAGGCTGCTGCCTGACCGACATCCCATGCCACCCAGAGCGGTGCATCCACATCGCGCTCGTGCAGTACTGCTGCCGTATAGAGGCCGACAACCAGAGAGGCCAGCAGTGCTGCGCGCGCATACGATCTGTGCAACAGCAGCCAGCCGGCGAACAGCATGCCGGCGAAATAGAGGCCGCCCAGCCATAACGGCGGATGCACGGCCCATACCACGCCGGCAGGCAGGGTCATCAGCCAGTGCAGCACGACCAGGCCGATCTCTACAGCGAAGCCTGCCGCCTGCATCAGCAGTGCCGCCAGCGTCGGCAGATTGAACAGGGCGGCCAGCTCCGCCAGCACGCCCATCGGCATGACCAGCAGCCCGTAGATCGGCACCAGCATCAGGTTGGCCAGCAGCGTATAGACGGGCAGCCGACCGAAAATCGCCAGTGTGATGGGCAGTGTCGCCAGCGTGGCAACCAGCGATACCCAGAGCAGTGTTCTGGCCGCCGGGATCAACTGCCGCACGGAGAGTGTGGCGCGGCTCTCTGTTTTCATATCTGTCGCCCAGAGCAGTAGTGCGGCGGTTGCGGTAAATGAGAGCCAGAGGGAGAGCGAGGCAACCGAGGCAGGATCAAACAGCAGGATCAGCCCGAGGGCCGCCAGCAGGATGTTCAGCGGTGCATGACGTGCCGACAGGCTTAATGCCAGCACGCCTGCTGCCAGCATGATGGCGGCACGCACGGCAGGCAGCGGCCAGCCGGCGATCAGCGCATAGGCCATGGCCGCCACGATCCCGCCCAGCATGGCCAGCGTACGCACAGGCAGCGTGACGATCCAGGCCTCCCTGCGCGTTAACAGCCACCAGAGCAGGGCCATGCCTGATGCCGCCACCATGCCGACATGCATGCCGGAGATAGCCAGCAGATGCGCGGTTCCTGTTGCCGCGAAGGCCGTGTTGACGCTATCAGCTACAAGTGAGCGCTCGCCGAGCAGTAGCGCCCGCAGCACGCCAGCCGGCGCTTGGATCACTCCTGTCAAAGCCTTGCTGATGCGCTCTCGCCCCTGTTGCAGTGCGGAGTTGCCGGGCGAGAGCAGCTGCAACGCTCCGCGTATGCTGCCGATCAGGGCAATATGGTGATCAAAACACCATGCGCGATAATCAAAAGCACCCGGATTGTACCTGTTTTCGGGTCGGTGCCAGCGGGCAGAGAAATGAATGCGGTCACCGGCATGCAGCTCTGTGTGGCCGGATGGATTGTGGTAGATATAGAGCAGCGCCTTGCCGGCGAGAGCCGCACCATCATCGCGAAGCATCTCATGCAGTTGCAGGCGGGTAAAAGCGGGGGTCTGTACTATCTGCTGAATACGGGCCGAGCTGCTTGCGGGGGTTGCCAGCCAGCTCTGATCCACGTTTACGCTGCCGGCATCCAGCAGCAGATCGCCCGTGCCCCAGAGGAAGGCCAGCAATAATAGCAGGGCAGGGGTGCGGCGGCGCAGGATCAACAGAGACAGTGCCAACAGAGGCAGCAGTAGAGCAGAGGAAAGCAGCGAAACAATATCGCTGCGTGCCAGAGCTACTCCGGCTGCCCATGCGCATACCGGCCATAGCATCGGCAGGCTGTCGGGTTGTATATACGCAGCAAACCGGCCGGTTTGTGTCATGGTTCAGCCGGTTGCACGGGATCAGTCCGGGTAGACTATCCGGCCACGAATCATCTGGTCCGAATCCAGCATCAGGCGCTCTACCTGCTCGAGGTGCGGTGCCTCCGCCATGGTATCCACCCCCCGGCCGGACCAGAGGGAAACGGCATCGCGCCCGCCGATCAGTATAGGTGCCTGATAGAGGACAAGCTCATCGGTGCAGTGTGCTTCAAGAAAAGAGGCGTGCAGCTCGCCGCCGCCCTCAAGCAGTAGCTGCAGTCGACCATCGCGGGCCAGATGTTTGAGCGCATCGCCCAGACTGCCGACCTGTTCGATTGCGACACCCGCCTGCCGCCATTGCTCCGTATGTGCATTGATGCTGCGCACATAAAATCGAGCCGGCGCCTCTGCTGACAGCAGCTTGCAGTCGGCAAAGAATTTAGGCGTTTCAAAGCACATGACGACGCGAAGCGGCACATCGCCGATGATAGGAACCCCGCGCACGGTCAACGATGGATTATCATGCTTCAAGGTGCCGGCGCCAACGATAATGGCATCGCTGGCGGCTCGCAGTCTCTGCGCATGCAGGCGTGATGCTTCACCGCTGATCCATTGTGACTGGTGGGTGCGCGTGGCCATTTTGCCATCCAGAGAGATGGCCGCTTTGGCGGTGACATAGGGTCTGCCTGTGCGTAGATAGTGGAAGAACGGCAGATTCAGCCCCTCGGCCTGCGCGCGTAGTACACCGGCAGTCACACTGATGCCTGCGGCTTCCAGTATTTTATGGCCGCCGGCCATTTTCGGGTTAGGGTCGGATGAAGCATAGACCACATGGCGAATGCCGGCGCGCCGGATGGCTTCGGTGCAGGCGGGTGTGCGTCCGTGCGAGGCACAGGGCTCAAGCGTGACGTAGAGTGTGCCGCCACGCGCTCTTTTGCCGGCCACCTGTAGTGCCACGGCTTCGGCATGCGGGCCGCCCGCGCGCTTGTGCCAGCCCAGCCCGACAACCTCCCCGTTGTTGACAACAATAGCGCCAACACGCGGGTTCGGATGCGTTGTACCGCCGCCTTTCTTGGCCAGCTCAATGGCCTGCTGCATCAATACTTCATGTGGGTTTGACATCTCTTCTGGCACCATCCCATTAAGCTGGCGTTTTCTTTTCCGCAAATCAAGCCATAGCATGCGGCTCATGCTGATGATGATCTCTCCCGCCAAGAAGCTCGATAGTGCTACCTGTGCCGAAACGACCCGTTTCAGCGAAGCGGAGTTGCTGGAGCACGCTGCCGAGCTGGCCACATTGATGCGCGATATGGACAGTTTTCAGGTGGCCGGCCTGATGAAGCTGTCGATGAATCTGGCCGACCTGAATGTGCAGCGCTTTCAACGCTGGCAACGCCCGTTTACCGCCGCCAATGCCAGAGAGGCGATCTTCAGCTTTCGCGGCGATGTCTATCAGGGCATGGATGCCGATTCGTTCAGCAGCGATGAGTTGAGCTTTGCCCAGTCTCACCTGCGTATCCTCTCCGGCCTCTATGGTTTGCTGCGCCCGCTGGATCTGATGCAGCACTACCGGCTGGAGATGGGCACGAAACTGGCCAATGCCCGCGGGCCTGATCTCTATGCCTTCTGGGGATCCATCATTACCGATGCAGTGAATCGGGCACTGGCGGGGCAGGGTGATGATATCCTGATTAATCTGGCTTCCGGCGAATATTTCAAGGCTGTGCAGCAGCAGGGTATTCGCGGACGTATCATAACGCCGGTGTTCAAGGAGTGCAGGAACGGGCAGTATAAAATTATCAGCTTCAACGCCAAGCGAGCACGCGGCCTGATGTGCCGGTATATCATTCAGCATGCGCTGAGTGAGCCAGAGCAGCTCAAGGATTTTGATTTGGCCGACTATCGCTATTCAGCTGAGCTGAGCGCAGGCGATCAGTGGGTTTTCATCCGCTGAGGCAGTGCCCGACCGGGATGCGTCTACTCTATTCCGCGGAAATATGGGCCGGGTAAGTGAGCCCTCGGCCGAGCGGGGAGCAGACGGGTGGTACGCACATCGCTTCGATGGGTTGATATATTTTAAATAATTGTAATAATCATTTGTTTGCTTCAGCACGGCAGGAGGGCAGCCAGCGTGGTTGATAAGTGGACCGACAGATTCAGCATAGAAGATAAAAGGCTCAGCGATCAGTTTCGTATTTTCGCTATCCTGCTGCTGCTTACCCCTACGGCTGTATTTCTCTATATCGCCAGTGACCTGGCCTCTTTGTCCGAACTGCTGCAGGCCCGGTATATTGTCCCTTACCTCTTCTCGTTTATCATCACGCTGGGTGTGCTGGCCCTGCTACAGAGCATGTTTTCGCAACTCTCCTCCATTTCGTCGGCGATGATGAGCCGGGTGGAACATCAGCCGGGCGCGCTCGAGGATGTGCAGGGTGCATATGAGCTGCGTGGTATTGTCGGCAGTTTCGGTACACTGCTCGAGCAGTACCAACGCGCCACCACCGACCTCCAGCGCAGGGCGCTTGAACTGCTGTTGATCAAGGAGCTGTCCAACGAAGCCAGTGCTAATCTGGATATGCTGACACTGCTCAATATCCTGCTCGACAAAATCATGCAGGTGAACAAGGTCAATATAGGTTCTGTTTTTCTCGTTGAGGAGGATGGTGAACATTTCCGTATTATTGGTTGCCGGGGCATTGAGGGTGACAACATCATTGGCAGCACCGTTGCGATCAAAGACTCCATAGCCCACTCGCTGGTTGAGCAGGGCAGCAAGTCATTGCTGGTGGATGATATCGAAACAGATCTGCGCTTCGGAAAAAAGAATGATCCGAAATATGGTTCGCCATCGTTTCTGTCACTGCCGGTGCGTTGTGGCGAGGATCTGGTTGCGGTTATTAACCTGGCTCACAAGGATAATGATGAGCTCTTTCAACAGGAAGATGTCGAACTGGCAACGATCATGATTCATGAGATCGGTTTTGCACTGGAGAATGCCCGTGCCCATTCCGAAATCAAACACCATGTCGAGCTTCTTGAGCAGCAGACCATTGTGCTGAAGGAGGAGATTCGTCGGCGCAAGCTGGCAGAGAAAGAGCTGGAAAGCCTTGCTCTCAAGGACACGCTGACGGGGATTTCCAACCGCTATATGTTTATTGATCGGCTGGAAGTGGCGGTAGCGCATGCGCAGCGGCGCAGGGCAAAGCTGGCCGTGATGTTTGTTGATCTGGATCGGTTCAAGTTTATCAATGATACATATGGCCATGCGGCCGGTGATGAGGTGTTGCGCAATGTTGCCACGCGCATGACATCCTGCCTGCGTGAGATTGACCTGATTGCCCGCTACGGCGGGGATGAGTTTACCGTTACGCTGATGGATGTGACCGATAGAGCCGGGATCATGCACGTTGCCAATAAGATTATTCAGGCCCTGCAGCAGCCGATCAGGCTCAATAGTGTTGAGCTTGCTGTAGGGTGCAGTATCGGCATCACTATTTATCCTGACGATTCGGAGAACTTTGAAGCGCTGATCCGCAATGCTGATGCGGCCATGTATGTTGCCAAGCAGGATCGCGATGCCAGTTTTCACTTTTATACACCGCCACTACCCGAGACTGAAGCCGGCTGACGCTGGCCGGGCTAGCGGTTCTTCTCTCCGCCGGTTCTGGCGCTGTTTTTCTCCAGTCCTGCAAGTACCATCTCCTTGAGTGTCTGGTGCTGCATGGCCTGATCCATTGCTTCATCCCGCGCCTGCAACAGCCGGTCAACCGCAGGCTCTGCCGGCAGTCGCCACAGCATCATGCCATCGCCTTCGTTGCCGGAGCGGATGGCTTCGAGGATATGTCGGGTTTGCAGGGTATCCATATCCCGGGCCGGCACATAAGGCGGCTTCCCCTCGCTGGTAAGAAGAATGAGCTCAGCGCTGTGCAGTTTATCCAGTATGGTCTCCGACACATTTAACGGCACGCCGAGCCAGCGCGCCATTTCGTCGAGTTGCCAGTCGCTCTGCTGCCGGTAGTAGTGGCGACCGATATAGAACATGGCCAGCAGGGCCAGCTTTTCTGTCATGCGGGCGCTCAGTTGCTGTGTGCCGTGCCGGACAGCCAGATGTTCGGGATGCTGGCAGTAGAAAGCGATGCTGGTGCCCAGCAGTAAAATCAGCCAGCTGACAAACAGCCAGATCATGAACATGATCAGGATGGCAAAGCCGGAATAGATGGCCGTGTAGTTGCCTGAATTGGCAACAAAGGTGCCGAATGCCCAGCCGGCGGTCTCCCAGGCAATGCCGGCGACAGTGCCACCGATCAGTGCCGGACCGATCTTCACACGGGTGTTCGGCATGAATATATAAACAAAGGTAAAGGCGATGATCACCAGCACATAGGGGATGATCTGGCCGATGGAGTGCACAAGCAGGCCGAGAACAGGCATGCCGGCCAGGGTGTCAACCACGGTCGAGTTCATCAGTGATGCTGTCATGCCGAGTGCGGAGAAAATCAGCAATGGTCCGACGAGAATCACGCTCAGGTACTCGCTGAAGCGTTGGCCCAGTGGTCTGGCCTGTTCGATGTGCCAGATATAATTGAAGGACTTCTCGATCTTGTGCAGCAGCGAGATGACCGTGTAGATCAACATGCCTAGTCCCAATGAGCCCAATACGCCGACCTTGATGTTATCGACAAAGCCGACAATCTGCCGGGCTATCTCTTCGCCCTTGTCGCCGAGCGCCGACAGGGTACTCACCAGCATCGGTTCAAGCTGGTTCTGGACGCCAAAGCCTTTGAGTACCGAGAAGGTGAGTGCCAGCAGTGGCACCAGCGACAGCAGCGTTGTGTAGACCAGGCTCATCGAACGCAGGGTGAGCTGGCCTTCGAGGAAATCGCGCACCACGGCAAAGCTTACCTGCAGCATGCGCGTAAGCAGCACCTTCCAGCTTGGAAATGATTCGATATCTTCCGGCCAGAGCATCTGCAGCAGGTCGGTTTTCCATTTCAATATCTGATTGTACATAGCACCTTCAGGCTGCCTGAGCAGCGGGTATCTCGCGTTATTGTAGCTTTTATATCACCCACGACAGCATGATGCAATCCGGTCTGCTCTGCAATCGCCGGGGCAAAGGCGGTGTTAGTGGTTTACCCGTCACTTTTGCATGGACGGATTTGAAGCCCCGCCTATAGTGTGACTATGAATAATACCATGTATATAATCTATGCGCTTGCCGCACTCCTGCTGGTGGTCATCCTGATCAGAGGGTTGGTTAAAGGCTATGCGATGAAAAGGATAGCCGGTGAGCTGGCCAGGCCGCTGCGCTATATCATAATCTCACTTGCTGTCTGGTTCTCTTATATATACGTGGTCAGGGAGTTCGGGAGCAGGTTCTGACTGCTTCCGTGCTGCAATCTCCGAAGCGGAGGGGCTGTATGTGGTTTACCTGGAAAAGAGACTCTCTTGTTGATAGTAGCTATTATGCCTATAATGGCTGCAGTTAATTATGAATCCAGAGAGGTGCTGATCATGAAAGCCATTGCAGCAAGAGAGGCCAAGAATCGTTTTGGCGTATTGATTGACGCGGCCCAACGGGAGCCGGTGGCTATTGAAAAGCATGGTCGGGCTGTTGCTGTGATGATGTCGGTTGAGGAATACAGGAAAATCAAGCTGGAGCGCTTGCGCAAAGAGGTAAATCAGGGGCTGAATGAACTCGATAATGGTGAATATATAGCCATTGAGCGGGGGCACCTTCAGTCGCTGTTTGCTGACCTTAGGGCCAGTGGTGATGCAAGAAGAGTGGCCGGTGACTGAGATCCGGTTTTCAAACGCCTCTCTGGTCGACCTGGCGAATATTGAAGAATACACCACAATAACCTGGGGAATTGAGCAGACGAACAGGTATCTCAAGCAGCTTGAGTCGCGTCTGTACTGGCTAGCGGAGCAACCGCAACGGGGTCGAATGCGCGGCGAAATAGCAGAGGGGTTATTCAGTTTTCCTGAAGGCAGACATATGATCTACTATCGTGCTTATGATGGCGTAATGGAAGTTGCCCGTATCTTGCACTGCAATATGGATGTCGATCAGCAACTGTGACGTGAATGGCCCGAATTCCCGGCAAGATTAAGGGTGACAAACTAAGATGCGCGAAGCGAGTCCTGACCCCTCCATGACCCATGGTGAAGGTGACTGAAAACTGAGTATATATCAATCCTATTTCGATTTTCTTCTGCCTCCATGTGGTTTATACTGCTAACAAGAATGTAGCAGACCTTTCGGGGTAAGGAGTATTTCATGCCATCTTCTGACAATGTTTACGAAGCCCTGTTCAAATACACCAAAGCCTTGACCGTAGCGCTGGGATACCGGGATTCTATGACCCGGTTGCATTCAGATCGGGTGCGCAGCATCTCCATGTTGATCGGAAAACATCTTGGATTGGTTGGTGATGATTATAGCGCACTGAAAATGGGCTCATCCTTTCATGACATCGGCAAAATCGGCATACCGGACACGATTTTACTCAAGCCTGCGAGCTTGGATGCGGATGAGTGGAAAGAGATGAAAAGGCATTCAGAGTATGGTGAAGCGATCATCGCCGCATCCGGCTTTGAAGGCTCAGATCGGGCGGCCAAGGCGATTCGCCACCATCATGAGCACTTTGATGGTGGCGGCTATCCGGATGGTCTTGCAGGTTCGGAGATTCCCTTATGCTCACGGATCATGGCGCTGGCTGACAGCTACGATGCCATGGCTGTAACACGCTCTTATCACCGAGCTAGAAACCATCAGGAAATCATGTCTGTCATGCTTGGTGAAAGAGGCACAAAGTTTGAGCCTCGGCTATTTGAGGCATTTTGCGAATGTATCGAAAGGAGCCCGATGAAGGTCAGGTAGGTGCAAACCCTGTCATCCGAAGAGACAAGTGATGGTGTCAGGTATGATTTGTTGGCTTCCAGTGAGTGGGGGCATTGTTATGCAGCATTTTTTGGTAGGAGAGTGCAGTGCTGGATTTGTTGATTGGGAGTTATGCTTTTTCTCCGAGTGCGCTTTACCGGCTTGACTGGGCGGGGGTGTATCAATATTGTTCGCCGCCCTCGCAAGAGGATTACCCATATAGGCTCGTAGCTCAGGGGTAGAGCACCACCTTGACATGGTGGGGGTCGGCGGTTCGAAACCGCCCGAGCCTACCATTTACAGATAGATCGATTAAACAGCAGGCCGGACTGATTCAGTCCGGCCTTTTTTAATCAGGCTCTTGGCGTATGTCGTTGCAGCGCTAGGATGCAGACCTTTCAAAGCCGGAGGAAGCGCATCGCCATGAATATTTCACTGCCAGACGGCTCAAGCCGCACGCTCAATGAAGGCGCAACCGCCTATGATCTGGCTGCCGATATCGGTGCCGGTCTTGCGCGTGCAACGATCGCCGCCACCGTTAATGGCAAACAGGTGGATGTTTCGCATCTGCTCAATGATGGCGATACCGTATCCCTGATTACCGAAAAGTCCGATGAGGGGCTGGAAGTTATCCGCCACTCGATGTCGCATCTGATGGCCATGGCTGTGCAGGAAGTGTTTCCCGGCGCACAGGTAACGATCGGTCCGGTGATTGAAGATGGTTTCTATTATGATTTTGCCTATGAGCGTGCATTTACACCGGACGATCTGACCAAGATTGAAGAGAAGATGCGTCAGCTGGCCAACCGTAAGCTGCCGATTACCCGTGAAGAGTGGGACCGCGATGCGGCGATTGCCCACTTCGAGGGGATTGGCGAAATCTACAAGGCCAAGCTGATCGGCCGTATTCCGGCCGGCGAAACTGTGAGCCTCTACAAGCAGGGTGAGTGGTCTGATCTCTGCCGTGGCCCGCATGTGCCGAATACCGGCGTACTCAAGCACTTTAAGTTAATGAAGGTCTCCGGCGCTTACTGGGAAGGCAACTCGGACAACGAGCAGCTCTGCCGCATCTATGGCACGGCCTGGGCCTCCAAGGGCGATCTGAATGCTTATCTGACCCGGCTGGAAGAGGCGGAGAAGCGCGATCATCGCAAGCTGGCCAAAACACTGGATCTGTTTCATCTGCAGGAAGAAGCACCCGGCATGATCTTCTGGCATCCGAAGGGGTGGACCGTCTGGCAGCAGGTGGAGAACGAGATTCGCGGCGTGATGCGCGATAACGGCTATCAGGAGATCAAGACACCGCAGATGGTGGATCGCAAGCTGTGGGAGAAATCCGGCCACTGGGACAAGTTCCGTGCCGAGATGTTCACCACCAGTACCGAGAATCGCGACTATGCGATCAAGCCGATGAACTGCCCGTGCCACATTCAGGTGTATAACCAGAACCTGCACTCCTATCGTGAGCTGCCGCTGCGTCTGGCCGAATTCGGCTCCTGCCACCGCAATGAGCCATCCGGCACGCTGCACGGCCTGATGCGTCTGCGTAACTTTGTACAGGATGATGCGCATATCTTCTGTACCGAAGCGCAGATTCAGGACGAGGTATGTGACTTTATTGATCTGACCTATGATGTGTACAAGCGCTTCGGCTTTGAAGAGGTGATTATTTTCCTCTCCGATCGGCCGGAAAACCGGGTTGGTACCGATGAGCAGTGGGACAAGGCTGAAGCTGCGCTGCATCAGGCGCTGGGTTCCAAGGGGATTGAATACGGCCTGAATCCGGGCGAGGGCGCGTTTTACGGGCCGAAGATCGAGTTTTCACTGAAGGATTGTCTGGGTCGTGTATGGCAGTGTGGTACCATTCAGGTGGACTTCTCGATGCCGGGCAAGCTGGGTGCTGAATATGTGGCAGAAGACTCTTCCCGTCAGACGCCGGTAATGCTGCATCGTGCCATTCTCGGTTCAATGGAGCGTTTTATCGGCATCCTGATCGAACATCATGAAGGCAAGTTCCCGTTCTGGCTGGCGCCGGTGCAGGCCGTGGTGTGTAATATCACTGATACACAGAGCGAATATGTGACTGAAGTGACCAATTCTATGCATGCTGCGGGCTTTCGTGTAGAAATGGACTTGCGAAATGAGAAGGTCGGCTATAAAGTGCGCGCCCACACCCTGGCGAGGGTGCCGTACATCCTTGTTGCCGGAGATCGGGAACGTGATGAACGAACCATCAGTGTGCGTGATCGCAGTGGCCAGAATTTGGGTACATTCAGTGTTGATGACTGGATTGCCGAAATGGCCGACATGCAGTTACGTCATGCCTGAGTGTGGAATGTGATATTGCTTGCTGAGCAAGGGGGCTCGTATTAAAAAGGATTTACCAATCAATTTCGAGATTAACGCGGATTCAGTGCGTGTGGTCGTTGATACAACAGGCGAACAGTTAGGTGTTCTCTCTTTAAGAGAAGCAGTTGCTGCCGCAGAAGCTAATGGGCTAGATCTGGTGCTGATGGCGGCCAAGAGTAATCCGCCTGTTTGCCGCATCATGGACTATGGTAAATACAAGTACGAGCAGAGCAAAAAAGCAAATGCTGCCAAGAAACGTCAGCATGTGATGCAGATCAAGGAAGTGAAGGTACGTGCCAGCACGGACAAACATGATCTTGATGTGAAGCTGAAGCGATCAATACAGTTTTTGTCCGAGGGCAACAAGGTGAAAGTTACACTGCGTTTCCGCGGACGTGAAATGGCTCATACTGAACAGGGTTTGGCGCAGATGAAACATGTTGCCGAACAGGTTGCTGAGTATGGTAAGCCGGAAAAAATGCCAAATATGGAAGGGCGTCAGATGATCATGGTTCTGGCCCCTCTGAAAAAGTAAGGAAGGTCCAGGACAATGCCTAAGATGAAATCAAACAGTGGTGCTGCCAAGCGCTTTTCCAAGACGGGAAGCGGTAAATGGAAGCGCAACAAGGCTTTCGGGAGTCATATCCTGACCAAAAAGTCGCCCAAGCGTAAGCGCAATATGCGCGGAACAGAACTGGTATCCGGTTCTGATGCGAAGTCACTGGAACGTTTAGTTCCAGGCCGCGGCTAAGACAGTTATTAGGTTAGGAGAGATATATGCCTCGCGTTAAATCCGGAGTACAGGCGCACGCGCGCCACAAGAGTGTTATCAAGGCAGCCAAAGGCTACCGTGGTCGTCGTAAGAGCTGTTTTCGTGTTGCCACCCAGGCAGTCGATAAAGCACGCCAGTACGCCTACCGCGACCGTAAGGTCAAGAAACGTGACTTCCGCAGCTTGTGGATTGTCCGTATCAATGCAGCTGCCAAACTGAATGGCCTGAGCTATTCACGCTTCATGCACGGTCTGAATCTGGCCGGCATCGAGCTGGATCGTAAGGTACTGGCTGATATGGCTGTGCTGGATGCAGCAGGTTTTGCAACGCTGGTAGAAGCAGCGCGCGCACAGCTTTAAGTAATAGTCTCTGATCCGGTTTTTACCGGCTCTGAATGATGAAATACAAAGGCAGGGCTGTTCACACAGTCCTGCCTTTTTCGTGGCTAACTGTTTGGTCAAAAGTTTTTGCCGTAGCGGATGTACAGTTACGCAGAGAAAAGGCGTCATGAAGATATGACATGGGTTTATGCTTGCGCTCGCACGCTCTCATCCGCCCGGGATTCAGTTATCTATCATGCTTTTGCTTTGCATCAATCTGCATCCTCTGTGGTGAGAAAAAAGGGGTATGTATGAGCGAGATAGATTCGCTGAAAGCTCAGCTTGAATCATTGCAGTCCGAGGCGTTGAGTGCTTTTGACTCCGCTGCGGATTCGGCTGCATTGCAGTTGCTGCGTGTTCACTATCTGGGCAAGAAGGGTGCATTGACTGAGGTGCTCAAGGGGGTCGGCAAACTGCCGCCACAGGAGCGACCGGTGATCGGTCAGTATGTCAATCAGGCCAAAGCGGTACTCTCGGCGGCACTCGACAGGTGTGAGGCTACGCTCTCGGCACAGGGAAAAAGCGCCCGCATCGAGGCTGAACGGATCGATGTGACCCTGTCCGGCCGCAAGCTTCCTGCCGGCGCACTGCATCCGGTGCAGCAGGGGCTGGATGAGATTACCGCCATCTTCGCTCAGATGGGCTTTGCCATTGCTGAAGGACCTGAAATCGAGGATGAGTTTCACAACTTCGATGCGCTGAATATTCCGCCGGAGCATCCGGCGCGTGCCATGCACGATACCTTCTTCCTCAAGGATCTGACGCATGGTGATGCTGCCGAGCCTATGCTGCTGCGCACGCATACCTCGCCTGTACAGATTCGTACGATGAAGCGCTTTCTGGCCGAAAACGGTGAGCCGCCACTGGCTGTGGTTGCGCCGGGCCGTGTCTACCGCTGCGATTACGATGTGACCCATTCACCGATGTTTCATCAGGTGGAGGTGTTCAAGGTCGATCGCGATGTATCGATGGCGCATCTCAAGGGTGTACTCAAACATTTTCTCTCCACCTATTTTGAAAAGGATGTCGGCATTCGCCTGCGTCCGCACTATTTCCCGTTTACAGAGCCCTCCGCGGAAGTGGATATCTCCTGCGTCTTCTGTGCAGGCAAGGGTTGCCGCATCTGCAAGGGCAGTGGCTGGATTGAGGTGCTGGGCTCGGGCATGATCCATCCCAATGTAATGCGCTCTGTTGGCGTGGATTCATCTGAATTCTCAGGCTTTGCCTTCGGCCTCGGCGTGGAGCGACTGGTCATGCTCAAGCAGGGTATTCCGGATTTAAGACTGTTCTTTGAAAATGATGTCCGATTCCTGCGCCGGATGGGGGTCCCGCTATGAAAATTCCATTCTCCTGGCTGAAAGCTTATGTGCCGCTGACGGCAACACCGGCGCAGATTGCCGATGATCTGGTGCGCTTGGGGCATGAGGTTGAGGCGGTGGAGTTGCCGCGCGCCGCCGTGCACGGGGTACGCGTTGGCCTGATCACCGCAAAGCAGCCGCATCCGGATGCCGATAAACTGAGTCTGTTGAAGATCGATATCGGCGAGACGGAAGAGCTGGCGATCGTTTGCGGCGCCGCCAATATGGGCGAGGGTGACAAGGTGCCTGTCGCCACAATCGGTACCACGCTGCCGGGCGGACTGGTGATCAAGCAGGGTAAAATCCGCGGCGAGACCAGTTTCGGCATGTGCTGCTCGGAAGTAGAGCTGGGGCTGGCTGATGAATCGGCCGGCCTGCTGATTTTGCCGGCTGATGCGCCGGTTGGTGCACAGGTGGGTGAATATCTGACGCTGGAAGAGGCGGTGTTTGATCTCTCCATTACCCCGAATCGTGGTGACTGCATGAATGCGCGCGGTATTGCGCGCGATCTGGCGGCTGATGCAGGCTTGCCGTTCACCGATATCAGCGTGGCGGAGATTGCTGTTGATACAGCGGTTACGACGCCGCGCGTCACTGTCAGCGCCGGGCAGGATGCGCCGGTCTATATGGCCAGACGCATCGACGGCATCACGCTGGCCGACTCACCGGCCTGGATGCAGGCGAGCCTGCTGATGGCCGGTATGCGCCCGATCAATGGCGTGGTTGATATATTGAACTATGTGATGCTGACGCAGGGGCAGCCGATGCATGCCTTTGATGCCGATACGCTGCACGGCGATATCACTGTCAGATCGGCAGTCGATGGCGAGGATTTTGCCGCACTCGACGGACGCGAATTGAAGCTGCATACGGGTGATCTGGTGGTCAGCGATGAGCGGAGCGTCATTGCACTGGCCGGTATCATGGGCTCGGCAGCATCGGGTGTCAGTGAAGGCACGGTCAATATCGTGCTGGAGTCTGCATTCTTCCGGCCTGCCCGCGTCAGTGAGACGCGCCGTACCTATGCGATGGTTTCGGAAGCATCGATGCGCTTTGAGCGCGGTGTTGATCCGGCTGTTGTGGCCATGGCCATGCAGCAGGCGACTGCCCTGATTATCGACCTCTGCGGTGGTACATCCGGTGAGATCGCCGTCTGCGGTGATGCCGGAGCGATCAATGCCGGACGCACGGTGAGCTGTTCGCTCTCCCGTATCGAATCGAGACTGGGTGTGGCTGTACCTGCGGCACTCGATGTCGTGCTGGCTCGTATGGGCTTTGTTATGCAACGTGACGGTGATCTGCTGACGGTCCATGTACCGTCATTTCGTCACGATGTAACGATTCCCGAGGATCTCTCCGAGGAGTATGCGCGCGTGATCGGCTTTGATGCGATTCCCACGCTGCTGCCGCCGCTGGCAACCACGGCACCCGTCAGGCCGGATCGATTTATTCATGATGCCGTAGCGGGTGGTTTCCTGCAGGCGGTAACCTACGCCTTTATCTCAGCCGATGAGCAGCGGCTGTTTGTTGCCGATGACGGGCTGGATATTGCGCTGGCCAACCCGATCTCGGATGCGATGAGCGTGATGCGCAGATCTGTCTGGCCGGGTCTGCTCAATGCCGCAAGGCGGAATCTGAACCGGCAGCAGCCGGGTGTGGCGCTGGCAGAACAGGGGCGTGTCTATCTGCGTACGGATGCCGGCCATGATGAGAATAATGTACTGGCCTGGCTGATGACCGGCGAGGTGGAGCAGGATCAGTGGTATGGTGATGCGCGCGCTGCTGATTTCTTCGATCTGAAAGGGGCTGTGGAAACATGGCTGCAAGTGCGCGGCCTGAACGGACGCTTTATTGCCGATGACAGCATGCAGGGCTTGCAGGCAGGTCAGAGCGCAAAGATCATGGTTGGGCGTGCCGAGGCCGGCCGTATTGGGCGTGTGGATACCGATCTGGCAGAGCAGTTTGATATAGATGCACCGGTCTTTGTGGCCGAGCTGAATCTGGATCTGCTGCCGCAGGGGAAGCAGGCGAAGTTTGCGCCGCTGGCTGAATTTCCTGCTGTAGAGCGCGATCTGGTCTTCCTGTTTGACCGGGGCGTCTCATCGGAAGCGGTGCTCAATGCTGTCAGAAGTGGTGGCGGCAAGCTGCTGACCGATGCGCGTATTTTCGATCGCTATGATGGCAAGGGTGTACCCGACGGTAAGGTGAGTCTTGGTATCCGCTTCGGCCTGCAGGATGCCAAACGCACCCTGACTCAGGCTGATTCCGATGCCGCTTCCAGCGCCATTATCGCTGCTATGGACAAGCGTTTCGGAGCAGCCCTGCGCTAGCCGTTTTTGGAAACAGGGCGGATTACTCTCCGCCCTGATCTTCCGAGCTGAATTTGCGCAAGTCTGTACGCTCGTCTATATCTCCCTGTAAACAATCAGGGGGAGGCAGGCGATGGGCAAACCTGAACAACATGACAGTGCAAATGGTCCCGGCGATTATATTCGCGGGGATGAGTTCGATGAAAAACTGCTGCAGGCAGAGCTGGAGCGCATTCAGCAAAGAGCCGGTGTGGAGCAGGATGTTGAAAGGCTGAAGCGGAATCTCTTCGGTCTGGCTTTTTCCGGCGGCGGCATCCGCTCGGCTACATTCAGCCTCGGCGTGATGCAGGCACTGGCCGAGAAGGGGTGGCTCAAGCAGTTTCACTACCTCTCGACGGTATCCGGAGGCGGCTATATCGGGTCATCCCTGACCTGGCTGCTGCATCGCAGCTGGCGTGACGGTAGCGGCAAGCAGCTGCAATTCGATGTTGACCAGCATTTTCCCTATGCCCGTTTCAATGACCAACCCAAGGCGCCGGACAAGGCGGCCGCCGAGCGCGACAAGTATGACCGGGCCAAACGGCTGCTGCGCTATCTGCGCCAGCACAGCAAATACCTGACGCCCGGCCACGGTATCTCGATGGCATCACTGCTGGCGGTGATCCTGCGCGGCGCTTTTTTAAGTCTGCTGGTCTTTGGCGGCCCGCTTGTTGTGCTGATGGGCGCACTCTCCCTGCTTTGCCTGCTCTATAATGGCATAAACCCGGTTCTGTGGGGATCCGGTTTGCTGCTTGCCGCCATGCTGTTGATCAATATCTACTTTGGCATACGCAGCGGCAAAAAGCGCGACAGTGCCGCGGCCTACGACTTGCGTCGTCGATACGACAAGTATGCGGGCAAGCTATTGTGGCTGACCGGCCTGCTGGCTGTGCTCGGCACTGTGCCGCTAGCCACCCATTATCTGGAGCTTCAGACCTCCTCATCGGTAACCGCTGCCGGTATTGCCAGCTCGATCTACGCGATTATGAAATCCCAGAGCAAGGATACCGGCAAGATACCGTTGGGGCTGCTCGGGCCGCTTGCAGCGACGCTGTTTATCTACGGAATCCTGCTGGTGAGTTATCTGGGAGGAGTGGCGCTCGCTTGCTCGCTTGCCGACTGGATGCAGGCACCCGTCGGGGTGCCTGTTGCACTGCTGGTCACGCTGTTTCTGGTGGTCGTGCCGGCCTGGCTTGGCTGGTATGCCAATATCAATCATATCTCCATTCATCGATACTACCGCGATCGGCTGATGGAGTTGTTCCTGCCCGATATCGAGGCGCTGTTTCAGAATGGCCCGCTGGATCGGGCCGACCTTGCCAATGGTGCGATGCTCTCGGATATGTGCCGCTTCGGCGCGGTACCTGATGTTGATGGCCCCTATCATATTATTAATAGCAATATGGTGACCAAGGGTTCGAGCTATATGAAACTCAGTGCCCGTGGTGGTGATAACTTCATCTTCTCTCCGCTCTACTGCGGCAATGCGGTGACCGGCTGGCGCGGTACAGCAGAGTATATGGCCGGCATGATCTCGCTGCCGACTGCGATGGCTATTTCGGGGGCGGCAGCCGATCCTCATGGTGCACCGGGCGGCGAAGGGCTGTTGCGCAATGTGAGTGTGGGCCTGCTGATGGCGTTGTTCAATGTGCGGTTGGGTTACTGGGCAGTGAATCCGGCGCGCTTTGACAGGCAGTGTCGCGACTGCTCGCCGAACTGGTTTATGCAGGGGTGGCGCGAGTTGACAGGTTCACGTATGGATGAAAAGGGGCCCTTTGTGCATCTGGCCGATGGCGGCCACTTTGAGAATCTCGCGGTGTATGAGCTGATCCGGCGCCGGGTGAAAACCATCGTGGTCTGTGATGGCGGGGCGGATGCGGATTACAGCTTTAGCGATTTCAGTAATCTGGTGGAAAAGGTGCGCGTTGATTTCGGGGTGGATATCATCATGGACAGCTCTTTTCTGAAGATGTGTCCGAAACCGCGCTTTGATGAGCACGGCAATCTGGCTAATCCATATGCTGTTGCAACCGCGGAGCAGGGTTATATCAAGGGCAATATCCGCTATGATGATGGCTCAATCGGTACGCTGGTCTATATCAAGACGACGATGATTGAGGGGTTACCCAAGGATATTTATGGCTACAAGAGCGGCCATGCGGATTTCCCGGATGAAACGACGGCCGATCAGTTTTTTGACGAGAAGCAGTTTGAGGCCTACCGGGAGCTGGGCTACCGGATCGGGCTGCGGGTGACCGAAGACAAGGGGTTGGAGGTGCCGTTTTAGGCGCTGCGTATGCATGGTTGTCAGCCGGTTGCTGTCGCATAGATTGCCTGTGGCCATAGTAATCCGGGGGAATGATCCATGTTAGCAGGTGTCGATGAAGTAGGGCGGGGCCCATGGGCAGGGCCCGTGGTGACAGCGGCGGTGATTCTGTCGCCGCATGATCCCTATCTCGGGCAGTACCGCGACTCCAAGCGGGTAGCCGAGAAGAAGCGGCTGAAGCTCTATCACCATATCCGCAAACATGCCGTGGCCTATACGGTGTCGATGGCGACGGTGGAGGAGATTGATCATCTGAATATATTGCATGCGACGATGCTGGCCATGCGCCGATCTGTCGAAGGGCTGGCTGTGCGCCCGCTTAGCGTGCTGGTCGATGGTAATCGTATTCCCGATCTGACCATGCCTGCCGAAGCGATTGTCGGCGGCGATGATCTGGTGCAGGAGATAGCCGCAGCCTCGATCATTGCCAAGGTGGTGCGTGACCGGTTGATGGCCATGCTCGATGTGCGCTACCCCGGCTATCAGTTTGCCAGACACAAGGGGTACGGCACGAAAGTGCATATGGAGGCGCTGCACGCGCAGGGGCCGTGTGATGCTCACCGCCGCTCCTTCGCGCCGATCGCCAAACTCTTATAGGCATTTTACCGCAAAGGTCGCAAAGGTACGCAAGGGGAGATGTTAGCGGTTTTTATACCGTCACATCTCTATGAACAGTGGACAGGAAATAGCGCTTCATTCTGTTTCCATGTTTTCCTTTGCGTACCTTCGCGCTCTCTGCGGTGAGTCGCTTTAAAGTATGTAGCGGGAGAGATCCTCGTCGGCGCTGATTTCACCCAGTTGTGCAAGTACATAAGGTGCATCGACTTCGATGGCTTCGCCACTGCGATCGGAAGCCTCAAAACTGATATCCTCCAGTACACGCTCCAGCAGTGTATGCAGGCGGCGGGCGCCTATGTTTTCGGTCTTTTCATTCACCAGTACGGCGATACGGGCCAGCTCCGCAATGCCCTCATCGGTAAAGCTGATCGTGACATTCTCCGCCTGCAGCAGAGCTGCATACTGCCGTGTCAGTGACGATTCCGGCTCGACCAGAATACGCCGGAACTCGTTTTCTCCGAGTGCCGTCAGGTTAACACGAATCGGAAAACGTCCCTGCAGTTCCGGTATCAGGTCGGAAGGCTTGGCCAGATGGAAGGCGCCGGAGGCAATAAACAATACATGATCGGTGTTGATGTGGCCGTAGCGGGTATTAACAGTTGTGCCTTCAACCAGTGGCAGCAGATCCCGTTGTACACCCTCACGGGAGACATCGCCGCCGGTACCGCCGCGGTGGGTGATCTTGTCCATCTCATCGAGAAAGACGATGCCATCATTTTCAGCGCGCTTGATCGCCTCATCCTTGATCGCTTCCTGATCGAGCAGGCCATCTGCCTCCTGTTGCTGAATGATCTTCATGGCATCAGCCACACTCATGCGCTTGGGTTTGCTCTGCTTGCCCATGATGCTGCCCAGCATCTCCTGCAGATCCATGCCGTTGTCGCCGCCCTGATTGGGGAAGACCTGCATCATTGGCATGGCTGAAGGCTGTTGTTCCACCTCGATTTCCACCTGCCGGTTATCCAGTTCGCCCAGGCGCAGTTTGTGGCGCATCTTTTCGCGCGATTCACTGTTGGCGGCCGGCGTTGTGGCGACGGGTCCGTTGGTATTGACCGAGTGTGGAATCAGGATGTCGAGCAGTCGCTCTTCGGCCATCTTCTCGGCCCGGGTTTGTACGCGCGTCAGATGCTCTTCGCGGACGATCTTGATCGATGTGTCGACAAGATCGCGGACAATGGTTTCAACATCGCGACCGACATAACCGACTTCGGTGAACTTGGTCGCTTCCACCTTGATAAACGGTGCATTGGCCAGGCGTGCCAGCCGGCGTGCGATCTCGGTTTTGCCGACGCCGGTCGGGCCGATCAGCAGGATATTCTTCGGCGTGATCTCCTCACGCATCGGTGAGGCAACCTGCTGGCGCCGCCAGCGGTTGCGCAGGGCAATAGCCACCGCCCGTTTGGCATCGCTCTGGCCAACGATGTAGCGGTCCAGTTCGGAGATAATTTCGCGTGGTGTCATCGTCTGGCTCAAGGCTGACTCTCCTCGGGAATAGATTTGATGGTGATATTATCATTGGTATAGATGCAGATGTTGGCGGCAATCAACATCGCCTCGCGGGCAATAGCGCTGGCTCTGAGTTCACTGTGATGAACAAGGGCCGTAGCAGCCGCCTTGGCATAGGCGCCACCGGAGCCGATAGCGGCTATGCCGTCATCCGGCTCCAGTACATCACCGTTGCCGGAAATAATCAGTGTATTGTCGGCATCGGCCACAATCATCATCGCTTCCAGCTGGCGCAGGTATTTATCCGTACGCCAATCCTTGGCCAGACCCACCGCTGCGCGCATCAGACTGCCGCCGTGTTCATCCAGCTTGGCTTCAAAGCGCTCAAACAGATTCATCGCATCGGCAGTTGAGCCGGCAAAACCGGTCAGTATGGCGCCGTTACGAATCGAGCGGACCTTGCGCCCGCCGTGTTTTACAACCGTGTCGCCCAGTGTGACCTGACCGTCGCCGCCTATGGCGACTTCGTTATGCTTACGTACGCAGCAGATGGTTGTACCACGCATGGAAATTCCAGCCATATATATTACCTCTCATGGTCGACTTCTGCACTCAATGCTAGCCATGAACAGGTGGCTAGTCAGTAGCTATAGCAGTGGTTTTTTTTCGAATGCAAATTAAGGGATTGACGAACGCTGTGCGGATGCCTATTGTCCGCCGCCTTCGCATGAAGGTCTGAATAAACGGGGCGTAGCGCAGCCTGGTAGCGCATCTGGTTTGGGACCAGAGGGTCGGGTGTTCGAATCACCCCGCCCCGACCATTCAAACTTCTGCGAAGTTTTTTTTTGTACAAAGCGTGACTGGCGAGCGTCTGTAGCTCAACCGGATAGAGCAACGGCCTTCTAAGCCGTAGGTTGCAGGTTCGATTCCTGCCAGGCGCACCACTATAGTATGGTGGACGTAGCTCAATGGTAGAGCCCCGGCTTGTGATGCCGGTGGTTGGGGGTTCGAGTCCCCTCGTCCACCCCAGTTGCATGGACGCGATGATTCGCTATGATTCGCATCCCGCATGGGCCGTTAGCTCAGTTGGTAGAGCAGCTGACTCTTAATCAGCGGGCCGCTGGTTCGAGCCCAGCACGGCCCACCATGCAAAGCCTTGTTTTACAAGGCGACTAAAGAGGAGTCCTTCGGGGCTCCTTTTTTTTGGTTCTTCGCGTATTTTCGGGAAGAATCCATTGCCTTGCAGCAGGTAGTCATGATCTGTTTTGCACGCGCATACATGCAGTTGTTCTTTCCTGACCATTCACTGCTGCCAAGAATCAGAGTCACAAGCATTTCACCGCAGAGGACGCAAAGGAGCGCAAAGGCAAAGCAAAACAATGAAGGGAAATGCCAGTAATACTGCGTCGCCCTTGGTCGGGTGTACCCTCGCCGTACCAGAGACGCTATTCATATACATCGTCTTTCCTTTGCGGTGAGGCCTGTGACCATCACTGGATTAGCTGCCTGCCAGGAGGGGATCAAGGCTTGAAGGTACAAACTCAGGCATGCATGGGTGCATTTCCCGCTAACCCGCGATGAACCTTTTTTTGCGGTACGGATGGCCCTCAACGGGAATCAGGGCGTGGCCCGGCTGACCATAGCAATGCTGTCTGCGTTCATGCTAGCTTAGCGGCTATGGGGCATGCGGAGACAAATATCATCGAGGAGCTGACACTTCTGGCGGAGCGACTGCCTGAAGAGCGGTCACGGCAACTGCTTGATCTGATTTCAAGCTGGCGTGAAGATGTCCGCCGCTCGCCGCGCGAGTCCTACAATGAGCTGCTTGGCTTTGTCTCCTCAAAGGGTTCGCAATATGGCCATGCCCGTGATATCAGCGGTACCGGTGTATTTATCGAAACGCTGGCCGATTTTGAAATCGGCGACCGCATCACTCTTGAGTTAACCTTTATCTCCGCGCCCAACCCGGTGAAGTTGAGTGGTGAAGTGGTACGCAAGGAAGCCTACGGTGTCGCTGTTGCTTTCGATCAATGTAGTCGTGATCAGGTGGCGAAGCTGGATGACATTATCAGCAAGCACGCGCTGATTATGCACCCGCCACGCGGCTAGACTCCGGCTCCCGCAGCCACCACGGTTTTAGTGCCGGCTTCGTTTTACATTCAATAGTGATCTTTCTGCTGTCGGATATGGGTAAATACCGAGAGAGCATCAGCATCAATACCTTTACTGGCCGCATAGGCGGTTACAAAGCTGCTATCAAGCGGTCGCAGGAACGGATTGGTCGCTTTCTCAGTCCCGATAGTGGAGGGGATCGTGGGCAGCTCCCGTTGTCGTTTTGCCTTATCCTGCTGCATACGATCCTGCAGCGCGCCGTTATGCGGGTCAACGAACATGGCAAAATCGAGGTTGGCCAGTGTGTATTCGTGGGCACAGTAGACGCGGGTCGCCCCATCCAGCAGCGCAAGCTGTTGCAGGCTGTGCCACATCTGTGCATGTGTGCCCTCAAACAGGCGGCCGCAACCAGCGCCAAAGAGCGTATCACCGCAGAACAGCGCGTCATCGAGCAGGTAGGCGATATGGCCGCGGGTATGCCCGGTAACATCAATGACGCGGATATCCAGCCCCTCAATAAGTGGCGGGGACGTTTCACTGACCCGTATATCGATAGCCGGAATGCGCGCTGCATCATGGGCGGCTCCGATAACAAGACAGCCAAAATCATTTTTTAGCGGCACATTGCCATCGGTATGGTCCCAGTGGTGATGGGTATTGAGAATATGGGTCAGCGGCTTGCCCAGCTGACGGCAGGCGCGACGTACGGAAACGGCTTGGGCAGGATCAATGGCAATCATGGCATCTGATGCATGCGCCTCGATCAGATAGATGTAGTTATCCTTGAGTGCAGGCAGCTGGTGTACGGTGAAATTGCTGTGATTGTATGAGAGCATGCGGGGAGTTTAACCCGCTGGAGGGTGATATGTCACATGGTACAACAAAGACTGTATTAACGGCGCTGGCCGGCAACAGCCTGGTTACACTGGCCAAGTTTTTCGGATTCTTTGTCTCCGGATCCAGTGCGCTGCTGGCAGAAGCGGTGCATTCGCTGGCGGATACCGTGAATCAGGGGATGCTTTATCTGGGGTTACGCCGATCCATGCGCAAGGCCGATAATGAACACCACTTCGGCTACGGGCAGGAGCGCTACTTCTGGAATCTGGTTTCGGCCGTTACGATCTTCTTTCTCGGCTGCGGTTACACGATTCTGCATGCGGTGGAGCAGTTGCAGGTTGCGCACCAGCCGGAGTTGTCATGGATACCATTCATGATTATCGGCGTGGCATTCTGTGCAGAGGGTTATTCGCTGAGTGTGGCGCTGACCGAGTTCAGGAAGCAGGCCGCCGGGGCAGGCAAGACTCTGCGTGTCTATTTTGTCGAAACACGTGATCCGACCACGCTTGCCGTGCTGGTCGAGGATGCGGTGGCTGTGCTTGGTCTGGTGGTGGCGCTGATCGGTATGGGTTTGGCGGCATGGACAGGCTCAGCCGTGTTTGACGGTATTGCGGCTATCTGTATCGGCCTGATGATGGGAGCGTTGGCGCTATTTTTAGCCTCAATGAATCGCAAATACCTGCTTAACCGCTCCGATGATGAGGTGAACGCAATTGCCGCCCGCCTGTGGCAGGCTGATGAACGGGTTCAGCATGTGCCGCGGGTGAACAGTATTGTGCTCTCACCGGGCGATACCTTGCTGATGGCAGAGGTGGAGCTCAGGGAAGAGGCTATTTTTGCCGATATGAGTGCCGAGGAAGTGGCCCACGCTGTGCATTTTATGCGTAAGCTTGATGTGATCCGGCGCGGCCTGGAAGACCAGGTGAGTCAAAATGCACCGGAAACCCGGCATATTTTTATTGAGTTTGCCCCGCCTGCGGATAAACCAGATAAAGACTAGGGTGGTGCTTGCCCCGACTTTCTCTTAACATTGCATTTCAATTTTAACCCCCAAGGAGAGTTCCATGAGTGTATTGGTTGGCAAACAAGCCCCTGATTTTACCGCTGCAGCAGTAATGGCAGATGGTTCTATTAATGAAGAATTTACACTGTCCGATTATGACGGACAGTATGTTGTACTATTTTTCTACCCGCTGGATTTCACCTTCGTATGCCCGTCGGAGTTGATCGCATTCGACCACCGTATCAAGGAATTTGAAGCGCGTGGCGTTCAGGTGATCGGCTGCTCGGTTGATTCCCAGTTCACACACGCCGCATGGCGCAACACGCCTGTAAATGCAGGTGGTATCGGTCCTGTTGCTTATCCGCTGGTTGCTGATCTGACCAAGACGATCGCTGCCGATTACGATGTGCTGATCGATAACGACGGTATCCAGGATGAAGACGGCGATATGGTTCACCTGCTGGGTGGCTCGATTGCCCTGCGTGGTTCATTCCTGATTGACCGCGATGGTACTGTGCAGCATCAGGTGGTGAACAATCTGCCACTGGGTCGCAATATCGATGAAATGCTGCGCATGATTGACGCGTTGAAGTTTACCGAAGAGCACGGCGAAGTATGTCCTGCCGGCTGGAACAAGGGTGAGAAGGGCATGGTTGCCGATGCAGCCGGTGTTGCTTCCTACCTGGCAACCGAGGCCGACAAGCTTTAATTCGCAAGCTTTGCATGGTTGATAGAGCGGTCCTTCGGGGCCGCTTTTTTTTGTGCGTGTAATTGCCATTGCCTTATGCTGAACTCATGTTTATCTTTCGCCGCCCGAACAAAGGCATCAGGCCTGTGTTTGGTTAATAAAACGGAAGGGTGGCAGAGCGGCCGAATGCACCGGTCTTGAAAACCGGCGATGGGAAACCATCCGTGGGTTCAAATCCCACCCCTTCCGCCATTTATTTTAGTTTCACAACGTATGGAGAGATGGCTGAGTGGCCGAAAGCGCGCCCCTGCTAAGGGTGTATAGGCGAAAACCTATCGAGGGTTCGAATCCCTCTCTCTCCGCCATACAATAAAAAAGCGCGCCTTATGGTGCGCTTTTTTATTGTACGGCTGAAGAGGTGCGATGCTATTCCTGTGGTTCGACAAAATCGCAGGAGCGATTTTGAACATCACGAAGTGATGGCCCCGCAGGGGCGAGGGCTAGGACGGCCCGAGTAATCCTTTTATTTGAAAGCGCGCCTTTATGGTGCGCTTTTTTATTGTATGGCTGAAGAGGTGCGATGCTATTCCTGTGGGTTCATGTCGCACATCCATGTGATTCGGGGCATCCAAGCCCCTCAAGCTTTTATACTAATAGCGCCATAAGTCTGAACGGCGACTTTCGGCTGCCACTTCAACCGGTCGACGCAACACATGCATTAAATCTCTCTGCTGGTGTTTCAAAATTCAAGGTCTGCCTTGGCCGCTGATTGAGCCGTCTGGCGATCATGTCCAGATGCGCCTGCGAATGAACTGATAAGTCGGTTCCTTTAGGGAAATACTGGCGCAGCAATCTGTTGGTGTTTTCATTGGAACCGCGTTGCCAGGGACTGCTCGGATCACAGAAATATACTTTGATATCAGTTGCCAGCGTAAAACGCTTATGGTCTGACAGCTCCTTGCCCCGATCCCATGTCAGGGATTGATATACCTCATCAGGCAATTTTTTGGCGTGCTGGATCAATGCATCAATAACCGTTTCTGTTTTTCGATCAGCAACCTTGATCAGCATGACATAGCGCGTATATCTCTCCACGAGAGTGGCGATATAACTGTTGTTGGAGCCAGCAATCAGGTCACCTTCCCAGTGCCCGGGGAGTGCCCGATCTTCAACGGAGGCAGGACGATCACGGATGGATGCGTATTCCGGTGAAGTCGGCACCTGATTCCAGTCGAACGCGACACCCTATTCCGGTGAAGTCGACACCCCCTTTGGGAGCCTGTTGCTGATCTGGACTGGTGCTACTCTGCGGGGTGTTTTTGGA
>Ga0210044_10000604_pt1 | contig 54220 bp, 56 predicted proteins | sample CryGey13umfilter_2_FD_183959 | JGI IMG/M metagenome (GOLD analysis project Ga0210044, IMG submission 183959) | Groundwater microbial communities from aquifer in Utah, USA - Crystal Geyser 4/9/14 3 um filter (SPAdes) (version 2) | ecosystem: Environmental > Aquatic > Deep subsurface >...
AACAAATTCATTTGACTTGAATGAAATATTTTTGAAACCGCCAATAAATTCAATGCTTTTCTTCTCTATAGTATCAAGAATAAGTTTTTGAATTTCAATTTCAGATTCAGGTAAAGGTAGATTATTCTTTTCGACCAAATAAACTTTGATACCAATCGAATTGAAAACATCAGCCGCTTCTAATCCTATATATCCACTTCCAATAATCAGAACTGTACCCGGTTTTTTCTCTTTGATGAATTTCTGAATTGAAATCAGATTGTCAATATTTTTCAGAACAAACACATTTGAATAGTTTGAATTCAAATCCGGCAATTGTTTTGCCTGCGACCCGGTCGTCAGAATTAATTTATCGAAAGGGAAATTATACTTCGTACCATCAATCTTATTAATAACTGAAATTTCTTTTGATCTTCTATTAATAGATTCAACCAAATGGTTAGTATAAATCGTTACTCCTTTTTCAGACTTAAATTTTTCTTTATCGTAAAAAATTATTTTTTTATAGTCATCGATTTCACCAGACAAAACATAGGGCATTTCGCATGTACCTGTTGAAATAAAATCTGAAGCCTCTAATAAAACTACATTTGCAGTAGGATCTACCCGCTTTGCTTTAGCTGCGGCGGCGGGTCCGGCAGCATTTCCACCAACAATTAAAATGTTTTTTCTTTTATTTTGGTTAGGGCTAATCATTTTTCGGATTTTTATCTTTAAAAGTTATTGTGATCGCAACGCCCTTAAATCCGAAATTCCTTCTTATTAATTTTTCGAGAAACCTTCTGTAGGAATCCTGAATATATTTAACATCATTTGCAAAGAAAAAGAAAATTGGATACTTCTCCCCCACTTGGGTAATATATTTTATTTTTATTTCTTTCCCATTTGGAGTAGAAGCAGGTGGAGTTTTTGCAATTTCTTCAAGAAGAGTTTCATTCAGAACACTAGTTGGAATTTTCTTTTTTCTTTCTTCTGCTATTTGTTTTGCAAGTTCAACTAATTTGAAAATTCTTTGCTTTGTTAAAGCAGAAATAAAAATAATAGGAATGTAATCAAGCGAACCAAGATTTCTTTTTATCTCGTTTTCATAATATTTTGAAGTGTTGGTATCCTTTTCAACCAAATCCCATTTGTTGATTGCAAGAATAATTCCCTTTCGTCTGCTTACTGCTTCATCAAGAATTTTTTGATCCTGCTTCTCAAGTCCGAATTGCGCATCCAACAAAACAATTGCAACATCAGAATCAGCGATTGCTTTATAAGTTCTGATGTTGGAATAAAATTCTACGTTTTCATTAACCTTTGCTTTTTTCCTCAGTCCGGCAGTATCAACCATAATAATTTCTTCGCCATAATATTTTAACACCGAGTTTAAGCTGTCGCGTGTAGTCCCCGGAACATCTGTAACTATGCTCCTATCAATTCCTAACAAAGCATTGGTAAGAGAAGATTTCCCAACATTCGGTCTGCCGATTATCGAAATCCTTAATCTGTTATCTTCAAAAGCACCTTGTTCCGGAAATTTCATAGAACGAATAATTTCATCTAATAAATCGCCGGTATTCCTACCACTCAATGCAGAAATATCGAACACACTTTTAAGCCCAATTTTATAAAAATCTGTTATGAGAAGAGACTGATTCGAATTATCAATCTTATTAACAACAACAATTATCGGCTTGCTCGAAACCCTCAATAATTTTGTAATATTTTCATCAAATGGAGTAAGACCAGTCCTACCGTCCACAACAAAAAGTATCAAATCAGCTTCATCAATTGCAATTTGTACTTGCTCTCTTATTGCTGCCTCAAATACATCTTCTGAGTTTGGAACATATCCGCCGGTGTCAATAAGTTCAAATATTTTTCCATTCCAATCCACTTCTCCATAATTTCTATCTCTTGTTACACCGCTGATATCATCAACGATAGCAGTTTTATTCTTTGTAAGTCTGTTAAATAATGATGACTTACCAACATTTGGTCGGCCTACTATTGCTACTAAAGGATTTTGCATTGATTTATTCCGTTTTACTAAAAATTATATTGAATATTAAGTTTGGTAAAATATTCCGTTTCATATCCAATATTAATTTTATCAATACTCAAATTGGAACGAAGTTTTCTATTATTCTGACTCGTTGTCCAGGCTGCATCCACTGCACTAATAAAGTGATTGGCTATAATCACAATCACAGCTTTTGATGCAACATTATAATAACTGTTTGCTTTCCCCCTCATTTTTGAATAACCATCGAAATGAGGTGTAACAGGATCTTTTTTTGAATTAGTATAAGTGAATAAATAATTTTCATCAAAATCATCCCAACCTGGATTGAATTGTGGATATTTACCAATCATCTCATAATATTGCTGTTCACCGTAGCGTTCCAATCTGTGCGAATACCATCCGCCAATATCGCTTTCAAGCCGATTCAATACGTCCCAATTGACTTTTGTCCGTGCCTGATCATGAAATAAATTAGAGTAATCTGATGCTTGTAAATTATTCCCCATCAAAACATTTAGATGCCCTTCTAAATTATCAATTGTCCATCTTGCATACTTTGCAACATCCCAATTTGAATTGGCATACTTTTGAAAAACCAAAGTTTGATTATCACCTTTATTGTCATACATCAAACCAATAGTAATAGCCGCTGCTTCAGCAACAAAATATATAGATGCTCGTAAATAATCCTTTGAATAAAATTGTCCAAGACCTGGAACACCAAGCGACAATAATGCTGATAGAAATGGAGATTTTTTCTGTTCAAGGTTATCCTGATTCGCAGCATAAGTTTCAGTAAAAGAAGATTTCTGATCAAAATTAATATTACCGGATAATTTTATATCCTGCCCACAAATCGGATTGGATTGACTTACAAGAAGTAAAACAAAAATTATACTTTTTATATTCTTAGAAACTAAAATCAAATAATATTCCCCCATATAATTGAACCTCTTTTCCGTAGATGATTTTTTTATTCTGAACAGTTCTTTCATATTTATCAATTGCATAAGCAGCTGAAACAAAAATGCTTGTTGGAAACAAGTAGAATGAATTCATTTTTAATCGTAATTCCATTCCAACACCTTTCTTAAAATTATTAATTGCAGGTATTTTCCCCATCCATGCATTTCCTAAATCAGCATAAATCGATAAATATGTTTTGTCAAGGTATAAATGTCCCAACTTATAATCAATATTCTCAAATAACGGGAATCTGTATGTAAAATTTACCCAACTGATTTCATTACCACTAATTGCATAAAACGGGTATGATTTCATCCCGACTAATCCACCCAAATAGAAATCAAAAAAATCCGGAACCTGAGGACCTAAAATTGAACCTAATCTTATTTTAATATTAAGCGTGTGATTACTCCAAGCATTATAATGTTCATCCCAATTCAATTCTATTCTATGAAAATTAAATTTATTATAAACTGCTTTTAATAGCCCATCTTTAACTGTGTACTCACCGTTATTATTAAAATCATTAATCTCATAATTGTATTTTAATTCAACTGTTCTGCCTATTGGATTGATATCACTGTCAATTGTAGGCTTAATAGCATTGTGATTAAACTTAATCTGAATATTCTTACCAACTAAATACTTATCATCACTTGTCGGATAAAGCAAACTTGTATTGGGAATTACAAAGCTGCCGAGTGTGGCAGTATATTGACTATAAATAAATCGAAGTTCAAGATTATTTCCTTCAGCAAACACTTTATGATTGGCAGCCACATCAAATTCGAACAGATTATAAGTGACGTCTGTTTTAGCATGCGAATCGTATCTTGTAACATTATTGCTATCAACATACTCATTGAAGAAAAGGTCAACATTTGTTTTCCGGCTGATGCTGTATAATTCCAAAGTAATCTGCGGTTTAATTCCTAATTGATAAAGTAACGGTAATTTATTTCTGTATTCAAAACTTAGGAAAGCATCCCTTTCAAATAATTTATTAATTGATAAACCACCAAACACACTGTAACGGTTTAAGTAATCGCTTGAAGTAATGTAAACTCCGGGTTTAAACCGATCAAGTACAGAGCTTGATGTATTATAATTATCGTAACGAATGAATGGGAAAAAACTCCAGCGGGAAAAGAATCCTTTGTATGGTTTGGATTCATAATTTACAGGTTCTTTGTCATTGAATTCTTTCAGAGCCTGTAAATTAAATTTTTTCATATCGCCTTTTGGCTGATCAATACCAAGAGGAGCGTTGTCAATTTTAATATAATTTGCATTTGATGCGATTGACTTTTGTAATTCTTTTTTAAGTAAAAATATTTTATAACCACCTGATGTATAACCTGAATATACAAGATTCTCGTTTTGGTCGAATGCCGGCATAAACGCTCCGCCTAAAACATTTGTAATCTGCGTTTTTTCACCCGTATCAATCTTATACTTGTAAATATTAAATATTCCTCTTTCGTCACTTGAAAAAATAATATTGCCATCTTTATCTAAAACGGGATTCCGTTCATCAAATTCGGTTTTTATTATAAACTCAATTTTATTTGACTCATTAATTTTTACTTTGGCAATATCTCGTCCATGATGATATGAATAATCAAAAATCAAGCAAGAATCATCTTTTAAAAATTTGGGATTATAAACCTGCTCGCCATTTGTAAAAAAAGTAAGTTGCCGAAAATCAGATCCATCAATATTTGTAATTCCAATATTTGACGTTCCATCTTTCTGAAACACAAAACAAATTTTATCTTCATTATTAGATATTGAAGGATTATTCGCACGTAAGCCATAAGTAATTCTTTTCTCATCTTCACTTTCAATATCATAAATATAAAGGTCATGAATGTTGACCCACTTTGGATTATCTTCGCTTAACTTGGAGTAAACAACTTTTTTATCATTCCGAAAAAGCGAAAAAGCAGATCGAACATTCTCGACTACAGTTTTCTTTGTTTTGGTATCAATATCATACCTGATGATATTCGATGGGCTGAAATAATCTGAACCGGAATTAGAAATGAAATAAATGCTTTTCCCATCAGAAGAATATACAGGGTAAAAATTACCGAATCCTTCATCAGAAATTTGCTCTCCGACAACCAGATTATCAAATATTGGTTTGCTTCGTTCAGAATAAGATTTTTTTACATAAGTTTTCCATTCATCGTAAAGCTCCGGTCCATCAATTCCTAAAACATTTTTAACAGCAGCATCGAAAGTGAAAACTGTTAACTTTCCCAATTCTTTTGTAATCTCTCTTAATTTGTCTTCACCAAATTTTTGCGATATGTATTTTGTGAGCGCAAAACCGGAATTGTAAACCGATTCATTTCCCAAACTTGTTTTGTTAAAAATTCCCATCTGATTCCAAGTTAACATTTTATCATCAAGCACGTAGGAGCGCAAAATCATATCACGATGTGAATCCCAGTTATCATAATCAAAATCCTTTCTCATATATTGTGCAGTGCCTTCAGCGAACCAAGCAGGAATATTTATTGATGGGACAGGATAAGAGACAATCACATTCGGGAAACCATATAAAATATCGGGTCGCCGCTTTTCCTCGTAATTTAGAAATTGAAAATAAAATGCAGGAAGATTTCTGCTTAATTTCATTCCAGATTGAATTTGCACCATGTGTGTGAATTCATGAGAAATAACATTTCTCAACCAGTTGTGGTCACCACGCAAGTCAAAATCTAATGCCGATGCCCATATTTCAATTTTATTGTCAAAAAAATATGTGGCTCCGTTTGAGTAATCATCAATATCTTTAATTACAAAATGGACTTTTTCCGGTTCATATTCGTAAAGTGAAGTTAGCGGGAACCAAACATCCTCAATTATTTTTGCAACTACATTTGCTGTCCTTTCAGCTTCTTCATGATAATGAACATAAGCATGTTCAGTTGAAATTGTCAGCCAATTATAATCAGGTTGAAACTCATTAAACTGAGCATTAAGATTTACGGTTAATAAGATTATCAAAACAAAAAACTTTTTCATTCAACACCACATTTACTTTACGATAGCTATTTTAATTACTTTGCTTCCGGTATTACCACTTTGAGATTTTACTTTCAAACTTGCAAAGTAAATTCCACTATGAATGTTTTTAACATCCCATACAATTTCATTTTCAACGCCCCCAACAGCATTCATTGATAATTCATCTACAAGGTCGCCGGATAAATCAAATATTTTAACTTCTGCAACCGAATTATCTTTCACATAAAACCTGATATTTGTTTCATTACCGTAAACAGGATTTGGCCAGTTGTAAGCCGACTCTTCAGGAAAATATTTTGTGTTTTTATTTTTGCTTTCCGCTTCTGAAACCACCGAATTATTTGCTGTATTCCCGTATTCATTTCCCCATGATATTTTACCAAAATTAGATGAGATCTGCATAATATTTACGTTGCGCTGTATATCTTGAAAAATTAAATAACCATTTATACCATCACTACTAACTGTTGGATTAAAATTCATAACTTGTTCGATTGCAACAGGAAAGGAGCTGATTAAATTTCCATTGACCGGATTAAAAGCAAATAATTGATTACTTGTCGAGAGACCAATCAAGTCTGCATTGCTTTCATTATTAATATCCGCAACAATAAGTGAACTTAGTAAACTGTTTGTAAAATTAATCTTTATTGGAAAGTTGTCAGCTAAAACACCGTTGTAATTATATGCTTCAAAAGAATTTCCTTTAGTCAATAAAATATAATTATTCCCGTCTTTACGAATATCTGCCAATGCAAAATTTTTGATTACTTCGCCATAAATATTAATCTCATTCGCCAACTTTCCGTTATCAATTACAAAAAACTTATTGTTTTGGCAAAGCACAATAGCAGTATAATTTCCATTTGATTTTTCCTCAACTGCTAATTGAATTAAATCATCAGTAAACTCAATTATGCCATTTTTCGAATCCCAATAATTTTTCCCTGAAATGGCTGCAGTAATATTTTCACCGGAGACAATTTGTTTAATTGGTGCATCAAATATTTTTTGTTCGTTTGTTAGGTTATCATCAATATCTAACCCACTTTGAATTGAATACCTTAATAGTTTACCTGTATTGCTGCCTACGTAGAATTCTATTGAAGAATTATTTTTTGATACAACAATTGGACAAGAGAAATAATTTGAATCAGAATTGGTTTGACTTAAAATTTCATTTGCATTTACGGTTGCAATATTAATAGTATTAGAATCAGCGCCAAGGAAATATTTCATGCCATTAAAATTTAAGCTTGCCGGTTTGTATTTTGTCTTGAATTCTTTTTGGTCAATCAATAATCCTGATAAATTGTACTTTGAAAATGAAATCCCATCGAAGATGAATAATGAAAGTTCATCAACAATTTTATCAAAACTGATTCCAAGTATTTCTTTATCCAAATTAAACTTGCTTATTTTTTTAATCTGATCATTTCCCAAAACAACTCTGAAACTCATTTTATTATCAACGTTACTAATGTTTGATAAACTTATTAAACTATTTGCTCCACTATTTGATTTAGCATCCGGTTTGGAATAATCATTGAATCTGTTTTTATAATAATGTGCCGGATTAGTTTTATACCATGTATCTTCTTTTGAACCATCACCAATCACTTCATCACCAAAAATGGTTGTAAACTTTTCCCCAATATCAAAAATACCATCGGCCTCAATTAATTTTACGCCTTTAATTTTGCCATTATTAATAGAATTCGTTGAAAAGCTTTCATTAATAACATTTTCATCAATATGCCAAATTAAAAGCCCTATATCTTCAAATGAGTCTTTATCATCAGAATCCTGCCCTGGTAAAGCCCAATCATATTCATCTACATCAATAACTACACCTTTGAGTGAATCAACATCATAGTAATTAAAATGATCAATATCATTTGAGAAAGTTTCCGAAAAATATTTATCTCCAATCTTAAACGTCACTTTACAGCCGTCTTTTTTTGCATCTCTCTTTCTGTTTTCAATTAAATAATATTCGGAATTTGAAATAGGAATTTTGACAAAGGCTGTATCAGCAGTTGAAGCAACTTTCTCATTTGTCAATACTACATTTTTATCAAAACTGATTTCAATCGGGTCAATCCACCCCAAATATTTCTTCTCCCAAACAGATAATTCAGGTGGAAATAACCCACCAAAGGTAAATATTGATTGCCCATCCATTAAAGCAAAACGTCCGACAGCACTAATCCCGGTATCAGTGTTGTATAAGTCAGGTAAGCCTAAAAAACTTCCAATACTTGCTACGATCAGTCCGTTTGTTGAAAGTTGTAACAAATTAGTTCCAGTCAAACCTGTAATTTCTCTCGATTCTGTGCAGGGCAAAATAGCAGTATTATTAATTGTGCCTGTGGAATAAACAAATCCCTGAAATGAATCTCCAAATATTTTTTGAAAAGATCCGAGATTAAAAAACACAGAAGGTAAATCTTTTTCATTTCCAATACTTCCGGGCAGAATAATATCACCGCCAACTCCAGCATGAAAAATCACAAACATATTATAGTTCGAAAAATCAGCACCTTTTGATGCAGCAATATTCCAAACTTCCTTTGAAAAATTTCCCAAGGGAGTAAAATCTTTTTTATCATTTGCTGTTGAATAATCCCGAATTGTTTTAGAAACTTTAATCACTTGATCGAAAACTTCGAATGATAAATTCATTTTTTCATTTGATACTTTGGAGAAATAGTTTTGAGCAAATTCAAGATGATTTTTAAAGTATTGTGAATTATGAGGAAGCGGATCAATGATTGTGTTGCCATAATCCTTCGAATAAACCGAACCAAAAGTTCCGTCTCCAAATGTAGCTTCATCTTGATCGGTTTGGAATTCTACCATTACAGCCAAAATTTTCAAATCCGAAGATTTGGTATCCTTAGAAGCGGAAACTTCACGAATCGGATTAAAATTATTAATAAAAGATTGGGCAGATACGCTGCCCAATGAAATTAACCCAAATAAAATAAAGAGAAGATATTTATTCATAAAAATTAAATTCCTCTTGGAAATCCTAAAATTTTCTGCGGTTGAGCTCCCCAGCCGATCAATAATGAAAATCTCAATGTATCTGCCAAAGGATGATTTTCACCATCTTTAAATACACTGGTCGAAATATAACTAAAATCAAACCCATACATTTCATATCTTATACCAGCACCAATTGTAATAAATTTTCTATTTCCAAAAGAAGGATCTTCATAAAAATATCCTGCACGAAGAGCAAACATAAAATCTTCAGGTGTACCGTACCAATATTCTAAACCCATAGTTGTTACAATATCACGAAGCTCTTCACTAAATGGCTGATCAGCCCAGGCAGTAAAAATTGCCTCATAAAAATCTTTGCGTTTAACAGATTTACTTGTTCCGGTCGTATCTTCACCGATCAACCCCGCATCTGTTTTTGCGATTCCTTTATCAACAAGTAACTTAGAAAAATCAACTATGTACGTAAGTGAGTTGAACTCATCTTCGAATAATCGGAAAGCCATTCCTAACCTAAAATTTGTTGGTATTGGATCTGCCTGTGCTTGATCTATGTAGGCAATCTTTGGACCTAAATTACTAAGATTAACACCAATACTTAAACTGTTGTCATAATCTCCGATTAGCGGCAGACTTAATTTTTCGGGTCTCCACATCGCACCAATATCGAAACTAACCGTTGTTGCAACTCCGGTTCCTTTTTCATTCTCAGTCGGTTTATCCGAAAGTCTGCTGTGAATCAATCTGAAATTTAATCCAAGACCCCAGTCATTACTGAGTTTTGTTGCATATCCCAAAGTGAGTGCAGCATCGAATGATCTGAATTTTCCGATTGGATCCGGACTTGCCGATGAAGTTCGGACAAACTCACCATAATTCATATAAGTTATGCTTGCCGTCAAACTTCCGTCAAGTTCTTCCATATACTGGCGATAAGTCAGGTAATCATAAAAGATATCAAGTTGGAATTGCGGAAGCCATTTTGAGTGGGTGAGATTAACTTCCGAACCTGTTAAAAATGCTATTCCTGCCGGATTCCAAAAAATAGCAGAAGAATTATCAGCCAGACCGCCACCCGACTCGCCAATTCCAGCCGCTCGAGAATCCGGGGATAGAAGCAAGAACGGGACTGCAGCTTCTCCCTGTGCTTTGACATTTGTAGCAATGAATAAAAGACTAAATAGAACAATTAACTTTTTCATTATTATACCTCCAAGTAAAAACTTTTTTATCTTAGAACAGCGAGTTTACCCAAATAACTGCTGTTGATTTTTTTTTGATCATTTTTAATTATTAATTTATATAAATATGTACCGTTCGCAATAATGTCTCCATCATCATCTTTCCCGTCCCAAGGAATTTTAACAAACCTATCAAGAATATTGAATTCATTTAATTCCTTTATCATCCTGCCGCTGATTGTGTATATTTTAATTTTTATATCTATTGGTTCAGAAAAATTATGCTGAAAAGAGAAAGTAGTATGTTTTGAAAATGGATTTGGATAATTATAAACATCTTTAATTACCAAACTATTTGTATTTACAACCTCAAAATTTATTTCCGTTAATGTCGGATTGTTAAAAATATCCCATGCTTTAATCTTTATTTTATGTAACCCAACCGAGATGTTTGTAAAATTATAATGAATCAAACCTGACTTTCCTCCCGAATCCAGATCGCCGATAAAGTGGTTTGAAAAATCAACGGGTGAATTTTCATTATCATCAAGAACGCCTTCTAACTTATGCCCCACACCTGTGCCGCTGGTATTGAGTCCTGTTTCATCCGTTAGTTTGACTAACAAAGCAAAATTTTGATTAACTACAGATCCATTTTGGTTTGAAATATCATCAAAAAATATTTCAACATCAGGTCCTCTATTATCATTTACAATTGAAGAGTCTGTTCCGCCTACAACAATTTTATTTGAAGAACCAATTGCATCCATATCTTCATTAAAAGTATAAGCTATAATTTTACCATTTTTATTTTCATAAGAAATATCTTTAGGTACTCTAAAAGAAACAGCAAACTTTCCTTCATGAACACTTACTCTTCCTCTAAAAATTACGCCACCCTGTTCATTCATTGAATACTTTATATCTTCTAAAAATTTAGATTTCTCAGAGTCAAAAACAGTAAGAATCCCTTCGCCACTGTAAGTAGAATAATAATTCAGATTTTCATCTCTTACAAATCCTTCAATCTTTACTTCGGACAAAGCTTTAATCTGAATATCACTTGTTGCCGGCAGATTATTAATCTTATCAATTACAACCGACAACTTTGGCAATTTGATTTTAATTGCAGGGTCACAAAACAAATGGAATTTCTCATCGTTATCACCGGTTCGTTCTTGTTTAGTAAGTAAAAAAGCTTCCCCGAAAGTAACCTGTGTTCCAGCCCGAAATAATTTTGAATAAAACATTTCATTAATAGCAGCATTCTGATCTGAAAAAACTAAGCGTGAGGCACTAAATCCACCTATCATTCCATAGTTTTTTAACAGGAGCATTTCTTCGGTTCCGGAAATAATATTAGGGTCATCATATTTTCCAAAATCACAAGTTGCAGCAGTTAAAAAAAATAATTTCTCGTTTTTAAACTGAGGGATTGTTGAGTAACGCTCAAAAATATTTTCATGAGCCCAAACATCGGGGTTCCCATGCCCTGTGTAATTGAGCAAAAGAGTTCCGTTATTTACTGCATCTATCAATGCAACGTTGACCAAAGGTTTTCTTCTGCCGAATCCGGAAATAACTGTAGGATAAGCTGACAAATAAATTTTATTCTTATCCATAAAAACAGGAATTTTTTTGGCAGCTAATTCTTCCGCTTGTTTAGTATGAGTGTTCCCATCATCGCCTTTTGAGGTTAATCCATCATCAGCAATCAGGGTAACTCTTGTTCTCCATAAACTTCCATCATTATCATTTTCATATTTAATTATTTTATCTATATAATTATTCGCATCGGAACTATTCAAAATCGGAATCCGCCCAATAGCAATATCCGGCTTTTGGTCATTTTCTGAAATTCTTGAAAAAAAATCATCGAAAGGAAAAGAATACAATTCCTCTAAAGATTTTGCTGTTTGAAATGTAGGAATATAATTTGTGTTATATCCTTCAGAGTTTAAGAAATCATAAGTTCCATCTCCGAAAAGCAAAACATAGTATGGTTTGGTTGCCCAGTTATCAAATGAATATTTCAGAAAATTTCTAAGTGCAACAGGATCAAGTCTGCCGCAGGAAAATTCATTATAGATATCTTCTATAAAAACAATTTTCACACTCATTGAATTTGGCGAATCATTCTGTCTGTATTGCTGAAGTCTTTCAGCTTCAGTCTTGAATTTTTTTGAAGTAACTAAAATATATTCTGCTCCATCACTAATTCCCTGAATATTTTGGTTTTCAACCTTTTCAACACCTGAAATAGTTTTAAACTTTGTACTAGTACTTGCAACAAACTTTGAAGGATTAGCAGTTGTTTCACTCGCAATAAATCTAAAATCTCCCCCGCTGATAAATGGAGATCCAATAATTTTTACATTTGCAAAATCCGTAACATTGAAAACACTAATATCGCTATTTGAAAAATTTGACAGATTATATTCTATAACGGTATTTGTGTCTTTTGAAAAAAACATCAAATAGTCTTCATAGGTACGAAGTTCTCTTTCGTAAAAAATCTCAAAATAATCGAGCAATAGTTTTCCCTCGCTTGATGCAGGAGTAATATTAAATTTTATCTGGCTTGTATTGTTTGCAGGCATCCCTGAATAATTGGCAGTTATATTAAACTCTTTGCCCCAAATATATTCAGCCTTACCATAGCCAAATAATGTTTGATTAACAAGCGTTGTTCCGCTTTCGGTAATATTCAAACTGATATTTGGTGAAGAAGCATTTGCAAATCTGAACTTATATTTTAACCCGGGTTTGGCAATACTTTGGAGATTTGGCATATATGTTTTTGAACGGACAGAATTATTTAATTCATCTCCGTAGTAATCACGCCCTGATTTTCCAACATTTACTTTATCTTCATCAAGAAAATAAAAAGCTTTACTTGTAAATTGTTTATATGGATCCGAAGAAGAAATTGAATTTTGAACAGACATTCGCTTCCCTGTTTGTCCACCTGAAGTGATAAAATAATAATTCTTTTTAGAATAAATATTTTTCTTTCGGACAATATTTGAAACTTTCGAATCAAACTCCCACGAGTTACTTCCCTGTCCATAAAATAGGATATAATCGTTATCATCAAATTTACCGTCTTCTTCACCGGAAACGTAAATTGAATTTTCAATCAGCCCGACCGGATAATTATTATCAATATTTGTATCAAGATTAATTACACCGTTGTTAAAAATCTTTATTGTTTTTGGGTCAACATTGTTTGCGTTAATCCCAAGCTGGTTCAGCTGGCTTTTTGTGATTTTATAAATTCCCTCTTCCTGAATATCAAATCTATACCAGGTCCCTTCGCTTAAAACAGAATTTGTCTGAATTTTATTAAGTTTATTTTTTACAACTCCCCAGTTTGAAGCAACATCAAAATTCAAAACTGCTTTCTGCAGAAATTTATCTGTAATCTTTTCTTTATTAGAATGATCAGAAGAGTAATTTACCTTAAAGATAATTTTAGTAAATATTTTTATTTTCCCATTTTTCAAATCATATTGAAATGGAGAAATCCGAATCGAATAAACGTCTAATGAGCGAATAAGCCCATACTCGTCAAACTCAACCAATTTCGACTCTTCATTCATTCCTGATAATTTTTCAAATTTATCTAAAATAGAATATTCGGAAGAAGTTGATTGAAGAATTTGAATCGAATTTCCATTTTCGTTTGGAACTCCAATATTCACTAATCTTGATGGAAAACTTTTGGATTGATTTAATTTAAAAACCCCATTTGGAAGACTAATATCAGAAACTTCCATTTCTCCCGATTTTTGAAATTTTTGGTTAACAGAAAGAGTGTATGAGATTACAATAAAATTTGAGTTGGATTCAATTACTTTTATGTCTTGCGGAAAAATCGAAATGGACATAAAAATAAACAAAGAAAATAATAAAAAAACCTTGCTATTCATTTTAGAAACCTTTTTTGTTAAAAATTATTCAGATAATAAATATTAATGGTAGCAAATTTTTCTATTGATATTCCTTTATTTTTCATTGCAAAGTTAATTATCATATTAGCTAATTGTCAAGTCAAAATTACGTAATACAAAACAAAGCACAAACAGATTACATATCTAATGAAAATTTGCCGGATTTTAGAGCATCAATACAAAATTGAATATGCGATTCAAGCGGCATCTCCAATAGTTCAGCACCTTTAATTATATCATCCCGATTAACAGACCGTGCAAATGCTTTATCTTTCATTTTCTTTTTTACGGAAGATACTTCAACTTCGTTAATCGATTTGCTCGGGCGAACATAAACAACGGCTGTAATAAATCCTGCAAGTTCATCACAAGCGAACAAAACTTTCTTTAATAAAGTATCTCTTGGAATATTTGTATAATCTGCATGCGACATAATACTCATCCGAAATTCTTCTTCGAAACCTTTTTCCTTTAAAATTTCATTTCCTTTAAATGGATGTTCTTCAACAGTCGGGTATTTTTCATAATCAAAATCGTGAAGCAGAGCAACATTTCCCCAATATCCTTCATCCTGATTAAATTCCCTCGCATATGCCTTGACACACATTTCGACCGCTAAAGCATGCTTTAACAAACTTTCACTTTTTGTATGCTCTTTCAGTATTTCAAAACAATAATCTCTTGTAAACATTTTTTACCCGTTTTTAACTTTTTCATTTTTAAATGAAGGACAATAATTCTTCAAAATGCAAATTCTGCATTTTGGCTTTTGAGCCACGCAAACTTTCTTACCATGCATTGCAAAAAGATGTGAGATATTTATCCAGTGCTTTTCCGGCAGAAGAGTTTTTAGTTTTATCTCAATCAAATCGGGATTTTTTGAATCAACTAGTCCCAATAAATTTGCCAAACGTTTTACATGAGTATCTACAGCAATTGACGGAATACCAAATGCATTGCCGGCAACAACCGATGCTGTTTTTCTTCCGACACCCGGAAGTTTAACTAATTCATCAAAATCTCTTGGCACTTCAGAGTTATGTTCCTTCACAATTTTTTTACAACAAGCTATTAAGTTTTTTGCTTTTTGCTTAAAGAACCCTGTCGAAAAAATAATCTTTTCTAAATCTTCAACCTTAGCCGAAGAAAGCATTTTAGGATTTGGAAAAATTTCAAATAAATATTTGGTCACTGAATTCACACGTTCATCTGTACATTGAGCAGAAAGAATAGTTGCCGCCAATAATTCATAAGATGAATTATAATGCAACGCAGGCCTTGGATTAGGATACTCTTCCACCAATAATTTATAAATTTTTTCTGCTTGGCTTTTTAAAAATAATTCTGTCATTAAGTTTTCAATTCCGGTAAGAAACAAGTAGCGCGTACGGGGGTCGAACCCGTGATCTCCGCCTTGAGAGGGCGGCGTCCTTGACCACTAGACGAACGCGCCATAATTAAAAAATCCACATTGAAAATTAACTTTTTTTTTGCGATAATTCCATACATTTTGATTAATTTAAACCACGGACATATTTATTTCTTGATTTTATTAATCATTAAAAATAAATTTGACTTAGATTAATAAAAATCTATTCAACTGAGAGAAAAATGAAAACAACTTTTAATTTATTTATCATCTTGATTATTATTACTGCATTCATTAGCTGCACAACAAATCAAGATACAACTTCACCGGATAAATCTGCGACATCAACTTTATCGGGGAAAATTGTTAATGAAATCACCGGTGACGGAATTGAAAATGCAACTGTAAGAGCTACCGATGGAACAAATGAAAAAGGTGCAACTACTGATGCAGATGGGAACTATTCTCTAAAAATAGATTTGTTTAAGGATACGGAATTAACACTATACACTTACGCAGACGGTTTTTTTAATGATACCAGTTTTGTTTATGCTATTAAAGGCGAAAAGGTTAGCGTTCCATTAATCAAGTTAAAACAAAGCTCGAATTCCGGTTCTTCGCAATCAGGAACAGCTGCATCTATATATCTATTTTCACAATCAGCAACATTTGTTGGTGTGAGAGAAAGTGGTTCAAATGAAACCGCCCAATTAATTTTTGAAATTCTTGATTCCAGCGGTGTACCAATTAATGACAAGAATTCAACGACAGTCAATTTTTCATTTGGGGCTGCACCCGGAGGTGGTGAATATTTATTTCCTTCTTCGGTAAAATCCAATTCACTTGGTAAAGCTACTTGCACTTTCAACAGCGGAACCATTGCTGGTGTCAGTGAAATTATTGCTACAATTAACAAAGATGGCAGAATCATCAAATCAAGACCTATATTGATTGCTATTCATGGTGGATTCCCAGATATAAATCACTTTCACGTAGCCTCTGAAAAATTGAATTATCCTTACTTGGGTGTTGTTGGTAGCGATATAAATTTTACTTCTTATGCAGGAGATAAATATTCAAATCCCGTAAGACCCGGGACATCTGTTTACTTTGAAACCACATCAGGAATCATTGAAGGATCGAATCAAACTGATAATCTTGGAAGAGCAACTGTTACTTTACTTACGCAACCATCGCCAAATCATCCCACATTCGGGAAAGGATTTTTTGTAGTAACAGCAAAAACTGTCGATGAAAATCAAACGCAAATCACAACAAATACATTACGTTTGCTTTCAGGATTCCCGCTTATCACGGTTACACCAAGTTCTTTTAATGTGAAACTTGGCAGTTCCGTTTCATTTGATTATACCGTTATGGATGTAAACAATAATCCTATTGCAGCAGGGAATAAAATTTCAGTTGCAGCTAAAGGCGCTGATGTTGAATTAGCAGGAGTAACAAGCGTCGAGATGCCGGATGTGCTTTATGGAATGAAAAACTTTTCGTTCACATTGATTAATGTTGCTGATTCGGCAAAAACACGTCCGATTACAATAACCATTTCATCTTCCGGATTGAATGGAAATAATGCAATCCAATTTAGTGGAACAGCCGAATAAGATTTTAAACTGAAGGCAGCCTAATAATGAATATGCTGCCTTCTCCCTTTTTGCTTTGAACTTTTATTGAACCGTTATTTTTCTCAACTAATTCTTTGCATAAAATTAATCCCAGCCCATTTCCCATTTCTGCATTTGTTCCTTTTGTTGATATTCCGGATTCAATTTTAAATAGGTTGTTCAAATTTTTATCGCTGATTCCAACCCCATTATCTTTCACAGAAATTTCAACTTCCCCATTAATACGGCTTGCATCAATACTGATAATTCCTCCTTTCGGAGTAAACTTAATTGCATTCGAAATCAAGTTCCTTAAAATTGTGTTAGCCATATAACCATCAGCCAAAATATCAACCGAATTGGTTATATAATTGTTTAACTCTATATCTTTGTTTTTAGCTGCTTCTGCATAAAGCATAATTATATCTTGTACAATAGAATGAACATTTAGTTTTTTCGGATTAAAACTTAATCTGTTTGTTTGTAACCTTGACCAATCTAAAAGTTCATTTAAAAGATTCAATGATTTATTAGACATATCGTAAATGTGACTAGAGAATTCAACTATTTCATTTTTGCTTAGCTCATCAGATTGTTTGGATAATATTTCAGAATACCCCATTAGAACGCTAAATGGACTCAGCAAATCGTGTGCAAGAATCGAAAAGAATTTATCCTTTGAATCATTCAGGTTTTTTAGTTCAAGATTATATTTTTGAATATTTTCTTCAGCAATAATTCTTTCTGTAACATCATGAATACTGCCAATTATCTGACGATTTCCTTTCTCGAGATCATCAATATATTTTGCATTTATGCTGAGCACCCTTCTATCATTATTTAATAATACAGAAAAAACGAATGCAGACACTTCAGAATCACTGTCCAATTTTGTCATGAAATTTGTATAGTCATCCTCTTTGGAAAAAACATTTTTCAATGAAAGCATGCCGCGTTGGCCAATTTGAAAAAGTTTTTCAAATGACTTATTAAAATTTATAATCTCACCATTCTGCAGGACTTTAAAGATTGCTTCAATAGAATTATCAAGAATGATTTTGGCTTCAAAATTTTTTTGTATCGCCTTAATTCTTAATCGGTAATTAATTGCACTGGCAATTATACTCATCAAACTTATTAAAATCACGAACATAAAAGAAGCAAACATACTTGGCAGAAAGTAAATCGATTTACTGCTCAAAAGTACACTGGAGGCAAATAGAATATTATAATATATCGCTACTATTATTTGGTTCTTTAAATCCCAATTCAAAAACAATGCTGAAGTAAAAATCACAAGAGCCAGCAAATGGGAATTGATATAAAGAGTTTGCGGGAGTTGATATATAATTGAGGCGAAAGAAGCAATTATCGTTAAAAGCAAAATATGAACAAGAGGAATCGGATGTTCTTTACCTATATCATAGTGAGTTAGTACAAGGAGAAAAAAACCAATTGCAGTTGCGAACAACCTTCCAAAGTAAATACCAAATGAAAATTTTGCAAAGTAATTCACTTCGAACATTAAAGCCATTGAGCCCGCAACAACCACGAGTCCGGCAATTATTTGAAGAGGGACTAAAATAATTTTTTTGTTTTCTTCAATAATAAAATGTTTTTTTGAATGCAATTATTTCATCTTTATTTTCTTTTGTATAAAATTAGCTAACTAATTACTCTAATTCAATAATTTAACTAAATATTTAGTGTTAAATCAATCTGAAACCAGAAATAAAATAAATCAGCTTGCTACTTGTTCAACTCCCTTTCTTTTTATTATTGATTTTGAAATGAACAATAATGATGTGTTGACAATGCCGGAATTGCAGAATTCAAATATTTGTTTTTCTGTAGAGAACTATTATTATCCCAAAAGAATTATTACCAAAGCCGATAATATTGTTCTCAGTAAAAAGCCAATTCAATTCAATGATTATAAATTTGCTTTCGACAAAGTACAAAGTGAGATTTCAAAAGGGAATTCCTATTTGGTAAATCTGACTTTCCCCACTGAAATCAATATAAACCTTACTCTCAAACAAATTTTCGAATTGAGCCAAGCAAGGTTTAAGTTATATTACAAAGATCAGTTTGTTGTTTTTTCTCCTGAAATATTTGTTGAAATTACAGGCAATAAAATTTCTTCTTTCCCAATGAAAGGAACGATTGATGCTTCTATTAAAAACGCTGAGGAATTAATAATGAGCGATGAAAAGGAGAAAGCTGAACATATCACAATTGTTGATTTGATTAGAAATGATTTAAGTATTGTTTCTAATGATGTTAGAGTTGCCAAGTTCAGGTATTCTGAGTTAATAAAAACAAATCAAAAATCAATAATTCAAATCAGTTCAAAAATAACAGGGGATTTACCTGTTAATTTCAAAGAGCATTTGGGTGATATTATTTTTAACCTCCTTCCTGCCGGCTCAATTAGCGGGGCACCTAAAAAGAAAACTTTGGAAATCATTCACTCTGCTGAGAATTCACCAAGGGGATTTTACACTGGAGTGTTTGGATATTTTGATGGAAAAAATTTAACAAGTGCAGTGATGATAAGATTTATTGAGAAAATTAACAATATACTGCTTTATAAAAGCGGTGGCGGAATAACTTATTTAAGTGATGCAAAGTCAGAGTATCAGGAATTAATTGATAAAGTTTATGTGCCAATTTATTGAAACAATAAAAGTAGTTGATGGAAAACTTTTCAACTTGGATTTTCATCAAAAAAGATTAAACAGAACATTAAATTATTTTTTCAATAATAAATACCAAATAGATTTGTTCCAAGAAATTTCTCTGCCAAACTTAGCTCTTGGTACGATATTTAAACTTAGAATTGAATATTCAAAAAAAATTAATAATGTTTCAATATTGCCGTATAAAAGGAAAGAGATAAAAACTTTTCAATCAGTTGAGAGTAACTCAATAGAATATTCTTTTAAGTTCAAGAATAGAGAGCAGATAAATATTTTAAAAGGCAATTCTTCTGCTGATGAAATTATCATAATAAAAAACGGTTTTGTCACGGACACCAGTTATTCAAATATTGTTTTTACCGATGGATATAAATTAATAACACCGAACACGCCATTACTTGCCGGCACAAAAAGAGAATTTTTACTTAAAGAAAAGTTGATTGAGGAAGATGAAATAAAATTGAGCGACGTAAAATTCTTTAAGCATTTTTACTTAATTAATTCTATGCTGGAACTAACTGAAGAAAACAAGTACTCAATTGCTCAAATTCATGATTAATTTGAGGCATATTTTATAGCATTATTCTCAATATTTATGCTGTTAAGTTTTGCTAAAAAATAATTTTTTAATTTATTGAATTCATCAAGATTTTCATTAGCAATCGGATAAGACGGAGGATATTTTTCCCGTCTGTGATCAACTTGCTGATTGTTTTTCCAAAATCGAAAACAAACATGCGGACCGGTTGCAAGACCTGTACTCCCAACATATCCAATTACTTGTCCCTGCGTAACAGGTGAACCACTTCTAATTCCTTTTGCAAAATTTGACATATGCAAGTACTGAGTTGTGTAAGTCGAATTATGTTTAATCTTGACATAGTTGCCATTAAATTGCTTGAATGCAGCTTCTAAAACAACTCCATCGCCAACAGAAAGAATTGGTGTACCTTGCGGAGCCGCATAATCAGTACCCAAATGCGCTTTGATTTTTTTTTGTACCGGATGAAATCGTTGCATAGAAAAACCGGAAGTAATTCTACTGAATTTCAAAGGGGACTGAAGAAACTGTTTCCTCAAACTTTTTCCATCTTCGTTAAAATACTGTAACTCGTCATTTTGATTAAAAGCAAAGGCAAAATAATTTTGATCGTAATGGAAAAATTCAGTGGACAAGATTTTCTTTATTCCAATTGATTTCCCATTTACAAAAATTTCCTCATAGATAACCTTGAAATAATCATCTCTTTGTAATCTATAAAAGTCAATTTCCCATGCAAATATTTCGGAAAGTTTTATTGCAAGCTCCGGACTAATACTTGCTTCACTCAAAGTTTGATATAATGATGAAGTTATTTTACCATATGCAGTTCTTTCAATAACAACAGACTCTTTTTCTCTTTTTGAAATATGAATTCCATTTGTTAGGTCCACGATACAATATTCAACAGGATTAATTTCATAAATAAAATATTTTATCAATGAATCGTCATTCTGCGAAAAGTATGTGGAATACCTGTTACCCATTCTGATATTAGCAAGATTATAGTATTTTTTCGAACTATCAATTATTTCGTTTACAAGCTGCTGACTTAACCTATATCTGGAAAAAATTAAACTTATAGTTTCATTTGAATGAACCGAATCAGACACAATAGACATCAAGTCGACAGATATTCCGTATTCATCAATTATTTTTTCTGATATAAAATCGGGTTCATTTTCAGCGCAACCAACTGCAAAGAGTATCGTTAGAAGGATTACAATAAGAAATTTATTTTTAATCAATTTAAATTTTCAAGTAGGTTTTTAATAATATCGGATGGTTTAATTCCTTCTGCTTCCGCATTAAAGTTTGGAATAATTCTATGTCTTAAAACTTCATAGATAGAATATTTCACATCATCAATATTCGGAGAAAACCTTCCGTCCAACACAGCACGAGATTTTGCAGCTAAAATTAAAAACTGAGAGGCACGCGGGCCCGCTCCCCAATTAATAAATTCGTTAACTTTTTTAATTTTATTTTCGATCGAAGGGCGGGTTGAATTAACCACTTTTACTGTATAATCAATAATGCTGTCGGCAACCGGTACACGCTTTATTAAATCTTGATATTTAAGCAATTGTTGTTTCGACAAAACTTTCTGAATCGTTGGCGAGTATTCACTTGTTGTTGTTTTCACAATTTTAATTTCATCCTCATGCGAAGGATAATCCAGCCACAGGCTAAACATAAATCTGTCTAATTGAGCTTCGGGCAGAGGATAAGTTCCTTCCTGCTCAATTGGATTCTGAGTTGCAAGGACAAAAAAAGGTTCATCAAGTATATATGAATTACCTGCCGCAGTAACGCGGTGTTCTTGCATAGCTTCTAAAAGAGCCGACTGTGTTTTGGGTGGAGTCCTGTTTATTTCATCAGCCAAAATTATATTTGCAAAAATTGGTCCCTTAATAAATCTAAAATATCGTTTTCTTTCAGCTTGATCTTCATCAATAATTTCCGTTCCCGTAATATCACCCGGCATTAAATCCGGAGTAAATTGAATTCTTTTAAAGTCTAAGTCAAGAACAGATGCAATTGTTTTTATCAATAATGTTTTTGCAAGTCCGGGAACACCAACTAACAAACAGTGTCCGCGTGATAAAAGTGCAATCAATATTTTATCAATAATTTCATCATGTCCGACAATTATTTTTCTGATTTCATTTTTGATGCTCAATACAGATTCATGCAATTGAGAAACTAATTCAACATCATGTTCAGAGAATTTTTCTTGATTCAACATTCACCTAAATATTAATTTGCCAGTATATATTATCTTTTAAATCATTCACAAATTTTTGATACAACTTTTCCCTCTTTTGAAATTGAGCAAGTTTTTTTATTTCATCAAAATCCTGCCCCAAATTCGCTATATGCTCAGGAATTCTCGAATTAAGTTTTATTATATGGAAACCATAATTAGTCCCATCAATTTCAAGTCGCTTGGGAAATCCAATTTCATCAACTTTCATTTTATATACTTGATCCAAAAGAGATTTATCAAGTTGTCCCGATTCAAAACTGCCAAGGTTGCCGCTAAACTTTGATGTTTCTTTATCATCACTATACTTTGCAGCAAAATATCCAAATGTATTTATACCCTTATTAATACTATCTCTTATCTCTGTCAACAACTCAATAGCTTTCAGATCTGATTCACTGTCGTTTTTAATTTTCACCAGAATATGACGAGTATGAATTGCTTCACCTTTTCTTTCCAATAATTGAATTATATGGAAACCTACCGGTGATTCAATAACTCCTGAAGTTTCACCTGATTTTAATGAATAAGCTGCAGCCTCAAACTCGGGGTAAAAAACACCGCGTTTTACTGTTCCCAAATCACCGCCTTGATTTTTGCTGCCTGGATCGTCAGAATATTTTTTTGCTAATTCTGCAAAATCCTTTCCGAGCTTAATGGAATCCAAAAGTGAAAGAGCAAATTTATAAGTAAGTTTTTTAACTTTCTCCGATGCTTTTGGATTAATAAAAATATGAGAAACATCAAACTTTTCAGGTATCAAACCTAATGAGTCTTTATATCCCGAATAAAATTCTTCAACTTCACGTCTTGTTACCTCAACATTTCCAAATTTTTGCTGCTTAACACGTTCAGCCATCATTTGCTTCCGGGTGTCAGATCTCATCTCTCGCTTGATTCTGTCAATGGTCATGCCATAAGCTTTTTCAACACGTTCTCTGCTGCCATATTGTTGAACAAAATAATTCATTTGATAATCAAGCTGTTGATCAACTTCCTGATCGGAGACTAAAATAGAGTCTAAAATCGATTGAGCATACAACAATTTTTGTCCAATCATTGCTTCCAATATTTTTTTTTGAACATTTTTATCTTTAGAATCCAACCCTCTTTGAGCAGCTTCAAAATTTACCTGGTAATCCAATTCCGATTTTAGAATAATTTCATCTCCAATTACTGCAACAATCTTATCAATGCTTTCCTGAGCAAACATTATTGGAATGCAAAGAAGATTGAGGAGTAAAAATATTTTTTTAATCATTTAATATTTTCCCCGTTGATTTCCACTTTGTATTTTTCTGATAATTCATTTATTAGCTTTTTGTATAAATCTTTTTTTGTTTTGGCATAATAGCGTTTTTCAACATCACTTTTTACAAATTCAAAATCAGGAATCGAATCTTTTCCAAATTTTGCGGCTATTTGAGCAACCATAAACTCATCTTCTGCAGTTTGAATTACAATACTTATCTCATCAGATTTGAGCCCTTCAATTGCTCTCAAAAATTTTAGCGGCTGAACTTGATATTTGTATAAAAATTCATCACGAATAAAATCAATTTTTGAGGGATCATTAGAATATTGATTAACCGCTTGAATCCATGATGAACCAACGGCTATATCGCGGAAGGCTTCAGCAGCATTTATATTTTTAAACTTAATCAGATTCAGATAAAACGCTTCATCTTTCAGTCTGTAATCTTTCATATTCTGAATAAAATAATTTTGTATTTCACTTTCTGTTACGGCTTTCAAATTATTTTCAAAATATTTTTGAAGATAAAGCGCAGTTGCCAATTCTTTCTTTGACTGATTAATCATTTGTTTGTATTCGTCAGAATTTGTAACACCTTCATCTTTAGCTTCATTATAAAGCAATTCCTTTTCAACCCATTCGCTAATAATTTCATCACCGAACTTTTTTGAAAATTGGTGTTTTTCTGCAATACTTTTTAAAGCTTCTTTAGTAAGCACAGTATTGTTTACTTTAGCAACAAAATTTCTTTTCTTCTGCTGCTCATTCTCATTTGAACACATTTCAAATATGAGAATGAAAACCGCAGGGATAAAATATTTAATTTGACTTATATGCATTTTCGAGATTATTATAAAAGAAAACAGGATTATAATTATTCTTCAATCGCAGAATGTATTCATCTTCTAATCTTCTGCTCTGCTGTTCTTGTAGCTCACTTGCAATTTCGGCTTTAGCTTCCTCAAAAGTTTTAACTCTTGCAAAATCTTTAGCATTAAGTTTTACAATTGACCAACCATCTCGGTTCTTAAATGGTTCAGAGAAATCGCCTTCATTTTTAAGTTCAAATGCTTTTTTCGCAAGCTCATTATTTTCAACATTTACCCAACCATGTCTTCCAGATTTATTCCTAAATCCGGCTCGACGAGTGTTAGTTTTTGCAAGTGAGTCAAACCCGGCACCTGATTTCAGACTATTATAAAATTGAATGCATAGTGAATCATCTTTAACCAATATCTCACCAAAATCAACCCTGTCGGGCAATGAATATTTTTCTTTGTTCGCATCATAAACTTTTTGCATATCAACGCTGTCAACTTGAACTTTACTCCAAATCTCTTCTTCCTGCAGTTTGAAAATATAAATTCCCTTTTTATAATCTTCCATCAGATCAGAAAATTCTGGATTTATTCGATCCAAAATCATTGCTTTGTGTTCTATAAGTTTCTGATCAGCATATAAATTTGCAGCCTCAGATAAACTATTATTATGATTTATCACTTTACCTTGAAAATTCTTTTCCTTGGCAGCAAAAGTTACAACACTATCAACATTATAATTTATGTCTTCAATAGAAAACAAAGTTTTGTTTTTATTTTCATTAAAAATTTTGCTTTGCAGTAATTTCTCATCGAATTTGATTGTATCAGCTACATTTACAAAAAAATCAACAACCGAATTATTAAATTTAAAATTCAGTTCGCTTTTAAGTTTTGAAAGATAATTCTTATACTCAAAATCATATCTTGATTTCTTATACAATTCTCTTAGTTTATCCTTTTCTTTTTCGAACGGAGGAAAATCCTGCTCATCAGTCACTTTCAAAATATGATAACCATATTTCGTTTTAACAACATCGGAAACTTCACCAACCTTCAAACCAAAAGCCTTCTGATCAAATTCCTTCACCATCATTCTTCTTGAAAAGAAACCTAAATCACCACCATTAACACCACTGCTTTTATCATCCGAAAACTGTTTTGCCAATTCAGCAAAATCTTCTCCATTAGCAATTCTATTTTTAATATCTGTGATTTTTTCTTTCGCCTTATTTGTGTCAACCGTACCATCTTGATTGAAAGAAATCAAAATATGACTTGCACGAATTTTGTATTTAGCCGGCTGTTTATCAGTGACTGCAATAATATGATAACCAAAATTGGTTTTTACAATTTCAGGATAAACAGTTCCAACCGGCGTTGAGTATGCAACCCGTTCAAACTCGGGAATAACTTGTCCTGCAGTTATCCAATAAATATCTCCGTCATCATTTTTGGTGTAATTATCATCTGAATATTGTCTTGCCAATTCTGAAAAAGCTATTCCATCTTTCAAAGACTGAGCGACTTTTTCAGCTTTCTCTTTTGCTTTATCAAATGAATCATCAACAGGTCCAAACATAATATGACTCATTCTGACTTCGGTTTTTCTGTCTTCATAAAATTTCTTCAATCCAGGTTCAACAATCTCCTTCTCAATTAAGTATGAGACTCCGACTTTTTTCTTGTATGATAAAAGTTCATCAAGAAGATCTTGATTTTCATTATATCCTTTTGATTTTGCATCTTCAAGTTTCATTCTAAAATTAGTATAGAGCTCAAGAAATTTCTTCATTTGTGCTGATGAATCATCCTTTGCGTTTTCAATACTTCCTGCATTTTTGGAGTATGCCTTTTCAAATTCCCCCAACGTGATTTTCCCGCCTTTAAATTCTGAAACAACCATATCTGAAACTTTGGGAGAGCAGCCCAATAACATCGAAACGATTATTACAACAACTAAAAATTTATACAGCATAAAAATATACCTCCGTAAAAGTGTTTAAAAGATTGAAAATTATAGTAATTAAAACTGAATTTTGTTTCCTGAAAAATTATTTTATTTTATCGCCGACATTCAGATTTCCATCTGCTTCAACAATTTTCAAAACGCCATCCTTATTCTCTCCAGCTAATAACATTCCGTTCGATTCCACTCCCATCAGCTTAGCAGGAAGCAGGTTTGCAACAATAACAACTTTCTTATTTGCCAATTCTTCGGGAGTATAATATTTCCCGATTCCTGCTACAATTTGCCTTTCGCCACCAAAAGTATTGACGATTAACTTTATCAGCTTCTCACTCTTTTTTATTCTTTCGGCTGAAATAATTTGCGCAACTCTTAAATCAACTTTCGCAAACTCGTCGTAAATAATTTTTGTAACATCATATTTTTGCACTACCTCGGCAACACCAAGTCTGCTAGTCTGCTTTTCGATCAATTCATCTTCTATCTTATTGAAAAGAATTTCTGAATTTCCTAATTGATGATTATCAGGCAAATTTATTTTCCCACACTCATTCCATTCCACCGGTTTAGCATTTAACATTGCAAATATTTTTTCACTTGCGAAAGGAATAACAGGCGAAAAAATTTCACCTAGTGTGAAAATTGTTTGGAGACTAATATTTATAGTATTTGCGCAAAGTTTTTTTGAAGATTTTACAGTAAGCCATGGCTGAGAATCGTTAAAATACTTATTCGCCGATCTCGCTAAATTCATCATCTCAAAAACAGCATCTTTTATTTTATAAGAATCAATTAATGCCCCGATTTTCATTGGATATTTTTCAAGCAAATCCAACATATTCAAATCAATTTGCTGCAGATTAGATTTTGGGGGAACAATGCCTTCAAAATGTTTATGTGCAAACGTAAAAGTCCTGTTAATGAAATTCCCAAGAATGTCAGCAAGTTCAGAATTGTTCCTCAATTGAAATTCCCTCCAATAAAAATCAGTATCCTTATTTTCAGGAAGATTGGCAGCTAAAGTATAACGCAAAGGGTCTGCAGGAAACAGATCTAAAAACTCATCTACATCAATTCCCCAGCCCCGTGATTTGGAGAATTTTTTTCCTTCAAAATTCAAGAACTCATTTGCAGGAACATTTTCAGGTAAAATATATTTATCGGGGTTATTATCGTTCCAAGCCATCAGCATTGCAGGAAAAATTATCGTATGAAAAACTGTATTATCTTTCCCAATAAATGCAATATATCTTGTGCCGCCATCTTGCCAATAGTTTTTCCATTCATCAGGATTATTCCTGCCAGCAAATAATTCCTTTGTCGCCGAAATATATCCTAACACAGCTTCAAACCAAACATACAAAACTTTGCCTTTAGCATCATCCAAAGGAACTTGAACGCCCCAATCCAAATCTCTGGTTATCGCCCGATCCTTCAAACCATCATTAAACCAACTTTTACAATATTGCAAAACATTTTCTTTCCACTTGAACTTCTTTGAGTTTTTTGAAATATATTCTTCTAATCGTGTTTGAAATTTACCTAATGGAAAATACCAGTGGAAAGTTTCTTTAAGTTTTGGAGTTTCTCCGGAAATTTTACTTTTAGGATTTTTCAATTCACTTGGGTCGTACAATGAGCCACATTTTTCACATTCGTCACTTCGTGCTTCTTCATTGCCGCATTTTGGGCATGTTCCTTCAATATAACGGTCAGGCAAAAATTTATTAATCTTTTCATCAAAGAATTGCATAGAAGATTTTTGAGGCAAAATTCCCTGTTTATAAAAATTTAGGAAGAAAGTTTGTGCAGTTTCATGATGAACAGGTAAACTTGTGCGTGAATAAATATCGAAACTCATTCCGAATTTTTCAAATGCAGTTTTATTTGCATTATGAAATTTATCAATAACTTCATTAGGTTTGATACCTTCTTTATCGGCAGTAATTGTGATCGGTACTCCATGCTCATCAGAACCACAAACAAAAATTATGTCTGAATTATTAAGCCGATGATATCGCACAAAAATATCAGCCGGTAAATACGCTCCGCTTAAATGCCCGAGATGAATATTCCCGTTTGCATAAGGCAAAGCAGAAGTAACAAGAATTTTTTGTTTCAAAATTTGACCTTTGATTGAAAATTTAACTTTAAGACGGTGCAAATATACAAAAATGAAAGCAAAAAATTGAGTTGAAATAATGTCAAATTCAGAGAAAACGTTTCAATTCTTTAAGATTGTGAATCTCAAATTTTGGTTTTAATTCTGAATTATTAATTTCATGATTAAAATTAAACCAACAGGTATCAACGCCAAAATTAAAGCCACCAACGATATCGGAGCGAAAGTTATCGCCAATCACGAGAATTTCTGATTTATCAAATTTTCCAATTCTATCGCAAGCCAATTGAAATATTTCCGGTTGAGGTTTTGAAACACCGACTTCCTCAGAAATAACGTAAGTATCGACAAATTTTTTCAGCTCTGAATTTTCAAATCGGGGTTTTTGTACAGACGTCAATCCATTGGTTACAACCGCAATTTTATATTTAACTCTAAATTCTTTGATTAATTGATAAGCATCGGGAAGTAGTTTTGTTACAGTGGATAAATAATAAAGATATTTTTCCGCAAAATATTTGGCATCAGGCGTAATATTTATTTCAACAAAAAAACGTCTGAACCTTTCAACTTTTAAATGCTCTGCTGAGATATTTTTCTCTTCAAACTCTTTCCAAATCTGTTTGTTTATCTTATTATATTTTTCAAATATCTCAGCAAAATCAGTTTCTATTTTTAGTCCCTCTATGATTTTAAACAAAGCTTCTTTTTCAGCAAAATCGAAATCGAAAAGTGTATTGTCAGCATCAAAAATCAGTATTTTATAAATCATATCGGAATATTTCTCAATCCATCGATTTATACATTTCGTCAATTAAATCAGTATATCTTTCTTCAATTACTTTCCTCTTAACTTTTAAAGAAGGAGTAATTTCACCCGATTCAATCGAAAACGGTTTATCGAGAATTGTAAACCTTCTCACTTTTTCATAGGCAGCAAGTTTCTTTTGGAAAACTGCAAGTTCTTTTTCAAGCAGTTCGTAAATCTGTTTCATATCTGTAAGTTCTTTTTCATTCTTATAAGAAATACGATTAGCATCAGCATATTCTTTGAGCGATTCAAAGTCAGGAACAATCAAAGCAGTGATAAACATTCTTCTGTCGCCAATCAAAACAAACTGGTCAATATATTTACTTGCAAGGAACATATTTTCAATCGGAGTGGGGGCAATATATTTTCCTGTGGAAGTTTTAAATAAATGCTTTTTTCTATCTGTAATAATTAAAAAACCTTCAGCATCAAAAACTCCAATATCGCCCGTATGCAGCCAGCCATCTTTAATTGTCTCATCGGTTTCTTTTTTATTATTATAATATCCTTTCATGATGTTTGGACCATAAGCAAGAATTTCGCCATCCTTAGCAATTTTGATCTCAACACCGGGAAGCGGCTTTCCAACAGTTCCATATTTATAATCATTTAAACGGTTTGCGGAAATGACCGGAGATGATTCGGTTAATCCATAACCTTCGATGATTAATATTCCAACAGCTTCGAAGAAAAGTCCCAATTCTCTTGATAATGCTGCTCCACCAGAAACAATAAATCTAAGTTTTCCACCGGTTTTTTCTCTAAGTTTTTTAAATACCAGAGTATCGGCAACTTTGTGTTTTAATAACAGCGAAATAGGGATCACACCATTTGCTCTTTTTTTATCAGCATATAACTTACCAACTTCGATTGCCCAATTAAATATTTTTTGTTTTTTTGCCGGCTGAGACTCGACAGTTTTTTTAATTCTTGAATACATTCTCTCAAAAAGACGTGGGACTGCTGTCATTATAGTAGGATTAATTTCTGCCATATTCTGAGCAATTTTTTCGATACTTTCAGCATATGCAATTGTACATCCACCAGATAACGCAGTATAATAACCGGCCATCCTTTCAAAAATATGACATAGCGGCAGGAATGATAAGAAAGTATCAGACTCATTGAAATTAAAAACTTCGTGCGCACCATAAACATTACTGATTATGTTTTTATGAGTTAGCATAACTCCTTTCGGTTCGCCTGTGGTACCCGAAGTATAAATTATGGTACATAAATCATCTTCGTTGGCAATAGATAAACTTTGAGCAAATAAATTTGGGTTTTCATTTTTATAAATCTTCCCTTTCTGCTGCACTTGTTTAAAAGTATAAACATCTTTATCTGTTGTTTCGATATCATTCATTATGATAATAAATTTCAACTTGCGGCATTTGTCTCTGATTTTCAGAATTTTATTCAACTGAAATTGTGTCGAAACGATAATACCAACCGAGTCTGAATTATTAAGAATAAATTCAATACTTTCCGAAGTCAAAATTGGGTATAAAGGAACATCAATGCCGCCAAGTCCAAGAATTGCCATATCGCTGAAAACCCATTCGGGGCGGTTTTCACCAATGATCGAAACTTTGTCAAATCTTTTAACGCCCAATGAAACCATCCCGAGAGCCAGATTTTCTGTTTCGTCGTATAATTGTTTATAGCTGAAATCAACATAATTATTATCTATTTTATACTTCAAAACAGGTTTTGTTTGCTTTGAACCAAAATCCAAAGTTATATACTTAAATAATTCAGGAATTGTTTTAACTTTTTTCAAAATTGCCATTTATTACTCCTTTTTTGGTGATTAATTAAACTTTGATAAATATTTTCTTTGCATACAAAATCCACATAAGTCCAAGCCACACTAATATATAAACAATTGCCCACGCCAATGAAGCATTAATCGGCGATAACCACGACAGGAAGAAATTATCGAACAAAAAACTTTTAATGGTTACAACATTACCTTCAGCACCTTCCCATTTAACCATATACATAATTCTACCAATGATTCCCGACAGAAAAAAAACTGTAATTGCATTCATTCCATAGACATGAAAGGGTTTGATCCACCATGTAATTTTTTTTATATCAATAAACCAATAACAAAAAGCCAAAAAATTCAACCCAAGTCCCACAGTCCATAAAACATAAGAGCTTGTCCAAATATTTTTATTAAGAGGAAACCAAAAACTCCAAACCCAACCAGCGACCATCAAAATACTTCCCCCAACATATAACCAAACAGTTTTTGTAACCGGATCTTTGTCACTTCGCAATAAATTGCCTGTAAAAATTCCTAACATTGCATTGCCTATTGCCGGCATTGTGGAAAGAATTCCCTCCGGATCCCAAAGTTTTGTACCGGACCAAAGATGATTTCCAAGAATTAATCTATCAATCCAAGCAGAAAGATTTGTTGCCTGTTCGAAGTTTCCATGTCCAACACCCGGCACAGGTATAAAACTCATTAATGCAGCATACAAAACCAAAATTATTCCTGTAAACCAATATTGAAATTTTGTACTTGTAGATAAAAACAAAACTGCAGAAATCATATAAACCACAGCAATTCTTTGCAGTACGCCGGGGATTCGAATTGTACTCCACGAAAACTCATGCCCAAATAAAAGTCCAAATGGAAATCCCGCTAAAATAATTCCTAAACCAAATAAAATAACCGTTCTACGAAAAATATTCAGGTAAAGACTTTTCATATCTCCGCCTTGCACTTTGCGTTTTGTCAGCGAATATGAAATAGCTACGCCAACGATAAAAAGAAAGAATGGGAAAATCAGATCCGTAAACGTGCATCCATGCCAACTTGCATGTTCCAACTGTGGATAAATTGCATTCCAGGTTCCTGGATTATTTACCAATATCATTCCCATAATAGTAATGCCTCTAAAAACATCAAGAGAAAGAAGTCTTTGCGATTTTTCGTCACCCATATTAATCCCCTTATTTTAGTCAGCTAAAATTAAATTATAAAAATGAACGAAACAACAAGAAAATTTCTTAATAGAAATTATTTCGGTATAATTGCAGGTCAAAAATTGGAGCAATATGAAATCAGTAAGAAAACTTTATGACTGGGTACTTCATTGGGCGGATTCACCATATGGTGCATTAGCATTGTTTATTCTGTCATTTGCCGAAGCTTCTTTTTTCCCCGTTCCACCGGATGCATTGTTGATTGCATTGGTACTTGGTTCTCAGTCTAAAGCTTTTAAGTTTGCGCTCAATTGCAGTATTGCCTCAGTTTTTGGTGCATTGCTTGGTTATTCGATAGGTTACTTTTTGTGGTGGAGTAATCCAAATGAATTTTCCAGCATTGCATATTTTTTCTTTAACAACATTCCGGGCTTTAATCCGAAACTTTTTTATGATGTAAAAAGCATGTACGATAAGTGGGATTTCTGGATAATATTTACGGCAGGTTTTACACCAATACCTTATAAAGTTTTCACAATTTCCGGCGGTGCTTTTCAAATAAATATCATGATGTTTATAATTGCATCCATCATAAGCAGATCAGCAAGGTTTTTCCTGGTTGCATTTTTAATTTGGAAATATGGTGCGAGTATAAAAAGTTTCATAGATAAATATTTCAACTACTTAGCCTTGGCATTTACCGTACTTTTAATTGGCGGCTTTGCAGTTATTAAATATTTTCTTTAGGAGTTTCTTTATTATTCATCCTGAATTTTAATGCGAAATATGTTAGGCTGAATGCAAGAATAACAGCAAATTTGCACAGGATACTTACTATACCAATTAAAATTTGATGCGAGATAATTTCAAGAATCCATGCCGGGACAAATGTGAGCAGGAAACCAAACCTTAAAGCATTTAATTCGCTTTTGAATTTTGTTGAATCTTTAAATTTTGCAAAAAGAATGATGATCGAAATTAATATTGGCAGGTAATAAAAAGTACCGAATAGAAATCCCATCGGATAATAGTAAATAGCATAAAACACATTGCATTCAGCTAATTTGAAACTATCAATCAGGAAGAAGTAGAAAATATCTATTCCAAGTATTGGAAGGAATGCTATGTATTTATAAATATTTTTCTCTTCAGTTACGTTAACAAACTCATGCAAAGAAATTATTAAATTCAATACCAATGGCGGAAGTAATGAGATTAGTACAAAAGCAGCAAAGACTAACTTATTATTCTGAACTTCCAAAAAACAGAATGAAAATTCAAAAATTTGATATAATATCAACAGGAGCAGAAGTAATTTAACTTTATTATTGATATGATTCTTTTCTGCAAAAATTATAACATTAATAAACAGCACAAATTCTAAACATGCTGCAAAAAGTGAAGTTATACCGTCAAAATTTTGTTGTAAAAAATTCATAAAATAAAATCAGCTGCCTCTTTTAAGAGACAGCCAAATAAAATTACAAATTTCTATGTGAACCATCGCAGAAAGGTTGCATCGCAGATTTACCGCAACTGCACCACCAATATTTACCAGGCTCTACATCTACCATATAAGGTGATTTTTGAGGTATATTCGGTTCTTGCATCTCTTCTCCTATTCTTTTGGACCAATCATTTTTTCAGGTCTTACTGCTTGATCAAATTGCTCGGAAGTAAGAAGACCTAATTCTAAAACTGCTTCTTTAAGCGTTTTGTTTTCTTTGTGAGCTTTTTTAGCTGCTTTTGCTGAGTTATCATAACCAATAACAGGGTTTAACGAAGTAACCAACATTAAAGAATTTTCAAGGTTCTTTTTAATGTTTATCAGATTAGGTTTAATTCCGACAACACAATTATCAGTAAAACTATCGCATGCATCGGCAATCAGTTTTATTGACTGCAAAATATTGAAAGCAATCACTGGCATGAAAACATTTAATTCAAAATTTCCACTTGCACCGGTAAAATTAATTGTAACATCATTTCCAAAAACTTGGGCACAAACCATTGTAAGCGCTTCAGATTGCGTTGGATTAACTTTTCCCGGCATGATTGAACTTCCCGGCTCGTTTTCCGGCAATAATATTTCACCAATTCCACATCTTGGTCCTGAGCCAAGCCATCGGATATCATTTGCAATTTTCATCAATGAAGCTGCAACGGTTTTTAAAGTTCCGCTGAATTCAACAATACCATCTTTTGTAGCCATAGCTTCATACTTATTTGGAGCAGTTACAAATGGATGTCCCGCTAATTCTGAAATTTTAGCAGCTACTTTTACTGCATAATCCTTATGTGTATTTAATCCGGTTCCTACAGCAGTACCGCCGAGTGAAATCAAATACATTCTTTTTAATGAATCATTAATTCTATCTAATCCGTATGTCAGTTGTTGTGCGTATCCAGAAAATTCCTGACCAAGTGTAAGTGGAGTAGCATCCATTAAATGGGTTCTTCCAATTTTGATGATATCTTTAAACTCTTCAGATTTGGTAGCCAATGCATCACGCAATTTAGTAATCATTGGAATTAATCGACGATGAATTTCCATAACTGCAGCAACATGAATCGCCGTTGGGAATGCATCATTTGTCGACTGAGCTTTGTTCAAATCATCATTTGGATGAATAGGTTTTTTGCTTCCTAAAACACCACCGGCAATTTCAATGGCACGATTTGAAATTACTTCGTTTGCATTCATATTAGTTTGTGTTCCGCTGCCTGTTTGCCAAACCACCAAAGGAAAATGCTCCATTAATTTTCCCTCAATTACTTCATTAGCTGCTTTGATGATAAGATCTAATTTTTCTTTAGGTAAAGCTCCCAATTCATTATTAGTGATTGCAGCAGCTTTTTTAACAATCCCTAAAGCTTTGATCAATTCGGGTGGAAATTTTTCTCCGCCAATTTTGAAATTCTTTAATGATCTTGCTGTTTGAGCGCCATAATACTTGTTATTGGGCACTTCAATTTCACCCATAGTATCAGTTTCAATTCTAAAATCCATTTTTACTCCTTTTAAAGTTTGTTATTTATTTCATTTATCCGACGTGATCCAACAAATCGCTTATTATAATATTTCTCATCAAGAGAAGAGATTGTTACTCCTAATGATCTGCTTGCATGAACAAATAAATTTTCTCCTAAATAAATTCCAACATGTCCGGGGAATCTTCTTCTCGAAGTATTAAAAAAAACCAAATCACCAATTTGAAGCGAATCCCTTGTATGAATTTTCAATCCCACCTGGTATTGTTCGCGAGCAGATCGAGGTAAAGTATAATCAAATGTAGATTCAAATACTAATCTTGTAAATGCGGAACAATCCAATCCATCTTTAGTATTTCCCCCGTATTTATATGGCGAATCCCGCATTTCAATTACTTTCATCATAAACAAATCTTTTAAGGCAATGGATGTATCGGATTTATTAGTCAACCTATTTAAATACATTTCCTCATTTTGTTTTGATTGAAGCGTTGCATGCTCATTATATTCATCAAGTGAATCTAATGAGATATCACTGCTTAGTAAAGTATCCGGAACTGAATCATTTTCATTTGTAAATCTGACTGCATCATGTTGCCCGGAAATCGTTTCGTTTTTTTGTCCGTATCTCTGAGATACAGAAGAAGATGAACAATTGGAGAACAAAAAAATAATAGACGATAAAATGAATGCTTTTGCAAAAAAGACTTTCATATTTAACCTAAATACATTCTTAAATGTTTACTTCGACTAGCCAGTCTTAATCTTCTAATTGCCTTCTCTTTTATTTGTCTTACTCTTTCTCTTGTCAAGTTGAATTTTTCTCCGATTTCTTCCAGAGTATAGGAGTGGTCTTCATATAACCCAAAGTACAACTTAAGCACATTCGCTTCCCTTTCACTGAGCGAAGAAAGAACTCTTGCAATTTCTGATTTTAGTGAATCCGACATCAGCATTTCATCTGGTGAAGGTTGTTGATCATCAATCAATGTATCAATCAGTCGGTTTTCATCGCCTTGTTTTAATGGAGCATCCATAGAAACACTCCGCGATGAAACTTTCAGAGCCTCAGAAATGTCTGCGCTTTCCATATCGAGTTCTTGAGCAAGTTCATTTACACTCGGTTCTCTTTCAAAAGATTGTTCAAGATTGCTATAAGCTTTCCCAATTTTACTCAAAGTACCAACACGGTTTAACGGAAGTCTGACTATTCGGGATTGCTCTGCTAATGCTTGCAGAATGGATTGACGAATCCACCAAACTGCATAAGAAATAAATTTAAATCCGCGGGTTTCATCGTACTTGTTTGCAGCTTTTATCAAACCTAAATTTCCTTCATTAATAAGATCTCCGAGTGAAAGACCTTGATTTTGATATTGTTTAGCAACACTAACAACAAACCTCAGGTTAGCTTTTACCAATTTCTCAAGGGCATCATGATCCCCGGATTTAATTTTTTTTGCCAGATAAATTTCATCATCGGCTGTTAATAATTTTACTTTGCCAATCTCCTGCAAATATTTATCAAGTGATTGACTTTCACGATTGGTAAATGTTTTTTGAATTTTCATGAACAACTCCGTTATTGTTCAGAATATAAAGAATCAACTATTCCTACTATTGATGCATCAACCGGAGCCATTTCAACATTTAATGGAATCACTGCTTCGCTGGCAGTTATATAATAGATTATTTCTCCGGGACCCGCTCCGATTGTATCAATTGCAATAATCGGCGAACCGATTTCTTCTTCACTTGAATTAATCGGCTGAACTAGTTGCATCTTTTTGCCTGTTAAAGTCTCATACTTTCTTGTAGCCCAAATTGTACCTATTACTTTACCGAGTTGCATTAGTTTTCCACAACTTTTTCAATTTTATCTTTTACAGAAATATCCAGTTTATCAACTATTGCCATTATGACCGCATCAATTGGTTTGTTCTTTGTTAAAATTGTTTGACGGGCTGAACTACCCTGTGCGACAAGAACAACTTCACCAACTCCAGCTCCAACTGAATCAACAGCAACGACTGTGTTTTTCTTTGGAGAATAATCAAGATTTAATTCCTGAACAATTAAAAATTTTGCACCAACCAAATTTTCATCTTTCTTTGTCGACCAAACTGTTCCAATTACTTTTCCTAAAATCAATTAAACCTCTGTTTTTTGCTAAGATTTTTTATTGTCAAAATTATATTAAAACAAATCAAATTTAATTGCAAAAATTTTTTAATCTAAAAAACTAACGCCCTTCAAATTGTTTGTGACTTTAAAGAATTCCGCAATTGTCTGAGCAACATCAGAAAAGGTTTTTCTGACCTCTAAATTTTTTCCGGGGATATTTTTTTGATAGAATAATAGAGGAACATATTCTCGGCTATGATCTGTGCTCGGTGTTGTAGGATCATTTCCGTGATCGGCAGTAATTATTAATGCATCGGTTTCATCAAGCGTATTCATAATCTCAGAAAGCCTATTGTCAAAATAACCTAATGCTTTCGCAAATCCAGCTGGATCATTCCTGTGTCCATAATAAACATCAAAATCAACAAGATTGGTAAAAATGAATGAACCGGAAAATTCTTTCGAAGCCTTTATTATTTCGTTGATTCCTTCTTCATTTGAGTGAGTTTTTATATTGTGTGAAATTCCCTGATAATTAAAAAGGTCATTAATTTTTCCAATGGCAATAGTGTTAATATCATTAGCTTTTAAGAAATCTAAAATAGTCGGAGTTGGAGGTGAGAGCGAAAAATCCTTTCGGTTTGTCGTTCTGCTGTAATTCCCATCATTACCGATAAACGGGCGGGCAATAACTCTGCCAACTGAATTTTCATTAATTAATATTTTTTCGCGGGCAATTTTACAAATTTCATAAAGTCTATCTAACGGAATAACAGATTCATGTGCCGCAATTTGAAAAACAGAATCAGCCGATGTGTAAACAATCGGAAATCCCGTTTTCACATGCTCATCACCAAGCTCATTTATTATATCTGTTCCCGATGCGGCTTTATTCCCCAATACTCCACTTAACTTTGTCTCAGCCAAAAATTTGTTGATTAATTCTTTTGGAAATCCGGAGGGATAATATGGAAAATCAAAGTCGATTAATAAACCTGAAATTTCCCAATGACCGGTCGTTGAGTCTTTTCCTTTCGACATCTCACTCATTTTCCCGAATGAAGCAATTGGATTTTGAACAGGAGTTATACCTTTAATTTTTTGTATGTTTCCCAATCCACAATTTTGCAGATTCGGAAGATAAAGTCCACCAACTACTTCAGCCATATTTGAAAGCGTATTACTTCCTTCATCTTTGTATAAATAAGCATCAGGCAGTTCACCAATACCTACACCATCAAGGATTATGACAAAAAAGTTATTCATAGTCTTATAAATTTTTTACTGAATTGCCGCCTTTTTCAAGCGCTTTCTTCAAAGCCAATTCCGCATTATAAATCACTTCTTCCACCTCAGTTTTATTGGTCGAATTAGCTATTCCTATTGATACAGTAAATGTTGTCTGTTTTGAAATAACTGCAACTGGTTTGCGTGCAATGGCAAGTCGTAATTTTTCTGCCCATAAAAAAACATCCTTCGAACTAACATTAAAAAAGAACACCCCAAACACTCTGTTACTAAGTCTTCCGACAATATTCGAAATATTTGTTTCATCTCTTATCGAAGAAGCAATGGATTTTAAAACTTTTGGAAAAGGATCGCTTTCAAACAATGAACTCTCTTCAAGAAAGTCATCAATCTGTATTAACAGTAACGCCGTTGGTACTTCCACTTTTGATGCTTTGTATAATTCGGATTCGATTGCCTTGATAAATGTTTTTGAATTTAGAAATTTTGTATCGAGATCAGTTGTAACTAAACTTTTTAGCATTGAGTTGTTACTTGTTGAATATAAAATAAACGGAAACATTTTTGTCGCTCTTTTTAAGAAATCAATATCCGCATCTGAATATTTTTTCTTCTTTAGATTTTCAAAACAGAGGACGCCATAGTTTTGATTATCATACGTTAAAGGCAAAGCCAAAAAGGAACCATCAATTGTGATGTTTTCATTTATTGAAAATCTCGGAATTTCCACTTTTGAAAGATCATCAATGTTTACAGGCATTCCGGTGACAATAGCTTTTCCAACAATCGTTCCGTTTAAATCAATGAGAAGATTTTCACCCACATATTTTAGCGAAGAAGTTTTGTTTTGGACTTTGGCAACATAAAATTTCTGCTCATGAAAATTATAAAAAACAAATGTAAAAATATCCCAACTCAATAGTACATTTACAGCATTTTCAATTGCTTGGAACAAATCAGATTCGGTTTCAAACTTATTCTCAGCAGAGATAATATTTAATAAAGCATTTAATCTTGACTGACTTTGATTTTCAATAACTTTTTCTTCAAATAAAGTAATGATTATTGAAATAATGCGAACAAACTTTCCAAGTGTATAAACTGTTTCTAATCCAAAGCAATCAGGACTTAATGAATCTAACGCTAAAACACCATAAATTTTGTTGTCATAATATAGCGGAACACCCACAAAACTTTTTATTGATTGCGGAGCAACATAATATCTAATCACATCTTTTTCTGCAGCAGAACTAATATTAGTTAATAATTCAGGTTCACCATTTTTTGCAATTTTGCTTAGAACATCGTCTTCTAACTGAAATCTCTGTTGAGATATTTTATCGCCGCAAGCCGCAAACTGTTCGAGAATCAATTTCTGATCTGAACTTTTGTACCAGAAAAAAAGAGCATTATGTGAAATGAAAGAATCCTTGATTGCATTCAACATTCTTGTAAGTATAAAACTAAAGTGTTCGTTATTGCTGATTTCGGTTGGAAGTTTTTCGTTTGCAATGTTTTCATATTTTTCTTTTAAGTCCGGTGGCTTAAAATAATTTTTTCTGTTCGGAATTACATTATTTGAAAGCTCATCTTCTCTTAGTATTTCTATTTTTGTATTGGGTGAGATTATTTTAAAATCTTCATTTACATCAACATCATGACCTGCGTTTGAGTATGGGTCCTGAATTTGGGGAGATACTTCGTCTTCTTCAATTTTTGCAAGTTCCGGAGTTCGAATCGAATCTCGCAAAAAAATTATAAACCCAACATAAATAATTATGATCAAAGCAGAAATTATTTCGAGTACTAAATCATCCGTTACAATTGGCACAACACAAAGTAATGGAATTAGTATAAAAATCAATAATCGTTTTTTGTTTCTTTTATCTAACATGATATTTTATAATTTCGATTTTATAATAGACTTACGAAATTATAAAAAAACTTTATTAAAAATTCAAATTTCAAAATAATTCTTTAGAAAATTTACGATTTCTTTTCTCCCTCGGTTATTTACAGCTGAGAAAAAGAATAAATTTTCATTTTCAACTGTATTGGAATAAAACTCTTTAATCATATTTCTTTTTTGATGGAACTCGGATTGTGAGAGTTTGTCAATTTTATTTAACACAATAATAAAGGGAATATTATTTTTGAATAACAGCTTTGATAATTCTACATCAACGTCTGTAGGCTCATGCCTGCTATCAATTATATGAATAGCAAGCTGTATTTTGTCTGTTCTTGTAAAATATTCAGAAATCAGTTTCTTCCATTTTTCTCTTTCCTGCTTTGAAACTTTAGCATAACCAAGACCCGGAAGATCGACAATAAAAAATTTTTCGTTCACCAAAAAGTAGTTCAAGAATTTTGTCTTTCCGGGAGTAGCACCAACTTTAGCAAGATTTTTCATTTGTAAAATGGAATTAATAAACGAGGATTTACCGACATTAGATCTGCCACAAAATACAAGTTCGGGAAAATCTCCTTTCGGGATTTCAATTATTGAATTAACGGATTTTACAAATTTTGCATTTGCCATATAAAAAAAAGAGTAACCAATTGGTTACTCTATTAATTTTATTTTTCCTCTGATTTTTTCTTAGCAGTTTTTGGCTTTTGCTCGCCTTCTGCTTTTGGCTTCCGAGGTTTTGAAACCTTCTTTTCTTTCTTGTCGGTTTCTTCAATTACATTAGCATCCTGAACCTTTTCTTTACTTACCTTTTCAGATTTTTCTTTTGATTCTTTTTTCTCTTTTTTAGCAAGCATATCATTGAAATCAACCAATTCTAAAAATGCCATTTCAGCAGCATCACCAGGTCTGTTTCCCAATTTTACAATTCGTGTATAACCGCCTGCTCTCTCACTAACTTTTGGAACGATTTCGTCAAAAAGAATTTTGTAAACTTCTCGCTGCTTAATATCCCGAGTAATTAACCTTCGCGAATGAACTGAACCTTCTTTAGCCTTAGTGATTATTGGTTCAACAAATTTTCGTGCTTCTTTTGCTTTTTGAACAGTAGTTTTAATTCTTTTGTGTTTAATTAAACTTGTGGCTAAAGCACGCATCAATGCTAAGCGATGTTCAGATGTTCTACTTAAATGTCTACCTTTTACTTTATGTCGCATTACTCTACCTTTAAATCAAAATTATTTATTATCAGTATTTATTTTTATGTATTTATCAACGTCCATTCCGAAATCAAGATTGAAATTATCAACAATTTCTTTTAATTCAGCCAATGATTTTCGGCCAAAATTTCGAAACTTCAACATTTCACTTTCATCTTTTTTAACAAGTTCACCAAGAGTTTTAATATTCTGGGATTTCAAACAATTATGTGAACGGACACTTAATTCCAAGTCATCAACGCTTGTTAATAATATTTTCTTAATTCTTTCTGCTTCTAAATCTTTTTCACTTTCAATTTTTTCTTCTTCAGGTTCATTTTCAAAATTAATAAACAAATTAATATGTTCCTTCATAACTCCTGCTGCAGCAGAAAGTGCTTCTTCAGGAGTAATTGAACCATCGGTTGTAATTTCGAGCGATAATTGTTCAAAATCATTGCTCTCGCCGATTCGTACATTTTTAATATCATAATTGACTTTTTTAATCGGAGTAAATATCGAGTCAATTGGTATCAAACCAATTGATTGATCCTGAAAAATCTGTTGAGAAGAAGGCACATAACCTTTTCCAAATCCAAATCTGATTTCCATGAGAATTTTTGCTTCAGAATTAAGAGTCGCAATGTGCTGTTCAGGATTCAATATTTCAATATCAGGACAGTTATTTGCTAAGTCCTGAGCAGTTAATTTATAAGGTCCATTAAGTGAGAGATCAATTTTGTTTGATTTTTTATTAACAATTTTCAAACGAATCTTTTTCAAATTCAGAATTACTTCTGTAACATCTTCGAGAACACCGGGAATACTTGTAAACTCATGCAAAACGCCGTTAATTTTAATGGCGGTAATTGCAGCACCTTGAATAGATGATAAAAGAACTCTACGAAATGCATTTCCTAAAGTTATTCCAAATCCTCTTTCTAAAGGTTGAACAATAAACTTTGCATAGCTTGAATTTGCCGTTGAATCTTCTTTAACTATTCCTTCCGGCATTTTAATAAACGAATTACTCATTTAATTTCCTCAAAATTTTTAATAATTATTTAGAATACAACTCAACAATCAATTGTTCATTTGCATTCAAAGGAACTTCTTCCCTTGCCGGTAACTGCAAGAAAGTCCCGGATAAAGTGGCTTTATCTACTGCAAGCCAGCTATATACATTATCTTTTGTTCTTCCTAATGCTTTGTGTACTAAATCTAACTTTTTACTGTTTTCTTTTAATGTAATCACATCACCAGGAACAACTAAGTATGAAGGAATATCAACACTTTTACCACCAATCATAAAATGCCCATGCGTAACTAATTGTCTTGCAGCTTTTCTTGAAGGAGCAAAACCCAATCTATAAATAACGTTATCCAATCTTCTTTCCAACAATTTCACTAAATTTTCACCTGTAACACCTTTTTGTCGGCTTGCTTTATCAAACAAATTTCTGAATTGAGTTTCAATCAAACCATAAATTCGTTTAACTTTTTGTTTTTCACGTAACTGAACACCGTATTCAGAAAATTTTGACCTTTTTGATAAACCATGTTGACCAGGAGGATAATTTCTCTTTTCAATAGGGCATTTTTCCGAAAGACATTTTGCTCCTTTCAGAAAAAGCTTCTGTTTTTCTCGTCTACATAATTTACAACTTGAACCAGTATATCTTGCCATCTAATTTCTCTCCTATTAAACTCTTCGTCTTTTTGGTGGTCTGCAACCATTATGTGGAATTGGGGTTATGTCTTTAATTGATAAAACTTGTAAACCCGCAGTATTTAATGCTCTGACAGCAGCTTCTCTTCCGGCTCCCGGGCCTTTAACAAAAACATCAACTTTTCTTAAACCAAGATCATAAGCTTCTTTTGCAGCAGCTTCAGCAGATACCTGAGCAGCAAACGGTGTGTTTTTTCTCGACCCTTTAAAATTGTTTTTTCCGGCAGAAGACCATGCAATCGTATTTCCATAAACATCAGTTAATGTTACAATAACATTATTAAATGATGCTTTAATATGTGCAACCCCAACCGCATCAACATGCACTTTTTTCTTTGCTTTTTTAACTACTTTTGCCAAATCCTAACTCCTTAAATTAATTATTTCTTAGTCGGTACTTTTTTCTTTCCCGCAACCGTTCTTCGCTTACCTTTTCTTGTCCTAGAATTCGTCTTTGTTCTTTGACCTCTTACAGGCAAACTTCTTCTATGTCTTACTCCGCGGTAACTACCAATATCAATAAGACGTTTAATGTTTTGCTGTACTTCACTTCTTAAGGCACCTTCAACCCTAAAATCTGAAGTAATAACCGAACGAATTTTAGAAACTTCAATTTCCGTTAAATCACCAACTTTTTTATCAGGATTTACTTCAGCTTTTTCGAGAATTTTTTTGGCTGAAACTTCACCAATTCCGAAAATATATGTCAATCCGATAAAAACTTTTTTTTGTTTGGGTAAATCAACACCTGCAATTCGAGCCAAGCTTAAACCTCCTAATTATTAACCTTGACGTTGTTTGTGTTTCGGGTTTTTGCAAATAACCCTTACAACGCCTTTTCTTTTTATTATTTTACAATTTTCACAAAGTTTTCTTACTGAAGAACGTACCTTCATCTTTTTAACTCCACTATTTATAACGATAAATAATCCGGCCTTTATTCAAATCATAAGGAGATAACTCGACCGAAACTTTATCACCTACTAATATTTTAATAAAATGTAATCTCATCTTACCAGAAATATGGGCAATAACCTCATGGTTATTATCCAACTTAACCTTAAAAGTAGCGTTTGATAAAGTATCCGTAATAACGCCATCAACTTTTATTTGTCCTTGCTTTGCCATTAATTTATACTTAAAATCTCCGCTTTACCATCTATTACAGCAATTGTATGTTCAAAATGAGCTGCCGGTAAATTATCTGCTGTTAGTATTGTCCAGCCGTCAGTTCCAACTTTCACGTTAAATTTCCCCATATTAACCATTGGTTCAATAGCAACAGTCATTCCGTTTTTAATTAACGCTCCGGATCCTTTCTTTCCATAATTCGGAATTTGCGGATCTTCATGTAAATATTTTCCAACTCCGTGACCGCACAAATCTCGCACAACCGAAAATCCGTTCATTTCTACTTCTGTTTGAACTGCATTGGAAATATCACCAAAATGATTACCTGCTACTGCTTGTTCAATACCTAAATAGAGTGATTTTTCAGTAACTTCCATCAGTTTAATTTTCTCGGTGGAAATATTCCCGACTGCAACCGTTAAAGCAGCATCTCCATAAGCATGATTTTTAAGAACACCAATATCAATTGAAATTATCTCGCCTTCTTTAAGAATTCTGTTGCCTGGAATTCCATGAACAACTTCTTCGTCAACCGAAGCACAGATTGAAGCGGGAAAACTTCTGGATCCGGCTTGTGAATATCCTTTGAAAGCCGGTATCGCATCATTACTTCTAATATAATCCTCTGCAATTTTATCTAATTCCAGGGTTGAAATACCCGGTTTTACATATCTTTTGACTAATTGCAAAGTCTCTGCAACAATTTTAGAACTTTCTCTAATAAAATCTATTTCTTTTTTCGATTTAATTAAAATCAAAATTTATTAACCTTTTCTACCTCTTAGTTTGCCTGCTTTCATGAATCCGTCATAATGGCGCATTAATAAATGCGATTCAATTTGTTGAAGCGAATCCAAAGCAACACCAACAAGAATAAGCAAACTTGTACCGCCAAAGAACGAAGCAAAACTTCCTGAAACACCAAACTTATTAATGAATGCTGGCAAAATAGCTATTATCGCAAGGAAAATAGAGCCTGGCAATGTAATCTTTGTAAGTATATTATCAATAAAATCCGAGGTTTGTTTCCCGGGTCTGATCCCTGGTACAAATCCACCCTGTTTCTTCATATTTTCGGCTACATCTTGAGGATTGAACGCTATCGCCGTATAAAAATATGTGAAAAATATAATCATTAACGCATAAACAAATGAATATGTGAATGACGTATATTGAAAATATCCTGCAACAGCTTGCAAAAATTCATTATCGGGGAAAAAGGATAGAACTGTTGCCGGAATGAACATAATTGCCTGTGCAAAAATGATAGGCATAACTCCGGCAGTATTAACCCGCAATGGAATATATTGAGTAACCCCGCCATAAACTTTTCTTCCAACCACTCTTTTCGCATACTGAACAGGAATTCTTCTTGTTCCCTGTGTTACAAGAATAACGCCGGCAATAATCAAAACCATTAATGACAGAATAACAATTTCAATAATTATATTTCTTGTACCAGATGAAATCAAACGGTATTCATCCAAAATTGCGAACGGAAACCGATTGATGATATTTATAAAAATTATAAGTGAAATACCATTTCCAATCCCCTTTTCAGTTATCTGCTCACCCATCCACATCATGAATATTGTACCGGCAACGAGAAGAATAACCGAAGTGATAACAAACCCAACTCCCCTTATTTCTGCCGGAATTACAGACTGACCTTCAACACTTAAATTCATAACAACGCCCGTAACAACACCTGTCGCCTGAAATATTGAAATTATAACTGTTCCGACACGAGTATATTGTGTGATTTTCTTTCTGCCTTCTTCACCTTCACGCTGCAATTTTTGTATAAAAGGAACAACCGCACCACCAAGCTGAATAATAATTGATGCAGATATATAAGGCATAATTCCTAATGCAAAAATTGCCACATTTGAAAAAGCTCCACCGGCAAATAGGTCATAAAGACCAAGTAAATTATCGGATGTTTTATTTGCCATAGCCTGCGAAAGCAAATAACCGTCAACACCTGGCAAAGTGATATGAGAACCTAACCGAACAATCAATAAGAGAGCTAAGGTATAAATAATTCGCTGCCTTAGTTCATGAATCTTGAAAATATTTCTGAATGTTTCTTGAAGTTTAGCCATTATTTTTTAATCTCTTTAATTGAACCGCCAACTGAAGTAATTTTTTCTTTTGCTGAATTACTGAATGCATAAGCAGAAACTTCTAATTTAGCTTTTAATTCGCCATTTCCTAAAACTTTGTAAGGATAATTCGCTTTTGAAATTAAACCGTTTTTGAATAAGACATGAGTTGTAATTATCCCGTCTTCAACTTTTTTATCATCAACCAATTTTTGAAGAGAAGAAACATTAATTACCTGATAATCTATTTTGAAAATATTTTTAAATCCTCTTTTAGGGATTCGTCTTTGTAAAGGCATCTGTCCGCCTTCAAACCAAGGTCTGTATTTTGCACCGGCTCTTGAATTCTGCCCATTCATACCACGTGTTGATTGTCCGCCATGACCGGATCCTTCACCACGACCAACTCTTTTTCTTTGCTTTGTAGATCCTTTAGCTTTCTTTAAATTACTTAAAAAATCCATTCTATTATCCTTCAATTTCTTCAACTTTGAGTAAATGTGATACTTTTCTGATCATGCCACGGATTTGTGGGGTATCTGTGTGAAATTTGATATAATTAGGACGACCTAACCCTAAAGCTTCGATTGTTTTTTTCTGATCTTTTGGTCTATCAATCACACTTCCTGTTTGAGTCAATTTTAATTTCTTTGCCATTTTAATTCACCTATACATTAAACAATTCTGAGACTTTCATTCCTCTTTTGGAGGCCATCATATAAGCATCAGTTAAATTTAAAAGTCCGTTCAAAGTCGCTTTTACCTGATTATGAGGATTACTTGAGCCAAGTGATTTTGTCAAAATATCCTTAACACCTGCCGATTCAAGAACCGCACGAACAGCACCACCGGCAATCAACCCTGTACCAGGAGCAGCAGGTCTCAACAATACTTTGCCTGCACCAAACTTTCCTAAAATTTCATGAGGGACAGTTCCTTTGAGGATCGCAACCTTAAAAACGTTCTTTTTTGCATCATCAATACCTTTTGAAATAGCATCTGTAACTTCATTTGCTTTTCCAAGACCTACACCAACATGACCTTTAGCATCACCAACAACTACAATAGCATTAAAGCTAAATCTTCTACCACCTTTAACAACTTTTGCTACGCGGTTTATGTATACAACTTTTTCTTTTAAGTTTTCTAATCCCGATACTTTTTTAGGTTTCAATTTTTTTTACTCCAATAATTTCAATTACTTAATTTAACCGACTTTTGCTGCCGAGAGAGGATTCGAACCTCTACATACGGCTCCAAAGGCCGCTGTCCTACCATTAGACGACCCGGCAATTCATTAAAATTTTAATCCGCCTTCTCTTGCACCTTCGGCAAGAGCTTTAACACGACCATGATAAATATAAGAACCTCTGTCAAAAACCACACTGGAAAGATTTGCTTCCAAAGCCTTTTTTGCAATCAACTTTCCAACAAGCTTAGCTTTTTCAATTTTGCCTTTAACATTTTTAATGTCATCTAATAATTCTTTCGATTTAGTTGAAGCTGATGCTAATGTTTTACCGCAAGAATCATCAATTAATTGTGCATACATGTGATTCAAACTTCTGAATACAGTTAAACGTGGTTTTTCAGTAGTTCCGGAAATATTTTTCCTGTTTCGGAATGCTCTTTTAATTTTTCTTTTTAATATATTATCTTTTTTAATCATTCTAAGTTACTCCAGTTTTACTTACCTGCCGTTTTTCCGGCTTTTCTAATAATAACTTCGTCGCTGTATTTAATTCCTTTTCCTTTGTAAGGCTCAGGTGATCTGAACGATCTAATTTTTGCTGCAACAAGTCCAACTAATTCTTTATCTATCCCGAAAATCTTTATCTGCGTTGGAACAGGAACTTCCAATTTAATTTCATCCGGAGCTTCAAAATAAATAGGATGAGAGTAACCGACAGTTAAAAGAATTCCTTTTCCTTTCAGTTCGGCTTTATAACCAACCCCTACAATGTCCAACGATTTGCTGTATCCGCTTATAACTCCGGAAACCATATTTTGAATTAATGCTCTTGTTAATCCATGTAATGCACGATTTTCTTTTAGATCATTTTCCCGTAAAACAAGCAACTCTTTATCATTAATCTGCAGCTTTACGTTAGGATGAACATTCATCTGAAGTTCACCCAACTTACCTTTAACTTTAATTGTATTGTCACCGATATTTACAGTAACATCACTAATATTAATTGGTTTTTTACCTACTCTTGACACTTAAATTCTCCACTCAAAATTTTACCAAATATGGCAAATGATTTCGCCGCCAACTGATTCTTTTTTTGCTTGCCTATCTGTAAGCAACCCCTTTGGTGTAGAAAGAACTGCAATTCCTAAACCGTTTCTAACTCGGGGAAGTTTATCTTTTCCAACATAAGTTCTTCTTCCCGGAGTACTAATTCTCCTTAATCCTGTTATGGAAGACATTCCATTAACGTACTTTAAGTGAACCTTAATAATATTTTGTTTCCCATCTTCTACAATTACAAAATCTCTAACAAAATTAGTTTCCTTAAGAATCTCAGCCATCCTAATTTTCATTTTCGAAGCAGGAATTTCAACAACTTTCTTTTTAGCTTTGACTGAATTTCTAATTCTTGTCAAAAAATCAGCAATCGGATCAACTACTGGCATTTATATACTCCTATTATTACCAACTTGATTTTTGAATACCGGGAATTTCACCCTTTAGCGCCATTTCTCTGAAAACCAAACGAGACAAACCGAATTTTCGATAATAACCTCGTGGTCTGCCGCTGACTAAACAACGGTTTTTTTGCCTGACAGGTGAAGCATTTCTAGGAATTGCCTGAAGTGCATCATAATCACCTTTAGCTTTTAATTCTTTTCTCAAACTTTCATATTTCTTCACGAGTCTTGCTTTTTTTGCTTCCCGTGCTAATAATGATTTTCTTGCCATCTTTTACCTTTTAGCTCTATTGTTTTTTTCTAAACGGAACACCGAACGCATTCAACAATTCATAAGCTTCTGCATCTGTCTTAGCAGTAGTTACAAAAGTGACATCCATTCCATGAACTTTAGAAATTTTGTCTACATTAATTTCAGGAAAAATAATTTGTTCTTTAATTCCCATTGTATAATTTCCTCTACCATCAAATGATTTATCAGAAATTCCTCTGAAGTCACGAACGCGAGGAAGCGCAATTGCAATCAATCTTTTAAGGAATTCATACATTGATTCTTTACGCAAAGTTACTTTTGCTCCGATTTTCATTCCTTCTCTCAATTTAAAATTGGAGATAGATTTTTTAGCTGTTCTTAAAGATGCTTTTTGACCGGTAATAGATTCAAGTTCTTTAACTGCATTGTCTAACTCTTTTGAATCCTGAACAGCATCGCCAACACCCATATTAATAACGATTTTCTCTAACTTCGGAACCTGCATAACATTCTTGTACGAAAATTTTTTCATCAGTTCCGGTATAATTTCTGCTTTATATTTTTCAAATAAATCAAGCGGAATTTTAACATTTCCCTTATTTTCAGCAACAGGTTTTACATCCTGTTTTTTATCATCTGCTTTAACTTTCTTTTCCTTCGCCATATCTAATTAGAACCTCAATATTTTATAGCATTTCGCCGCTTTTTCTACTAATGCGGACAATCTTTTTCTTACTTGTTTTTTCATCAATAATTACTTTTGCGCCAATTCGAGTAGTTTCATTTGTCTTTGGATCAATGATCATAACATTTGATGCATTAATCGGAGCTTCCTTTTCAACTATACCACCCTGTTGATTTTTTTGATTAGGTTTAGTATGACGCTTTTTAATATTGACACCTTCAACAATCAATTTGTTTTCTGAAGGATAAACTTTTAATACTTTTCCCGTTTTTCCTTTTGCGTTTCCGGCAATAATCATAACGGTATCATTCTTTTTAATCTTCATGTGCATTTCCTCAAAGAACTTCTGGAGCTAACGAAATAATTTTCATAAACTTTTTTTCTCTCAATTCGCGGGCAACCGGTCCAAAAATACGTGTGCCGCGTGGTTCAAGTTGAGCGTTTAATAACACGGCTGCATTCTCATCAAATCTGATATAAGAGCCATCTGCACGCTTTACTTCTTTTGCTGTTCTAACAATAACTGCTTTAGAAACTTCACCTTTTTTTACATTACCACCAGGTATAGCAGTTTTAACTGCAACCACAATAACATCACCGACAGTGGCATATCTTTTTCTTGTACCACCGAGAACTTTAATGCATTTAACTTTCTTTGCACCCGAGTTATCAGCAGCCACCAAATTTGTTTCTTGTTGTACCATTATATTATCCTCTAATCAGCGCTGACTATTTTGCTTTTTCTAAAATTTCTATGACACGCCATTTTTTAGTTTTGCTTATGGGTCGTGTTTCCATAACCTTAACAACGTCACCAATTCCACATTCATTTTTCTCATCATGAGCCATAAGCTTAGTCGTTTTCTTAAAATATTTTTTATACAGAGGATGAGCAACTTTTCGTTCGATTGAAATTACAATGCTCTTTTCCATTTTATTTTTAACAACCAAACCAACTTTTGTTTTACGTGAATTTCGCTCCATAAAATCTTATGACTCCTTATTTACTGTTTTCTTTTCTGCAATTTCTCTTTCTTTTAATATCGTTTTCATCTTAGCAATATCTTTTCTAACTAATTTCAACTTTGCAGTATTTGTCAAATTTTTTAATTCATGTTGAAATCTGAGATCAATCAAGTTACTTTCTTCTTCCTTGATGCGTTTCAGTATTTCTTCAGTATTCATTTCTTTTATTTCATAAATCTTCATATCTCAAACCTTTATTGATTTTCATAATCCGGTCGAACCGAAACTTTTGTTTTAATAGGTAATTTGTGAGAAGCCAAACGAAAAGCTTCAATTGCAATTTCCTTTGAAACTCCCGAAACTTCAAACATAATTCTTCCTGGTTTTACTACAGCCACCCAAAATTCAGGGGCTCCTTTTCCTTTACCCATTCTTGTTTCTAATGGTTTTTTTGTAACTGGCTTATCCGGGAAAATACGAATCCAAATCTTTCCGTCCCTTTTCATCGTTCTTGTGATCGCAATTCGGCAGGCTTCTATCTGTCGGCTTGTTATCCAGGCCGGCTCTAAAGACTTAAGTCCGAAATCACCAAAAGCTATTGAACTGCCACGCTTAGCTTTTCCCGCTCTTCGACCACGATGTTCTTTTCTATATTTTACTCTTTTTGGCATTAACATGAGGAAAACTCCTAATAAACTTTATTCTGATATTCTCTTACCTAAAATTTCACCACGGCAAATCCATACTTTTACACCGATTGCGCCATAAACAGTATGAGCTGTTGCTGTAGCATAATCAATGTCGGCACGGATGGTATGAAGTGGAATCCTACCTTCTTTATACTCTTCGCTTCGAGCCATTTCAGCTCCGCCTAATCTACCTGAACATCTAACTCTTATTCCTTCAGCACCCATCCTTCTGGCAGCAGTAATAGTAGATTTCATTGCTCTTCTAAAAGAGATTCGTCCTTGTAATTGCACCGAAATATTTTCAGCTACAAGTTTAGCATCCAATTCAGGTCGTTTAATTTCAGCAATCTGTATTTTTACCTCTTTGTTAGTAATTTTCTTCAATTCTTCTTCTAACTGAGCGATTTCCTTTCCACTTTTACCTATTACTACTCCGGGTCTTGAAGTGTGAATTGTTAAAATTAAATTTTTTGATGTCCTGTCGATAACTATTCTTGAAACACCGGCTTTCTTCAAACGATTTCTAATATAAGATCTCAGCTTAATATCTTCAAGTAATTTTGTTGAGTATCCTTTTCTTTCATACCAATTAGATTCCCAACCTCTGATTACACCAACTCTGAATCCAATAGGATTTACTTTTTGACCCAATCAATCCTCCGACTATTGATTTAATTCTTCTTTAACTTTTAATTCTTTAGTTGCAACAACAATTGTAAGATGGTTTGAACGTTTTCTTACTCTGTATGCTCTTCCCATAGGGGCTGGAAGCATACGTTTCATTGTTGGACCTTGATTTACAAAAACTTCTTTCACTAACAAATCTGAGAGTTCATGCTTAATATTTGCATCTTTATTGTATAGATTTGACACAGCAGATCTAAGCACTTTTTCAGCATCTTTTGATGCATGATGAGGATCGAAATGAAGAATTTCGATTGCTTTATCAACTGTTTTATTTCTAATCAAATCAATAACAAATCGCATTTTCCTTGGCGATGAAGGTATATACCTATGTGTTGCTTTTGCTTCCATTCTTTCCTCAATACTCTATTTGACTGCAGAAGCTTTTTCAGCTTTTGTTCCGGGGTGTCCTCTGAATATTCGTGTCGGTGCAAACTCCCCGAGCTTATGACCAACCATGTTCTCCGATACGTATATTGGAATCATTTTGTTGCCATTATGAACCGCAATAGTATGACCAACAAATTCAGGCGAAATAGTGCTTGAACGAGACCATGTTTTAATTACTTTTTTCTGATTTGCTTGATTAAGTTTTCTAACTTTCAAAAGCAATTTTACATCAATAAAAGGACCTTTTTTAACTGAACGAGGCATAAATCACTCTGCTTTTACTTTCTTCGTTTAACAATAAATTTATTAGAATCTTTCTTGTGTTTCCTTGTTTTCAAACCTTTGGCTTTTTGGCCAGAAGCTGATACCGGATGACCGCCACCGCTTGTCTTGCCTTCACCACCACCCATTGGGTGATCCACAGGATTTTTTGCAACACCACGGCTGAAAGGTCTGATTCCCATCCATCGGCTTCTTCCTGCTTTACCAACACTGATGTTTTCATGCTCCAAATTACCAACCTGTCCATAAGTAGCGGAACATTCAATGCTTATGTTTCTAACTTCGCCTGAAGGTAATTTTAACTGTGCATATTTTCCTTCTCTTGCCATTAATTGAATTGCGGTGCCTGCAGAACGGCCAAGCTGAGCACCCTTTCCCGGCTTCAATTCAACATTATGAATAAAACTTCCAACCGGTAAATCTTTTAATTTCAGAGAATTTCCAACTTTAATCTCTGCTTTTTCACCCGACATAAGCGTATCACCAACCTTTAAGCCATTCGGACATAAAATATAACGTTTTTCACCATCATTATAGAATAATAAGGCTATTCGTGCAGATCTGTTCGGATCATATTCAATTGCATTAACTACTGCGGGA
>Ga0210044_10000605_pt1 | contig 54163 bp, 52 predicted proteins | sample CryGey13umfilter_2_FD_183959 | JGI IMG/M metagenome (GOLD analysis project Ga0210044, IMG submission 183959) | Groundwater microbial communities from aquifer in Utah, USA - Crystal Geyser 4/9/14 3 um filter (SPAdes) (version 2) | ecosystem: Environmental > Aquatic > Deep subsurface >...
GTGTCCGATATGATTCCGCCGATGCTGCTGCCGCCATGAATGACCTGTATCGCCACGAACTCAGCTGGATGATGAATCTATTTCAGCCGTCCGTCAAATTGAAGAAGAAGGAACGGGTCGGTTCCCGGCTCCATCGAGAATACGATGTACCGAAAACACCACTGCAACGGTTGGTTGATGATTTCCACACCCGGAATGAACCGGTATCGGAATCGGTACAAAGTATGACTGGACGTATCGATTCCATCGATCCTTTTGATTTGTCTGATACCATCGACCGGAAACTCTCCCGAATCGAATGCATGCAACGAAAACCCGTCAGGCAACCTGTTTCCGAATTAGAACCCGCTTCCATTCATAGCGCCCCGCGGGGCGCTATGAATGGCACATTGTAGGCACCGCATGAAGCACACTCAGGGTAAGCTGCCGGATGACCCTACAATGACCACTTCGGTAAGAAAGTTAAATGCCTTGACAGGGACCTTTCAGGCAACCTCACGGTCGTGAACAGTCGTTAAGGAAGGGACGGGTTTCCCCGGGGTCTATTCAGGAAATTTCACAGAATGGTCAATTCAGAAGTAGCAGGAGAACAGAATGAAGATTATCGGTCTGGTTTTACAGAGTTATTCAACAACCCCCACTGTCCCCTATGCTATTTGAAATTCGGTAATTATAATTATCACACATTAGAAGAAATAGTTGACTTTGGATACGGTGCACGATAATCTTTAATCATTCTCTGCGGGCGCTTACAGAATCTTAGAATTGATAAGAGGTTGGCAAATGAAACGTTTTTCGGAGAGAGTGTTGGTTGCATTTTTGATGGTCATGTCATCTTTTGCGTTTGCTACGAATGGGGGCAATGACGAATGGGTTAGCTGTACTTTAGGTTGCAAGTTCTTCTATCTGGAGTGCAAGCACTTCGGTGAAAGACTTGATATGCAGGATTCAATATGTGAAGAAACCATGTCGGCATGCAATAGAATGTGTTACGCGACGTACTATCATGAGCAGTAATTGTAAGGATGGAGAACATGATGAAGAAGAAGATTTTTGTATTGGCAGTGTCTTTAGGGATCTTGATATCAGCCCTGACCGTAAGGGCTTCTGGTTTTGAGTTCAGTATAGATGCCTGTCTGGACGGATGTAATCTTTCATACGAGTTTTGTATTGCCTATTCCGGAAATAACCGAGACCTGAGAGAGACATTAAGATGCACAACTGCCTGGCAAAGGTGCACGGATAGGTGTTGTCAGGAGGCCATGCAATGATGAAACTCGTCACCGCTCTTTTTGTATTCTCGGGGATAATTTCCCCTCTGCATGGTCAGAATTTTCAATTGAATGCGGAAAAATTATCTTCCAATATTACGTTTTATGAAGCGGCACGGGTTAAATATCTATCTGAAATCGGTATGTTGGAGTATTTTCCGTATTATATGGAAAATCAGATTTTTATGGTCGACTTGTTGTCAAATACTGTACGTACGCTGGGCAGGAAAGGGAATAATCCGGAAGAATTCGGGGTGGAACGTAGTCTCTTCTCGGATGGCGCATATGTGTACCTGTTCGATTCAACAAAGAAAAAACTACTCAAGTATCGGTTGGACGCTGACCAATTCAAACTGGACGATATTATCCAGATCAGAAATCCTGTTGGCAGGAAAGGGAAGGGACTTCAGAGTATTGAGGTTCTGGGCAAATCAGGTGATGATTGGATAGTCCAATATTTGGTATTTCCAGACCTGGCCACAATCTCCAGATCAGGTCGTCCGGCGCTCAGCTTATCTGTAGGAGTCTCAAATTCAGACTTTTCCCAATACACAGAGCTGTATTATAAAGAGGGGAAGGGTTATCCACAAATGGCCATGTCTGCAGATTCGTATCTGTGCCGGGCCAAAGGGAAATATCTTGTGGTGATTCTCAATGCTGCGAACTTTGACCCTGAGTCCGGGACCATGAATGTCGCTGTTGTTGACGTACAACAGAGGTCCGTAAGAAATATTCCGGTTCGGATTCCTGAGAAATTCACCGAGTTTCAGGTATTGGATCACGACGTAAACATGAGGGAACGACTCAAAGTCAGCAAATTCAAATTTGTACCGTGGGGGGCAAGATTTCAGGGGCTGGATGAAAATTTCTATTTTTGCTATAACCACTATTATCCGGATGAGACAGCTGACATCTTGTTCACCATGCTGGATCTTTCGACGGGTAAAGTGAAGCAGTTTGAACAGAAAAAGAGTTCCATGACTCCGATTATGGCGGACAGTCATCAAATTGCCTACGTTAAATGCAATGAAGAAAAAGATACATGTAATTTGGTCGTTGTCGATAAGACAGCTCTGATGGATTGATTAAAACAAGAGGGTGCGATCGTCGTTTGGTTATCGCATCCTCTTGTTTTTTCTTGTTTGTTACTGGAAGGGAGGTGTTGTTTTGAAGCGTTTTTCTCTCATGATCGGGTTTATGCTTCTGTTCATGGTTGGTAAATGCCAGGCAGAGGAGTTGAAACTGGATGTAGATCGCTTTAACCAGCAGGTTAAATTGTTCGAAGTGGGCCGGATCGCCTACATGCCTGAAATGCGTGTGTTATTTTACTATGCTCCCCAACTTTCTGAATCTGGTGTTATTTATGATCTGGTCAGAAAACAGGCGCTTTCTGTGGGGAAAAAGGGGAATGGCCCTGATCAATTTAAAAGTTTTCGAGATGCGTTTACCGATGGGAGTTATTTCTATCTTTACGATATTCGGTCAGCCAAATTATTAACGTATACTTATCAGGGAAATTCGACTAAGCTGGATGATATTATCCCTGTGAAAAAAATGGGGATGGAGTTTGATTTTGGAGAAAGAGATTTTCTGGGCAAGATGGGTGATAAATGGATTGTTCAGAATACTGTCTATCGAGATTTGCCGCACATCAAGAAAAGCTATTCAAAGTTCCCGATTACGGCAGACACCTATATAGGGACATTGAATGCAGACTTCACGGGCTATAATCAACTGATTCAGGTAAAGGGCAAAGAATATCCACAGATATGCCAGAGTTATGACAATTGTATGTGCCGTGTTGAAGGAGAGCATTATATCGTCCAATTAGCAGCCGTAAATTTCAATACTGCACTGAAAAAGATGACAATCCCTGTTACGCATATCAAAACCAGGAAAACCACATCCATTACAATCGATATACCGGATAAATATGCCTATTACCAACCAAAGGCAGGGGGAAATGGCTCAGACTGGAGGCAAAAACAAAGCAAATACAAATATGTTCCCAAGGGAGCCAGGTTTTTTGGATTGGATGAACAGTACTACTTCTGCTATTTTCATTACAATAATGATGAGAGCTTCGACATTCTCTATAATGTTCTGAATTTTCAGTCAATGACAATCACGCAGTATGAGCAGAAAAATGCTGTCATGAAACCCATGATCGCTGACGCCGAAAACATTGCATTCCTAAATGAAGACGATCCCGATACATGCAAACTGGTTCTGTCTCCCAAAACAGTAATTTTAGGCAGCAAGATAAAAGCATATGAATGAGCCAATAATTCAGGGAGCATCGGGACTATTGTTAAAGAGATGACCCGACCACCCGGTGGCAGACTCCAGAGTTGGAGCGCAACAGAAAAACGGGGTCCCTGGAAGTACTCCACCCTGACAGTGTGGTTTCCTTCTGACAGGCGAACGCTGCCATTCTTTGTGAGGACGGGGTGGGCACCATCGTTATTCACCACCAGGCGGTTGTCAATGTAGAGGCGGGAGCCGTCATCGGAACGGAGAGTGAATCGGTATTTCCCCTCTTCCATTACGTGAAAGGAGCCGGCGTAGCGAATCGCAAACCATTCGAACCGGTCAGTAATACCGGGAAATCCTTCCCGGAAATCCCGTTTGGGGATGTCCAGTTCTTCGGTGTAAATCGTGCCAACGGAATTCTCCCAGCGAATGCTTCTGAGATGCTGTGTCCCCTTGGGAATCAGGAAAATCTCCCCTTTCAGAGAGAAGTGTGAGTGAAAGTGCGAGGGAGAGACGGAAATGGAATGTGTCATTCCCGGTTTTTTTCTGGGCCAACTCTCCATCCCCTCCCGCACTTACTCTTGCACTTACACTTCCCCCGCCCACTCTTGTGGTAATATTCAGGATGACAGTGAACAACAATATTGAATGGGGGAGGAGATGTTCAATTGCAGTACCCGAATCCGGGTTCGGTACGGTGAAACCGATAAGATGGGAGTTGCCCACCATGGCGCAATGGTGACCTGGCTGGAAGTCGGACGCGTGGAATGGTGCCGGGCGGTTGGGGTTCCGTATAGCGAAGTGGAGGCCGCCGGATTCAATATGGCGGTGGCGGAACTGACCGTTCGTTATATGAAACCCATTTTTTTTGACGAGAAAATTACCATTGAGACAGTAGCGGAGAAATTTACGGCGAGGCTGGCCCGGTTCAGCTACAGGATTTTCAATTCAAAGCAGGAATTGGCAGTCGTTGGGTCAACCCGTCATCTAGTGGTGGGGAAGACGCTTATACGGACGTCCCTTTCTCCGGAATTGATGACAAGATTCCGTAGGGTATTGGAACAGGATGCTTAAATTCGGTACGGCCGGGATTCCAAATGGAACAAAATCTTATGAGAAAGGGATAGAACTGCTGAGAAATCGCGGACTGGATGCCCTTGAGCTGGAATTTGTTTATGGAGTGAGAATGTCGGACAGCCGGGCCAAAGAGGTGGGACAATTGGCCCTGGAACATGGAATTACTTTAACATGCCACGGTCCCTACTACATCAATCTGAACGCTGCGGAACCTGAAAAGTTGGAAGCCAGCATCAGACATGTGAAGCGGACGATTCAGGCGGGACGAGTCATGGGGGCTTTTTCTGTGACTTTCCATGCCGGATTTTACCTGAAACAGGAGCCGAAACAGGTGCTTGCGGTGATCCGTGAACGGCTCCTTGAAATAATGGCGGATGAAGGCGGACCGGGAATGCCGCAGGTTGCACCGGAAACGACTGGGAAAGCATCACAATTCGGCTCCCTGAGCGAGCTTCTGCAGGTAGTGAAGGGGCAGGAGAATATGTCAGTATGCATTGATTTTGCTCATCTCCACGCGCGCTCCATCGGCCGGTACAATTCCGCGAAAGAAACGGAGTTTGTGCTGGAGAAGGTTGTGCAGGCCCTGGGAGAGGATGCCCTCTCCCATATGCATTTCCATATGGCCGGTATTGCTTACGGCCCCAAAGGGGAGAAGCACCATTTGAATCTGGCGGATTCAGGCCTCAATTACTCTGAAATTCTGAAGGTTTTAAAGATGTGGGATGTGAGTGGTGTGGCAATCTGTGAAAGCCCAAATCTTCAGGACGATGCCTGTTTGTTGAAAGAAACTTACAGCCGGTATTGAAACAAAGGAAACGGAGAAACGTATTTATGGATGTGACTGAGGAGCTTCAGGTCATAGACGCGGTGCTGAAAGGTGACGTGGATCAGTTCGAGGTACTGGTGAACCGGTACCAGAAACCGATTGTCAACTTTGTCTTTCGCATGGTGGGCAACTACGAGGATGCCACGGAGCTTGCACAGGACGTTTTCATCAAGAGCTACGTATCTCTTTCCGGTTTCAATCGCCAGTATCGCTTTTCGACCTGGCTGTTCCGGATTGCCACCAATCGGGCGATTGATTTTCTCCGCAAGCGGAAGGTGGCAGTGGTTTCCATGGAGGGCGACTATGAAGATTACACTCCCCAGTACGAGTCCAACGGCAACTCGCCATTGGAAACACTGGAAGACGGGCGGCTCAAAATGCTGTTGGGAGACGCTATCCAGCAGTTGCCGCTGGAGTATCGGGAGGTGATTGTGCTCTATCACATAAACGAAGAAAGTTACGAAGAAATATCGGAGATTACGGATCTGCCCCTTGGAACGGTCAAAAACCGAATTTTCCGAGCCAGAAAAATGCTGAAAAAAATCCTGGAAGGTGAAATATGAAGGACTGTGAAGGACTGAAGTACTATCTGACAGATGCCATGGAATCAGACGCAAAGAAGCGCTTTGAGGCCCATCTGACAGATTGCGAAAAATGCAGCGATGTGGTGAAGGAAGACCGAACCATTTCAAGGGCGCTTTTCCAGGTCCCGAAGGTAAATACGCCGACTCGGTTTGTGGCCACAGTGATGCGCGAAGCGATGGCCATGAGACGATCACGTCTTGCCTGGGGCCTGTATGGTATTGCCGTTGTGCTGGTAGCCGCTATGGCCGGCGTACTTCTCGGTGGCAACGTGCCGGCTGTGGCAGGGCAGGCCACTGCCGTGGTTCGCTCTCTGGCCGATTCCGGGTCGTCTATCTACACTGTCGTGCACAACATTTCCTCTGTGCTCTTCGGTGCCTTGCCTTTGGGGCGGTTGGCTCCAGCAATTGCGGGGAGCGCATTCCTGGCACTTTGCTTTGTCTTCTATAAAACGGCCTTTGCCGTTTCGACGGGACGGAGATAACAATGATGCCGGTCTTTGTCAGACGGATGTCCATCGCCCTGTTGGTGTTGGGGATTGCCATGGTTTCTGCCATGCCAGCCCGTGCATCTTCGGTTAAGAAGTTTTACTTCTATCCAGCCGGGCCGGTCATCGTAGACAAAGGCTCTACCGGTGACATGCTGGTCATCGGCGGCGATGTTCAGATCACCGGCAAATTGACCGGAAATGTATCAGTCGTCGGCGGAGATGTCATCCTTGCCTCCGGTACAATCACTGGTGATGTCGTGGTAGTGGGGGGAGAGCTGTTTGCCGATGAACCATCCCACGTGGCGGGAACATCCGTTGTTCTTGCCAGTGTGTTGAAGCGCAACCACACTGCGCTCCTCCTGATTTCAGCCTTATTCTGGCTCCTTGCCATCGGATTCGGGTTCTATTTCTTTCCCGAACATATCCGGGAGAATTCCTTCGAATTTGCTGACGATTTTGTACGTGCTATCCTGCTTGGAATCTACACTGCGGCCACCCTCGTGATTCTCTCAATCCTCTCATTCATCCTGATTCAGGTCGTAGTGGGAATATTTCTACTCATCGTGGTGGCGGTATTCGGAATTGCCCTTTACCTGTTTTCAGTTCTGACGGTCTTCCAGTTCCTCGGTGAGCTGATCTGGAAACGGATGCTGAATATACCCGTACCGGGCCTGGTACAGATGGTTACGGGACTGGTGATTTACGAAGCCCTGGCATGGTTTGGATTCATCGGTGTAGTGGGCACCCTGATCCTCGTTCTGGGCACCATGGGCGCCAGCCTGTTGTCCCGTTTCGGCACCTTCAAGCCCTGGTTCGGCGCCCATCGTTACTGGGGGCAGGGATAAAGCAGGCCAATGGCCGGAGTGTTGAATTTTAAATGTTGAATGCGGGGAGCGACAAGACAGGGAGGAATATTCTATATCCCGTCTCCCTGATTTGCGAGTCACAAGTCACAAGTTACAAATCACAAGGCCCGTCGGGGAGCGACGGGCCTTTCTGCTGTTTTCTCCGGTTGTGAAACTCACTTTGGTTTGACGTTGATCGAAATCTTCTTGGGCTTGGTTTCTTCCCGTTTCGGGAGTGCCAGCTCCAGGATACCGTTCTTAAAATCCGCGTTGATTTTGGTTACATCAACCGTGTTGGGCAGCTGAAATGATCGATAAAAAGAGCCGTACTGCCGTTCAATCCGATGGTAGTTTTCGCGCTTGTCCTCATTCTCAAACTTCCGTTCTCCCTTAATGGTCAGGGTGTTGTTCTCAACAGTTACGTCAATGTCCTTTTCAGTCATTCCCGGGAGATCCGCTTTGATTTCAATTGCGGTTTCGGACTCGGACACATCAACTGCGGGCGACCAGGAGCCAGTGAGCTCCGTGTCTGGGTTAAATCCGCTCATCTCTTCGAACATCCGGTTCAGCCGGTCGCTGAGTCCCATCATTTCCCGAATCGGGCTGTACTTGATAATTGCCATATTTTCGTCCTCCTTCGTCTTGTTTTCACACTAACAATATAGGCCAAATAGAAGGTTTGTCAAGTAATCTGCAAAAAATATTTTAGATTTCTTTATATCACTCGGTAAAGTATAGAAAATCGGGGGGATTTTTTGCGAGAAAAATCGGTAAAAATTTACTCTCGGGGTATAATGAAGAAAAATACAGGAGGAAATGATGATATTTTTTCTGATAACCGGAGCAACCAGGGGAATCGGTCGGGCCATTGTGAAGGAGCTGGACTCCCGCTACGGGGCAAATGCCGCATACCTGTTGATTGCCAGAAACGAGGCGGCGCTGTATTCTCTGAAGGATGAGATTCAGGGAAAGACACAGGTACTTGCAGTGGATCTTGGCGCACCGGTTTCCGCAGCGCGGGTAGTGATGGCGTCTCTTTCAAAAACGGATTCCCCTGGATACGATAGACTGGTGTTGGTCAACAATGCCGGAATGCTGGCACCGGTCGGGAAGATTGGCACCCTGAAGGACGATGAAATTGAGGATAATATTCAGTTGAACCTGGCCGCCCCCATGGTGCTGGCAAATGCATTTCTCAGGTGGGCCGGTACTTCCCCCAACCCGAAACTCATTGTCAATATTTCTTCCGGCGCGGCCCGCTTTCCCATTGTGTCCTGGGGGGGCTACTGCGCATCCAAGGCAGGACTGGACATGTTCTCAAAAGTCATAATGGAAGAAAAGCGCCCGGACCTCCAGGCTATTTCCGTGGCGCCGGGGATTATTGAAACCGATATGCAGCGGAGCATCCGGGACTTAACGCCGGATCGGTTTCCACTTGTGGACAGCTTTGTCGCCTATAAATCCACCGGCTCACTGAAATCCCCGGAACAGGCGGCGAAGGAAATCGTTAACGTAATCGAGAATCCCTCTGATTTTGAGGTGATCACCTCGTTGTAAGGGTGTGGGCGTGGGGTGTTGTGCGTGGGCGGCAGAAAAGGAATTAGTTTTCGGTTTCTTTTTCTTTCAGAACACAGAAAACTGAACACAAAACCCTTCACCCTTCACCCATCACACTTCTTTCTTAATCTCGACCTCGTTTTCTCAGCGATCCATGCGTACTTTGCGAGAGGTTCTGGTTCCCTGTCCTTTCTAATTCTGCTCTGACACTCAACCTCAACCTTGCCTTCTACTCAAACTTGATTCTGCTCTGAAAGCACAGCTTTCAGCGAGTCCATTACCATTTCCGGTGTGACAGCGGTGAGGCATTTGAGGTGGTTGCATTTTTTGTTACGGCAGGGGGAACAGTCCACGGATGCGGTAACAATTTTGAAGGGGGTGAACCGGGCCGGTTCGTTGACGATGGGGTCGGACGGACCGAAGATGGTCACCACCGGTGTTCCCATCAGGGAAGCGATGTGCATGGGGCCTGTATCGCCGCCAATGAAAACCCGGGAAGCGCCGATAAATGCCGCCAGTTCTTTCATGGTTGTGGCGGGCAATATGACCGGAGCTTCGCTGGCCGTTTCCATCAATCGATCCACAATTTCCTCTTCACCGGGTCCCCAGCCGACCAGGACCGGCATATGCAGTGTCAATTGAATCATGTCGGATAATTTTGCGTAATTTTCCGGGGCCCACCGTTTATACCGTCCCCGCGGGGATGTCCCGGGATAGAGGAAGGCGGCAGATTGAAACCCGATGCCGTATTTCGAGAGAAATTCCGTTGCTGTTTGTTTGTCATCAGCCGGGATGGGGAGGCCGGGATTCTGCTCCACTGCGTCGGGGTCAAAGTACCGGGCCAGGAGAAAATTTCTGTCATAGCGGGAGAGAGGGCCGGATACACCGGCGATTTTTTCATTTGTAAACAGGGTGTTCCACTCTTTCGCGATTTCCGGCCCATAGCCGACCCTACGTTTGCAGCCGCTGAGTCTTGCGTAGAGGCCGCTTTTCAGGATACCGTGAAAATCCACCACCATGTCGTACTTTTCACCTCGAAGCTCCCGGATGAAACGAAAAAAAGAAGAGATTCGCTTCAGGATTCCCATTTTCTTCCAGACTCTCCGCGGCACCAGTTTCAATTCATCAACACCGGCAAAACCATCCAGAACGTCCGCGCACTTATCTTCCACCAGCCAGTGGATAACCGCGTCCGGGAATCTCCGGCGAATCGCGTGAACGGCAGGTGCTGTCCGCACAGCGTCTCCGATCGCGGAGAGACGAATTACCAGTATCTTTTGCGGTTCGGTTCGGGAGGTCCGTGGATCCGTCTGTGTCATCATAGCCCCATTATTTCAGACTCGGACCAAAGTCGCAAATCCTTCGTCTGCATGATGCTGCAAAAGTCACTATGAATGTTGGGCAAAAAAGAAGATGAGGATACTTGCCGTGGCGGGCAAGGGAAAAAACCTGTTCCCGGAATGACGCCGGGAACAGGGATTGGGTTTATTTCAAAAAGTCGTCCTTCAACCGGGCAATGTCATTTCCATACTGTTTTTTCAGATGGGAAAGCCGTGTGTCCAGATAGGTAATTCTGGCATCGGATTCCATCAGAAAGAATTTCAGAATACCTTGTCTGTCCGGGTTCTGTTCCGCAATCGGAAGATACAGCTTCAGGCGCCACAAAATAGATGCCATCTCAACCAGGTAAGTGGCCGCGTAATCGTGGAAGTCTGGATTTTCAATCTCCTGCACGACTTTAACCGCTGCCAGTGTCTTGTCAAGGAGCGTTACCACCTGGGCCTGCTCTTTTTTCAGGCTGGAAAGTTTCATGGTTCGAACTTCGTCCATTTCCTTCTCAAACAGGCCTTTGACAATGGAGCCGATGGCCGCAACAACCTGAAGCTGGGTGGTGCCTTCGTAGATGTTGGTGATTCGGGCGTCCCGAAGGAGTCGTTCCACTTTGAAGTCTTTCATGTAACCGACGCCGCCGTGAATCTGGAGGGAGTCGTACGCGGCCTTGTTGGCCAGTTCCGTGAGTGTGGATTTGCAAAGCGGCGTCAGGAAATCCGCGAGGGCAGTTGTGGCTTTCAGATCATCTTTAACCTTCTCACCCGCTTCTGCTTTGCGTTCATAAATTTCCATCATGTCCACCGCGAGACCCGTCTGGTATAGAAGCGCCCGTCCGGTTTCGATTTCGGCCTGCAATCCCTTCAACATCTGATACACAGCGGGGATTTCCACAATGCGTTTGCCGAATTGCTCCCGCTCGTTGGCATAGGCCACCGCTTCTTCATAGGCGGCCTGGGCTACACCCAGGGCCTGGGCGGAAACTGCCAGTCTTGCGCCGTTCATCAGGCTCATGACATACTTAATGAGTCCAAATTTCCGTTTTCCCACCAGTTCGGCCGGTGCCATGTTGAATTGAAGTTCGCATGTGGGAGATCCGTGGATACCGAGCTTGTTCTCAATGCGTCTAATCACGATCTCCGGGCTTTTTTCGCAGAGATACATGGAGAGTCCCCGGCCACTGGTAGTGCCGGGTTCAGACCGGGCCAGCACCAGTAGCACATCGCCGGAACCGTTGGTGATGAACCGCTTTACCCCGTCCAGATACCACTTGCCGTCTTTTTCAATGGCTTTCAGGCTCACCGCCTGGAGGTCGGACCCGGCGTCAGGTTCGGTTAAAGCCATTGCGCCGGAAACTTCCCCCCTTGCGAACTTTGGCAAGATCCGCTGCTTCTGATCCTCAGAGCCGAATTTCTGCAGGGTGACCGCGATGTCCTGAAGTCCGTAGAGGTTCATCAGTGAGGCGTCCGCCTGGCTGATCATTTCCACAATGATGTTGTTGACACTCACCGGCATTGAAAGACCGCCGAAACGGCGTTCCAGCATGGCACCCATGTAGCCCGACTGGGCCAGTATGTCCATATTTTCCTGCGTTTCCGTAGCCCATGACACTGCGCCGTCTTCCAGTGTGCATCCATTTTCGTCCACGGCTTTTGCACGTGGAGCGATAAACTCTCCGGCAATTTCGCCGGCATTGTTAAGCAGCATGCTATACCAGGTCAGTGCTTCTTCCATAGATCCGAGGGAATTTGCCCCTTTATTTACGAATCCGTGTTCCAGGTCCCGGACCACGGGTTCCAGTGCCAATTGAGAAAAATGGAGTTTGCGGCTTGAGTTGTAGTAGTTGCTCATTCTGCCTCCTCCTTCAGGTATTTGATCATTGTTGGAATCACTTCCTTCATGTCACCGACAATCCCCATATGGGCAATGCCAAAGATGGGCGCGTCGGGGTCGGTGTTAATTGCCACAATCTTGGCCGAATCTTCCATTCCGGCCCGGTGCTGAACTGACCCGGAGATACCGCAGGCAATATAAAGTTTGGGACGAACTACCGAACCGGTCTGGCCGATCTGCCGTTCCTTATCCACAAAACCGAAGTCAACGGCTGCCCGGCTGGCACCGACTTCCGCCCCCAACGCGTGGGCGAGATCAAACACCAGCTTGAAGTTCTCCCGGCTTCCGACACCGGCCCCGCCCGCCACAACCGTATTGGCTGACCGGAAGTTGACCGATGAAACCTTTGCCACAGTGGACAGGAATTCGCTTCTGATCCACTCCGGTTTTACACTTGCCTTAAAGGCTGTGATATTCGATTTTCTATCCAGTACCTGCTCCGGAAGCCGCATCACGCCCTCCCGGACGGTGGCCATAATGGGGCGGTGCTCCGGCGTCACAATTGTAGCCAGAATATTGCCGCCGAATGCCGGACGTACCTGGTAGAGGATCTTTCCGCTGCCTTTGAAATCATCCACGTAAAGCTGGGTGCAGTCAGCTGTAAGTCCGGTTTTCAAGGCGGACGCCACCAGCGGAGCCACATCCCGGCCCGTGTGGGTAGCGCCGAAAAGCACAAAGTCCGGCTCTTCCGATTCAATCATGGATTTCAAAATATGTTTGAAGGCGATGGAGTGAAGATGATTAAGCTTTGCGTCAGTAAACTGAACCAGTCGATCCATACCGTACTGAAACAACATTTCGGTGTCTTCAGGCAGCCGATCTCCACAAAAAAGGCCGACAACCTCACCACTGTGCTCTGCCATCAGTGAATGGGCTTTCCAGGCCAGTTCCATGCTGACATCCCGGAGCCGGTTGGTGAGGGGATTCTTTTCAACAAAAACGGCTGTCTTCATCTTTCCACCTCAACATAATCTTTCACAATATTCCTCACCATCTCCTTTATGCCGGTTTTTTCCTTGTTGAACAATTGAAGGTCTGTTCCCTTCAATGTGATGCTCTTGATCTTGTGTACTTTTGTCGGGCTACCGTTCAGACCGCAGCGTTCCGGGTCAAGCCCCATGACATCCAGTGTCCAGGCGGGAATCACCCAGTCATTTGTCTTCGCGGATGTGAGCTTTCCCCCGTCAAAATCTGATTCCAGTCCAGCGCGGAAAAACTTCAGCATCCGTGCCGCGTTCGGAAAACGGGGGGTATTGGCCGAGGCCGTGACTGTCAACAAAACCGGTAAGCCGGTGCGGATGGTTTCGGACCGGGTTTCGCCGTCTCGTTCAACAACCACATGGTCCTGATCGATTTCCTTTATCGCGGTGACATATGTAACCTGATTGAAATCAATCTTCTCAGCAACCTGCGGTCCCACCTGGGCGGTATCCCCGTCAATGGCCTGGCGTCCCGCCAGCACAATCTGCACATCTCCCAGCTTCTTTACGGCTTCAGACAGCACATAAGAAGTAGCCAGGGTGTCAGCGGCGGCGAACCGTCGGTCCGAGATCAGCCAGACCCTGTCCGCGCCCATGTAGAGAGAGTGTTTCAGAATCTCCACTGCCTTGGGCGGTCCCATGGTAACCACATGTACTTCAAATCCGAGTTTTTCGCCAATTGTCAGCCCCATCTCCAGGGCATTCAGGTCTTCCGGGTTGAAAATGGCGGGAAGCGCCGCCCGGTTGACAGTCCCGTCCGGCTTCATTGCGTCACCTGTGACGTTCGCCGTATCCGGGACCTGTTTGGCGAGAACTACAATCTTTTTCATTTTTCCTCCAGAATCTTCCAAACAAAGATTGGAAGAAAATTACCAGAAAACACCCCACAAGTCAAAGGAGAAGAGAACAATTCGAGGTTAAGCAAAGAAAAGGAAGGGAGTCTGAAACTGCCTGCCCTTTTTGCTCACTAACTTGATTTCTGAAGACGGGCTTATTCAATCACAGTCGCGGGCACGGCGATAACATTGGTATTGCCGCTTGTAAAAGTCAGGGCGAAACCGGTTAGTGGAACGGATGCCGTGGCTTTCAGGATGGACCGTTCCGGCAGGGGGCCCGCAATGGCGTTGTTCAGCATGTCTACCCGTTTCCCATGCGCAACGACAGTTGTGCGATAGACGCCAACGCGGGTACCATTCAGGTCATATAGCTGCAACCCGATTTCCGCGTCAGTATCCCCGAGATTGAGAATGGCAAATCCTGTGGTTCGGCCGTCCACAAACTCAATCAGTGGAAAGACCAGCCGGGTGCCGGAGTCATAAGTTACCGGAAGACTGGAAGAGGCGCCATTGGGCAAATACTGAAATGTCATCAACCCTGTTACATTCTTTGAAGGCGTAGCGATCTTTAACCATCCTTCGTCTGGAATCGAAGATGAGAACAGATTCTCAACAAGGGACGAAACACCTCCGCCGGCGGGTACAGTCACAGTCTCCTGCGCCAGCTCATTCCCGTCTCCGTCAAAAGCGGTCAGGTCTACATCGCCAGCCACATCATCGTCATTGCTCAGGGTAAGTCTCGTGGACCAGGTGCCTGCCCGAACATCAAAATGCGGCAGATAGGCCGGTATTCCTTCCAATCCGGCAGAAAACGACATTGTTGCACCTGCAGCGGAGATGTCTTTGACGAAAACCCGGCTGTCTGATCCGTCGTATCGATTGCTGTTGGGAGTTGTCGCCGGGCCGAAAGCATTGCCGGTATTGTAATAGTCACCGGCGTTGGCATTGGCGCCGGCGGTTTCAATCTCTTCCAGGCCGTCCGCTTCCATCAGCCGCAATAGCTTATGTTCGGTGTAGGAATTGTCATTCACATAATCGTACCCAGAGTCGTCCAGACCCGCGTTCACATGCCAGATAAGCAGACCATCTCCAGGATATGTAAAATCGTTGCCTTCAGAATTTCGATTCTGCACCATGAAGAACTCATCAAATGGTGTGTCTCCGGCAATATCCGGCATGACGATCAGTGCTTCTCCGGTGGTTGCGGCGGACTGGAGCGTAACCTCCCTTTTGCCCCTCGTGGTCACCTGGGGAGTGATCCAGTCCAGTACGAACTTGCTGAAACAGTTGTGATCACCCCAGGTCGCATCCATCATGTCAAGGCCTCCGACGCCGCCGTTTGGACCAACCGTGTCGTCGTAATCATAGTAATCCGGCAACCCCAGTGCATGACCGGTCTCATGTATCAACGTGGTGGGCGTGAACTGAACTTTATCCGGTCGGATATCCGGATCGTAAGGGTCGGGATAGTTATAGGACTCCCATTGCCAGGAATAGGCATCCAGTACAACGCCGTCAATCACAAACGTATGATCCTGATAATGGGTCTGGTAGCCCCACCAGAATTCCGCCCAATCCCCATGCGGCCCGGTCCAGATGACGGCAAAATAATCAATCGTTCCGTTGCCGTCGTTGTCATATACTGAAAAATCAGCACCTTGACCATCGTAATATTCAATAGCCTCGCGGATGAGTGCCTCCCGGCCTGCCCGGTCTTCTGCTACGTCTGACCGGGGATAAGTGGTTGTGTACCAACCGTAAACGTCTCCCTGGATCTCCAGTTGCCCGTAAGAGGACCGGTCATAGAAATTGTGCAGGCTTTCGTAGGGAAATTTTGTCGGCAGTCCGTCTCCAAAAATCTTATCGTCAACGTCAGCGGCATCATTGTATGCCGGGTAATCAGAAAATGAGATCAGTAAAATGGGAATGCGGACAGTACCGGTAGTCGGCATGTTTCTCCATCCGATTGGCGGGGTTTTGGAAGTACCGTCCTTGAGGGGTCTGCCGGCTGCCTTTGCCGCAGTCATCTTCAGTTTTTGCCGTACCCGGGCAATCGCCTCTTTAGACAACTTATAGTTGCCATATGATTTAGCCATTTTTACCCTTGTCGCCCAGCTCCCATCCGCCTTGTACCTGGCCACCTGTTCCGGAGTCGGTGGCTCCAGTGCCAGAAGGGGTATGCACATAACCACGAACAACAGGGCTACCAGTGAAACCCGTTTGTTCCTGATCTTAAGTTGTGAAATAAAGCCTCCATTGAATCTCATCTCTCCTCCTCCAACCCAATAAAACCTGATTTGTTTATAGCAAATGAAGAACCATATCAAAAGGGGAAAATGCAACCAGCAACAGGTATGTCAGTGAAAGTAATCCCTGAAACCGTAGCAAATAAATGGAAGAAGTGGAGATGGGCCATCCGCTTTTTCCCGCCTGGAATAATCCTGCCCATCAGAATGTCAGAGGTGGAAAGAATGGTTCAGACACGACCAATGTTCATTCCACTTACGACTTGTTTTTTTAGATTTCGAGGCAATGCATTTATAATAAATATATAATAATTGGATGAACCTTGCCGGTTATGTCCCTATACTGCTGTAAAAAGGTCTGGTGAGTAGCAGACCTGTGGGGCATGTGGGAAACGTGAAGCGAAGCGAAACGTTTTCCATCATGCCCACAGGAAAACAAAAAGCGGGCCATTCACCTGTTATAGTTAATGTGTAACTCATTGATAACAGGAGGTAACAAATGGCCCACTTTCAGATTACACTGACGGACGAACAATTGAAAGCATTTCTTTCAGGAAAAGGCGGCATGAAGACATTGGTGGAACCGGATCCTGGATGCCCGGACAAAGCGGGATGCATGGGTGCTCTTCCATCAATGTGCAAAGGAAATGGAGAGGGAAAAGCCGACAAAGCGCTGCGATGCCTGGAAGAGGGATTGACAGATGTCATGGCGCTTTGTGACCTGCCGGATCGCTTCCGGCTCCGGCTCAGAACCACTGAATTTACAGCACATTCGGGACTTGATCCGATTAGCAGCAAAGTGGAGTGTCAACTGTGGTGAACCGACCCCATCTCTGGTCCAATTTCGTTGGGGATACTGCGGATCTTTTCATTATGCTGGGTCCATATCTGCGGGATATCCTGTTTGCGATTGTGGGGTATATCCTTTACCGGAAACGAGTTGTCAACACCCCGTTCCTTGTCGGGTTGCTGCTGGTGATCTTTGTATTCAGTTCTCTCTTTGATATTGCCAATAACTATCTGGCATATGTGCTGGGAGTCAGAAATGATTTTAATGCCATGCGGGTTTGTTCCAGTCCTTTGGTGCCCCATGTCGCGGGCATCCTGGGACTCTTTGTCACCCTGTTGTGCAGCTATCTGGTGATTCGGGATAGGCAGACCAGTCTGGCGTCAGTAAGCGACGCTGCGTAGTCGTTAGAATGGTTGAGCCGGGAAGAAGACATGGCGATCCTGCTCATCATTGCCGGTGATGGAGACTGGTGTGGAGATGGGCCGGTCGGAACGGATGATGACCATGTCCACGTCCGAATAGGTGGTGCCGTCGAAGATGTTACTGGAGAGGTCCACGAATTTGTGGAACGGATCAACTGACACGGTCCGGGTGTAGCGCTGTTCCCCGTCCAGGTATCCCTCGAAGGTCACGTTGACTGCCTGTGAGTCGAAGTTGGCCAGGGCGATGCCGAACCAGTCGAACCAGTCGTGCACGCTGTTGGGGATCATCCATTGGGAGCCTTCCTGGTTTTTGGGGACAACAAATTCCGAAATGGATTCTTTCCCTTTGTACTGGAAGGACAGTTTGACAATGAGGCTGCCGTTCTCCGACTGGATAGAGGCTTGTCCATCGTTTCCCAGTTCGTCGTAGCCCAGAGTTTGCGTGGATGTGGCCTGCACGGTATACGGAATTTCATTCAATTCCTGACTGCCCTGGTTCCATTTGGACAGGGTGTAGGAGATGGGAGAATCAGTGGGATTGTACACCTGTATAACGGAATTCCAGTTGGATTCCGCAATGTGTGGGATACGGTAGACGGCGGTTTCATCTGGCAGTGTTTCGAATTCGATACGGGACAGGTAGTTGACCCCGAAATGAACATTGTTTTCCGCTATGAGAGGGTCGTAGTCCACGTAGAGTTGGCCGCCGTTGTTGGGATTCAGATCGAAATGGGGATAGCAGGCGGAACTGATGTCAATCCGGATTCTGTGACCTGCCTGAAACGTCATGGCCAGGTCGGACAGCTCAATGGTGACCGGATACACGACGCCCGGTGTCATAAATTCCTGTGAGCGGACCCCGTCTCGAAAACGCATGCGCCGGATTCCCTGGGTCAGGATGATGGATTCACCTGTGGGTGTGACATCGGTGAGGCGGACACAGAAATCGGTGTCGGTCCGGTCGGATGACACATAGAGGTGGCAGGCGATGGAGCCGTTGACCCTTACTTCGTGTTCCAGCACGCCGGTGGTGTAGACCAGTACATCATCACGGGATTCAATTTCAGTTGAGAGGTCCTGCGGCCCGACCAGCACATCGGGATCGAAGGGGTTAAAACGTGAACCACCCAGCGCGGGTGTGGGATCAGCGGGGTCGTAATTGAATGTGCTGGTTCCGGACGCGATTGCCGGTTTTCCGGTGGTCAGGATGTTTCCCGTTTTCAGGTAGTAGGTTGTTGTTGTCCGTTCAAGATCTGCCCAGGAATCGGCAGAATGCCAGGCATTCTCACCCATCTGATAGTAACTGACCACGGGACGGCTGTCCCAGCCATTATTCTGGCCGCGCAGGTAGTGATCCCAGAACTGGATCTCAATCGGGTACAGGTTGTCCGCATCAGGGAATTCCATTATTCCCTGGGTTGTGTCGTTGATGCCGGAGTGGGTCCAGGGCCCGACGATGAGTTTGTGCAGACTGCGCACATCAGCTCCACTGTAGTCCCGCAGGTCCTTGAAGCTTTCCAGTACAAGGTCAGGAAAGTGGTCAAGCCATCCGGTCACCAGCAGGCAGGGAACTTCAATGTAAGATGCGATATCGCTGGAAGCCTCAACGGAATCCCATAGGGAGTCTTTCATCGGGTGGGACAGGATGAAACTGGTGCTGGCAAGACCGAGTGATTCCATGCTTTCCACGTGTTCTTTCCGGTAATCGCCTCCATAGTAGTATCCCTCATACTGCGTTTTGATGCTTTTAACCTGGGGCGTACAGCATTTCAGGTGGGGCGGCTGTTGTCTGGCAGTCAGGTATTGAATGTAGCCCAGCGCGGAAGAACCCCAGGTGCCGACTTTGCCGTCGCACCAGTCCTGCCCGGCAATCCATTCGACGGCATCGTATCCATCGAGGCCACGGTCGTAATTGGTTACCGCTGCATCGGAGGAACCATAGAATCCCCGCCAGTCCATTGTGACGTAGTTATAATTTTCACTGATGGGAAACATTTTGCCGCCCGCCGGACCGGGAATGGTCGAAAGGCGGTAATAATTCTTGTTGTACGGCGTCTGAATAAGGATCACGGGTTTGGCAACGGGAGACGAATCACTGTAGTACATGTCGGCAACCAGCACTTTGCCGTCCCGGGTCGGTATTTCAATGGAAATGTATTGCAGTTGTACGTCCTTGGACCCGGATGTTCCCGCAATGACGGGAATCGGGATCAGCAGCAGGACAATGGTAACAAGGTGAAAGAGGTGCGGAATGAATGTATGACCTCTGAGTTTCATGTGAACCTCCATGTTGGCCATTCGGCCTTTTCTTTAGACATATATGATAAAGGAAGATTATGTCGGAATGTTTTCTTCTTTGTAACAGTTTGTAATTTGCCTGCGCCTGCGGCGCCATGTGCCGGACCCTGGGAAAGCAGGGGACAGGCACCTGGGAAGTTGCCAGTCCCCGTTTTCCCGCTTCATCTCCCTGCCTTTACCCCTACTCCTACTCCCACTCTTTCTGAGCATCTCCTCAAACGGAGATGCTCAGAAATCCAGATCAAATCGCTGACCGTACTCAGGGATAGTGACTTTCCAGTGGAACTGATTGCGGATTTTCTCCGCCAAGGCCCGGGAAGCGTCCGGTTCACCATGAACAATGAAGACGTGCTCAGGAGGACGGTTAAATCCCATGAGCCATGCCAGGATTTCTTCGTAGTCGGCGTGACCTGAATAACCGGTAATGGTTTCAATGGCGGCGTTTACGGGAATTTCGCTACCGTGGATTTTTACGGTGGGCTTCCCTTCCAGGATGGTTCGGCCACGAGTTCCGTAGGCCTGGTAGCCGATAAACAGCACAGTGTTCTGTTTGCCGGGGAGCCGTTGTTCCAGGTGGTGGAGGATTCGTCCGCCGGTGGCCATTCCACTGGAGGAGATAATGATCCCGGGGCCTTTTTGATTGTTGATAGATTTTGATTCATCTGTAGTTCGGCAGACCCTCAATTTTTTCGGTTGAAACAGTTCTTTGTGCTCCAGCGCAAGGCGCCGGTTTTTCAGGTTCAGATCCTGGAGGTGCTGACTGAATACCTGTGTGGTGGCAATCCCCATGGGAGAGTCGATGTATATGGGAAGTGCAGGCAGGCGGCCGTCTTCCTCCAGTTGTCGGATGGTGTAGAGCAGGGTCTGGGTGCGTCCCACGGCAAAGGCGGGAACTACCAGCATACCGCCCCGGTCCACACTTTCCATTATGACCCGGATCAGTTCGTCGTCTGAGGGGGTTGCACCGTGGAGCCGGTTTCCGTAGGTGGATTCCAGAACCAGATAGTCCACATTGTAAACCTGGGTGGGGTCCCGCAGCACCGGCCGGTCGGGACGACCCAGGTCACCGGAAAACAGGATTTTTCGCGCTTCATCGTTGTGGCCCCGCTTGATGTCCACAAATGATGAACCGAGGATATGTCCGGCATCCCGGAACTTAACACGGGTGTTGTCGTCAAGGGGAATTTCGTCCCCATAGTGGAAGGTACGAAATTGGGACAGGACAGCTTCAGCGTCGTCCATTGTATATAATGGCAATGCGGGGGAGTGGCGGGTAAATTTCTTTTTGTTTGCCCATTTTGCGTCTTCTTCCTGGATGTGGGCACTGTCTTTCAGCAGGATATCGCAGAGTTCTCCGGTGGCATGTGTGGCATATACCTTTCCGTTGAATCCTTCCCGTTTCAGCTTGGGCAGGTAACCGGAATGGTCCAGATGGGCATGGGTCAGAAATACAGAATCAATGAGACCGGGTGACACAGGGAACCGCTCCCAATTTTTCAATCGGTTCTTTTTTGGCCCTTGAAACAGGCCGCAATCCACAAGAATCTGCTTGTTGCCGAGATCCAGCAGATGCCGGGATCCGGTTACTGTACCGGTTGCGCCGTAAAATGTTATGGCAGTCATTTTGCCCTCCTTTCGGCGCGATATGCCGAAATTGCAGTGAAGTTTTCTGAAAAAATTATTTGTGTCCGTTTATTCATAGTGAAAACAAGAGCCGCCCAGGAACTCCCGGAGGATGGACGTCGGTGGAACAAACCGGGAAGACAATGGCTTGAAGTAGGAGAGGAACTTCAGCAGCCTTTTGACTTCCGCGAATTCCGGCTGATTCTGGTATACCGCTTCCAACAGGGGTTCCGCGTGTTCTTTCAGTACAGCCAGTTCATACAGCAGTGAGGAGTTGAACATGATGTCGGCATTTTCCTGGTACGGAAAGATGTTCTTTTCTTCTCCCCTTCGAACGGATGGCCAACGATGCAGGGTTTCCAGTGCGTCATGCCCCCGATATTTATGATCCCGGACCATGCGTCGGAGCAGGCGATTGTCCGTTGTCGGAATGCGGTTTTGACCATCCACCGAAATCTGGGTCAGGGCGGACACATACACTTTGTATGTCAGCTCATTGTCGATGTCGGGGATGAGCCTGGGGTTCAAACCGTGGATGCCCTCAACAATGATCACGTTATCCGGGCGGATCTGCAGTGTCTGGCCGTCCGGCATGGATTTCCCCAGATGAAAGTCATAGCGGGGAAGCTGGACCTGTTTACCCGCCAGCAGGTCGTTGAGATTTTCGTTGAACAGTTTCACATGCAGTGCTTCCAGTGCTTCAAAGTCATAGTCGCCATTCTCGTCTTTCGGAGTTTTTTCCCGATCCAGGAAGTAATCGTCCAGAGAAATTGCCACCGGTTTCATTTCCGCAACCTTCAATTGCACGCCGAGGCGCTTGGCAAATGTGGTTTTCCCGGATGAAGATGGCCCTGAAATCAGGACAAGCCGGATCCGATCCCGTTCCCGGCTGATGCGGTCCGCCATCCGCGCAACCTTCTTTTCCTGGAGGGCTTCGGCGATGCGGATAATTTCCTGCCCATTACTGGGATCCTCAATCTGATCATTAAGGTTGCAGACGTAGCCGACGTTGAGAATCTCGGCCCATTTCTTGTGTTCCTGAAAGATTTCAAACATTTTGTCCTGGGGAACGACAGCCTCCAGTTTTGTCGGGTCGGATGCAAGGGGGAAGCGAAGGAGCATGCCGTCGTAATAGGGAACAAGGTCAAATGAGGGTATGCCCCCAGTCGAGGGCACCAGGTAGCCGTAGAAATAACCGATGGTATTGTCCAGATAGTACACGGATGTGTATAGTTCTACTCTGTCCTTGAATAGACGTGCTTTTTCTTCCATTCCCACCTCATGGAAGAGTTCTACGGCCTTTTCCGTTTCCATTTCCACACGACGAAACGGCATATTTTGTCGAATCAGGGTCTTCATCCGTTCCCTGAGCCTGGAAATTGTGTCCCTGCTCAGTTTGCCGGACAAGCCGTCAATTTCGCAGTAAAATCCCCTGGAAACAGAGTGTTCAATGGTCAGAAAGGCATTCGGAAACAAATCCCGCACGGCCTTGTGGAGGACAAAACAAAGGGAACGGACCACCATGCGCATGCCGTCCGGATGGGTGATGTCAATGAATCGTACCCGTTTGGGCTTGAATATGTTGTAGTCCATTTCCTTCAATTCATTGTTGATCATGGCGCCGAGAATGGGATAACGGGTCTGAATGTTCAGCTGTTCCGCAATCTCCGAGAGGGACGTGCCAAGCTCCCACTGCTTCTTCTCTCCAATGTTTTCGCAGTGAATTTCAATCATTCGTCTCATGTTGTGCCCTCCCGGTCTTCTGTCTGTTGATTAAATTATCAGACAAATTCCCGCATAAGTCCAGAGAAAGGCGGCAAAGCCGCCGTGAATAGTGGATAGCGGATGGTGGATGGTTTAGAAAAGGCAGGGAAAGGCCAATTTCCTGTGCCCAATAGAGTGAAGCAGGCCATTTCTGAAAAAAAGACACTTCTCAAATAAAAACTTGACATTCTCGGGGGGGGGGGGGGGGTAGAATTACTGGATATTAATTTTCGTAAGGAGGAGTGGTGAGAAAAATTTGGTTGGTAGGGTTGTTGATAATGGGAACCCCGGTGTTATTTGGAATGGTCGTTGAGCAGACTGCCTCGCAGTGTTATAGAATCTGTGTCAGCGACGGGTATTCAACTGCGTGCGGGATTAGTTGTGATGATATAACCATTACTTATGATGATGGAACGACAGGCAACCTCGGGGGCAATTTTGGAGGTGGCGGAGGCGGACCCTTTTCCGTACCCAACCAGGACATGGTGCCATGCTGGACTGATTTAACAACGTCAAAACGTGTCACTTCATATTTTGACGAAGTCAGGACCACAGGCACTTGTGGTTTTCATACCGGTGTGGACATCGGGACTGCTGCAGAAGGCGGGAAAATTCCCCTTTACAGCGGTACAAGTGGAACAGTGAAGTATATTCGCTATGACGAACATGCGGGGTTTCATGTGATAGTTCGCAATGACAATGGAAGTTATACGGTATATTCTCATCTGGACGGTGATACAACAACAGGTGCATTCAATAACACAGGGAACATAGCGGTTGGGACGAGAGTCACGGTGGGAATGCGGTTGGGAACAACGGATTCCAGTGGAAATCTGGATCCACATCTTGACATCAAAACGTACGTTGTTGGAAACGCCAGTGCATTTCTTGTGAGCATACAATTTGGAATCTCCCTGGATTCGTCCGACATTCACTATTGTAGTGCTGTCAATAGAACATATATTAATTCTCTGACCTTGATGGGCGGGAAGGATTGCAGATGAAGTTTTCTATGGTATTATTGAATAGTTTTAACAGGAGGGGTGAGATGAGACTGGCTATGATATTTGTGTGTATGCTAATGACGGTCGGATTGACGGCCCAGAACGTGGAATTCAGTGGGAATTGCCCGGCGGCTATTGATCTGGAACAACACCAGTTTGGGCGAAATATGAATCTGAAAGTGCTGCCGGATAACAGTAAGCTGATCTTATTTGCCGGTTTGTTGCGAACTGGCGGTCAGAATGCCGACGCACAGAAGGGGCCATGGTTGTCTGATCTGATATTTCTCTCCCCCGACGGAAAGAGAATAACAGAGAGACAGTTTCCCGGTCTGGTTTACGTGGACAAACTTTCCCCGACCACTGGAGGAACGGGATACTATCTTGTGTCCAAAAGCCGTACCGGGAGGCGTGATGATTATTCACGCCAGCTTCTGGTTTTTGATAGCAAAGGGAATGAAGTGCACGCTATATCGGACTTGAAAGGGCGAGCGGTGATTCCTGCTGTCGCCGGAGACGGTATCATGATAGCAGATGTTGACGCAGGTGATTATGGCCGTGATTTTACATTGGCCCAGCTGAACCCACCCCGGGGCGAGAAAATGGACAAGGCTTTTTCTGTAAAGGTAGATCTTCACTTTATGGACAATGTTCCTTCCGGTTTTGTATATCTTGGCGGAGCTGATATAGATTATATTGTATCAATGGGAAACTCTGTGTGGCGGGAATCCGGCAAATCACAGGCCAAACATTGGAAAATACAGAATGTCGGGGATGAGATTACTCAAATTTCAATGTCCGGAAGCTCTTTTCTGAGAATCGACACACCCCATCAAGTAATCTTTGCGGATATCAAGAGCGGCCGCAAGGTAGTGACCCTTGATAGGCATGATCCTGCATGGAGTCAGAACAACATCTATCTCTATAATCTGAAGTTGGAAGGATCCAAGAACGGGCTGATAACCTTACGGAACTACGGGAACCGGTACCATCTGACCATGAAATCCTCGGCCAGAGGGGCCAGCTATGTGGCCAAAGTAAAGAAAGAAAAGATACATCACGGGGGTTCCCTGCCGTTTCGTTCAGGCAGCTACATGTCCAGAAAGATGGGCAAAGAAATGGGCAATAACAAATTCTACGGACTGAAGATAGACGGGAAGCAATTCATTTTATTTTCATACGGAGAATAATCGATTCTGCATCGGGATGGGATTCCATCCCGATGCATTTCTCTTTTCTGGTCAAAACCACTCAGCATGCGCATAGACCGTCTGCTTCCGAGTTCCCATCCAAGGGGGGAAGAGAAGATGACTCTCCCTTTTCTGAACTCAACACTCATCACCCATCACCCATCACTTCCTTTCCCCTTTTCTTATGAAGGTCTTCCCGGAAGAAGTCATGTTTTTTCAAGGCGGCGAACGCGTTATCCATGACCCGCTCGTCCCGTTTGCGTAATTCGCCGATCCAGTCTTTAATCACTGTCCGCATGGACATACAATCGGGCAACAGAACACAACAGCTGTCATCAGGAAAAGGAATGGGGCTTTTTTGCGAGAACTCGATGATCAGATGCTCCCGCACGTACACAAATGGGCGGATCAACAGAATGTCATGGCTCTGGGCTTTGGCCGCCGGCGGCATGGTCGCGATTTTACCGGCAAAAAACAGGTTCAACAGGTAGGTTTCAATGATGTCATCCAGATGATGTCCCAGTGCGAGTTTGTTGCATCCAAGCGTTTTGATTCGTTCATAAAGCACAGCCCGGCGGAAACGGGAGCACAACCTGCAGGGGCTTTCTCCCGGGCGTTCCCGGATCATCGCGTCCACACTCTGGAAAATATTTGAAGTAAACCACTTCAACTCCATCCCCAGAGTATCGAAGAACTGAAACAGTGTATCCCGGGGGGGCTGATCGGTTATGGACAGATAGACCGGCACAATTTCGTACTTTTCCCTGGCCCGACGTTGAAGTTCTTTCAAGGTCATGATCAATGCCAGGGAGTCTTTCCCTCCGGATATTCCCACGGCGACTTTGTCACCGCCCCGGATCATGTCAAAATCTCCGATGGCTTTTCCGGTCCGTTTGACGATCAGCTGAAAGGGTGATTTCATGAAGCAACTCCAGATTGAATAAATGTCACAAACCCGCGCCCGACCGGAACATTGTAACAAAGCATTGTCTACAGGCGAAACAGGCTTAAGTTGGGGATGGGTTATGTGTTCTGATAGAAAGAAGAATAGATACGGATTGAAAAGTTTTCGTGACAGTTCCGGTTTCCCTGTCTTTTTCTTTCAGAACACTGAACACAGGCGCCGAAGGCGCACAGAACACTTCTTTTTATTTTTCCGGCAGATGGTCCAGTTCTCTGTATTTCATATATACTTTCGGGTCATCCATCGGGGCTTTGATGACGGAGACCGCGGCGATTTTGCCATGAATTTTCTTGAAAACCGGGTAATAGCGTTCTTTCTGATAGGGCTTCAAATCTCCCAGGGGCAGGTAGAGCAGGTCTTCACCAAGGAGACTATTATCCGCCGCGTACTGACGGACCCGGAGTGTCAGTACGCTGAGTCCCATTTCTGAGTTTCGGTTTTCCACTGAAATTTCCATGTTAACCGCTATGGGCGTGCCGGCATCATCTGACTTGACATTGAAACCCAGCAGCTCGACTTTATAGCCGGACCGATAGTTCATCGCCCTCTCCACCGGGGTCATGGAGTTACATCCGCCCAATCCGCCAATGAGAATGGTCAATGCGATCAGTTTGCGAATCATGATTCCTCCTGTTCTGGAAAATCTGGTATGCATGTTGTATTGTACACTATTGACGCTTCTGGTGCTCTGTCGTATCTTATGGCTGAGTATACTGAATGTATGATTGTGGAGGTAGTGATGTCAGCAAAGAAGAAGGAATTTAAATCTGAAGTCAGTCAACTGATGAATATCCTTGCCCATTCCCTATACAAAGACAGGGAGATTTTCCTGCGTGAACTGGTGTCAAACAGCATTGACGCATTGAACAAGGTCAGAATCCGGGAGTTATCGGATGGGCCATTCAAGGACAGGGATGGGGAATTGAAGATTGAAATTGAGGCGGATGAAAAGAACCGCGTTCTGATTGTCCGGGATACGGGAATCGGAATGAACGAAGAGGATCTGGTGGAAAACATCGGGACAATTGCCCATTCCGGGTCAAAGGCCTTCCTGGAAAAACTGGGAGACAGTGATGACGCGAAAGAACTGATCGGCCAGTTCGGTGTCGGGTTTTATTCTGTGTTCATGGTGGCGGAGCACGTAACGGTGGCCAGTCGATCCGCCCGTCCGGAAGATAAGGCCGCCATGTGGATGTCAGACGGCCGGGATAGTTTTGAAACGGAGACAATTCCGGAGGATCGGTCCAGAGGAACGGAAGTAAAGCTGAGAATCCGGGAGGATGCGGCAGAATTCCTGAAGCCGGAACGATTGAAAGCGATTATCGGACGCTATTCGGCTTTTTCCCCGTTTCCGATATCGGTGAACGGAGAAGGAGTGGAGCAGGAAAAACCACTGTGGCAGGTACAACCGGCGCAGGTAAAAGAGGAACAGTACAAATCATTTTACCGGTATCTGTCCCGGGGGGATTCCGAACCACTGACATGGTTTCATGTCCATTCTGATGCACCGGTGGATCTGAAGGCTATGCTCTACGTTCCATCCTTTTCCATGATGAAACTGGGGTTTGAGGATGAAGGCGGTGTTCGGCTCTATTGCAGAAAGGTACTGATTGAGGATAAAACAGAGGATCTGCTGCCCGGCTGGTTGCGGTTTCTAAGGGGTGTGGTGGATTCCGAGGATGTGGAGCTGAATGTGGCGAGGGAAACAATTCAGAACAATCCTGTGATTCAGAAGATCCGAAAGACCCTGGTTTCCCGGGTGGTAAAACACTTTGCCAAAGTCCTGAAAAAGGAAAGGGAAACCTTTGAAAAGATTTTTGATGAATTCGGTGTTTACTTCAAGGAAGGTATTGTCCGGGAAGATCCGGAGAAGGACAAGCTGGCAGGGTTGATGCTTTTTCATTGCAGCGATGAAGAGAAACGATTAACCTTCGATGAATACTTGAAGAAAACGCCTGAGAAGGACAAAATCTACTACCTCACCGGCGGAGAACAGAAGCTGCTGGAGAAGAGCCCTCACCTGGAACTTTTTCGAAAGAAGGGGATTCCGGTACTGCTGCTTCCTGCCCCGGTAGATGAGTTTGTCGTGACCCATCTCCATAACTACAAGGACGCGGCACTGACATTGATTACACGGGAAGATGCGGTTGCGGATTCAAAAGAAGAAAACGCCGACAAGAAAGAGGACGATGCCTTTCTGGTGAAAATGAAACAGTTGCTGGAAAAGCGGGTTTCGGATGTGCGCTATTCAGACAGGCTTGTGGACAGCGCTTATTGTGTGGTGTCACCCAAAGATGGAATGAGCAGCTCGATGGAACAGATGATGCGGGCAATGAACCAGGAATTTCAACCGGGAAAACGGATTCTGGAACTGAATCCGGAGCATGGGCTGGTCAAGGTGATTCGGGACATTGTCGTGTCAGGTAAGAAGCCCGAATTATCGGAACTCATGGCCAATCAATTACTTGACAATGCGCTCCTGCTTGATAATCAGGCACCGGACGTGAACGAAATGGTGGGCCGAATCAACCTGCTGCTGGAGAATATGGCGAAGGAACCCGCTGATTGACCTTTTTGTTGTACAATTAGATGGCATGAGATTTGCAGTTGTATCAGGGTAGAAACAAGTAGGGGAGGCCTCAGATGAGAAAAAGAGTTTCGTTATTTTCAGTGTTTCTGTTTATGGCTCTGCCGCTGATGGCCGGACAGGCGAAGAAAATAGATCTTCAGGATTATGCAGCCGGTAGAATTCGTTTTGTTCAGGGTGAAGGTGCCACCTGTACTTTCAACAACAAGACGTTTGCGCCACTTATGGATTACCTGGTGTTGCTGGGTGCTACCTTTGAGACCAATGGCAGCCGCCTGGAACTGGCTACTTTAAATAGAAATCTGTACTGGTTCGACAATGGGACCGATTTCTATTTTGAATCGATAGATCCAAGGGGAGATACTACGCGGCTCTTTCTCGGAAAGGGCTCGTTTGTTGTGAAAACAAAACTGCCTTTTACGATGATTTCAGGGGCAGGGTCCGTGTACTTTCCCGGAAATGGAAGGTACATGGTTATGAAAAATGCCTTTGGAAAGGACAAGGTGTTTGTGACAACGCTGGAGGGCGAGAAACCCGTCATTGTTAAGAAATCAACCATTTTCAGCCGAATCAAACTGAAGAAACAGGAAGATTCGGGGTTGACTGCCTGGGTTACGGACCGGGAAGACAACTGGAGAAGAACGCTGACACGGGCCAATGTTTTTTCGAATGTAGACAAAATGCCGCCCTATGTCGCCTTTACAGGAACAGATGGGAAGCGGCATTGGAAAAAGGTTACGGATGTAAAGCCGATTTACAGGATGAACGGGATGCTCTCCGGGAACTGGTTGCTGTTTAATCCGCGTCTGCTGAGGGCGACAGGGTTATGGACACCTTATGCCATATATATGGATGATTTTCAGATTTCCCTGTTCTTTGCCACCCGTCAGTGGAACTCCGTGCGATGGGCATGGAGCGTGCCTTCGGGATGGTATGCGGAATACTATTGGGACCCCCTGGCAGGATTTGGGGCGGATAACCGGTTTGATTTCTTGATGGTTGATAATGTTCTGGCGGACTACTGGATATGGAATGATTACCGTCGGGGCTGGCTCGGGGATTGGTTTTATGATCAGGGCAGAATGTCGAGAGGCAGGAGCGATGGATATGTTTACGGTTCATACGACCTGTCTGATAACCGGTCCATGCCTGTAGAACATTATCCGGGCCTTGCTGACACGGGAAGAGGAAGAATTGGATTCAGAGGGGATATGACGGACTCCCGAATTGTTCGTTCACACAGGTGGATTACTTCGAATGTAACATCCCGGATCCGGACACGGGTGGATCGCACAATTCGTACGGAACGTCAGGCACGGGACCTCAATGTCAGCCATTCCCGCCTTGTCAGAGCCAGGCAGATTGTTGACCGTCGGCGGACCCGGGGAACCCGAATAGGCAACCGATCAATGGGCTCCAGCTACCGGGGTGCGACACGTACGTTTACAAGTACATCAACTGTGCCGTCCATTTCGACCAGTTCAGGAAATCTTGGTAGTGGTTCATTTTCAGGAAGAGTCCGGACAGTATCGCCCGGTCATTGATATTAAAGAAAATCTGGCAAATACCAGGGGCGGGGTTTCCCGCCCTTTTCTATTCTTCTGTTATCTTCAGAACTCCGACATATTTAAGGTTCCGATACTTCTGCGCGTAATCCAGGCCGAATCCAACGACAAATTCATCAGGAATATCAAACCCGTTATAGGTCACCGGGATATCCACCAGGCGCCTTGAGACCTTGTTCAACAGGGTGCAGATGTTGATGGTCTTCGGACTTCTGGCACCCAGCACTTTCACAACTTCCCGGAGAGTATAGCCGGTGTCAATAATGTCTTCTACGATGATCACGTTCTTTCCGTTGATATCCTCATCCAGATCTTTGAGGAAACGAACTTCCCCTGATGACTCGGTATCATTCCCGTAGGAGGTGACGCTCATGAAATCCATGTGGCAGGGGACAGTGATTTCCCGTGCGAGGTCAGCGAGAAACACGACAGACCCTTTCAGCAAGCCCACAAGAATGACCGTTTCCCCCTCAAAGTCTTCGCTGATCTGATTGGCAAGTTCTTTGATTCGAGTCCGAATGTCTTCTTCAGAAATCAGCTGCCTGTCAATTCCTTCAACCTGCGTCATTTTCACCCCTCTTCCAAGTACTCCCCCGCTTTTTTTGGCGCGGGTGGTGGATAATTCATGGTATGGTTGTAGCATATCCAGAGTTGTATGACCAATGGAATTCATGATAAAAGATGGGCATCCAGAAGCTTGTGGAAAAATACAACAGATGATGCAAAATTCAGCGGTGAATGTAAAATACAGATAAGAAAACATATAGACCCAAAAAATGTCGAGAGTGCAGCAAAATGCATCATATCAGAATGATGGCGACATAATCCCCATTTCGCTAAGTATAACAAAATAAAAAGAAATAGAAGTTGGCACAGGAGTCGCAACATGTATGGGTGTGGGGCGAAAGCCCGGGATCATTGAAATAACAAACGGCGAGAGCCGATAGGAGGCACAAAATGGTTGCTTTGTTAGTACTTTTTACGATTGTTGGATGTCTGGTAGCGGATTCCATCGTATTGTCAGTGCGTGAGCATAGAGCGGTAACGGTAGGTCAGGTAGCAACGATTGGTGAACACGCCATGGCATTTGCCCAGGATGGCGGTGAAGCAGTAAAGGAAGACAAGGAAAAAGATCGCGAAGTGAAATGGGAAGACGTTCAGAAGAAATAGACCAGTCAGCAGACAGAAAACCCGGAACTGAAAAGTTCCGGGTTTTTTTATTCAATCTACAAAGAAGTTGGTCCTTCTATGCCTTTTCTGAACCTTTCTTAACTTAAACTTAGACTTAAACTTAGACTCAAACTTAGACTCAAACTCAACCTTGTCTTCTACTTATGTTTTGTCCAGTATTTCCAATTGGACAAGGGTAAAGTCATCCTGATACTGGCCGCCTGACCATTGGTTGGCCAGATCCAGGAGGCCGCGGAGAGAAGCTCCCGGGCGCGCCAGGTACTGACGTATACGACCAGTCCCGAACAATTCACCATCCCGGCCCTCTGCTTCTGAAATACCGTCGGTGAACATGAAAATACGATCTCTGGGAGATAGAGAAACGGTTTGTTGCGGAAATTTGGAGTTCGGGTCAATCCCCAGGAGAAATCCCTTGGGTGCCAGGGGCAGGATCTGACCATTCTGCTGGCAGAGGTAGGGTGCGGGATGGCCTGCCCGGACAAAGGACAGGGCGGAACCGTCAGGAGTCAGAGACCCGAGAAAAACGGATGCAAAGTGTTCCTCCGAGGTGGTGCTTACGATGTCCCGATTGATTTTTTCCGCGATAACAGAAGGGGAAGATGTATCGGCTGCCGCCTGAATAAATGACAGTTTGATCATAGCTGAGATAACTGCGGCGACGATACCGTGGCCGGTTACATCAGCTACGAAAAAAACGATTTGTCCATCCCCTGCATTTCGAACATCAAAAATGTCCCCACCGATGTGGATGGTGGGCTGATAAATTGAAGTCAGCCGGATACCCGGGCTGATATTGCCATCTGGTGGGATCAGAGATTCCTGGAATCGGGCGGCCAGTTGCAGCTCATTCTCCATGGCAGCCTTATAGCGTTCCAGTTCGACGTTTTTTTCCACAACTTCGTTCTGGAGGGCCTTAATGCGCATAGCAGAGTTGACACGGGCAACCAGCTCTTTCACATTAAATGGCTTCGTGATGTAATCGTCTGCCCCGATTTTGAGACCTTCGACTTTGCTGTCAACTGTGGCTTTTGCGGTCAGCATGATGAAGTAGGGATTGGTGAATTCCGGCCGCGTCTTTACTTCTTTACAGAACTCTATTCCATCCATGTTCGGCATCATCAAATCGGAAATAATGAGGTCTGGCAAGCTTTCCTGCATTACGGACAGGGCTTCCAGGCCGTCTCCCGCTGTCAGCGTCCGGTACCCCTCTTTTTTCAGGTACAGGTTTAGAATATCTGTAATTCTTACCTCATCATCGACGATGAGGATGGTGCCTTTTTCTTCCAACAGATCAGATCTCGAAATATTTATCGAGGCCGGTCTGATTCATGATGTTGCGAACAGTTTCGGCAGCATTGTCGATTTTGAAACTACCGTCTCGTTTAACCATTGTGTTTTTGATGGAAACGAGAAGACCAAGGCCGCTGGAATCCACAAACCGAACCCCGGCCAGATCAAATGAAAGGTGTTTCAGTGGAAACTCTGAGAGGATCGCTTTTACGCGATTTCGCAGTTCACCTGAGTTTTCGAAGGTGATCTTGCCTCTCAGGCTCAACGTGGCCTGTTCTCCGGATATGTTTTCTGTCCATTCAATCATGTCTGCCTCCAGTTTTTCCTGACACGCAGGGTTTTACCATTGTCTTGAAAACGAATTTCGTCTGCTGTCTGTTTCAGAATATAAATACCCCGACCCATTTCACTTTCCGGTGATGGGGGGTGATCTCGATCCAATTGAAGTTGATAGTTAAAACCTTTTCCACTGTCTGTGATGGTTAAATCTCCGTGATCACGAAAAAGGAGAAGTTTCATGGTGGCTTGTTGGTTCAGCAGTACCGGATGCGCTGCGGCCAGTTCCTCCTCGTATTCATGGAATGTCTTGCTGGCCCGGATCTCATCCGGTACGCACAGGTTCCCGTGATAGACGGCATTTGAGACTGCTTCGTGGATGATCAGGAGCATGGGGCTTAGAGATTCCGGCGGCACCAGGGGGATTTTGAACAGGACGTGCTCTGAGAAGGACATAATCCATTCAATGTGGCTTCGTCGGCTTTCAAAGGTGCTGGTCAGTGCCACTGTCTCAAGATCAGGGTCATGGAGATGATCCACAACACGGTTGAAAAACTGCGCGTAGTTTCTCAGATCATCAATAAAATCAAGCCTTCTTGAGCCAACCTTTTTGGCCATTTCGAGCTGCAGGGCAATGGTTGCCATTTCCATGTACTCCATTATATGGGAAGGCCACTCTGTAATCAATAGATGTTTCCATTTTACAGGTGCTGTGCTAAACTGTCACCACTTGGTAACGTCTAGATGTGGAGGTCCTAATGAAAATCTACGAATCGAAAGATATCAGAAATCTAGCGCTGGCTGGCCACGGTGACACAGGCAAAACTTCGCTGACAGCGGCGATGTTGAACAATGCAGGCGTAACAAATCGTCTGACTCGCGTGGATGACGGGAACACGATTACTGACTATGATTCTGAAGAAGTGAAGAGAAAAATTTCACTGAGTACCAGTGTCTGCTATTTTGAATTTAACAAGAAAAAAGTAAATGTGCTGGACACTCCCGGGTACGGTAATTTTTTCCCGGAATCCAGAGGGTCTTTCCGGGTCAGTGATGCAATGGCATTCATGGTTTGTGGTGTTTCCGGAGTGGAAGTGCAGACCGAGAAGGCATGGAAAATTGCTACAGAACTGAACAAACCCGGTATTTTCATTGTTAACAAACTGGATCGTGATCGGTCAGATTTTGAGAAGTGCCTGGAAGGCATCCAGAAAAAGATGGCCCGGGAAGCTGTCCCTGTCGCGCTACCGATAGGCAAGGAAGGCAGTTTTTCCGGAATGGTAGACCTCCTGAATGGTAACGCATACCTGTACAAGGATGATAGCGGGAAGTTTGAAGTCTCGGATGTGCCGGCTGAAATGGCGGACGAAGTGGCAACTGCCCGGGAACAACTGATGGAAATGATTGCCGAAAGCAGCGAAGAATTGATGGACAAATACCTGGAAAATGGCGAATTATCAGAAATCGAATTCAAAGAAGGTATGACAAAAGCGATCGCAGCCCGGGAACTTTTCCCTGTTTTCCCTTGCTCTGCCACCGGGAACATCAACGTGATGCAGATTATGGAATTTATCACCAACATTATTGCTGGTGCTGACAGTCACACCAACAAATGCATGGTGGGAGAAGAAGAGATAGAAGTGCCGGTTGATGAATCAGGCGCTCCGGCCATGTTCTGCTTCAAGACCGTTTCCGATCCCCACGCCGGCCGGATTAACTTGTTCAAGGTAATGTCTGGTGTGGTAACACCTGATCTGATCCTCTACAACCCCAGAAGTGACACCTCGGAAAAGCCCGGTGCCATGTTTCTTCTCCAGGGAAAGGATCACGCTCCAGTTGACGGTGCCCATGCAGGGGACATCATCGGCGTGGCAAAACTGAAAGACACGGTCATCAGTGACACATTGACAGACAAGTCCAGCGGCTATGCTTTCCCGCCTGTAAAATTTCCGGAGGCGGCTATTTCTTTTGCCATCGAACCGAAATCCAAGGGAGACGAGGAAAAGATTTCCACAGCGCTGAGGAGAATTGCGGAGGAAGACCCTCTGCTGAGGCTGGGTCGGGATGGACGCACACATCAAATTTTAATTTCCGGTTCCGGACAGCTTCACGTGGAAGTTGCGCTTTCGAAAATGAAAGAACGATATAAAGTGGACGCCATACTACAGCCCCCTCAGGTTCCGTATCAGGAAACCATCAAGAAAAAAGTGGACGTGGAAGCAAAATATAAGAAGCAGACCGGTGGAAAAGGCCAGTACGGCCACTGCAAGATCAGCATGATTCCACTGGAAAAGGGAGAGGATTTCCAGTTTGAAGACAAGGTCTTTGGGGGGTCCATTCCCAAGACATACATTCCAGCTGTGGAAAAGGGCATTCAGGAAGCCAGAATGAAGGGCTATCTGGCCGGGTATCCCGTGGTTGACTTCAAGGTGACACTGAATGATGGATCTTACCACGAAGTGGATTCTTCTGAAATGGCATTTAAAATTGCAGGATCCATGGCGTTTAAGAAAGGTATGGAACAGGCACGTCCAACTCTGCTTGAACCCATAATGCAGGTGGAGATCTACTCTCCGGAAGAGTTTATGGGTGACCTCATGGGTGATCTCAATTCCCGCCGTGGACGAATCCAGGGCATGGAATCAACCGGAGACAGCCAGTTAATTAAAGCGCAGGTTCCCATGGCGGAAATGCTGACATATGAATCAACCCTGCGTTCCATTACTGGTGGACGGGCTTCCTTTCACATGGAGTTCTCCCATTATGACGAAGTTCCTTCCAATATTAAGGAAAAAATCATCGCAGATTCCAAGCGCGACGCAGGGGAAGACGAAGAATAATTCTGTTCAGTGCCACAGGGCCTGGAATGTCCTGAGGCTGCTGAAAAGGGGAGGCAAAAAATGGATTATCTGACCATCACTTTTGTTTTAATTGCGATTCTGTATCTGCTGTCCATTGAATGGAAGGAATTGGCTGATAAGTTGAAAGCTGGCGGTTGGTTCTTCATTCTGGTATATGTAGTAATGGGAATTGCCATCTTCAAATTTTTTATGGGAGGGGCCGGACATTGAAATGGTTGGCGGCATTACTGATGGGGGCTGCACTGCTGATGGCATCCTGCGGCTCCAACGAAACGCCCGAGGCAGCTTTCCTGCTGGACGAGGCACATCAGGCCAGCAATCGTGGGGATTATACCCAGGCAGTCAAACTGCTAGGCCAGATCATCAACCAATATCCCGGCTCAAAAGAAGCCTCCATAGCTTCTGAAGAATATGACACCTTCAAGGATCTCTTTCACTACGAAGTGGAAGCAAGAAAGCAAGCCGAAGTCCAGGCAATAAAAAAAGTGGGTCGTGCCGTGGAAATTTTTCATCAAAAGAGGCAACAATACCCGGAAAACCTGGATGTCCTCATCCCCCGCTATTTGCCGGCCAGGGTGAGAGATCCGTGGGGCAATCCAATTTTCTACAAAAAAAGCCAGAACGGATATATGATTGCATGCTTTGGTAAGGACGGAGTCCCTGGGGGGCTGGAAGAAAACCGGGATGTATTCATCCAGAACGGTCAGTTCGTTCCAAAACTGATACTGTCATTCAAATGAACAAACTGCAGAAGAAGATTATAGACAAAATCCAAAAAGAAGACACCATCCCTTTCCGGGAATTCATGGCGATGTGCCTGTATGACGAAAAGTATGGATACTACCAGACCCGGGCCACCATTGGCAGGGAAGGGGACTTCTTTACTTCAGCTCATTTGGGCAGCATCCTCGGCCGGGTACTGGGGAAACGGGTCATGGACCTTGCCCCGGAAGAAGGGCCGGTTCATGTGGTGGAGCTGGGTGCCGGAGAGGGGTACCTGGCACTGGATATGCTTGAATACATATCAAGGGAGAACCTCCCTCTCTATCAACGGATACAATATCACTTCGTGGAGCAGAATCCTGCAGTATTTAATGGCAACCAGAAACGTCTCAATTATCATCTTGACCGGCTGATTTTTTATGACAATCTGTCCGAACTGAATTCACTTCAATCAGCTTTCGTTTTTTCCAACGAATTCTTTGACGCCTTCCCGGTGCACCTGGTAACCCGTCGGGAGGATGAGCTCAGCGAAATTCATGTCGGTTTCACTCCACCCAACTACACCCGTGTTTTCAAAGAACCCTCTCCAATAGTATGGCGGGAGCTGGAAGAGTTGGGAATTTCAGTGGGAGAGGGTTGCACCATCGAGATCAGTTCCGACATTGAGGGAATTTACAGGCAATTAATAGAAAAGATCGAGAAATTTCACATGGTAACCATTGACTATGGATATACCCAGGACGAACTGTATCATCCGGAAAGGAAAGACGGTACATTAATGGGGTATCACAAGCACACTGCCCATGAAAATGTTTTCCAGCTTGAAGGGGAAATGGATCTTACGACCCACGTCAATTTTGACGCACTCATTCACTATGGGGAAAAATTTGGTGTGGACCCGAAATATTTCAAGAATCAACGAACCTACCTGATGGATTTTGGGTTGTTTGACCTGTTTCAGGACGGGAAAGAACCTACAACAACAGATGCGTTCCAGTTGAAAACCCTTCTCCTTCCCGGATCTATGGGGGACATTTTCAAAATACTGGTTCAGGAAAAAGAATAATTGAAAATCAAACCAGAAGATCTTGTGGAAGATGTCATTCAACAGTTCCCGGCAACCATACGAGTGTTCATGGACCATGACTTCCCCTGTCTTGTGTGTGGAGAAGCCGTATGGGGAACAGTAGCGGAAAATGCCGAGCGGAACAACATCAGCGGCGAGAAATTTGATGAACTGATGAAAGCCCTCAATAAAACTGTCTCAGATTGAACTGACTCCGCCGTGTTTCTTCTTTTTTACAATTTTCACTGTGTTAGTCCAAGGTCTATTTAGATCGATTGACAGCAACACCCGATTCGGATACTATACGCCTGCGTGCGCCTTTAGCTCAGGTGGATAGAGCACAGGATTCCTAATCCTGGTGTCGCAGGTTCGAGTCCTGCAAGGCGCACCATTTTTGTAGCCATGGGCCAGCCAAGGTTGAGTCTGAGTTTAAGTTAAGATACAGAAAGGGAAATGGGGGAAATCCCCCCTTCTCCGGCCAATGCCCGCTATCAAAACCAAGATTGAGGCCGGACAAGGGAAGTGCGAGTGAAAGTGAGTGGGCGTTGCGAGTAGGCGGCAGAGAGGGAACAGAAGAGAAAAGGGAAAAGTTGGCAGTTCCCTTGTTTTGCTCAACCTTGCCTTCACCTCAACCTCAGCCTTTTTCCGCATCCCTGTCTTTTTCCAAACCCATCACCCATCACAGTGCCGGAGGCACGGCATCACTCATCACTGCGGCAAAGCCGCTCTCCCAATCCCATCACAATGTCGTACAATAATTGGGATAACGACATGGAGCATAGATGACATTGACATATCAGACTTATCAGATAACCGTGGCGGATATTGTGCTGCAGGCGACGCGAAAACCAATCAAACACCTGCGCATCAGGGTGTGTCCACCGGATGGCCGGGTGAAGGTTTCGGTTCCCACCGGAATGGGGGAGAATTTTGTGCGTCGCGCAATTTTGTCAAAGCTGGAATGGATACGGAAGCACCGGTTCCAGATGTCCGGGCGGCCCCCCAGAAAGCCGATCCAATATGTCAGCGGTGATACGATCCGGTTTCATGGAAGAGATTGTGAGTTGAATGTGGTGGAGCAGAGGGGCAGACCCTATGTTGTTTTGCGGGGGAAGGAGCGCATCTGCCTGTTTGTGAGGCCCGGCAGCGATGCAGACATTCGCCGGAAGGTGATGGAAGACTGGTACCGAAAAGAGCTGAAAGCCGCCATCCCTCCCCTGATGAACAAGTGGCAGCGGATCATGGGTGTCCGGATAAGTGAATGGCGGATCAAGCGGATGAAAACACGTTGGGGCACCTGTAATGTTCGGGCAAGGCGCATATGGATCAACCTGGAACTCATTAAGCAATCTGCCCATCTACTGGAATTCATTATCGTACACGAGTTGACGCATTTGCTGGAACCATCCCACAATGGCCGGTTCAAAGCACTCATGGATGTCAATATGCCGGATTGGCGTCAACGTCAGAAAGAACTGAAGCGGGCGGTCCTTTGGACCGAGTGGGCGGTGGATAGTGAATAGTGGATGGTTCAAAGACAAAGAACTGAAAAATAGAATACTTTTTCTTTATAAATTTGTCTTCTACATTTCCTCCATTTTCTGGCGGATGGCATTTTCTGTTTTTTCGGCTACGACAGCGGGTTTGACGCCTTTTGTGGATATCGGGGGTAAAATGTGGAGCGTAACCGGCACACGGCGGGGCATTTTCTTTCCGGTTTCAGCGGATTCAAAGGCCCCCTGAATCACCACAGGTATCACCGGGCATTCGGTGGCGACGGCGATGATGGCAAAGGTTTTCTTGAATTCGCCTACCTTTCCGGTCCGTGTACGGGTGCCTTCGGGGAAGATGGCGAGATGACGGCCCTGTTTCAGAATTCCTGCCATTGTGGGAATGGCTTTTCGCAGCCGCATATTCGGGCTGGTAAGCATGACCTGGGCGGTTTTTGCAAACCAGCGGCGGAATCGGGAGTTGAAGTACTTGTCTTTGGCAATGAACCAGATGTTTCGTCTTGTTTTGGAGGGAAGTGCACAGGAAAGCAATGCCGGGTCCAGGTAGCTCTGGTGGTTCAGGGCAAAGAGGACGGGTGTATTGTCAGCGGGTAAATGTTCAATACCGGTCACGCTCAGGTGGAAGTAGAATCGTACCAGTGGCACGAGCGGGATAAGACCAACAGGCAGTAGAAAGGAGTGCCCGGCTGAAAATTCATTTGTTGACTGGTCTAACAGTTTTTCCCACATTGTATCGCCAGCCTACAGGGCTTTCCCGAGATAGAGCGCCAGACCGGAAAGCCTGTTTATCCAGATACGGAAGTCTTCCGGGGACAGGGACTGTTCCCCGTCGGAAAGCGCGGTTTCGGGTGATGGGTGAACTTCAACCATGACACCGTCAGCACCGGCCGCAGCGGCAGCCAGCGAGAGCGGTAGTACGACATCTGCTCGGCCTGATCCATGGCTGGGATCCACAATGACAGGGAAGGGGGTCAGGTGTTTCAAGAGTGCGATACCGTTCAAGTCCAGAATATTTCGAAAAGCGGGATCAAATGAGCGAATGCCCCGTTCGCACAGAATCAGTTGCTCATTTCCGGCATTGGCTACATATTCAGCAGCGTACAAAAATTCTTTAATGGTAGCGGCCATACCTCTCTTCAGAAGCACGGGTTTCGCCTGTTGTCCCACTTCTTTCAACAGTTCGTAAGATGCCATGTTTCGGGAGCCGATCTGCAGTGCGTCGGCGTATTGGGAGACTTTGTCCAGATGTTTCAGGTCGGTCACTTCTGTTACCAGGGGGATTTTCAATTCATCGGCGGTTTGCCGCAGCAGTTTCAGGCCGTCTTCTCCCAGCCCCTGGAAGGAGTATGGGGAGGTCCGGGGTTTGAACGCACCGCCCCGAAGGAGCTTCACTGAGCTGCCGGAGAGCATATCGGTGATTCCGGACATCTGCCCGCTGTTTTCCACTGCACAGGGCCCTGCAGCAAGAAGAAAGTGATTCCCTCCAACGCGGGTTTCCCCGATGCTTACGATGATGCCTTCTTTTTTCCAGTCCCTTGTATATTGAAGCTTATCCAAATAATCCCTCTTTCACCTGCCATTCTAAGCAAATTTTCACGCAATTCCAACCCCAAATACTATTGATGAATGGTGTCGACAATCCGCTTAAGAGGAGGCACAGGTTTTTCAGACAATTGGAAGGCCCCTCGAATCATCTCGGCAATTTCACCCGGGTCTCTGCGGGGTGTACTGAAATAAAGTGTAGCTACCGGGTCTTTGGCTTCAATCCGGTCTCCCCTTCGGACATGCAGTTGAATCCCTGCCCCATAATCCAGTGTGTCTTCTTTTGCCAGACGCCCTGCCCCGGAGTAAACGGCGGCTTCCCCGATGGCCTGTGCGTAGATTTGGGAAATATAACCAGCTTTCCCCATTACAATGTCCATCCTGGAACTTGCCTGTGGAAAGCGGCTGAAATCGTCAATTACGGCGGCATCCCCTCCGCTGTATGCGACCCATTCCCGGAATTTAGCCAGGGCCCGGCCATCCTCCAGTACTTCGTTTGCCATGGCCTCTACGTTCCCGGTTTCACCGGAGAGGCGCAGCATTTCACTGACAATTGCTGTGCTGATCTCAATCAGGTCATTCACATGTTTCCCCTTGAGTACATCAATGACTTCCATCATTTCCAGGGCATTCCCCACCATGTAGCCAAGGGGATCATCCATGTTGTCAATGAGGGCACAAACTCTGATGTTGCGGATGGGTGCCATGGATATCAGCCAGGACGCCAGTTCCCTTGCTTCCTGTTCCGTCTTCATGAACGCGCCGTTTCCGAATTTTACGTCCAGTACTAGCCCGTTGGCCCCGCAGGCCAGTTTTTTGCTCATGATGCTTCCGGTAATCAGTGGAATGGAATCAACAGTGGCGGTGACGTCTCTCAGGGCGTACAGCCTTTTGTCGGCTGGAGCAATGGTTTCGGTCTGCATGGAGTTGGCAATTCCGATGTCGTTCAGGGAGCGGACGAAGGCAGCCGTGTCCAGTGTTGTGCGAAACCCTGCGATAGCGTCCAGCTTATCAATGGTGCCGCCGGTGTGTCCCAGTCCTTTACCTGAGTACATGGGGACCTTCAGTCCCAGAGTTGCCGCCATGGGGGCGATAATCATGGTGATTTTGTCTCCAACTCCGCCTGTACTATGTTTGTCACATGTAAACCCACTGACCTTGGAAAGGTCCACGACCTCGCCGGAATTCATCATGGCTTCGGTGAGCCAACGGGTTTCGTCCCTGTTCATTCCCCGGATGTAGGTGGCCATGAGGAAGGCGGCCGCCTGGTAGTCCGGAAGGGTCTCGTTTCCAATTCCACCGATGAGAAGGTTCATTTCTTTCCGGGTCAGTGACTCACCATCCCGCTTTTTTCGAATAATGCTTACCGGATCCATCAGCTCAACTCATTGAGGAAGGATTTTCCCGGAAGGGTATGGGATATGTCGAAATTGTCCAGAACCGTTGCCGCGATATCGGTAAAGCAACTTCTTTCCTTCAAAATGCTATTGCCTTTCAGACCCGGGCTGTACATCAGCAGCAGAACCCGCTCCCGAGTGTGGTCAGTTCCCCGAAAGGAAGGATCACAGCCATGATCCGCAGTCAGAATCAGGAGGTCATCTTCAAGGAGATATTTGTTCATGTATTTCCCCAGTTCCTGATCAAAGGCCTCCAGGGCGTCTCCGTAGCCCTGAACGTTTCTCCTGTGACCGTACAGCATGTCGAAGTCCACCAGGTTGGCAAAAATGAATCCGCTGTCCATTTCTCCTTTCATCATTTTCAGTGTGTCCCTGCAGGACTCGACGTTGTTGTGAGAGTGAATGGAATGAGTGATGCCACGCTTCACAAACATGTCTTCGATTTTACCAATGGCACCAACCTTAATCTTTGCTTTTGTCAGCAGGTCCAGGGCGGTCGGGTAGGGAGGTTCCAGCGCAAAATCCCGACGGTTTTCCGTTCGAACATAACCGGTTTTGCTCTTTACGAACGGACGGGCAATGATCCGGGCAACCGCATGCTGACCTGTCATAATTTCATTTCGTGTGATGTCGCAGATTCGGTACAATTCTTCCAGCGGAACCACATCTTCATGCGCGGCAATCTGGAACACCGAGTCTCCCGATGTATACACAATGGGTTTTCCAGTGCGAACGTGCTCATCACCCAGTTCCTGAATGATGACTGTACCGGAAGCCGGTTTGTTACCCAGGTAACCGTAACCGGTTTTTTCAGTGAACGCATCCATGACTTCTTCCGGAAACCCGTCAGGGTATTCCGGGAAGGTCTGGTGATTGATGATTCCCATGAACTCCCAGTGCCCGGTGATGGTGTCTTTACCGGGGGAACATTCCCGCATGGTGGTGGCATAGGCACCGGGGACCTGTTTTTCGGCTATGGTCTGAAAGGGCCGAAGCTTCCCCAGCCCCAGTTTTTCCATATTTGGAACAGAGAGTCCGCGAATCTGGTCGATATGTCCCAGCGTATCGGCTCCGGCATCCCCGAAGCTCGCTGCATCCGGCATTTCGCCGATTCCAACACTGTCCAGAACCATCAGGATAATGCGGTTGAATTTCACTTGATGCCTCCTTTCCCAAGGACAGTGGTGCTGTTTCCGTGGTCGTCGTAGGCGCGAATGATCACGTCTTTAATTCCTGCGATATCTGCATGGTAGCTTTCGTTTCCGCTGTCCGGGATGCCGTCGTCCGGCCAGACTTCCTGCCACTTTTCTCCACCGTCAGTTGAAATTTCCACCTTTGCCACAACTGAGAGGCTGTCCCGGACTGTAAATGCCAGTTTCCCCCCTGTCGGGGCCTGAAGCGTGATAGTGGGTGAGGTGTGGTCCACCCTAAACCAGCGGCCCTTCCCTGAGTCTGTCCCGGCATCGGGGTAGTTTTCTTTTGAGTCAGAGACGGTTACCTGAAACCGATACCGGCCTTCCGGTATGCGGTGGGTATCCATGGAATACAGTGCGGTTTCGCTGTTCTGTTTCAAAGTGAGTTTCCGTCCGCTGGCGGACTCCAGCACAAACGTAAAGCGAAGTTTGTCATTATTCGGGTCACTTGCCCGTGCAAGTACAGCCTGCATGCCGGGTCGAAATCCTGTTTTCATACCGGTGGGTGGAACCAGTTTCCCCATTGCCGTTTCAGCCTGTGCGGGGATAAATGCGTCCGGATTTGTTGCTGCGGTTTTCGCTGCAAAAATTCCTGATGGCAGGGTTGAGACAGCGTTCAGGACCGGCGGCAAATTTGTTTCCCGGTAGTAAAAGCGAACACCGGTCACTGTGGCAGTGGTCCCAGGGTCCTGGCTGATCAGTCGCGCCTGCCACTGAACGAGTGTCGTTGCTGGCAGTTCGGGAGTCTGTCCGTTTTCGATTTTCTGCCAGCTGCTCCAGGTTGCGTCAGGGCTTGCGGAGTTTCCTGCTCGAACCAGAAATTCCGTTCGGGAACCCCGCGGTGCCGTACTGTCAAAATAGAAAGCGCCCCAGTGAGTTGGTTTCCCGGCATCGAAGGGGACAGAGGTGAATGTGCCGGAAAGCGCAAAATTCTTTTCAATGTGGTAGATTTCTCCCGGATTGGCTGTTGCCAGCAGTATAGAATTGTTCATTTGAACAAAGCGAATAATCTGCCCGCAATCTACTTCTCCTGAAATTGTGAGTTCATGCTGTTTACCGGTGTCGATGGTGAGCAATTTCCCGCTGTGGCCGGTACCCACGAGAATATTTCCCCCCTGTTGTGTGAAAGAAAAAGGCGCCATGGTAGAAAACTGTATGCGGGTCTCCGGTACATTTTGACTGTCTACTGTTACAATTCCACCTTTCAGAACGGAAGCAGATTTTACTTCCTGGGCAGGTTTTACTTTGGGAGGTGTCTGTTCCTTGACCTTCCCATTGAAACAGGCCGCGTAGAGCAAGCCGTTGACCTCCACAATATCCTTGATCTCGGAAAAGGGTGTATCGGTGAGGAGAAACGGTTTTCTGTCCGGATGGATTTCAAGGAGATACCCGGAAGGGGAGGTTCCTGCCACAATCCGGCTGTCGGTAACCAGAAGGGATTCCACGTGGGTGTCCACATCCTTCGCCAGCACCGTTACCAGGAAATTTCGATCCAGCTTCAGTACAGAGCCCGGCAGACCGGTAGCTACATAGATGGAGTCCCCATGACTTACCATTCGCCAGATGTACTTGCCTTTCTTCAAAGTCAGTTTTTCGGTTGTTTTACCGGTTTCCCGGTCAACTTCGTAAATTTTGCCCGAAGGGGACAGACTGGCATACAGTTTCCCCCGGTACAGGCAAATTGCATAGACCGTTCCTTCTTCGAAGTGAGTCAGGAGTTTGGCTTCTCCCAGGCCGGTTTTATAGCGATAGATCTTGCCCTTTTCTCCGGCTGCAACAAAGAGGTTTTGTCCGTCCGAACAGATATCCCAGATGTAGGTTTCGTTCATTGACACTACTTTTTTCAACTGGTGGGACATGACGATTTCACCCTGGCTGTTCAACGCAACGCCGTTCAATTCCCCCTTTTTAAAAGAAGAAAAACTGTGAACAGAGTTTACCTGCACCGGGCCAGCGACAACCGAGATTGATATCAAGAGTATAGTCAATGCCTTCAATTCAGCCCTCCACAATGATGCCGGCAAGTTCCAGCCGGTAAAGATTAAATCGACGCTCCGCATTTCGGGATTCACAGAACGCCACCAGAAAATCGCCGTCAAAAAATTTTGGAGCAATAACGCGCTCTTCCATTTCATTACTTCCCTTCTGTTTATACAAAACTTTCACGCGATAACGCCTTGCAATCGCGAACTGAAGGATTTCCATTCTGTCTTCCAGAGACATTGTACCTTTTTTTTCGATTTCCAAGGGATGTTCTCCCTGTCCGGCTGGACGAAATTCCGGTTGATTCTGATTCATCCCGGATTCGGGGAAAATCTGTAATTTGTTGAACAACTCCATCAACTTTGGATGGTTATCATTCTCTTCTGCCGCAAGGCGAACAGCCAATTCTCTGAGAAAAGCAGTGATTTCATCCATGTCTACGCGGTGAAGTGGTATGAAGTCCCCGCTGACGTCCAGTTCTGGAATCAGCCCCTTTTCAACCAGCAGCCGTTTCAGTTCCCGGGGCTTCTTAGTCCCGTGGAGGGCAATGAGCCGTTCTTCTTCGTGGAAAATGTATCGAGAAACCTCGTCCAGAGAGGCAATTCTCTCTTTCAGATGGTCCGTCCGGCAAAGCAGGACAGGATATCCCGATAGAATTCTCACTTCCCCGAATCTTTCAAAGGTGTCCCGAATCATGAGTTTCAAGTCAGGAGGGCACTGAGCGGAATGAGTTTCAACAAACGAAATCAGGTCTTCCTCTCCCATATTCTGTTTTCGGGCGTGAATCAGGGAGCAGGAATTAAAAACAAAATGAAAAACCTGGTCAAAAGATTCCAGGAGTGTTACCCGGGCCAGGGTGTTCAGGACTTCGTCTGAAATATTCTGTTCCGCAAGAATGCGAAACCCCGGCAGCACGAAAAAATCTTTTCGTGGGGCTGGTTGAAATGTTACTTTTCTGCCCTCTATGAATTGGATGGAAATATCGGTGAATACGAAGTGCTCCGGATCAACAGCTTTAATAAAATCACATAGCTGAAGAATTTCCCAGTATGTGTCAGGCAAGTCGAACCGGGACCGGTCCATCAGTGTGCATCCTCCGGTGGTTTTCCCAGCTGCGACAAGATCTGAAAACACACTGCCGGGAACATTGGCTGCCATGTATTTAAAAAGATTGGTGTAGAAAAAGTCACGGCTGGGTAGCGGCTCGGGGATTTGTATCCGGTTCTCTCCTTCCCCTGGCAGCAGGCTTCTGGATGCCAGCATGAAGTCATATAGAATCGAAAATACGTCCATGGGGATTTGACGGTTCAATTTTTCAGAAACATATTCCACCATCCGTTTCCCCGGAGTCAGATCGTGGAGGCAGCGGGTCTTTTTCATCAAGATTCCGTTGGTCAACGCAATGTATGCGGCATAGGCAAGATGGCCGGATAACAATTCCCTCTGGCCCACCTGCTCAGAACCAATATCCAGTTCCTCTATTACTTTCCTGACCTCCTCCGGGAAGTGAACGACACCGGTTTCGTCCACCGCAAAGAATCCAAAAGAGCGAAACTGTTCCAGTTCATCCTCACTGCATGAGCAGGTTTCCAGTATCCTTTTCAGTTTCTTAATGTCTGCCGGTTTCAGTTTTGAGAAGGCGTTTCGGATATTGTCTTCATTTGTGAGGTGGGGAAGAATTGTTTTCAGCAAAACAGTTGTGTTTCCAGCCAGATCTGTTCCGTTATCGAGATAGGCACATTGAATTTCCCGAATAACCGCGATGTCACGCAGTTGTGAGCCGCTCAACTTATTGATCAGTTGCTTGTAGTCCATAATGGTCTCCGTGTTCTATTGTGTATCGATATCCCTGTTCTGAAAGAAAAATCTGTCTGTTTCGAGCGAATTTAACTTCCACGCTCCGGTCTGTAACCAACGTGTAGAAAACGGCTTCGTTCAGCCCGGGTTTGGGTCGCAATACACGTCCCAACCGCTGGGCCTCCTCCTGCCGAGAGCCGAAAGTGCCGGAAATTTGAATTGCCACATTGGCGTCCGGGAGATCCACCGCAAAGTTAGCGACCTTGGACACTGCCAGTTGACGGGTTTCTCCCTTCTTAAATGAGGCAAAGATATCATCCCTCTCTCTCTGGGGTGTCGCGCCGGTGATGATGGGAATGGCAAAGCGTTTGGAAATCTCCTTCAATTGCTTCAGGTATTGGCCGATAATCAGCACATTGTCATTCCTGTGTTTTTCCAGAAGATGTGCGACCACGGGCAGTTTCATCGGGTTTTCCGACGCAATTCGAAAAGCCTGCCGATTGTTCGCCATGCTGTAATCATATGAAATCGATTCAGCAAGTGGTACCCGAATCTCCACGCATTGCGCTTCTGCAATGAATCCCTGCCGCTCCAGGTCTTTCCATGGGACGTCAAATTTTTTCGGACCGATCAACGCAAAAACGTCCTTCTCATTTCCATCTTCCCGCACCAGCGTGGCGGTCAGTCCCAGACGCCGTTTGGCCTGAAGGGAAGAAACTGCGCGAAATACAGGGGCCGGCAGCAAATGGACTTCATCATAAATAATCAATCCCCAGTTTCGGGAGTCGAAAATTTCAAAATACTTGAAATCGTCGTCCCGGGATTTCCGGTATGTGAGAATCTGATAGGTCGCCACGGTCACCGCCTGTACGTTCTTGTTTTCTCCGCTGTACTCGCCCACCTGTTCCACAGTCAGATTTGTGCGCTCCACCAGTTCCTGTTTCCATTGCTTCAACGCCGTCGTATTTGTCGTTAGTATCAGAGTGTTTGCTCTGACTCTTTCCATAATTCCGATTCCGACAATGGTTTTTCCGGCACCACAGGGCATAACCACTACGCCGCTTCCACCTTCCGCTGAACCGCCGGCGTGAAAGATGTCCACGGCAGTTTCCTGATAGGGCCGCAGCCGCAATTTTTCCGGATCAATTTCTATATTAAGCGGGTCGCCTTCTTCATAGCCGGCAATATCACGGGCTGGAAATCCCAGCTCCATCAGTACCTGTTTTACGTCTCCCCGGGACGCCGGGTTCACATAAATCCGGCCATCTGACACGCGGGTAATGTGATCCGCCATTGGATCAAAATAGAGTACGCGCCGGTACGTATCCGGATCTTCGATGTCCAGGTAAAAGCCGCTTTCACCACGTTTTAGAATTACCTTCCCGAAGGCATGATATTCTTCCTCAATTTCCTTCAAAAGTGTATGGGAAATCGGATACTTGCTCCACTCCTGCAGAAAGGAGACAATCTTTTCGTAGCCCACTCCACAGGCAGCGGCATTCCAGAGTGAAATAGAGGTAATCCGGTATGTGTGAATATACTCCGGAGATTTTATCATCTCTGAAAAAGTGCCGAGAAAGCCCCTTACTTCCGGATAGGCCGGATTCTGAACTTCAGCCAGAATCGTTCTGTCAGACTGGATAATAAGCGGGTTTTCCATCTATCTCCCTCGCAGAGCACTGCGTTCTCTTTAATCGTTTTGACTGAGTCGGGCACGGGCATACTCACAACCATTATATGTGTTTTTTGTTGACATAAAAAGGCAATTTTCCTATGATATTTACAAATCACTGTGTCGAGGAGAAAAAAATATGAATATTGGAGTTATTTCATTGAATGAAGGGAACTTTCAGGCCCCTCCCGCTCCCCCATCCGCCGGACCAACGCCGCCGCCTCCACCCCCGGAGAGCCCAACACAGGGTGGCGCCGCAGGCGAAGTAAATGTCCTGATGGTGGTTCTGGCCTATTTTGGAATTCTCTGTCTGATCCCGTTTTTCGCGGAAAAGGACGACGAATTTGTGCAGTACCATGCCCGCCAGGGCCTGACCCTGTTCCTTGCAGAAATTGTTATTTTTGTGATCCTGATGATCCTTTCTGTGATTCCGCTTCTTGGATGCGTTATCATGATCCTTGAATTGTTTTTCTGGCTCGGCGTACTGGTCTACCACATCCTCCTGATGGTGAAGGCTTCCAAGGGTGAGAGAACCAAGGTTCCATACATCTCCACCTATGCCGAACGCTGGTTCAAGTAAACCAAAGGGGGGCCACGGCCCCCTTTTTTTTCTGTTCTGGGCGCTTTTTTGCGCTCTTTTGCTGTTTATCCTCACTGATAATGCCCGCCCGCCCGGGGATCAGAAAATGGTCAGATGGAGTGTCGCGGCTCTGGATCACTACAAGTCATCCGTCTCCCGCCCACTGGCATCCCACAATGTCCGTTTCTGCCGCTTCCATCCCAGTTGCTCTGTCTATGCCAGAACGGCGCTTCTTCGCTTCGGCTTTCTCAAAGGCAGTGCCCTGGCCTTTGTTCGTATCCTGAAGTGCAATCCCTTCTATGGGCATCCCCCCATAAAAGATCCCGTACCTTTGAAGAGAAGTGTTCTGTGATTCTGTGTTCAGTGTTCTGACCGGAAAAAGACAAGTTTAAGCAACAAGAAAGGGCCCCTGATTTTTCACCATGTTATACTCTTTATAGTCAGTTCAGGGAGGAAGATGGTGTCGAAATCCAGATTGTTGTTCTTTCAAGGTTTGCTGTTCGCGACGGCTTCTCTGTTGTTTATGGTGACTTCCTGCAATTCAAGCTCGTCTTTCCAGAATGGTGATATTATTTTTCAGGAATCCCTGTCTTCCCAGAGTAAGGCATTGCGACTGGCAACCGGATCTCCGTATACCCATGTGGGGATGTTGTTCAAGTGGAAAGGTAATTGGGTTGTGTACGAAGCGGCACAGCCGGTAAGAATGACGGAGCTGACAAGGTGGCAGTGGCACGGGAAAAACGGGCATTACGTGGTGAAGCGTCTGAAAAAACCAGTTTCGCAAATAAAGATGGAAAAGCTCAGAAAAGCTGCCCGCGCATGGTTTGGTACTCCTTACGATCTGAAATTCCAATGGTCAGACAGGCGCATGTACTGTTCGGAATACGTGTGGAAGTTGTATAAACGGGTTTTGGGAATTGAACTTGCCACACCCGCAAAATTCAAGGATTTTGATTTCAGCAAACCGGCTGTTCAAAAAAAGCTGAAAGAACGTTACGGGACGGAATTCCCTGCAGACGAGACAGTGGTGGCCCCGGTGCAACTGTTCAATTCAAGACTTCTGAAAACAGTTTTCGTGAAACGTCATTTGTGAAGTGAGCAGGACTGCCCAATCCCTGTTCTTTTCCCTTTGCAAGTTACAAGTCACAAGTCACGATTCTCTTTCTGCGCCTCTTCCTCCTCCCCCAACCCCTACTCCTACAGCCCCACCGTGGACGGCGGGCCTTGAATTGTGTAGAATGAGCGGGCCTATGGAAGGGGAAAAATATGGAATTTGTATACATCATTCGTTTCGGAGAAATATGGATCAAGGGCAAAAACCGCCGTTTCTTTGAACAGGCACTGGAGCAGAATATCCGCCGGACCCTTAAGCGGGGAGGCTGCAACGCGGTGCTGGAAAGTGAACGGGGCCGGCTGTATGCAGTCGAATCCGGGGAAGCGCCGGGGGAAACACTGGAATTGCTATCCCGGATTCCGGGAATTGTCTCGGTTTCTGTGGGCGTGAAATGTGAAAGGTCTGTGAAAAGTCTGGCGGAGAACGGGTTGGCATTGATGCAAAAAATGGGGGTTGTCCCTGTCAGTTTTAAGGTGGAGTGTAAGCGTGCGGATAAGACTTTCCCAATCCCGTCACCTCAATTGAGCCGGGAGGTAGGGGAGTATCTGTTGACACACGGGCTGGATGTGCCGGTGGACGTCCATCATCCGCAGATGGTCTTTGGTGTGGAGATTCAACAAAATGGTGCCTATGCTTTCTGCAAAACCCTTCGGGGAGCCGGTGGATTGCCTGTGGGAGTGTCGGGAAAAGTGGCAGTGCTTCTTTCCGGTGGAATTGATTCGCCGGTTGCCGGATACCTGTTGCAGAAACGGGGAGCGACAGTGGAACCCATATATTTCCATGGATTCCCGTTTACTTCAGATATGGTCAAGGACAAGGTGGCCCGCCTTGCGAAAAGGCTCGCTTTTTATCAGAAGTGTCTGACCTTGCGGATTGTGAATTTCACCCCGGTACTGACAGCGTTGAAAAAGCAGTGTCCTGAGAAGTTCACCATCATTGTAATGCGGCGCTTCATGGTTCGGATTGCGGCGGAAATTGCAAATAGAACCGGTTGCAGAGCGCTGATTACGGGGGACAATCTGGGACAGGTGGCCAGTCAGACACTGGACAATCTGGAATGCGTCACCGATGTTTCTCCCATGATGATACTGAGGCCACTTCTTTCCTTTGACAAATTTGACATTATTGAGCAGGCAAAAAAGATTGGTACATATGAAATTTCCATTGAGCCGCATGAAGACTGCTGTGCCCTGTTTGTACCGAAATTTCCCGAAATTTACGGGAAGCTGGTAGAAGTCCGGGAAGCAGAATCAGGGATGGACATCGAGGGTCTGGTGACGGAGTGCGTGGAAACGGTTGAGAAAATGGATTTCTGAGGAGGTCGAATGTCGAAGCAGTCAAACAACGGGAATGGAGATGATCCTGAAAAAAAATTCTGCATGATGACAGGGAAGAAGCAGAGCATCGAAGATCTGGTGTCTTTCCCGGTGGATTATAACTTCAAGATAATGGGAAAAACTCAGGAATTGAATATTGATTTGTTGTTGAAGCAGATAGCGGAAGTGACGGGCAGGGAAATTTCTCGGGAACTGGTCCGGGAAAGGCCCAGCAGGGAAGGAAAATATACGTCCTATTCGGTTCGGGTTTTTCTCCAGGGAGCAGCTGAATTAACGGCCATTTATGCAATGTTGAAGGCGGAAGAATCGGTTGTTTATTATCTCTGATTCAATCAATTGAGCAATTTGCCCAGTTCGGGGTCCAGTTCCAGCAATTCTCTCAGGTCTATGGAACGGGACGCAGAGGAATCCGGTTTCTCCAGATGCTCAGCATTTTGCTCATCGTCCGCGTCAGCAACATGGGCCCTGGAAATCAGTGTTTTGAAGCTGTTTTTGTCCAGTGGTTTGTCCAGGTGAACCATGCGAATGTTGGGTAATCCGGAGTGGGCTGCAAACTGCATCCGTTTGTAGAGGGCAGAGGCGAGAAGTATCGTCGTTCGGGGCGAGGATGATGCTATTTTTTCCGCCAGGGAAAACCCGGACATGCCCGGAAGCAGGGGATCAATGAGGGCGAGTAGAAAGTTTGTGTTGGCAACTGCGTTCAATGCCTCATCACAGTTATGGACTGTGGTGGCGTCGAACCCCAGCTCCGCAGCCCAGGTGGCACGCTGTTCCAGATCCCGTGGATTATAATGAACAATTAATAATTTTTTCTCCACAAAACCTCCTTTCTGTTCAATAAGCATTCAGAGTGCATCTATATAATATATACCGGTTTGACCTTTTGTAAAGTAAAAAAGTTCAATAAATATTATGTGTTATTAGTTTGCCAATTTATTTTTATAAAGTGACAAACTAATATACAGAAGTGTGAAATTTATTTCCACAATTTATTTTTCTGTTTCCAGGAGAAGACTCAGTATCGTGGCCGCGATGGTGAAACCAAAAGTTCCGGTCACTGTGATAATGGAGGCAACGGAAGTCCCATCCGGGGTGCATTGCCGTTTCTCAGTGGAGTACACCACGGTGAAGTTTGTATCTCCGTAGCCCCACCGGCGAAGTTTCTTTCGCATTTGATGGGCCAGCGGATCGTTTATTGTTTCCCATATGGAACCGGATTTTACTTTTGTAGGGTCAAGTTTGAATCCGGCACCGGTAGATGCCACGATCGGGATGTCGTTCTCAAGGCAAGAGAGAATCAGGTTGAGTTTTGGTACCAGTGCGTCGATGCAGTCTGCAACGACGTTAAAGGAAGTGACATCAATCTGGTCCTTTGATTCTCGATTGAGGAATAGCGGGTAGGTTTCAACACATACATCCGGGTTGATATCCCTTGCCCGTTTCTGGAAACTGGTGACCTTATATTCTCCCAGTGTGGAGTGCAGGGCAAAGAGCTGACGGTTCAGGTTTGAAGGTTGGGACTGATCACTGTCCATTACACCGATGGTTCCGACACCGCAGCGAACCAGGGCTTCGGCACAGAAGGAACCGACGCCACCCAGGCCTGCCACCAGTACACGGGACTGTTTCAGAATCTCCATTCCTCTGTCCCCGATCATGGGCGCAAGTTTTGAAAACTGTTCTACCACTGGAAAACCTCCCTGGCGTTGTTCCAGGTAAGGATCTCAAAATCTTTAATCCCCATGCCCAGGATGGCCGCAATCCCAGCACCAATACGGGGGAGATTTGACGGTACATTGGGAGATGACATACCGGGTGGTGGCAAATCCGGAGAATCTGTTTCCACGAGAATCCGGTCGAAAGGCAGGATACGCAGAACTGAATGTGTCTTTCGGGCGTCGGCTCGGATTGCCGGACCGCCAAAAGAGAAGAAAACACGGGGGAGTACCTGTTGTAGCTGGCGGGCAAATTCTGCCGAACCTGAGTACATGTGCATCACAACTGTCACCGCTGGCGTAGATTTAATGATTTCCAGAAAGTCGGGAAAGGCCCTGCGAAGGTGAATGGACACAGGCAGGTTCAGGTCATCCGCAAATTCCAATTGTCTGCGAAAAAAGTCCTTCTGCCGGTTCCGGTCCACTCCTTTGTCAAAATAGTCCAGCCCGATCTCCCCGATGGCTACACATTTGGGTTGAGTCGCGGCAATTTGGTGGACCAGATCCAAAGCTGTTTTATCTGTTT
>Ga0210044_10000610_pt1 | contig 53823 bp, 45 predicted proteins | sample CryGey13umfilter_2_FD_183959 | JGI IMG/M metagenome (GOLD analysis project Ga0210044, IMG submission 183959) | Groundwater microbial communities from aquifer in Utah, USA - Crystal Geyser 4/9/14 3 um filter (SPAdes) (version 2) | ecosystem: Environmental > Aquatic > Deep subsurface >...
CGGTGACGCGACGTCCCGCGCACGGCCCGCAGCGCCAGGCCGAGATCGGATGCGCCCAGCGCCCCGCGCCCGCGGATCCGCTCGAGCTGCGGCGCGCCAAAGTCCTGTGCCCGGCCGTCGAAGATCGGCTCCACGGTCTGGTCGAAACAGACCACGCGCAGGGCGAGCTCCGCACCGTGCTCGCTGACCAGCGCGGCGATCAACCGCGCCAGGGTGTCGATCTGCGCCTCGAACACGGGCGCCCGCGAGGCGCTGGTGTCGAACAGCACGAGGAGGCTGTCCAGCGGTGCGGCCGTGCGCTCGTCCGGGACCCGGGGTCTGACGCGTACCACGCTCAGTCCGCCGTGGGTCAGGCCGTCGACGGAAGCTGCCGCCCGGGGCACGTCGAGGTCGTGGTTCGGGAGGTAGCGCTCCTCAAAGAGCCGCGAGACGATGGCCTGGCCCACCTGCACGGTGACCTCGATGCGCCCGATCCGGGGCAGGCCGAGCAGCGGCAGCTGGTAGGGCCGGGAGGCCAGCTCCTGGGAGTAGGACACGATCAGCTCCTTGGTGCCCCGGGCGGGGATGGGAAACACGCGTGCGCGGAATCGGTTGCCCGCCTCCCGCTCCAGGAGCGCCGGGTCCACCCGCTCGTGCAGGAACGACTCGTACACCTCCCGGGCCCGCTGCCGCTCCACCACCTCCGCCTCGCGCCAGCTGCCGTCGATCCGCATGGCGAAGCGGCTGATGGCGGCCCCCTCGGGCATGGTGATCGAGAATCGCCCCTCGATCACCTTTGGCAGCGGGTTGTTGAAGGTCAGGTGGAGCTGAGTGTAGGCCAGCGGCCCCTGGATCACGGCGCGCGCGCGCAGCGTCCGGAGCTCGAGGCCGGTGCCGTCCGACGCGGTGAGCGACAGCGGCGAGCGGGCGGCGTCGGCCCCGGAGCAGAGCAGACCACAAACCAACGACGTGGCCGCCGTCAATGCATGTCTGAGCATCGTGTTCCCCTGGCGAGTGTCCTGTCGCCAGGTATAGACAGCGGCCGGCGTGGAACGTTCCCGGTGAACCCGCCGATGGACACCTCCGCCGCGTCGTAGTACCGATCGCGGTGCGGTGGATTCTCCACACGGGAGGTGATCATGCGTTGGTTGTTGCTCGTGTTGTCGGGGCTGTGCATCGTGGCGCCGCAGAGCCGCGCCGACGACGACGCCCTGGCCCGGCGTCTGGCCCAGGTGCGTGGGATCTTCTCCGCCAAACCCATCGGCCTGGACACGATCTTCGCCCCGTCGTTCCTCAAGGCCGTGCCACCTGAGAAGATCACCTCCTACCTGCGCGAATACCACGCCAGGGGCGGGCCCGTGATCTCCGTGCTCCGGGTGGCGTCCCACGGACCCCACCGCGCCGAGTACCGGTTCTACACCCGCACGACGATGTTTCCGCTGAAGCTCACGGTGGACGCGTCGCCCCCACACCTCGTGACCGGGCTGTGGTTCGGGCACCAGGGCCCGCGCGTTCGCGAGCTGGGCCAGGTGGCGGGGACGCTCAAGGCGTTGCCGGGGCAGGTCTCCTTCGCCATCTGCGAGCTCGGAGGCAAGGTGCCGCGACAGCTCGGCGCGCTGGATCCCGACCGCCAGCTCGCGCTGGGCTCGACCTTCAAGCTCTACGTGCTGGGGGCGCTGGTGCAGAGCAAGCGGCCCTGGGACGAGGTGATCCGGGTGCGCGCAGACTGGCGCTCCTGGCCCTCGGGGATGCTGCACGAGTGGCCGTCGAAGACGCCGGTGACCCTGGCCACGCTGGCCGGCCTGATGATCTCCATCAGCGACAACACGGCGACGGACCACCTGCTGTACACCCTCGGTCGCCCGGTGGTGGAGGGCATGCTCGCCACCATGGGCCACGCACAGGTCCAGCGCAACGTCCCGTTCCTCTCCACCCGCGAGATGTTCCGGCTGAAGGAGGTCGGCAAGCGCCGGGTCGAGCCCTACCTCGCCCGGGATGTGGCCGGTCGCCGGGCCTACCTGGGGCAGCTGGTCCGGGGCCGCGGGGATGACTTCAAGGGGCTGGACCGCGAGACCCCCACGGCCATCGACCGCGCGGAGTGGTTCGCCTCGGCCACGGACCTGTGCCGCGCCATGGACTGGCTCCGGCGGGATGAACGCGCACGGGGTGCGCTGTCCATCAACCGCGGCGGCGTGGCGTTTCAGAAGGGCAAGTGGCGTTACGTGGGCTACAAGGGCGGCTCCGAGCCCGGGGTGCTCAACCTGACCTACCTGCTGCAGCGGTGGGACGGCAAGTGGTTCGCGCTGACCCTGGGCTGGAACGATCCCGCCAAACCGGTCGAGGAGCAGCGCCTGCTGGAGATCGCCCAGAGCACGGTGCTGGTGCTGGAGTCCGGTCACTGAGCGCGGAGTTCACGGACCGCATTGCGGCAGCGTCGCCAGATCCACGCTGGCCTCGATGTTGCCCTCGACGCCCCGGTCATCGGCGGTCTTGCACCGCGCGTCGATGGCGGATCCCATGGGCCAGGTGCGGGTGAGGATATCGAGACGGTAGGGGGCGCGGGGCAGGCAGCGCCCGGTTCCGTCGGGTACGATGCGCCAGCAGGGGCAGGTGGCGCCGCAGTCCATGTCGTCGGTGTGGGCGAACGCGGCTGGCGCACAGCGTGGGACGTCGACGGAGATGTTCTGGTTTGGGTCCAGCGTGATTGACACCGTGCAGTCGGCCTGCTCCAGACAGGATCGCTGGCAGATCACGTCCAGTCCGCCGACGTTGCTGGGAATGGTGTCGCCCCCGTGACAGGTGAGATTGCCGTCGGCGGTCAGCGGTGGCCGGACGCACCAGTGAGGATCGATCCGGTCGAGGATCGTGTGACCGAGCTTCCTCAGCGCCGGGCTGTAGTCCACGCTGCACAGGTTGACCGGCACATCGTGAGTCAGGGTGGCGTCGATGCCGGTGTTGAACAGACCCTGCTCCCCGAAGCCGCGGATCAGGGCCTCGAGCCGGATGGCCGGGCCGGCCGAGCCGGCGGAGGTCTTGCAGCTGGGCTGCAACATCGGGATCTGGCCCTCGATCTTGACCTCCACCGGTGCGGAGGGTCCGGCGATGGCGGCCATCAGCAACCAGGTCGGCGGCTTGAGCCCCTTGAAGAACGTGACGTAGCGGTCGATCGAGTACAGCCAGTCGCCTGCCGGCTGGCAGCCGGTGCGGGGACCGGGCAGGGTGCGGTCGTTGACGTCGCACTGGATCCCGAACTCGAAGCAGCGGAACGAGGTGAGCGGCCCCAGCGGATCGGTGAGGCCGGTCTGGGTCGGGTCGAACAGCTTGGGCTTGCTGGCCGAGCAGTCGTCCTCGTCGGTCAGAAACAGCACCGCCAGCAGCGCGTCGTTGCGTATGAAGCCGGGGTTGACGTTGAGCTTGCCGTCCAGCGCGCGGCGCGCGGCCTCGATCGTGTGCTCGAAGCCGCAGCCGCCGCCTCCCACCAGGGCGATGCACCGAAAGGCGTCCTTCACCTGCTGGATCGGGTCCGTGGTGGGGGCTTCGATGTTGGTCACGCCGTCGACGTACTGGATGTAGGGCTGGGACGGCGGAACACAGCCGGCGACGCGGGGCTGGGCCAGGAGCTTGCCACCGTCGCCGCCCGCCACCTCGCACCCCGTCAGGCCATAGTTGCCGGCGCCGAGGTCGGTGGTGGTGACGCCGATGTGCAGGTTGGGGATCTTGTAGCTGAACCGCGGGGAGCGCAGGGCCTCGATGAGGCTCGGAAAGTTCTTGGACAGCGTGTCCTGCTCGTCGAGCAAGCCCGATGAGTTGTCGATCACGAACAGGATGTCCACGTTCGTGCGCAGGTTCATCGAGTAATTTGTGTACGGGCAGTCGGGGCAACTGTGCGGGCCCGGCGGCCGGGTGCTGCAGCTGACCACGACGAGGAGCAGCATCGGTGTCAGACGGCGTCGCATGGCCACCCTGCAAAGCAAGATCAGGACCTGCCCGAAACAGCAGGTTATCTGTGGTGTGGGGTGGCAATCCGGTTGGCAGAATGCCGGAGGCGACAACGGCGTTGGCAGATCCCTACATCGGCGTGCGCTGCGTTTTGTGCTTCTTCCGCGTCTTCCGCTTGCGCTTCTTCCGCTTGTGCGGCTTCTTCTTCACGGCGGTCCCGGGCGTGCCCTGGTCCACGGCGTCGGTTGCGCTCGGCCCGGGGGTGCCGCGGCGCCGCTTGAGCACCTTCTTGAACCCGTCGTCGATCTGCAGCCGGGGTGCGAAGCCCTGGCCGCACATCACGCCGGTGATGGGGTCGCGCCAGCGCAGCTTGCGCAGCTCGGCGTGGTCGGTGTAGGGCGCGCGGCACAGATCGTTGACGTGCTTGATCGGCGGCAGGCCCAGCGCCTGGGCCACGTTGTTGGCCCGGCGCTTCACCGAGTTGCGGGTCCACTCGGGCTGCACCATGGTCCACACCCGGCGGGGCTGGGGCTCCACGTTGCCGAAGATGCGGGTGGCCCAGGCCGCCTTGGTCGAGCGGCGGAACACCAGGCTCGGGGTGTCCGCCAGCGGCGGCACCACGCGGCCGAAGATCGTGGCCGTCTCGTCCTTGCGCACCAGGGTCAGCGGCGCGGCGCTGCCGAGGTGGATCACGCGGGTGCAGCCGGCGTGCTTCATCGCCGCGGCGAGCTGCGCCCGATCCACGTTGAGGCCGCTTCCATACAGCAGCACATTGTCCTCGTTGATCGTGCACAGCGCGCTGACCATCGGCACGTGGGCTTGCGGCGTGGCGCCACCGTCGATGGAGGTGGATGCGCTCTGGATGCTGATGCTGCCCGGGTCGGTGGAGGGGGCGGAGGCGATGATCGGCAGAGCGGCGCCGCCTACACGCAGCGGTCGGATGTTGAGGTACGGTTCGGTGGAGCCCTTGCCCTCGCCCAGCGCCTTGCCCTCGGCCGTCAGCGCGCGCGAGGGGCCGAAGCTGCCCAGCGGCAGCACGGCCACCGGGCGCTCCCCGGCCTTGCCGCGGGGGATGCAGTCCGAGCCCGGGCTGGGCACGCAGAGCGAGCTGTCGAGCCAGCGCAGGTCGAGCTGGACCAGGTGCACCCGGCGCCGGGGGTCGGTGCGGTCCGGGTGCAGGTAGGTCCGGGTCATGGCCGGTGGAAAGCTGTGGGTCGTCTCGGGCAGCGTGGCGAAGGTCCAGCGCCCCTCGCCGGGCTGCGCCGTCATCGGCGGCAGATCGGCGCCCGGGAGCAGCTGCCGCTTCACGAGGTAGAAGAACTCGCGCTCGTCGTCGCGGCCGGTCCAGCGCGGGAACGGCATGTTGCCCGTGCCCCGGATCGCGACCCGCATGAAGTAGCGAAACCCGTCCACACCGATCCACTTGCCGGCCTGCGCGAAGTACCGCTCCTTGTGGAAGCTGGCCGCGTCGGGGGGATCCTTCTCGTCGGGGCCCAGGGCGTGGACGTACTCCATCCCCACGTGGGTCACGTTGATGTCCAGCTCCATGCCGTAGACGCAGCCCACCCGGGTCATGGCCTTGCCCAGCGTCGGCCCGTCGATGGGGTTGCCCAGGGCGTACATCACGTGGCCGCTCTTGTGCAGGCAGACGCCGGAGCGCCAGGTGTGGGCCTTGGCGCCCTTGCCGGTGAAGAAGCCGGTGCCGCCGCCCCAGCTGCCGCGCTGCCACGGGTTGAACTTGCCGTCCTCCACCAGCGCGGTGAGGTTCTGGCGGAACGAGTCGATCCACTCCGGGTTCAGGCCGAAGGGCAGCTTGCCGTCCCAGGTTCCGAAGCCGGTGCTGCCGTCGGCCAGGCGCGCCACCGTGGCGGCCCAGGGCTTGGCCGGGGCGTAGACCTTGCGCCCCACCATCATTCCGAAGTCGCCGTGGGTGCTCTGGAACCCGCCGTTGAACGCCGCCACCATCCGCTTCAGCAGCTTCGGATTGCGTGGGACGTGCCCCGGGCCCCGCAGACCCGTGGCGGACGTGGGGTTGCGCAGCCCGGCCACCATCCGCAGGTCGATGCGGCGTGGGTCCCAGGCGATGAAGTACAGCCGCGAGAACAGGCGCTCGGCGTCGGGGCGGACGAAGGTCGCGGCGAGGAACGAGGGCATCTGCGGCTCGGTGCGCAGGAACGGCCCCTCCACCTCGACCCACTGCCCCTCGCCCTTCATGCGCTCGCTGAGGATCGGTCGCAGCGGCGGCGGTGGCCAGCCGGGGATGTGGGACGTGCGACGACGGATCAGCGGAAGGTCCATCTCGTCCTTGATCTCGGCCAGGCTGACCGTGGCCCCTGACATGCGGCGGGCGCGATCCACCACGCCGAACACCAGATCCTCGAGCCAGGCGATGCGGTCGGCGCCGACGAACGAGAAGTTGCGCACGGTGTCCACGGCCCAGGCGACGAAGGCCCGGCGCGGGACGGGAACGCGGGTGGCGCGGGCCGGACCGCGAAGCACCCGGGCCTTGAGCGGGTCCACCGTGGCGCTCCAGGTTCGTCGGGCGTTGGTCAGCGTCAGGAGCGGACCGCTCCACGCCAGGCGTACGCGCTGCGGCACGGTGAGCTGGACCTTGATCCGGCCGACGCCGCGCCACACGCCGGTCTCCTGCCAGCTGGTGAGGTGCTGCTGTAGCCGCTCCCGGGCCGGGAAGCCGCGCAGGTCGCTTCGGGACAGGCCGGACAGATCGAGGATCGTCACCACCGAGGTCTGGCCCTTCATCGACGAGGCGTAGGCCAGGAAGCGCTGGCTGCGGTCCAGGCACAGCTCCCGCTCGTCCGCCATCCTGGTCTCGGTCAGCTGGAACAGCGGCGAGGCGTGGACCGGGATCGCACGACCGGAGAGGATGAAGTCCGAGAAGTACAGGTCGCGATGCTGCTCCCCGGCCCGGTGGCCGAGGAAGTAGACCCCCACCGGTCGCAGGCCCCCCTCGCGGTGTTGGGGGATCATCATCTGGCCCGGATCCACCGTCAGGCCATGCCGTGTACGCAGGAACGAAACCAGATTCGCCTCGAGCTGGCCGGTGTGGTACTCGCCGGGTGGACCGGTGAGCAGCACGACGGGGATCACGATGGCGGCAACGAGGGCCAGCAGCAGGCCCAGGTGGAACAGATGTCGTCGGGAGAATAGCATGCGGGGAGATCTTGGATGGAGTGGGAGATCGGGTCAAGTTCGAGCCAGCGGCGTTGCCGGAGCCCAACCCTGCTCCGTCCCCGTTCCGGGCTACTCCTTCGGGGCCACCGCGGTGCGGGCGAAGTCGGCGATGGCCTGGAGGTCGTTGCTCAGGAACATGCGGTGGCCCCGGGCGGCGGTGAGCTCCAGCTGGTCCTCGTCGCGGCGGGCGCGGCCCACGGCCACCACGCGGTCACCCTGGGCCATGACCTCCTCCACCACGCGGTAGGGCGCCGGCAGCGTGGGGCTGTCCTGCACCAGGGCCGGAAAGTCGCGGGCCAGCGTCTTGCCGTTGCTCTCGACGAATCGCACCACCTGCTCCATCGGGATCGCCGCGACGCTGGCGCGGCTGGTCTCGTCGAACACGACCCACGGCGGCTTGCCCGAGGCCGCGGGCCGGACCCGCGCGGTCCCGCTGTCGTCCTCGAGCTCGATCTGCTCCACGCCGCGCTCCTCGGTGAGCAACGTGTCGAAGCCATCATCGGCGTCGGCGTTGTACACCTGGAGCGAGGCCACGAAGTACAGCGCCGGGCGGGCGGAGAACGGTGTGGTCAGCATCTGCTCCGGTTCCCCCTTCACCACCCCCACCAGCTTGCAGGGCGCTCCATCCTTGGCCTCGGCCACCGAGGTCAGCGGCACCTTCATCAGCGCGTCCCGTGGCTCACTCAGCACCTTGTGCAGCAGCAGCCACACCACCCCCACGATGATCAGCATCAGGATCAGGATGTGCATTGGTCGTTCTTCTCGGCCGGCGTGTGGGCCCGAAACACCCGATGCAACGCCGGGGCCAGCGCCAGGCCGCAGAGGGCCGCACACTGGGTCAGGGTGAGCAGGATCGAGTCCCCCGGCGGCAGGCCGAGCCAGCCATTGAGCGTCGGTGTGGACAACCGCAGCAGGTGGCCACGGTCAGGGTCGCCGCGAAACAGCTCGATCAACAGGCGGCCGGCGGGGTACAGCGCGAGGTAGGTCACCAGCAGCTGGCCATGGTACCGCTTGTGCGCGTTTCTCAGCGTCAGCACGACGAACACCCCGAGCTCCAGCAGCGCCTCGTACAGCTGGGTCGGGTGCAGCGGCATGGTGGCGAGCGCGGTGGGCGCCAGTCGGCCGGCCCGCGTCAGCTCCAGGTGGGCCAGGCTGCCGCGCGGGAAGGCCACACCCACGGCCCAGGGGGTCGGCTTGCCGTAGCAGCAGCCGGCGGCGAAGCAGCCCAGCCGGCCAAAGAAGTGTCCCAGCGCCAGCGGGGGCAGGATCAGGTCCGCCAGGCGGGGGAAGCTCATGCGGTGACGCAGGGTGTACCACACGGTGACCGCGGTGGAGAGCACGAAGCCGCCGAAGAAGACGTATCCCCCCTCCCAGATGTGCAGGGACCGGGTGCAGTCTGACAGCGCCTGCCACCCGGAGCGGTCCGGCGCCCCGTCGGTGCACAGCCGCAGATACTCGCCGGCGTGCAGCGCAACGAAGGTCAGCCGCGATCCGAGCAGCGAGGCCACCAGCAGCCAGAACGACAGGTCCAGCACCCGCTCCACGCTCACCCCTTGACGGCGCGCGGTGCGGACTCCGAGCAGCACGGCCGCCAGGAAGCCGGCGGCCATCGCCATGCCGTAGGTCGGGAGGCCGCCGTTGCCGATGCGGATGAAGATCGGGTGCATTCGGTCAGCTGGCCGCGGGAGCCGATATCTCGTCGGAGGGCCGCGCTCCGGAAGGGGGGCCCGCGGGTGGTGGCGCCTCGGGCGGCGGCTCCTCGGGCGGCTTCACGGCGCGGGATGCGCGTCGCAGACGGCGCAGCAAGTAGATCGACGCCGCCAGCACCGGGATGCTGATGATCTGGCTCGTGGACAGCACGCCCCACAGCACACCGCGGTCATCGTCGCGGAAGACCTCGACCACCGAGCGGCTGACGGCGTACAGGATCCCCATCCAGCCGATGACCTGGCCGTCGAACTGCTTGCGCGGCCGGACCACGAAGTACAGCACGAAGAAGATGCCGAGGTTGAGCAGCGCGGAGTAGAGCTGGGTCGGATGCACCGGCAGCGCCGCCGCGGTGGCGTGGGCCAGCAGGCCCAGGTCGCGCTGATGGCGCCAGGTCGCGCCGCCCTTGGGGAACACGACACCCAGGTGGCTGTGCGTCACCTTGCCATAGCAGCAGCCGTTGAGGAAGCAGCCCATGCGGCCCCAGAACAGGCCCATCGGGATGCCATAGGCCGCCAGGTCGGAGACGCGCCACACCGGAAGCCGGTGCTTGCGGATGTAGAACATGGCGAAGGCCACGGCAAAGATGAACCCCCCATAGTACGACAACCCGCCGCGCCAGAGCTTGAGCGCCAGCAGGCAGTCCCGCGGCGGATAGCAGTGCCCGGCTGCCACGTTGCACAGGAAGTAGTCGCCGCACTGGGTGTCGGTGATGCAGTTGGGGGGCACGTTGCCCACGGCCTGCACCGTCTGCGGCGCGATGCAGATGTTGATGTAGTCCATGATGTGGCCGTCGGCGATGACGTGCAGCACGCGGGCGCCGATGACGCCGAAGATCACCATGTACAGGTTGAGGTCGATGATGCGGTCGGGGTTGATCTTCAACCGTCTCGATTCGCGCCAGGTGAGCAGCGTGGCCAGGGCAAAGCCGACGGTGAGCAGCGTGAAGTAGGCCGGGAAGGTGACCTTGCCCAGGATCGGCAGGTGGAACGCGAAGAGCACCGGATTCATCGCGAGACGCCCTCCCTGATCGCGCGCCGACGGACCCACGGAAGCACGAACATCTCGAGGAACAGCAGCACCACTCCAATGGTGATGACGATGTCAGCCACGTTGAACGTCGGCCACTTGAAGCGGTGGCGGATGTGGCAGTCGATGAAGTCCACGACGTAGTTGTAGCGCAGCCGGTCGATGAAGTTGCCCACGGCCCCGCTCATCACCAGCGACAGCGCGATCATCATCAGGTGCTGCCCCGGCTCCAGCCGTCGGAACAGGTACAGGATGAAGAACATCGCCACCACGCTCACGCCGATGAAGAACGGGCGGCGGAAGTTCTCGTGGGATCGGGCAAGGAAGCCCCAGGCGGCACCCGGGTTTCGCACGTAGGTCAGGGCGAGGTAGCCATCCACCACTGTGACTCGCCGGCCGGGGCGGTGCTGCAGATCATCCTGAGCCCATTGCTTGGTCCACTGATCGATCCCCCCCAGGAGCAGCACCGTGACCAGCAGCACCAGCCACTTGCCGCGCCAGGGGCGGGCCGCTGGCGAACCATCGTTGTGGGGGACCTGTGTCGTCACTTCTTCTTCTTGCCCCTGGAGCGACCACCCCGTTTTCCCGCCGCGGGCGCGGGGCCGTCCTGGCGCCGGCCCAGCACCAGGATCAGCAGACCGACGCCCGCCACCAGCGCGACGTCCGCCACGTTGTACGCCGGCCAGATGTACTTGCGGTGGAAGTGCATCAGCACGAAGTCCACCACCCGACCGATGTGGATCCGGTCCACCACGTTGCCCATGGCGCCCCCGGCCACCAGGGCGAAGGCCACGTCCCCCATCCGTCGCCGGTGCTTGACCTGGGACACCATGCGCCACACCAGCACCAGGGCGACGACGCCCACGCCGATCAGGATGTAACGCGCCCCCGGTACGTTGCGCAGCAAGCCGAACGCCGAGCCCGGGTTCTCGTGATACTCCAGGTCCAGGTATCCAGGGATGATCTGTACCGCGGGCTGGCCCTTCAGCGAGCCCCGGGCCCACCACTTGGTGGCCTGGTCCGCGGCCAGGGTCAGCCCGGTCAACGCCACGATGAGCAGGATGCGGTTCCTCACGCCTCGACTCCCATGTGGTCCAACACGCTGGCGCAGCGCGGACAGAGGTCGGCTCCGCGTGGGTCGCCGGTGCCGGTGGATCGCTTCCAGCAGCGGGGGCACTTCACGCCGCCGGCCTCGGTGATGGTGGCCTTGTTCTGCGGCCCCGGACGGAGCTCGACGCTCGAGACGATGAACAGGTCGGCCAGATCCTGCGCGCCGTAGCCCGCCACCAGCTCGCGATCCGCGTCGTCGAGCTCGAGCAGGACGTGGGCGTCGAGGGAATGGTGCTTCTGCGCCCGAAACGGCTCCAGCTCCTTGAGTACGATCTCGCGCAGGCCGCGCAACCCCTCCACCAGCCGGGTCAGCTCCAGGTCTTGTGGCTGCGCCTCACCGAACTGCGCCAGGTGAACGCTGTCCGGCTCGCCCGTCTGCCGTGGCAGGTGGCTCCAGATGTCCTCGGCCGTGAAGCACAGTACGGGGGCCATCAGCGCGCAGAGGTCCCGTGCCACCAGGTGCAGCACCTGCTGTGTCGCCCTCCGCCCCGGATCGTTGGGGGCCTCGCAGTACAGCCGGTCCTTGATCACGTCGAGGTAGAACGCACTCATGTCCACCGTGCAGAACTCGATGAGCGAGCGGTAGACCTGGTGGAACTCGAACTCCTCGTAGGCCTTGCGGCAGCGCACGTTGAGCCACGACAGGCGATCCAGGGCCCAGCGATCCAGCGTCGAGCGGGTCGCGGGATCGATGGCGCGGTCCGGGTCGTGATCCTTGAGGTTGCCGAGCAGGAAGCGCGCGGTGTTGCGGATCTTGCGGTACGAGTCGCCCAGCTGCCCCAGCAGGGCGTCGGAGAACGGCATGTCGTTGCGGTAGTCGACGTACGCCGCCCACAGTCGAAACAGCTCCGCGCCCTTGGACTTGATCACCTTCTCCGGCGGGAGGTAGTTCTTCAGGCTCTTGGAGTAGGGTTGGCCGTGCTCGTTCACCACGAACCCGTGGGTCAGCACCGTGCGGTACGGCGCGCGGTCCATGCTCACCACGGCGGTGAGCATGGCGGAGTGGAACCACCCGCGGTGCTGGTCGCTGCCCTCGAGGTACAGGTCCACGGGCCACATGTCGGGGCGGTCGCGGCACACCGCGGCCCAGCTCACGCCGGACTCGAACCACACGTCGACGATGTCCTGCTCCTTGTCGAACTCGGCGCCGCCGCACAGCGGGCAGACGAAGCCCGGCGGGTGCAGCTGTGCGGCCTCGCGGTCGAACCAGGCGTCGGAGCCGTCGCGAGCGAAGATCTCGGCCACGTGGTCGAACAGCTCTCCGGTGGCGATGGCCTCCTTGCAGCGCTTGCAGTACAGCGCGGGGATCGGCACACCCCACGAGCGCTGGCGTGACAGACACCAGTCGGGGCGGTTCTCGATCATGCCGTGGATCCGGTCGTGGCCCCACGCCGGGACCCACCGCGTGGCGTCCACCTCGCGCAGCGCGCGCTGTCGCAGGTCGGCGTGATCCAGGGCCGCGAACCACTGCGGTGTGGCGCGGAAGATCACGGGATGCTTGCAGCGCCAGCAGTGGGGGTAGGAGTGGGACACCCGGGCTCCCGGCCGGTTGAGCAGGGCCCCGTCGCGGTGCAACCGCTCGACGATGGGCTGGTTGCTCTCGAACACGTGCTGGCCCTGATACTCGGGGACCTCGGCGGTGAAGCGCCCGGCGTGATCCACCGGGGCGTAGACGTCGAGGCCGTGGGCCATGCCGGTGTGGTAGTCGTCCTCGCCGTGGCCCGGCGCCGTGTGCACGCAGCCGGTGCCGGCGTCCAGCTTGACGTAGTTCGCGAACAGGATCACCGATCGACGGTCGATGAACGGGTGCTGGCAGTGGGTGCCCTCGGCGTTACACGTGTCAACCTCGCACAGCACGCGGTGGTCCTCGAGCGCGCAGTCCTGGACCACCTGCTCCACGCGGTCCTGGGCCACGATCAGCACCTCGCCCTGATGCTCCAGCGCGACATAGACGATGTTCGGCCCCAGCGCGATGGCCAGGTTGGCGGGCAGGGTCCAGGGGGTGGTGGTCCAGATCACGAAGTGCACCTGCCGACCGGCGAGGGTGGGGCACAGCCGCGCCGGATCGTCCAGGTAGCGGAACTTGACGTAGATCGAGTCCGACTGATGGTCGCGGTACTCCACCTCGGCCTCGGCCAGGGCGGTCTCGCAGGATGTGCACCAGTGCACCGGCTTCTTGCCCTTGTACAGGTGACCGGTGTGGGCGAAGCGCGCCAGCTCGCGCACGATGGTGGCCTCGTACTCGGGGGTCAGCGTGAGGTATGGGTCCTGCCACTGGCCCAGGACGCCCAGCCGGCGGAACGCGTCACGCTGCAGGCCGACGAAGCGCAGCGCGTACTCGCGGCACGCGTTGCGAAACTGGATCGGCGACAGCTTGTCTTTCCCCTGTGGGCCCAGGTCCCGCACGACCTGTAGCTCGATGGGGAGCCCGTGGCAGTCCCAGCCCGGGCGATAGGCCGCGCGATGCCCGGTCATGGTTCGGAACTTCACCACCATGTCCTTGAGCACCTTGTTCAGGATGTGGCCGTAGTGGATCGTACCGTTGGCGTACGGCGGACCGTCGTGCAGGACGTACAGCGGCCGTCCGGTGGTGTGCTCCATGATCCGACCGTAGAGGTCGGTTGCGTCCCAGTGGGCGAGGATCTCGGGCTCCCGCTGACCCATGTTGCCACGCATGGGAAAGCTGGTGCTGGGCAGGTTGAGAGTGGGCTTGAAGTCAGCCTTGGTTTCCACTGAAACCTCCATGTTGCAGTCCATCCAAACCTGGGTGGACCGGCGGGAAGCCCGAGCATATCAAGGACTTCCCGAGGCTGGCACTCTAGCAGAACCTGATGGCGTGTCAACGCAGCCTGGCCACGCACCTGGCCAGATGTCGATGAGCACCGGGCCGCAACCGACGGGAACTACACCGGGTCGGCGCTGGCATCATGCATGCACAGTACCCGGGTATGGTCCAATACCGGCTAGTAGCGTTGCTGGGGCTCTTTGTGTTGCCATCCCTTGGCCGGGCGGATCCTCGTACCCAGGAGCTGCAGCGCTTCGGCAAACAGCGGCCAACGGGCAAGCGGACCTGCCGGGTGGCGGCCACGACGGTGCTCACCGAGCACCCCAGCTCGCTCAGGCTGTTCAAGGTGCAGCTGGGTCAGCTGCGCCAGCTGGTGGCCCGGCCCGGGGTGCAGACACCCGATCTGATGCGCTTCATGGGCCGTCCGTTGATGACCACCGACAAGCAGGTGCGGGAATTCTCACGCCTGTCGCTGAAGCAGGGCGTGGCCACAGGCAAGATGATCGACTACGAGGGCAAGCCCATGCCGCCCAGGGTCATCGGGCGCTACGTGCGGGCCATTGAGCGCGCCGGTCTGCGGCCGGGGATCGAGGGCGATCGCTTTCTGCTGTTGCGGTTGCCGGGAGCAGTGGAAAAGACCGGCAAGGATCTGGCCCTGCGCCAGCAGGTGTTCGAGAGCATCGTGGACACCAACCTGCGGCGGGTGATCGAGGGCAAGCCGCTGCCGGTGGATCGCCTGATCGTTCCGGACACCAAGCAGCTCGCCGAGCTGCTCGAGGTGCACGCGACCTACGATCGGGTGGCGGTCGACGCCGTGCAGCGGGCGGTGCAGCAGCGTCGCATCGATCCGGCGCGGCAGCAGGAGGTGCTGCGCAAGCTGCAGCAGATCCAGGCCGTGCCCCTGGTGGAGGACGCCAACACGGTGATGAACGCCCACACCATGGTGCAGGGCTACCTCGATCACTGCCGCGTACAGTATGGCAAGGCGCCGAAGCACATGGTGCTGTTCGTCGCTGGCTCCGATCTCAACCGCGAGCTGGGGCCGGTGGGCGGACAGGTCGCGCGCACCGTGATGCGAAGTCGGCTGGCGCGGCTGCAGAAGCAGGTCCCCGCCGTGGACATCATCCCCTGGGTCGGGATCGGCTCGGGGCCCATGCGCAGCGGGGTGGGACGCTTCCCGGACAAGGCCGCTCTGCTGCACCCGGGGATGACGGTCACGATCCAGCCCGATCAGCTGGACCAGCACAACCGGGACAGCGCGGTGGTGGCGCTGGGTCGCGCGGCGTTCAACGCCCGGCCGGAGAAGCTCACCCCCGGGCAGGAGCAGAAGCTGGTGGCGATGGGAGCGCTGTTCACCGATTCCCACGCGCGGCTGTCGCTGACCAACGCCCTGTCCACCGTGCGCCTGGCCAACCTGCTGGCTCCGCTGGATCAGCGGGGGCGCAAGAAGAGCTCGGCCAACCTGCTGTACGAGAAGGAGGGTGAGGTGTTCCTGCGGTCGGTCCAGCCCGCCGAGACGGGCACGGACCAGACGACCTACGGCCGGACGCTGGACGTCAGCACATATGCCTGCTGCCTGCCCTCAGGCTGCACCACCGAGGCGCGGCAGCTACGTCGCCGGCAGAAGTCCATCGATCGGTTGTGGCCCGCCGGCCTGTCCGACCCGCGTGCGATCCCGGGCGCCTTCGCGCGGTATGTCCAGGGCGATGCGCTCACCACCGTCGCCGGGCTGGGCAGCGCCCTGGCCCGGGCCGAGAAACGGCACGGACGGCGGGAGGTCAACCGGCTGCGACCCTTCATCAGCTTTCTCGTCCAGAACGACGGGTTCGTGCTCACGCGGGACCGGGCGCTGGTGGGACAGCGCATCACGGCGCTGCACCCGGAGCTGTCCCGGGCCCAGGTCGGGCGCCGGGTGGGGCAGTACTTCACCGATCTGGCCCGGCTCGAACGGTTCATGGGCCAGCCCATCGAGGGTCTGATCTCGCTGCCGGACCGCGCGCGCTACGAGGCGACCTCACGCAAGCTCTACTCCAACCCGCACTTCGTCAACTACCTGCGCGGCACAGACATCTCGATCAAGCAGTGGTTGAAGGTGATGGACGATCTGGTGCCGCTGCTGTCCAATCCGTCGTGGAACCGCATCGGCCGTGCGCCCACCGGGTCGGGCGACACGCTCATGGCGTGAGCACACCCAGCCACTGCAGCAGGCGGTAGCCCACGAGCTCGCCCAGGGTGGCCGAGAAGGCGTTGGCCAGGAACGCCACCCCGACGAGCGAGAGCCAGGGCAGGTCCCACCGTCGGAAGTGGGCCAGCGCGATGAGGATCAGCGCCTCCACGCCCACGGCGAAGGCCTCGGCCACGAGCACATAGTGTTGCTGATTCTCCAGCAGGCCGGGCAGGACGAACCACACGATGGGGTGGGTGGCGAGATTGAGCGCCAGGCACAGCAACAGGCCCCACGGAACACACACGACGTGGCGCAGCAGCCAGAGGTAGACCGGAAGCTCCAGCAGGCACGTCAGGGCAAAGATATAAAGCCACACCTTCCACATTGACCATACCTTCGCCGAATTCGAGTGGCCGGTCCAGGCAGGATCGGTCATCCACGCGACGGATCCCGCAAGGTTGGCCGCCATCACAGGTGGCACGCGGATTGCTGAGTCCCGACCCAGAACAACACGGAGCGGTGACGCTCCCGAACAGATACAGCTTCACGAACGCAGATAAAAAAGGAGTGTGTGATGAGGACGAGGATGATCATGTTGGCGGTGGCGAGCCTGTTCTTGGTGCCCGCGCTGGGACACGCGGACATCTATAACCCCCACGCCGGAGTCAAGCTCGGACGCAGCCGCGCGGACATGAGTTTGCGCAAGCTCATCGCCAACAAGCTGAACCAGATGCCAGCGAACCAGGTGGGGCGGGCCGGGGGCAAGTTCCTGCCGACCAAGTTCGAGGCGACCAAGTACACGCACCCCGGCGCGTTCGGTACGCAGATCTCGATCAAGTTCCAGGCCCAGCCGCGTGTGCGGATCAAGATGGACGGCAAGAGGCGAAGTGTTTACCTCGGCGGCTGCGCCGGCAACTGCGGCATTCTGCGGCCGGTCCAGGGCAAGGACCGCATGACAAACATGGACATCACCGCGAAGCTGCGGTCGATGGCGCCACCCATGGCCCTGCGGTAGGGTCCGGCCAGCGCTCCTCTCGCCGGGCGTTTGGCTCCGTTTGGTGGTGGTTTCTTGTTGTCTTTGCAAACTCAAGTCACCACCCCAGACGGAAGCCGTCAACGCATTGTCCCGAACACCGCTGCGATCATGCGTGCCGCCGAGGGGTGGGACCTGGATGGGGAGAGCACTTGGCGGGGTTTTGTCCGCTGCTCAACCTGCTGCAGCACGGCATCGACCGGCCCAACCTGCTCCATGCCGGTGTTCAGCCACTTGCCTCCTTGTCGATCCGAGGGTGTTGGGCGCCGAGCGGACCGATCGGGGGTAGGTGACCCACCACCCTGGTTCGATCAGTCCTCGAAAGCGGCCCGGTCGGGGTAGGTGAGCGTCACCCCATCCCGTTCGGTCCTCGAAAGCGGATCAGTCGGGGGTAGGTGACCCATCACCCCACCTCGGTCCGCTCCCGCCACGTCAGACCTCCGGTCACCAGCCAGACCTCCGGTCACCAGCCAAACCTCCGGTCACCAGCAGACCTCCGGTCACCAGCCGGACGGCTCCGGACCGGTAGCCATCTCACCGTGTCGTGGGCGTCAAGGGCCCTCCACCGGATCCGAGATCACTGTCCGCCGGTGGTGGTGTACAGCACCGTCCCCCCCTGTCCCACGGCCCAGCCCTCGGTGGCCGAGGTGAAGCAGACCCCCTCCAGATGTTCGGTGGTGGGCGCGACCTGGTAGCTCCAGCTCTGGCCCGAGTCGGTGGAGTGCAGGATGGTTCCGTTGTCGCCCACGACCCACCCCAGCTGGTCGTCGACGAAGAACGCGTCGGTCAGATCGTCGGTGCCCAGGGTCGTGACCTGGCTCCAGGCCATCCCGGCGCCGTCGTCGCTGCGCAGGATGGTCCCCTCGTCTCCGACGATGATGCCGACCATGGCGCTGGTGAAGAACACGTCCCGCATGGGTTTGGTCAGCGCCAGGTCGGTGTAGAACCAGGTCACCGCCTCGTCGGGGGTGTGGTACACGCGGCCCGTCGTGTCCCCCACCAGCCAGCACTTGTCCACCAGGCGGAAGGTGCCCAGGAACACCTGCTGGGCGAAGGTCTGGTTCGGGCAGATCCAGGTCTTGCCGGCGTAGATCTTGTACGCGCCGCTGCTCTGGGTCGCGCCGGCCCCGAAGCCCTTGGACGGCGAGTAGAGGTGCAGCGCGTGGAACACGTCGAACTTCACGTCGCCGCACTGGGGCGCGATGCTCCAGGTCTGGCCCAGGTTGCGGGTCTCCCACACCTCGGGTGCGCGGCCCGCGGTGGCGCCGTAGGTCGAGTCGGCGAAGGTCACCGTCAGCAGGTCGGCCTGGGTCGGGACAATCTGCACCTCGAACGGACCGCACCGGGCGGCCTGGGGTCCGCGGTGCAGCAACGTCCCGCCGGCCCCCGCGATGAAAAGGTGGCCGGCGACGCAGGAGACCCCGTACAGCGGCTGCTTGAAGCTGGCGGCCACGTGCCATCCCGTGGCTCCGGCGTCCACGCCAGACGGGCAATCGGGCCGGGGCAGGTCCGGGATCGACGCGTCGGGGGGTCGGGTGTCCACCGGCGCCAGCCACAGATCGTTTTCAGGGTCATCCGTGTGCCGGGTGCAGGCCGGCCCCACCAGCACGAGCAGCAGAACGAGTCGACGCATCTGTCGATCGAACCACCTGGTGGCGTGCCGGCGCAACTACAAAGGGGGTTCGGGCTGATTGCTCCGGCCGTACGACGGCGTTACTGTGGCCGGGGAGGTCGAAGATGCGACTACTCGTGCTGCTGGGGCTGCTGATGCTGGGGGCCTGTGGCGGGCTGCAGCTGAACCTGAAGCAGGCCGTGGCGCGCAAGCCGGGCAACGTCGCCATGCTGTTCACCGTGGAGCAGGAGGGGAAACCGGTGAAGGGCGTGACGGCGCAGACGATCAAGATCTTCGAGGATGGCGTCGAGCTGCCCGAAGCGCAGAGTCGGAAGCTCCTGCCGCCGCTGTCCGAGGCGGCACAGCGCTACACCGTGGTGCTGGTCGATCTCGGGCTGTCCCGGGCGGGGGCGGACGTGTTGGCCGACATCCGCGCGGCGGTGGTGAGCTTCGCCCGACAGCTGCTCGCGACGCACGAGCTCTCGGTGTATGGCTTCGATGGCCGCCCCGATCTGGTCCAGCTGGTCGAGCCGACCAACGACCCGGGGAGGGTGGAGCTCGGGATGCTGTCCCTGGCTGGGAGCGTCAAGGATCCCTCGTCCAACCTCAACGGCGCCATGGTGCTGGGAGTCAAGCGGCTGCGCGAGCAGATGGACCGGTCCACACGGCCGGTGCGTGTGGGGCACCTGGTGCTGCTGACAGGCAACATCGACCGCGCCGGGCGGGTGTCGGAGGAGCTGCTGCTCAAGGCGCTGGAGCAGGCGAAGATCCAGCGCCACGTCGTCGGGCTGGGGCGAGACCTGCCGGTCTCGCGGCTGGAGCCCCTGAGCCAGGACCCGGTGATCCAGGCTCGACTGCCGGTGACGGAGCCGGTCCTCGATCGACCACCGGACGGTGCAGCACCCACCAGCCAGCCCGCGAGCCAGCCCGCGCCGCCGAAGAAGGAGACAGCGACGGATCAGCTCACGGTGGGCCAGGCGTTCACCCGGCTGGGCGCTCGCATCATCGACTTTGATCGCAAGCTCGTGCTGCTGTCCTACTGCTCGCCGCTGCGCGCGGGGACCCATGGTGTGCGGGTGGAGGTTCATCTGGGTGAGCTGTATGGCAGCGTGGAGTACCAGTTTTCGGCCGACGGGTTCGGGCCGGGGTGCGATCCGAGCAGCGTCCCCACGCTCTGACGACCCCTTTTCTCCCGGGTCCGGGCCGGCTAAGCTATGGAGACGAGATGCCCCGCTGGTATGCATGGCCGCTGTTGCTGCTGCTTGCCTCGTGCAAGACCGGGATGATCGATCCCGGCACCGACGTCCATGCCATGGAGCTCGATCGCGGAGCGTTGCCCGACGCGGCCGACGCGGGGGTCAACGACGCGTTCAACAACAGCATCGATCTGACGACGAAGGCCAATGATCCCTGCACCTACGGCAAATGCATCGACACCCTGATCTGCATGGCTAACATCTGCCACGCCATCTGCTCCACCGAGTGCGGCGACACGGCGCCGGAGTGCGAGACCACCGAGGGCTGCCACTGGGTCACCTCCTTCAGCGCCGCCTGTCTGCCCGGCGAGGCCGCGTGGCCCGAGACCTGCGGCGGCGGTGTCTCCTGCATCGGTGGCAACCTGTGCGTCAACCTGTCGGGCAAGGGCACCATGTGCCTCAAGCTGTGCAAGTACGGCTGCCCGTCGGGGACCCAGTGCGGCAGCACCAACAACGGCTGCAAGGTCTGCATCCCCTAGCCCTTGACCGCTCGCCGCGGCGCGGGCAGGCTGCGTCAGGAGCCACGCGATGATCGTCAGCGACAAGAGGCTGCCGTGGGACAAATACTTCATGACCATCGCCCACGTGGTGGCCGCCCGGTCGACCTGCGACCGCAAGCACGTGGGGGCGGTGATCGTCCGGGACCGCACGATCCTCTCGACGGGATACAACGGATCGATCCGCGGCATGCCCCACTGCGACGAGGAGGGGCACATGATGGAGGGGGGGCACTGCGTGGCCACGATCCACGCCGAGGCCAACGCCATCATTCAGGCGGCCCGCAACGGTGTGCGCATCGAGGGCGCCTCGGTCTACGTCACGGCCTCGCCCTGCTGGCAGTGTTTCAAGATGATCGCCAACGCCGGCATCCTCGAGATCTACTACGGCGAGTTCTACCGCGACGAGCGGATATTCCACGTGGCGCAGACGCTGGCGATCCAGCTGATCCAGGTCAAGCTTCCTGACACCCCGGTGTCGCGATAGTGATCCAGGCCGGGATCCGCTATCTTCCCGGGTCGGATCACAGGAGCAGCGATGGACAGGGTCGAAGCCGTCTCGCCGGTGACAGGTCAGGTGCTGGCATCCTTCCCGGCGGCCACGGTAGCGGTGGTGGAGCGCGCGGTGTCGCGCGCACGTGCCGCGTGTACCAGCTGGGGCCAGACCCCACTGGCTTGGCGGTTGACGCTGCTGGCCCGGCTGCGCAACTTGCTGGTCAACGACATCGACCGGCACGAGCAGATCGTCGCGGCCGCCACGGGCAAGCCGGATCTGGAGGCCCTGGCCGGAGATCATCTGGCTCAAGGGCCTGTCCCACCTGGTGGGGCTCAAGACGGACCAGATCCTGAGCATCATCGTCCCCATCGCGATGATCTCGTTCGGCGTGGACGTCGCGTTCCATGCCGTGGGGCGCTATCGGGAAGAGCTGGCCCACCAATCCGGGAGCACTCCCGATGAAGGACCACGGTGGGCGATGGTGGCCGGGCTGGGTGGCGTGCTGGGTGCGCTGTTGCTGGCGCTGGCCAGCGACGCTGCAGCCTTCCTGTCCAACGCTGTCTCTGGCATCGAGTCACTGATCCAGTTCGGCATCGGCGCCTCGCTGGCGCTGGTGGCCGCCTTCGTCATGCTGGGGGTGGCCACGCCGCTGGCGCTGATGCGGCTGGAGCAGCGCGCACCCACGGGTGCGCTCCACTCCGCACTCCAGAGTGGATCCTCTGCTCCGCGCGTGGGCGCCGATCCGCCGCGCTCCGTCGCCGGTCGGCTGCTGGCCGTGGCAGGTGCGGTGCTGGCGGCGCTGGGAGCCATGGCCTGCGTCACCGTCAGCGTGTTCGTGCTGCCCTGGCTGGGTGTGCTGCTGCTCCTCGGGTACCTGCTGGTGTTCATTCTGCTGCCGGCGCTGCTCTGCCGATCCACCGCACGCCCCGCTCCGCACTCGAGCGACGCCCCCCCGAGAGCAGCGGGAGTCCTGGCACGATGGACCGGCGTCGTCGTGGCGGGGCTGCCGCGGTTTCGGGTGCCGCTGCTGCTCGCGGTGCTGGTGGTCACGTCGGTGTGCGTGGTCTACGCCACGCGCGTGCAGGTCAGCTTCGAGGTCAAGGACTTCTTCGCGGCCGACACCGACTTCGTCGTGGGCCTGGAGAAGTACCAGCGCAGCGTGGGCCAGCTGGGCGGCGAGCCGGCGTTCGCGGTGCACTTCACCATGCGCTATCGAGAGGAGCTGGCTCGCCACCCGACGCGGATCGCGGCCATGACCGCGGCGGGCGCGGGAACCGGAGGCGCCCTGGTGGCCTCGGCGCTCTCCAGCGTGGTGGGATTCGCCATCCTCGCGCTGGCCCCGATGCCGATGTTCGCGGCCTATGGATTGCTGACGGCGATCATGATCCTGCTCGCCGCGGTGGCCTCCCTGCTGGTGCTGCCCTCGCTGCTGATGCTCGTCACGCGTGATGGGTAGTACCGCATGACAGGGGTCTTGATCGATTGAGGTTGGGCGAGGGCGATGCCCCAGGCGCGAGTGGGGTTCCGAGGCAAGCCCCTGCGTAGCAGGGGCGCAGGCCAGGCGAGCGCAAGGGACGTTGCCGGAGCCCAACCCATACTCCGTGTCATGCGGTACTACGAGGCGCTTGCGATCACCGCTCGTGCTGCTCGCGCGTCACCTCCGTTCGTAGGTGCCGAAAACCTCGCCCTGAGCCAGGATGTGCCCCTGCATCGCCTGCAGCAGCTGGGCCCGGGTGGTGGCGGGGGGCAGGTCCAGGCGGGTGTCGAGGGCGTAGACGCGAAAGAAATATCGGTGGGTGCCGCTCCCCGGCGGCGGCATGGGACCACCCCAGCTCCGCTCCTTGAAGTCGTTGGTCCCCACCGTTCCCTCGGTGGGTCCACCCTCGGCCAGCATGGTGCGCTGGGCCACAATGTTGAACATCACCCAGTGGACCCAGGGTTCGGGGCGCGGGTTCTTCGAGCTGGGGGCATCGGGATCCTCGCAGATGACGGCGAAGGTTCGGGTGCCCTGTGGCGCTCCGGTCCACCCGAGGGGCGGTGCGATGTTCTCGCCCTCGCCGCGGTAGGCGTGCTTCTTCGGTATCGGTTTGCCTGGCCCGAAGGCCGGGCTGGTCACGGTCAGCTGGCCCATGGTCGCCGTCTCCTTCACTTGCTTGGTCTTCTCACAGCCCATCGGCATCAGCACCAGCAGGGCGGGCATCACGGTTCTCCACATTCTCGAACCTCCACCTTGACGAGCTCGGATCTGCCTACCAGAGTTAGGACGGACTGACAAGGGAGGCATGTGATGCGCTACAAGCTGCTTGGCAGAAGCGGGTTGAGGGTCTCGGAGCTGGCGCTGGGCACGATGACCTTCGGAGAGGACTGGGGCTGGGGCGCCAGCAAGGAGGAGAGCCGGCGGATCTTCGACGCCTACTGCGAGGCGGGAGGCAACTTCATCGACACCGCCAATCACTACACCGGCGGGACCAGTGAACGGTTCGTGGGTGAGTTCGTCGCCGCCGACCGCGAGCGGTTCGTGGTGGCCACGAAGTACACGCTCAACGGGCGGCCCACCGATCCCAACGGCGGCGGCAACCACCGCAAGAGCATGGTGCACGCGGTGGAGGGGAGCCTGAAGCGGCTGCACACCGACTACATCGATCTGTACTGGGTCCACGCCTGGGACTTCCTGACTCCGGTGGAGGAGACGATGCGGGCGCTGGATGATGTGGTGCGGGCAGGCAAGGTGCTGTACGTCGGCATCTCGGACACTCCAGCGTGGGTCGTGTCGCGGGCCAACACCATGGCCGAGCTGCGTGGCTGGAGCCCGTTCGTCGCGCTGCAGATCGAGTACAGCCTGATCCAGCGCACGCCCGAGCGTGACCTGCTGCCCATGGCCGACGCGCTGGAGCTGACGGTGACGCCATGGGGTGTGCTGGGTGGCGGGGTGCTCACGGGCAAGTACAATGCGGGGGGCGAGGAGGCCAAAGGGGCCCGGTTGGCGCAGGGGCCCATGGCCGACGCCTACCGCACGGACCGGAACCTGACCATCTCCGCCGAGGTGGGTCGGGTGGCGCAGGAGCTCGGCGCCACAGCCTCGCAGGTGTCGCTGGCCTGGATGCGCCAGCAGCCGGGCACGATGGTGCCGATCCTGGGCGCCCGTCGGATGGCCCAGCTGCAGGACAACCTGGCCAGCCTCGAGCTCACGCTCCCGGCCGAGCAGGTGAGCCGGCTGGACCGGCTGAGCCGGGTGGAGCTGGGGTTCCCCCACGACTTCCTCAGGCAACCAATGGTGGAGCAGTTGATTCACGGTGGGACGCTTTCAAGTATCGACAGTGACCGGCGACGCGGCTTTGCGCGTCGCGAAGAGAGGTGATTGCAATGTATGTCATCACAGGAGCGACAGGGAATACGGGACAGATCGTGGCGCGGAGGCTGCTGGAGGCGGGAAAGAAGGTACGCGCGGTGGGCCGGACGGCGGCGCGACTGGAGCCGCTGGTGAAGCTGGGGGCCGAGGCGTCGATCGCCGACATCGCACAGGTCGACGCCGTGGCCCGCGCTCTGGACGGGGCCACGGCGGCGTATCTCATGCTGCCGCCCAACTTCGGGGCCGAGGATTTCCTCGGCTACCAGCAGAGCGTCGTCGAGTCCATGGCCACCGCCATCCAGCGCGCGGGCGTGAAGCACGCGGTGTTTCTCAGCAGCGTCGGGGCGCACCTGCCGGACGGCACCGGGCCGATCACCGGTCTGCACCGGGCGGAGCACCGGCTGGGCCAGATCGAGGGTCTCAATCTGCTCAGCCTGCGGCCGGCCTACTTCATGGAGAACCTGTTCATGCTGATCCCCGCGATCAAGCAGGCGGGCGTGGCCGGTTCGTCGGTGAAGGGCGATGTGCCGCTGGCGATGATCGCCACCCGGGACATCGGGGACCACGCGGCGCGGCGGTTGCTGGAGCTGGACTTCAGCGGCACCCAGACCCAGGAGCTGCTGGGCCAGCGGGAGCTCACGATGCAGGAGGTGGCCCGGGTGCTGGGCAAGTCCATCGATCGTCCGGCGCTGAAGTACGTGCAGTTCCCGTACGAGGAGGCCGAGAAGGCGATGCTCGGGATGGGGGTGAGCCAGGACATGGCGCGCCTGTACACCGAGATGAGCCAGGGGTTCAACGACCAGCGCATCGCACCGCAGGAGAGGCGCACGTCGATGAACACCAGCCCCACCTCCATCGAGGACTTCGCGGCCACGTGGAGCGGGGCGTTCAACGCGTCGTAGCGTGTGAGCCCCAGGCCTGACGTGGATGCCAGCTCGACAGCGCCAGGCGCGATCCACGTGCCACGATGACAGACGCCCCTGACCGGCATCGACGATCCAGTCGGTTGCCCCATGGCACCCGGGTTGCATCCGATCCCCACCGGAGGTGGCCATGCAAGAGCTCGAGTGCGGTCCGGCGGGACGGGTGAGCGGAACGGACGGACCATCCTGGCGTGATCTCGCCCACCGCTGGTTCATCCAGTACAACCCGCTGTACCTGGTGAGCGCGGCCCTGGTGCTGGTGGGTGTGTTTCTCGTCTCCCGCGGCCTGGCGCAATCCGACGGGCTTCAGGGCGAGCTGTGGCTCACGGCGGTGGTCGAGCTGTACCAGATGCTGCTCATCGGCGGCGCCGCGCTGCTGTACCGCATCGGGCAGCGGCGTGCGGCGGTGATGCTGGCGCTGCTCGAGGTGGTCTACATCTGCGACCTGACGTTCCAGACCGAGGTCTCGGCCTACCTCGGGGTGGTGGGGCTGACGACCTCGGGGATCTGGTTGGCGCTGTTCACGGGCAAGCTGCTGGCCCTGGCCTGGGCCCTGCGGCTGCGGTTGTCGCCGTCGGCGCATGTGCTGCCCCTCGTCGGCGCCGCTGGCCTGGCCGTGCTGCCCCACGTGGTGTGCGGTCGGTGGTTGAGCCCGTCCGCCACGTCGACGCTGCTTGCTGGCTGGGTCTTCGGCCTGGTGGCAGCAGGCCTGTGGTCCCGGCGCACGGTTCACTCGCAGGAGCGGCTGAGCGCCTGGGGCGAGACGGTGCTGCGACGGGCGACGCGGGCCAGCTGGATCATCTGGCTCGTGCTCACCGTGGGCCATGTCCTGTGGTGGTCGGCGGACCACGACCTGCAGCCCTACCTCCTGCTGTTCGTCGGTGGCATCCTGCTGTCCGTGCGGTGGATCCGACGCGAGACGGCGGTGTGGTGTGTCGCGGCGCTGGTGGTGGGAGCGGTGGCGCTGTGCAGCCCCACGTCACTTCCCCCGACAGCGTTGATGGCCGCCTTGGTGCTGGCGCTCCGTGGCTGGCGTGGGGTGCCGATCACCGCACCGGACATGACCACGGCGTGCGATACGCACCCCTACCGCGCGCCGCACGATCCCGCGTGCGCCAGGTGGACCATGGTGTGCCCGCCGTGGGACCGGCCCGAGGCCATGCGACTCTACGTCGGTGCGCTGTCCCTGCTGCACCTGTCGATCTGGACCCTGGGCTGGCACGGTGAGCCGTGGATCGAGCACCAGCTATGGCTCGATCTGTCCCTCACGGCGATCCTGCTCGTGCTGGGCTGGCGGCGGCGCACGCTGTTCTCGGCGCTGCCCCTCGTCGGGATCTTCGGCCACATGGCGCTGCAGAGCGGCCGCGGCCCGAGCTCGGCGCTGGGGTGGGGTGTGTTGACGCTGTCGGCGGGGTTCGTGCTGCTGCTGGTGGGGCTCGCGGTGAGCTACCTCATGCGAAAGGTCAGCTGCCCGCCCAGTTTCGATCGACCTGCTCGGCCTTGAAGCCCGTACGGCGGATCAACTCCACGGCCTCGGCCGGGTCCATGTCCTCCAGCTGTCCGCCGCCCAGGTAGTACAGCAGGGCCCGGTTGCGCGGGTTGGCCCGGAGCACCTTGCCGTAGTCGGGGATCACCTGCTTCAGGTTGTGGATCGCGGTGTCCGAGATGAGCACGAAGTCCCGCGGGTTGCTGCCGTCCAGCTTCAACAGCTCGGGGCGGGGTAGCACCGTGCCCTGGGCCTGAAACGTGGAGAGCGCGCGGTACACCACGGCGATGTCACGGGTCGGGCCGTAGCGCTGGGTGATGGACGAGAAGTTGATCACGGTCACGGCGAAGCCGCGTTTCATGGCCGCCATGGCGGCGCCGGCGGCGCAGACCAGGGAGGCGGGGGCGCGGCGGCTGCGCACCACCGAGCCCGAGGTGTCCACGAGCAGGACCAGCTCCCGTCGCTCCGGATCACGCCAGCCGCGGTAGGGGTCGCAGGCCTGGCTGCCGGTGCGATCGCCCAGCTTGCCCGCGGCCAGGTCCAGCAGCCCCATGGCCGCGTGGTCGGGTTCGCCCCCGGTGCTGCGCAGCGTTCTGCCGCCGTCGGCATACCGATTGATCTCCATCGATCCCAGTGCCTGCCGCGTGGCCGGGGCCGGCTGCGGCCGACGATTCTTGGAGAAGAACGACGCGAAGCGGTTCTCGTCGGGGGGCGGCGTCTCGGGTGGCTCGGGTGGCTCGGGCGGCTCCGGGCGCATGATCAGCAGCTCCGAGGGGTTCTCCTCCGATGACTGCTCCTGCGTCGGCGGGGGAGGCGGGGCTGGCCTGGGTGCTCGCCGGCGTGTGGCCCGACGGGCGCGGGTCTTGCCCGGCGTGACCCGGGGCGTGGGGGACGGCCTGACCGATGCCTGTGCCCCGGGCGGGTGGTCCACCAGGTCGACCTCGGTCACCACGTGGGTCTCCAGCTCCGGCTCGCTCTGCAGGCGAGGGATCAGCAGGGCCAGCGCCGCCAGATGTACGCCGGCGGACGCCAGGGCCCAGCGCCGCACCCGTGGCTGCCTGTTCGCTCCACCTCTGCTCCGGTTCCCCACGAGGGAGTCTTATCAGATCCCGGGCCCGCCTGCCTGTAGATTGTGTGTGCGGTTTGTCACGACCAGCCCCCCGACTCCGTGTGCTCCCCCACGTCGCGCGCGATCTCGTGGTTGCGCTGAAAATTGGAGCAGCCCCCGCACTTGTCGTCGAACGGGCCGTCCAGGTCGCCGTCACGAGCCGAGAGGCGCAGCAGGTGGTAGGCCGCCGAGCGCCAGATCGCGTACAGCGGCCGGCGATCCAGGTGGTCCACCAGCTTGTCCTTGCAGCAGAACATGACCCGCCCGTCGCAGGTGACGCGCAGGTGGTACCAGCCCATGTAGCACGGCCCGTGACTCAGCTCCCGAGAGAACCGCGCGCTGTCCCGGTCCAGCAGGCGTTGCAGGTGTTCGGCCCTGAGCTCGAGACCGGCCTGTGCAGCCCGCTGCGTCACCCGGTGCAGGTCGGCGCGCACGCGCTCCGTCTGGCCAGCGTCCAGTCGAAGCGGCTCCAGACCCGGCTGCGGCTCGAGGCCCTTGAGCTGCAGGCCCCGGGCCTTCACGCGCAGGGCCAGCTCCCAAAGCGGCAACAGCTCCTGGTGGTTGCTGCGCTGGATCACGGCCACGAGAGTGACCGCTGGTGTGTGCAGCTGCGCCAGCTGCTCCAGCCGTTCCAGCACCACGGCGTGGAGCCTGGCGCGAGTCGGGTGGGTCGCGGCCCAGCCCGCCTCCGTGGCGGCCGAGACGTTGACCAGCAGGTGATCGACGCCCAGGGCGGCGAGCTCGTCGGGCCCGGGGCCCGTGCTGCCGTTGGTCTGGATCGCCGTGGGGATCGCGTGGTCGCGTAGCGTCGCCAGCAGATCGCGGATCCCGGGGTGGAGCAGGGGCTCGCCGCGGCCCGAGAGCAGCACCCGCGACGGCGCCAGCCGCGGCAGCGCCGCGAGGATGTTCTCCAGGTGCGCCGGGGACAGCCGCTGTCGGTGCCAGGCGTCGGATGGGTTCGGCCGCAGCGCGGAGTGGTTCCAGCAGAAGACACAGTCCAGGTTGCAGGCGTTGGTCAGGTTGATCTGCAGCGTCTCGGGCCCGGCCAGCAGCCGCCCCTGGCGAATGCCGCACAGGCGGAGCTCATCCGCGTCGGGTTGCATGGACCGCTCAGCAGGGGTCGTCGGCGCAGGCGCAGGGGTCGTCGCCGCAGGCGCAGGGGTCGTCGCCGCAGCTGCAGGGGTCGTCGCCGCACCCGCAAGGGTCGTCGGCGCAGGCGCAGGGGTCGTCGCCGCAGACGCCGATCTCGGGACGTGGCGCGTCTGGCGGCTGTAGGTCGCGGTTGCCGTCGGGCGATCGGTCCATCAGCATGTCGTGCGGCGGGTTGTAGGGGTCCTCGGAGCAGAAGGGCTCGGCCCCCACGTCGGGAGGCGGAGCCGAGTCGCGCCCCGAGTCATCGCCGCTGCTTCGATTGTCGCACCCGACCATCCCAGGCAGCGCCGCCGCACCCAGCACGCCCAGCAGCGTGGCCAGGTGGTTGCGCCGGCTGCGTCCGGGTGGCTCGTCGGCGCAGTTGGGCCGTGACCGGAAGTGCCACAGGTGCCGGGCCGCGGGATCGCGGGCCAGCCGGAGCAGCACCTCCTGCGCCAGACCGGCAAACTCATCGGGACCGAGATCGTGCCTGTTCCCCATGGCGACTCCCTTCCAGGTGATCATACCCCATGGCTGCGTGGTCGGACGACCGAGAAATCGCCCATCAACCCTCGCGGGTTCGCACGAGCTGAAACTGCGCCACGACGGGCAGGTGGTCCGACCGGCCGCGGTCCAGGATCCGGGCGTCGACGCAGCGCAGCCGCGCCGGGTCGTACAGGATGTGGTCCAGCTGCTGCCGCAGGGTGAAGGGCCCGACCTTCCAGCGCCAGGTGGGGGCCGCGCCCTGGCTGGTGATGGCGGGCTCGAAGCGCTGATGCTCGAGCACCGACAGCCCGCCGCCGCGCTGCTCGTTGAAGTCCCCCATCACGATGGTGGGCGGCCCCTCGGCCCGCACCAGGTGCAGGTGCGCCGTCATCTCCGCCTTCCGCTGCGGCGGCGTGGTGAAGTAGCCCGAGACGTAGCTCCCCGAGTCGGAGACGGCGGGCTTGAGGTGCAGGTTCACCAGCCGCACCGGACCGGCGGGACAGTGAACCACCACGCGCCAGGCGGGGAAGTAGCCCAGCACCGACGGGGACGACTTCAAATCGGACAGCGGATGGCGTGAGAGAAACGCCATCCCGCCGGCGGGCCAGTCGGAGTGCCGGAACAGCATGTGCGGGTAGCGCCGCCCCAGGGCGCGGCGCAGGGCGGCCTCCCACTCGGGCGTGGTCTCCTGCAACAGCACCACGTCGGCGCCGGTGGCGCGGATCGCCTGGATCGTGGGCCCGTCGCCGGCCATGCCGAAGTTGACGTTGTAGGTCGCGACCACGAGATCGGCCGCCGGCGGGTGAGGGGGCCGGCCGGAGCTCGAGGTGCTGCAGGCCACTGCGCAGATCGACAGGAGCAGGATGGTGGTGCGCACGCCCACGGGCGTGCTCCACTCGGTGCTCGAGAGCGGCTCCCTGATTCTGCGCATCGGGTTTCTCCTTGTCCAAGTACGGTCGGGCCTCGAGGAATGTTCCTTCGTGGGGAGATGGTACAGGGGGGAAGGGCTTGCGGGGTTGTCTGAGCCCGTGACCCTGGGTATTCTGGATCGTACCTGCCCAATGGGGGGCACACCACCGGCGTCACGGGGGAACACATGATGCCCAGAAGAGAAGAGAAGAGAAGAGGGTCGGTCTGGTTGCTGCCGCTCGTGCTAGCAGCCTGTAGCGGAGATGCTGTTTCCATCCATACGTCGTCGAGCACGATCAAGAACGGCATCGATGACACCGCCGGGCTGTTTCCGGCCGCCGTGCGTCTGAGGCGCAGCGACGGATACACGTGCTCCGGGGCATTCATCACCGACCACCTGATCCTGACCGCGGCGCACTGCTTCTCCTGCGCCCGTGCGCTCAAGGACTCCCAGGGCAACCGGATCGAGGGGTGCCACCCCGAGTATCCGGCGGTTGACACCAGCGCCGACGAGGGCGCGGATGGCCCGATCCTGGACTCGAGCGCCACGGCGCGTGATGGCTACGATCCATATCAGGGGAACCTGTACGCCATCGACTACGTCTGGTTCCCTCGCGACACCGATCTCGGAAACGGGTATGTCCCGGACGTGGCCGTGGTCCATACGCACGAGGCGTTCGGGGGTACGCCGATGGCGGTGCTGCCCGTCGCCGAGATGCCCACGCCCTCGACCATCGCGGGCTTCGTGGGGGAGAAGGTGGCGATCGTGGGCTACTCGCCGGTCGAGGCTCCCAGCGAGCGGCGACGCTACGGCTATGCCGACATCGTGGGCGACGTCGCGCCGGTCGGCCCCCAGTACTCGCACTTCGTCGACAATGGCGAGCCCTACAACCAGGCTGGCTGCCCGGGAGACTCCGGTGGTCCGGTGCTCTTTCTGCGCAACGGCAGCTGGAAGCTGGGCGGGGTGATGTCGGCCGCCGGCAGCGGCGGTCAGTGTGCGTTCATCGGGCTCGAGGCGTATGTCCCCAGGACGTTTCTGGACGCCATGTGCATGGACCCGAACCCGGGTCAGGTCCTGCCCCTGGAGTGGTGCCTCAACGCCGCCGCCGACCGGGACGAGGACTGGATCCCGGACGTGGACGACAACTGTCCAGACAACCCCAACGCTGACCAGACGAACTCGAACCAGCAGGACGAGATCGAGGACAGTCTGAACGGAGGGACGCTGCTCGGCGACGCCTGCGACGCGCTGCCGCACGCCACCACCGGCGGTCCCCTGGGCCAGGAGCTGGTCTCGGTGCCGTCCTACGACGCGGGACAGACCGGCTCGGTACTGTTCTGGATGGCCACCCAGTGGAGCGAGGCCCGGCTGTTCCACCGCCCGGCGGGATACGCGGCCACCTTCGACGCCCAGGCCAGCCCGCCGCGGTACATTCCCACCGCCTCGAAGCGCGCGGAGGATCTGTCGGCGAGCTACTGCGCCTGCCACGTCTGGCAGCAGAGCACCCCGCAGAACCCCGTCGAGCTCGACGACAGCAACTGCGTCAACGTGGCCTGCAAGGAGAACGGGGACAACAGCAACCTTGATATCGACAAGGACACGGGCTGGCAGAAGCTGAACTGGGCCATCCCGGCCGAGTCCGCGAGCTGCACCCGCACGGACATCGACGGCGACGATCCCACCGGAGCGGTGAAGCCGTTCAACGAGTGCGCGCAGAGCTTACCGGACCGCGCCTTCCACCGGGTGTTCGGCGGCGCCGTGTACTGCACGGACCATGGCGAGTACGGCTGCCAGAGCGGCGACTTCGAGCGGTTCTGGACCGACAACACCCTGGGCTTCACCGCCTCCGTCGAGTGGGACTGGAAGAGCCAGGATTACCCGCACGATCCGACCACGATCCCGCTGTACGATCCGGCGCAGACGAGCAGCGCGAAGGCGCGCGTCTGGCTGCACCCCGAGAGCGCCGCGCTGCAGATCACGCACAACAACGCGTACACCGGCCCCCAGCGGCTGGAGCACACGTTCGAGGGCACGCTCGGGCGGCCGCTGTACCAGCAGCCCCTGTGGCGCTGGATTGTCCCGGACACGCCCGCCCTCGGGGCGCAGCGGTACCTGCTCGCACCGGTGATGCGCGAGACCGGAACCGACCAGCTGCCGCTCGAGCTCAACTGGACCCCGATCCCCTCCACGTCGGTCACCCGAGCGCTGGTGGTGAACCTCGTCGAGCCCACCAGCACGCACCTGCACCTCGCGCGCACCAGCCGGTACGTGGGCGACGCCGACGTCGCGATGGACACGGTGGGCTTCGGGGCGGCCCAGCTCGACGAGGCCATCTTCGCCGTGGGTGGCGAGGCGGCGGAGGGTGCGCTGTCCAATGTGCTGTGGGTCGGGCTGCCCTCCGGAGCGGGGGAGTTCCGCTGGGAGGTCCCGGAGGGCGTGCAGGCCGGTTCGCTGGCGATGCCGCAGACCCAGAGCTACGCCGCCTGGCTGCAGAAGCTGAAGTCGCAGAAACCCATCTCCCGGCCGTCGCTGGTCGCGCTGGCGGCGACGATCAAGGGCACGGCGAAGGGGAAGAGCGGCGCCGCGCTGAAGAGCTTCACGGTGAGCAACGGACCGCCGCCGCAGAAGGAGCCGCTGCTCGTCGCCAGCCCGTCCTTCATGACGTTGACCCTGCTGTTTGGCCAGACCGAGACCGGCCCGCACGCTCACCAGCCCATCGGCGTTTCGATCTACGACATCTACAACCAGCAGTGGGTGTCGGGCGAGATCGAGTGGCCCTGCGGCCCCCGTCACTCGGTGGGCCACGCCACGACGCCGGGGGGTGAGGCCGTGGTGTTCTACGGCGGCGAGGTGGACGGGGAGCCGCTGGACGGGCTGTACCTCAAGTCCCTGAACCCCGAGCTCCTGCTGAATCAGAGCGGGGCCGAGCACCTGGACGACGGCCTGGCGGTCACGCCGGGCCCACGGGCCCGGGCGGTGCTGGCCTACGAGCCGCGCCACGGCCGGATCTACCTGTACGGCGGGACAGGCCCGGGCGGCGCGATCCACACCGACCTGTGGCAGTTCTCATTGAAGCGCAGGAAGTGGACGCGGCTCTCCGACGGGGTGGACCCCGCGGCCCCGGCGCCGATGATCCCGGCGGGGCTCGTCGTGTCGTGGATCGATGGGAGCGTGGTGGTGCTGGGCGGAACCTACACCGGCAGCGTCACGGAGCGGGCGTGGCGCTTCAAGGCCGGTGACTGGTTCGCCGACACGGTGTGGCGGTGGTGAGGCGGAGGCCGGTCCCGCTCCTAGTGCTGCTGCTATCGGGGGGGTGCACCTGCAGCGAGGAGGCCCGGAAGGACGCACGGGTTGACATGGTCGCTGACACCCGGGTGGCGGATGTCCCGGGGGCGGAGAGGGCATCGGACCGGGGACCGGCGGACCGGACCGTGTCCGATGGTCCCCGGGACCTCGGGCCGCTGCCCGACGCATGCGGCGGATCCCGGACGCTGTCCCCCACGACCGTGGCGCCCTATGCGGCCAAGCCCTGCGGTACCGGCTGCAAGCAGGTGACCTTCGGCAACTTCGTGGAGAAGGACTACGAGGTCGCGGGGAACCTGCTGGCCTACGTGGGCAGCCCGCCCAATGGTGCGTTCAAGGTGTATTTCGTGGACCTCACCACTGGCACCGAGCGCATGTTGGAGAACTACCAGGGGTCTCTGCAGGGCTGCTCCCTCGTCAGCACGGACGGCCAGAAGCTGGCCTACACCTGCGTGCGCGCCGGGCTGTTCGGACCCTGGCCCGAGTGGGACCGCAGCTTGACCCTGCTCGACCCCCAGACCAACCTGGAGACGGACGTGCACTGCGTCCGGGTCAACCTGGCGGCCGGCGCCTGCTTCCCGACCTACATCGCGCTCGGGACCACCGGCATCGTGCTCAACGGCACCCTCGGCACGTGCTCCCAGTTCGACGCGCTGTTCTACCGCTTCCCCAACGGGACGTTCAGCAACGTGTCCCAGAAGCAGGGTGGCGTGTGGCACACGCACATGTCCGGCCCGCGTGTCGTGTGGACCGAGGCCAGCGCGGTGTGGCAGGCGGCGCAGGTTGTGCTCTACGACACGCAGAGCGGCGCCCGGACCCGGGTCGCGGCCCACGACGGTGCGGATCAGTACCTGCCGCGCATCGAGGGCAGCCAGATCGTGTGGACCGACCACCGCAACGGCCCGGGGGGGATGCTGTCGCCGGCGAACGCGGACATCTACCACCACGACCTGAGCAACAGCACGACGACCCGGGTCACGACCGATCCGGGGACACAGGAGCGGCCAGACGTGTGGGGCGACTGGGTCGCGTGGCAGGACTGGCGCGACAGCCCCGGCGGGCTGTCGCAGGGCGGACAGGCGGCCAACAGCGACGTCTACGCCAAGAACCTCAAGACGGGGCAGGAGGTCCAGCTCACCAGCTTCGCCGGCCACGAGGCCTACGTGCGCGTCGACAATGGCCGCGTGTTCTTTCGCATGCTCGACGCGAAGAACCGGGCCTCGGTGTTCATGATCGACCTCAAGACCCGTCTCGGGCTGTAGTTCGGACCTGAGACGTTCCCTCGCCCTCAGCCTTCGCCGTGGTGGCAGCGCCGCCAGGCGGCGGCGCCGATCTCCGCCGCCTGGTCTTGAAGTGTGGCCGTGCGCCGCGCCGCGGCACGCGTCGGCCTGGGCCCGCATCAGGTGGCACACCGCGGCCGGGACCCGGGCCGGATCGCCGGTGACGGCGAAGGAGATGGCGGGGCAGCCGTAGCCGCACAGGTCGAACAGCTCACAGCGGACGCAGGGCCTTCAGCAGCGGTGGCCGCGGATCGTCGATGTGCTGCGCGGCCAGCGCTTGGTGTCCCCGGGCGAAGGCCGCCAGCGCGGGCGCATCCCAGGGCCGACCTGATCGCCACCCGCCGGCACGACTCCGCCACGCCCTGCTCCAGGCGCGCAACGAGGAGCGCAGCCTGGGCCACCGTCAGCGCTGGCTGCGTCGCAACCTCGGTCGCGAGCCGGTGCGGCTGGATCGCGCTGATCGCACCGCGTTCGAGCGTCAGGGTGTTGTGGTGCACCCCATCGACGTGCGCCGCATCTACACGCAATGGCACCGTCCGCTGCCTGGTCAACGTCCTGCGTCGCCTCAGGGGTCCGACCTCAGGGGTCCGACCTCAGGGGTTCGGCCTCAGGGGTTTGGCCCCGCCCCATCGACCCACCGCCCCAGCCGCTCCACCGGCGCTCCCAGCGGGCCCTGGCCCTGGATCAGCAGGTGGTGCAGCAGCTGCGTCGAGAGCACCCCCACCAGCGCCATGTTGTCGGCGTTGGAGGGCACCCGATCCCGGGCGCGCCGGCACTTCTCCAGCAGGCGCGTCACGCCCCGGGGATCGAACACCCCGGCCTGTCCCACCGCCGACTCCCCCAGCAGCTCGCCCACGTAGTCCGGGGCGTCGTCCTGCACGAAGCTCTGGGCGTCGGGCGCGCGGTACGGCTGCTTGGAGCGGTGCAGGATCGAGTCCGGCACCAGATCCTTCGCCGCGCGCTTGAGGATGTGCTTCTCGTCGAGCACGCGCAGCTTGGCCTCCGGCGGCAGCCCGTTGGCGAACTCCATCACGTTGTGATCGAGGAACGGGAAGCGACCCTCCACGCTGTGCCCCATCAGCATCCGGTCACCCTGGGACGACAGCAGGTAGCCGCCGAGCAGCGTCACGATCTCCAGGTACTGCGCCTGGCCCAGCGGCTCCCAGCGCCGCGCCGCGGGCGGCAGCTCGTCCAGCAGCTGCGCCACCGGGTCGAAGCTGGCCAGCGCCTGACGCACATCCCCGCTGAACATGCGCTGCAGGCTCGCCGCGCTCTCCCAGCGCGGGATGTGGGAGAAGTGCGGCTGCTCCAGCCGATCGAAGCCCTTGCTGAAGAACGCGCGCTGCATCGCACGCGCCGACGACGGGGCGCGCGCCATCCACGGATAGAGCCGCTCCAGCAGCAGCGGACGCAGGGTGGAGGAGGGGCACCGGGCCCAGAACCGCCGCGCCTTGGCCTCGCGGAACAGGTCGTAGCCCCCGAGGAACTCGTCCGCCCCCTCCCCCGTCAGGACCACCTTGTAGCCGCTCTGGCGCACCAGGCCGCTCAGCAGAAACAGCGGAGTGGGCGCCGAGCGCAGAAGCGGCGCCTCGGCGTACCACACCACCTCGGGGAAGGCCTCGCTGATCTGCTGGTATCCCACCTCGATCGCCCGGTGGTCCGTCCCCAGCCGGTCGATCATCTGCTGCTGGAAGTCGCGCTCGTCGAAGTCACGGTCGGCAAACTGCACCGAGAAGGTGGAGAGCGGCCCGTCGTGAAATCGCCGGACCAGGGCCCCGATGACCGACGAGTCGATGCCTCCCGACAGATAGACGCCCACCGGGACATCGGCCCGCAGCATCCGCAGCCGCGTGGCCTGCTCCAGTCGCTGGCGCAGCTCGGCCGCCAGGTCGTCCACCTCCGCGTCGCTCGCGTGGTGGAACGGCCGGTCCCGATCGAGGAAGCTCGGCTGCCAGTACACCCGCTCGCGGGTCTGGCCCTGCTCCACCGTCAGCGTCGATCCGGGCCGCAGCTGGTGAATCCCGGCCAGCACCGTGCGCGGCGCCACGGGGGCCCAGAAGCCGAAGACCTGGGACAGCCCCTGGAGATCGAAGCTCCGCTGCACCAGCGGATCACACAGCAGCGCCTTCATCTCCGAGGCGAACAACAACCGCTGGCCCACCCGGGTGTAGTACAGGGGCCGGATCCCCACCCGGTCGCGGGCCAGCAGCAGGCGACGCCGGGAACGATCCCACACGGCGAACGCGAACTGGCCGTTGAACCGCTCGACGCAGGCCTCACCCCACTCCTCGTAGGCGTGGACGATGACCTCCGTGTCGCTGCGGGTTCGGAACTGGTGGCCGGCCTGACCCAGCTCCTGCGCCAGCTCGACGTAGTTGAAGATCTCGCCGTTGAACACGACCCACACCGAGTCGTCCTCGTTGCTCATCGGCTGGATCCCACCCGACAGGTCGATGATCGACAGCCGGCTCTGTCCGAGTCCCACGTGCAGGTCCCGGTAGCCGCCGTTCTCGTCGGGGCCGCGGTGGTGCAGGGCCCCCACCATGCGGTGCAGCAGCTCCACCTCCACCGGCGAACCTTCCCGCTCCAGGTTCACCACCCCGCAGATCCCGCACATGCTACTCCCCGTAGATCGTGCCGCGCAGCAGCGGCACGAGCTCGTCCACCGGCACCCGCGTCTGCTCCATGCTGTCCCGCTCGCGAAGCGTCACCGTGCCGTCGTCCGCCGTCTGGTGATCCACCGTGACACAGAACGGGGTGCCGATCTCGTCCTGCCGCCGGTAGCGCCGGCCGATGGCGCCCGCCTGGTCGTAGACCACGGCGAAGTGCTGCTTCAGCCGGTCACGGATCTGAAGCGCCCGCTCCGGCTGTCCCTCCTTGCGCAGCAGGGGAAACACACCCACCTTCACCGGTGCGATGCGCGGATCGAAGCGCAGCACGGTGCGCAGCTCCTCCTCCTCGCCCTGCTTCTCCTCGGCGTAGGCGTCGACGAGGAACGCCAGCGTCGAGCGATCCACCCCGGCGGAGGGCTCGATCACGTAGGGCACGTAGCGCTCCTTCTTGGCCTCGTCGAAGTAGTCCAGGCGCTTCTTCGAGTGTTTGGCGTGACACGTGAGATCGTAGTCGGCGCGGTCGGCCACGCCCTCCAGCTCGGACCAGCCAAAGGGGAAGCTGTACTCCACGTCCACGCAGCACTTGGCGTAGTGCGCCAGCTCGTTCGCGGCGTGCTCCCGCAGCCGCAGGTTCTCGGCGCGGATCCCGAGGTCCAGGTACCAGCGGTAGCGCTCGTCGCGCCAGTACTCGTACCACTTCTGGTCCTCGCCCGGAGTGACGAAGAACTCCAGCTCCATCTGCTCGAACTCGCGCGAGCGGAAGGTGAAGTTGCGCGGGTTGATCTCGTTGCGGAACGCCTTGCCGATCTGGGCGATGCCGAACGGCAGCTTGGCCCGAGCCGTGCCCTGCACGTTGTCGAAGTTGACGAAGATCCCCTGCGCCGTCTCGGGCCGCAGGTAGACCACCGACGCCTCCTCTTCCACTGGCCCGACGAAGGTCTTGAACATCAGGTTGAAGCGTCGGGCGTCGGTGAACTCACCCCCGCAGTCCGGGCAGCGATCCCCCTCGAGGTTGTCGGCCTTGAATCGATGCTTGCACGCCTTGCAATCCACCAGCGGATCGGTGAACTCCTCCACGTGGCCCGACGCGACCCACACCGCGGGGTTCATCAGGATCGACGCGTCCAGGCCGAACACGTCGTCCCGCTGGGTCACCATCGCGCGCCACCAGGCCTCCTTGATGTTGCGCTTGAGCTCGACGCCGAGCGGACCGTAGTCCCATGCGCCATTGAGCCCACCGTAGATCTCGCTGGACGGAAAGATGAAGCCGCGGCGCTTGCACAGCGACACGATCTTCTCCATCACGCCGCCATGGGTTTCATTGGGAGCTTTCTTTGCCATGCCAAGTTGATACCCGAGCGGCGGTCGGGGTGCAAGGGGTCAGGGGGCCAGGCGATACAGGTGGAGCGTGAACGGGGTGGCGTCCTTCAGTCGGAACAGCTCCCGACGCCGGTGGCCCTTGAACACGCGCCAGGCCGCCTCCCCCTCCGCGCGCCACACCCCCCCACGTAGCCCGTCGGCGGAGGGCGAGACCACGAGCAGGGCCCAGACGCCCTCACCGCCGGCCAGCATGTCACGCGTCTGCTGCGCGTCGAGCCACATCGCCTGCTCCGGGAGCAGTTGGCGCTGCAGATGCGCATGATGCAGGGCCGAGTCCGAGTCCCCCACCAGCAGCGTCTGTCGATGCTCGCGCAGCAGGCGCGCCGTCATGCGACGGAACGCGCCGCGATCCCGATCGTCCGGCCGAATCATGCCCACCGTGACCAGCTCACCGTGGGCCACGGCCAGCGGCGGGCGCTGGAGCTCGAGACCGGTCATGCCGCCGGCGCTGAGCCCCACCGCCCCCAGCAGCGCCAGCGCCCTGAAGCGGGGCAGCCACTGCACCAGCCGTGAGAGCGCCGTGGCGGCCAGCAGCGCCGACAGCGGAACCAGCGGCAGGCAGTAGCGCGGCACGGGGTCGATCACCAGCAGCAACGCGGCATAGCCCACGCCCCAGGTTGCCACCAGCATCTGCCACGCCCGGGGCCGCCAGGCGCGCCGGGCGGCGACGACGCCGCACAGCGCCAGCAGCGTGAGCGCCAGGATCCCGGGGGGACTCCAAAAGTAACCCGTGAGCCGGCCTTCGGTCTGCACGCCGGCGGCGGTGCTCATCCCCGCGTTGAATCGCACCGCATGGAACTGCATCAGGTACCACCAGCCGCTCAGCGCCAGCGCCAGACCGAAGCCCAGGGCCGCGTTGCGCAGCGCCCGCAGCGTCCAAGCCTGGCGTATTAGCAGCAGCACGCCCGCCGGAAACAGCAGCACCGGATAGCGCAGGTGGGTCAGCGCACCGAGCCCGACGATCAGGCCGAGGCCCAGCGCGGACCGCAGCCGCCTCAGATCCAGAGCCAGCGACAGGTGCAACGACGCGAGCAACAGCACCGCGATCAACGCGTCGGGGTAGTCCATGCGGAAGCGGCCCACGGCCATGGGTGTGGTGGCGAGGAGCCCGGACGCCATCTAGCCAGCGTCGAGGTGTGCTCTGTCCCGTGGACGGACCGTACCCGCGAGCCCGTAGATCTGCACCACCGCTAGCGCGTGCAGCAGGACCCCGCTGAGCCGCACCGTGGCCTGGCTGAATCCGGCGGGGATCGCCAGCGCCGTGGCCAGGGCATAGGGCAACGGCGGGTGCACCTCGGTCGCCCGCAGCCAGGCAAGCAGTTGATGCAGATCACCCCGGATCAGCAACCGGTAGAGGTCCTGGCACAGCGGAAACATGCTGTCGGAGCCGCTGAAGCGGGTGTCGATCAGCGTGGCTCTCAGCCCCCACGCCAGGACCCACACCACGCACAGCCCCACCATCAGCTGCTGCTGTCGTCGTGTCGGGACCCGGCTGGACCACGCGGTGCCTGCCACATCGCTCATGGAGCCGCGAGGCCGGTCTCCGCCAGCAAATGGATCGCTTGCGCAAAGGCCAGGCGCTGCTCCTGGTCGTCGTAACGGTCGAGCAGCTGGCCCGTGGTGAACCGCCCGTCCAGCCGGTCGTAGACCTCTCGGGGCAACCGACCCAGGCGAAACGCCTCCAGCGGCACCGACGGCGGGCTGATCGAACGCAGCTTCGCCTTCAACAGCGGCTCCAGCCGCCGCCAGAGCACGGCGGGCACCATGGCGAAGATCCCGGCGCCCACGATCTCGAACCCGTCGAGTCCCAGCGGCGCCGCGTCCTGCTCGAACACCCGGTTGCGGTAGAAGGCATAGCTTCCCTGCTCCCAGCCGAACACGTCCAGCAGCTTGTGCCGCACCTGATGCGTGAGGTGCCGCATGACCTCCATCGGCTTGAGCAGCTTCAGCGCCACCAGCACGGTCCCCAGCTTGCCGCTGAAGTGGGGCAGCATGGCCAGCGCCATGGACAGCTCACCGTCGGACAGAACCCCCTTCTTCAACAGGTACTGGCCGAACAGCTCATCGGGAAGGTTGGAGGCCACGTACTCCGGGTCGCCATCCTCGAGGTAGATCTCCTTGACCGTGGTCCCCTTTCGCAGCACCAGCAGCCCCTGCTCCTCACCCAGCGCCAGCCGGAAGAAGACGCGGGCCGCGCTGTTGACCGACAGCTCACCGCTTATCTCCGGCCGGGTCAGCGGCGCGCTGTCGACGATGGAGACGCGGGAGGCCGCCACCTCCTTCAGGCTCGGCTGGCTGAAGGGCGGGATCTCCGAAGGCAGCTCGACCCGTGGCGGGTCGCCCGAGAAGCCGGCGGAGGCGCTGCCCTCCTCGATCTCGGTCACCGCGGCCAGGGCCTCGTGGGTCTTGATCTGCGGCGTCTCACGCGTACCCGTGGGTACCGGCTCGGGCTTGGAGGGCGGTCGGAGCGTCTGCTTCCGCCGACGGCGATAGGTGACCCGCCGCGGCTCCTCCTCCGGCTGCTGGTTGCGGCGGAGATCGAGCGTGGGGCCGGTGGAGGTGGGCGGGTTCGATGCGACCACCTGCAGCACATCCTGCCCCGGATCCGGGCGCATCGGCGCGTGGCGTGGGGACACATCGGCGGTGGGCTGGCACTCGAAGCTGTCCGCTCCGCCCAGCGCCACCTCCGCCTCCCGCAGGCGCTGGAGAAACCGCCGGAGCTCGTTCTCCCGCACCATGAACTGCCGGTCGAACAGGTAGCGGTGGAGCGCATCGCGGAACGTCGCCGCGTCCTGGAACCGCAGCGTGGGGTCTCGGGCCAGGGCCGCGTCGACGATCTCGCGCAGCCGTGGGTCGATGTGGCCACCGTACCGGTCCAGTCGTTCGAGGTTCACGTCACGCACCTGCAGCAGCACGTCCAGCGGATTGTCCGCGATGAACAGCCGCCGGATCATCAGCATCTCCGCCAGCACGACTCCCACGGAGAACACATCAGAGCGATGGTCCACCTGCATCCCGGATACCGCCTCCGGTGAGAGGTAGCCATACTTGCCCTTCAGCGCTCCGGGCTCGGTGTACTCCTTCCAGGCCTCGACCTTGGCAATACCGAAGTCGCCGAGCTTCACCTGTCCCAGGACCGAGATGAAGATGTTGGAGGGGGAGACGTCACGATGCGTGATGCCGAGGTGCACGCCCTGCGCGTCGTGCAGGCTGTGGGCATAGTCCAGCGCGTCCAGCACCTCGGCCGCAATGTGCACCGCGATGCCGCTGCTGGGCCGGCGGCGCAGGTGGGCACAGCTCCGCAGCAGGGCCGACCCGTCGATCCCGTCGATGTACTCCATGGCGATGAAGTACTGGCCGTCCACCTCACCGAAGTCCAGCACCTGGACCACCTTGGGGTGGTTCAGCTGCATCATCAACCGGGCCTCGGAGATGAAGCGCTCGAGGAATCCGCCGGCCAGATCACCCACGAGCTGGGGAAGAATGCGCTTGACCACCACGGTCTTCTCGAAGCCATGGGCCCCGCTGGTCTTGGCCCGGAAGATCTCGGCCATGCCACCCACGGCGAGCTTGTCCAGCAGGAGGTAGCGTCCGAACTGCACCGGTTCGAGGTGGCTGTGCGTCACGGCTGCATTCTAATCGCTGCCAGCCGAATTGTCTCGCCTGGCTAGCGCGGCACGGGGGTCATGGGCTGACCCAGGGCGCTCGGAGCGTCGCCCTCGACCTTCGTCACGTCGTAGTACGTCTGAGTCCGTCGCTGGCACCGCGAACAGACCTGGATCACGAACCACAGCTTGCGGTCCGGGGAAGGCGCCAGGCCGTGAAACACGGGATCCAGCCGGCCTCCGCAGCGGCAGCTCGCGCTCTTGGGGCGGGCCTCGCCGTAGCTGTTGGCTGGCAGCGGACACAACGGCGTCGCACCGGGCCCGTGTGCACCCCTGGACCGCGCCAGCCTGCGGCGAAGCAAGGCCGCCCAGCGATCGACGAATACAAGGATCAAGACGCACCCGGCGAGACCCAGTACGAGGGCCAACTCCTCCCGCCATGTGGTGAGCAGATCCAACATCAGTGAGCTTGTACCATGCCAGGTGTCGAATCTTCCCGCACCACCGGCATTCCACTTCTGCTATCATAGGCCACCGGCTCGAGGGACCACAAGCCTCGGATTCCACTGCGGCGTGGTTCGCGCCGGATCAGGATCGATGGACCTACGCAGAGTGATAGGCGCCCAGCCGGGTCGACTGCTGAGGCTGCCCGACAAGGGCCAGCTCATGATCTGCACCGACTTGCACGGCAATCTTCGTGACTTCCAGGCCATGGCACGCCTGTTCGAAGCCCAGGTGGAGCAGGGGGCGGATCCATTCCTGCTGTTCACCGGCGACCTGGTCCACGGTCCCAGCTGTACGAAGGAGGAGTGGCCGGAGTATCTGGGGAGCTACTTCGTCGACGAGTCCGCGGCGGTGGTGGAGGGGTTCATGCGGCTGCAGGAGCGATACGGTCGAGTCGCCTGCCTCATCGGGAACCACGAGCACTCCCACGTGGGTGGACCCCACACGCCGAAGTTCTGGCCCGACGAGACCCTGCACTTCGAGCAGACCGTCGGCCCGAAGCAGACCAAGCGCTACCGCAAGCTGTTCCGCTCCTTCCCGGCTGTGGCCATCGCCCGCTGCGGTGTGGTGGTGACCCACGCGGCGCCCAACGCCGAGATCACCAGCTCGCAGCAGATCGAGGAGCTACGCTACGAGGGGCTGGAGGATCTGCCCATCGCCACGCTGGACGAGATGCCGATCCTGGGGCACCTGCTGTGGTCGCGCCGATGCACGCCTCAGGTCGCGCGGCGCTTCCTCGATGTGCTGTGCGTCAACGGCCTGTCCGTGGACATGGTGGTGTTCGGGCACGAGATCGTGGCCCAGGGCTACGATTTCATCGGCCAGGAGCAGCTGATGCTCTCCACCAGCTTCGGCGTGCCGGACGCGAACAAGACCTATCTCACGCTCGACCTGGCCGGGCGCTATCGAGGCACCGAGGATCTACGTCCAGGCGTCGAGCTGCTGCGACTGTACCCTGACGTCCCTGACGCACCGCAGCCCGGCTGACCACCCTCTTGCCAACCGCGTCTCGGTGATTAGATTACCCTCTGACAATCCATCACAGGGGCTACCGATGAGATACCGACTGAATCCGTGGGAGGAGTTGCAGCGTGAGGTCAACAGCCTGTTCGAGAACCGGCTGCAACCACGCACCGAGAATCCACAGACCGACTGGAGCTTCAAGCCGTCGGTGGACATCTACGAGGACAGTGAGGCCTACCTCCTGGTGGCGGAGATCCCGGGTGTCGACCCTGGCACCGTGGACCTGCGCGTGGAGGACAACCGGTTGACGCTGCAGGGCAACCGCGAGATGGACCACCCGGAGAAGAAAGAGAACTACCATCGCATCGAGCGACAGTACGGCACGTTCTCTCGCACCTTCTCCCTGCCCGGCACGGTGCAGCAGGACAAAATTCAGGCCGACTACAAGCACGGGCTGCTGCGGGTCATGATTCCCAAGCGCTCCGAGGTGCAGCCCAAGCAGATCAGCGTGAAGATCACCGAGTAGTCGCGCCCGAGCCGGGCTACGGCCGCTCGAGCCCGTGGGCGAACAGACTGCCCGCGCGGTAGATGTCCAGCTGCACGCCGGATATGGGGTGCGATGCGTGGCGCCGGCCGCTGGCGAGGTGGACCACCTCGCCGCGCTCCAGGTCGATCTGCAGCTCGTCGCCGGAGCAGACCAGCGGCTGCCCCGCGCCGTCCACCAGTTCGGTCAACCCGCGCGCCAGCATGATCGGGAACCCGGCGTTGATCGCGTTGCGCTTGTAGATCGCGCCGAAGGACTCCGCGATCAGCAGCGAGCAGCCCAGGGAGACGAAGCAGTCCACCGCCTGCTGGCGCGACGATCCCGCGCCGAAGTTGCGCCCGACGAGGAGCATGTCCCCGGGTTGGACGCGGGTGGGGAAGTCCTCGTGGCCCGCCAGGTTGCCCAGGGCGTACTGACCCATCTGCGCCACATCGGTCACCGCCAGGTGGGCGTTGTGGAAGATCATGTCGGTGTCGATGTCGTCGATGATCGCGCCCTGCGCGTCGCGCAGGACCCACACCCGCCCCTGGATCGACGTGGGCCTCGTACCGTTGCCGCTCATGCGCCGACCTCCGGCACCGTGATGCGCCCGGCCACCGCGCTCACCGCCGCGGTGAGCGGGCTCGCCAGGTAGGTCTCACCCATCCCCTGCTTGCCGCGAAAGTTGCGGTTGGAGGTCGAGATCTGCACCTCACCCTTGCCCGTCATGCCGATCTGCCCCGAGGCGCAGCCGCCGCACCCGGCGTTGGACACGATCACCCCCGCCGTGTGCAGCGTATCCACCAGCCCCTCATCCAGCATCGCGGTCATCACCTCCCGCGTCGCCGGCACGGCCTTGGCCATGACGTACGGCGCCACGCGCTTGCCCTCCAGCGCCCGGGCCAACTGGGCGAAGTCGGACAGCCGGCCGTTGGTGCAGGAACCGACGAACACCGAGTCCACCTCCACCCCCGCCACCTCGCGCACCGGCACCACGTTGGCCGGGCTCCCGGGGAGCGAGACCATCGGCTCCAGGTGCGAGACGTCCAGCACAAGGGTCCGTGAGTAGCGCGCGTCGGCGTCGGCCCATGGCGTGGGCTGCAGCCGACGCCCGGACCGCTCCGAGAGCAGGTCCAGCACCCGGTCGTCAGGACGGATGAAGGCGATGATCGCCCCCATCTCCGTGGCCATGGAGCAGACCGTGATGCGCCCGGCCAGATCGAGCCGGTCGATGGCCGGACCGTACAGCTCCACCGCCTGCCCCAGCGCCCCCTTGGACCCCAGCTGCCCCACCAGCGCGAGGGTCAAGTCCCGGGCCGTGGCCGGGAGCCCGAACGCACCGCGCACGTCGATGCGGATCGTCGGCGGCACCTCGAACCAGGTGCGGCCGGTGGCGAAGCCGAAGGCGATGTCGGCGTCCCCCATCCCCTGGCCGAAGCAGCCCACCGCCCCCAGCAGGTTGAGGTGGCTGTCGGTGCCCACCACCGTGGTGCCGGGCAACGCCAGGCCCTGCTCCACCAGCACGTGGGATCCGATGCCGGCGTCCACGTCGAACAGGCGAACCCCGTGCTGGCGTGCGAACCGGCGGCAGATGTGCTGGTTCTCGGCGTAGGGGATGGTGTTGGCCGGCACCACGCAGTCGAAGGTGAAGGCCGTGTGGGCCGCATCGGCCACCGGGCGCCGCGGGAAGTGCCGCTGCAGGTGGCCCACCACGTTGGCCCCGCCGAAGTCACGGGCGGTGCGGACGTCGAGATCGATCCACACGATCTCGCCCGGCTCCACGGCGGCGCGGCCGGCATGGGCCGCGATGATGTTCTCGATCACCGTGCCCATGGTCAGAGCTTGGCCGCGACGGCCCGGGCCACGTCCATCGTGGTGGAGCTCCCGCCCATGTCGTAGGTCCGCACCTTGCCCTGGGCGATGACCTGGGCCACGGCCTGCTCCATGCCGGCCGCGATCTGCGTCTCCCCCAGGTGCTCCACCATCATCTTCGCCGTGAGCAGCATGGCGATGGGGTTGACCTTGTACTTGCCGGCGTACTTGGGCGCCGAGCCGTGCGTCGGCTCGAACACGGCGTAGTCGTCGCCGATGTTCCCCGAGCAGGCGAACCCAAGACCACCCACCAGCTGGGCGCACAGGTCGGAGATGATGTCGCCGAACATGTTCTCCGCCACCAGCACGCCGTAGTCCTGCGGGTTCTTCACCAGCCACATGCACATGGCGTCGATGTTGGTCTCCCACAGGTCGATGCCGGGGTAGTTCTTGGCCACCGACCGCGCCGCCCGCGTCATCATCCCGCCGGTCTCGCGCAGCACGTTGGGCTTCTCCACCAGCGTCACGGTCTTGTAGCCGTGGGTCATGGCGTACTCGAACGCCTTGCCCACGATGCGCTCGCAGCCGGTGCGGGTCACGATGCGGGTGGAGATCGCGAGATCCTCGGCCGGGACCTCGGCGAAGCGCTTCATCTTGGGGTGGTGGTCCAGCAGCGCCTTGCGCACCGCATCGGGCACGGGGCAGAACTCCACGCCGGCGTACAGCCCCTCGGTGTTCTCGCGGAACACCACCAGGTCGATCTGCTCCTTGAAGTTGAGCGGGTTGCCGGGGTACGCCTTGCACGGACGCAGGTTGGTGTGCAGGCCGAACTCCTGCCGCAGCCGCACGATGGGCGAGAAGTAGGTCAGCCCCTTGTTCTGCTGCGCCGGATCCAGCTCCTTGGCCGCCTCGTCCTTGGGCTTGGAGGTGATGGCGCCAAACAGACAGACGTCGGTGGATCGCAGCAGGTCGAGGGTGCGTTGGGGCAGCGGATCCCCCTCGTGGCACCAGAACTCCCATCCGATGTCTCCCGGCAGGTACTCCGCCGACAGGGAAGTGGCGTCCAGCACCAGCCGCGCCGCCTCCATCACGTCATTGCCCACGCCGTCTCCGGGCAGCCATGCGACACGATAGTTGGCCATCAGCTCCTCCGAATCTCGTAGTGTCAGGTCCTGCTTCGAGCTTGGATCTGTCGCGACTGGTCGCGCGCTACGAGCGCGCCAGCCGGGCGCGGGTGTAGGGGATCAGCCCGCCGGCCTCGAGGATGCCACGCACCTCCTCGGGCAGCGCCGGAAAGCTGAACCGCTGCTCCCCGAACTGGAGCGTCCCGGTGGAGAGGTCCACCTGGACCTCGTCGCCCGCCGATACGGCATCCACCGCCTCCGAACAGACCAGCACCGGCAAGCCAGCGTTGATCGCGTTGCGGAAGAAGATGCGCGCGAAGCTGCGGGCCACGATAGCCCCCACGCCGGCCTCGCGCAGGCAAACAGCCGCCTGCTCCCGGGAAGAGCCGCAACCAAAGTTGCGCCCCGCCACCACCACATCCCCCGGCCGCACCTGGTGGATGAACTCGGCGTCCAGATCCTCCAGGGCGTGCTGCGCCATCTCCTTCGGGTCGGAGATGGTATAGGTGTACTTGCCCGGGAAGATCACGTCGGTGTTGACGTCGTCCCCGTACTTGAAGACCTTGCCCTTGATGTTGAGTAGCCCGGGCCGGTTACCCGACCCGGGCCCTCCCCGGAACCGGACTTGGAGATTTCCACCATCCGGCTCTTCCGCTGAGGTGTCTCGCGGATCTCTTGGCATCGTTACCTCCAAATGCTCACGACAATTCGAGGGGTCGGGAGAGGGAAATCCCGGAGCAGATCCCCGAATCTCTCCCATGTGAGGCGCGCCCTCTGGCTCCGACGATTGAGCCACTTGTGCCAATTGCGACGTACGCGGGCCACCCGTTGCTTGAGGCTCCCGATGTTCCCGTTGACGCCGAAGTAGTTGAAGTGGCGCTGGACGCGCCTCTTGAGCGCGGCGTGTTGCTCCTTCACCGGCAGGTGCCGATGGCATCGGCACCATTCAGACGCGGACCGAATCGCCCGCGAGAGGCGCACACGCCCGGTCTTGCACGCCACCGACCAGCTCCCCCTCCGGGTTCGCCGCCAGTACCAGGTGAACCCGAGGAAGTCGAAGATCGCCCGGCCCTTCCCCTTCCCTTGCGACCTCGGCGGTTGCCGAAAGTCGAAGAGGCGGGTCTTGTCCGGGTGCAGGGTGAGGCCGAAGCTCGCCATCCGCTTGCCGAGCACCGCCATGACCCGCTCCGCGTCCTCCTGTCGTTCAAACCCCAGGACCGCTTCGTCCGCATAGCGCACGAGGACCGACTTCCCTCGCAGCCGCGGCTGCACCTCCTGGGTGAACCACAGGTCGAGCACGTAATGCAGGTAGACGTTGCCCAGAAGCGGCGACAGCGTCGATCCCTGGACCGTTCCCTCGTCCGGCGTGGTGAACTCCGCGCCGTCGAGCACCCCTACGTGCAAACACTTGCCGACGAGCCTCAGCATCGATCCGTCGGCCACCCGCTTCTGGAGCATCTCGACCAGCTGTGTTCGGCACATGCTGTCGAAGAAGGACTTGATGTCAAACTCCAGTATCCAGTTCGCCTCACCTGCATCCACCGCTCGAGTCAGGGCTCGGACGGCGTCATGGGCGCTCCGCCCGGGCCGGAAGCCGTACGAGCAGTCCAAGAACTCCTGCTCGTACACTGCCTCCAGCACTTCCCGCAGCGCATTCTGGACCACCTTGTCCTCGGTGGCCGAGACCCCAATCGGCCGCGTCTTGCCTTTCTCCTTGGGGATGTGCACCCGTCGGATCGGCTGATGACGATACCGCTTCGTCCGCAGCCGCTCGAGCAGGTCCCGGAGGTTCGCCTCCAGGTTCTGCCCGTACTGCTCCTTCGTGATGCCGTCCACTCCCACCGCCGCATTGCTGCGCAGCCGGTGATATGCACCGACGAGCAGCTCCTCGTCGATCAGATGGGCCAGCGAGTGGAACCGTCCTGCGGGTTCCCGTTGCGCTCGTTCCGCTACCTTCTGGAGTCCCGTTGACATGCCCTGTGACGTCAATGCGTCAGTCATGTTCCCCTCCAGAAGCTCACACCAGCACGTGAAGGAGAGGCAGGGCCTCCCAGATGACTGGCCCATCCTCTTGGGCACGTGCCGTGGTCGAACACCCCGCCGGTTGCACTGGCTCCTCGGCCCCTTCGACTCCGTCGGAGACAGTGCTGCTGCCTTCCAGCACCATGAAACCTTGGGCACCGGGATGATGAATATTTCGGGGCTGCATTCCCACGGCCCACACCCTCGCGTGCCTACGTATCGCCGTCGTGGTTGCTCACGCCGTCGCAAGGCTCACTACCGACCTGCCGGTCTGGGCTTTGGTCGGACGGGATTCGCACCCGCTGGACAGGTACCCCGAATTTCCGGAGGTCGCCGACGACCTCCTTCCCTCCAGACCAGCCTTTCCTGGTCACTTCCATGGTCTAGTTCTCCCGCGGATCCGCGATGCACCCGGCCAGCGCCGAGGCGGCCACGGTCTCGGGCGAGGCGAGGTAGACCTCGGCCTCCTTGCAGCCCATCCGCCCCTTGAAGTTGCGGTTGGCCGTGCTGATGCAGACCTCTCCCGGCGCCAGCACCCCCTGGTGCGCGCCGAGGCAGGGACCGCATCCGGGGTTCATGATCACCGCCCCGGCCTCGATCAGATCGGCCAGCAATCCCAGCCGCAGCGCCTCGGCGTAGACCTGGCTCGACGCCGGAAAGACCAGCAGCCGGACGCCAGGATGGACCTTCTTGCCGCGCAGCCGGTTGGCCGCGACCCACAGATCCTCCACGCGGCCGTTGGTGCAGGTGCCCAGCAGGGCCTGCTGGATCGGCGTGCCGGCCACGTCGGCGACGGGCGCCACGTTGTCCACGGTGTGGGGCTTGGCCACCTGGGGCGTCACCTGGGCGGCATCGATGCTGATCAGCTCGTCAAACGTGGCGTCCGGGTCGGAGAAGATCGGCTCGAACCCCTCCCTCGCCCGACGCACCAGGTAGCGCAGGGTCACGCCATCTGGCTCCACATACGCGATCTTCGCCCCCATCTCCGCCGCCATGTTGCACAGGGTCATCCTGCCGCCCATGGACAGCGACCGCACCGTGGACCCGCAGAACTCCACGGCCCGGTACAGCCCCCCGTCGGCGCCGATCTTGCCGATGATGTACAGGATCAGATCCTTGGCGGCCACCGCCGGAGAAAGGCTGCCGTCGATCTTGATCTGCAGCGTGGGGGGAACCCGGAGCCAGATCCCACCGGTGGCCCAGATCACCGCGGCCTCCGAGCGACCGATGCCCGCGGCGAACGACCCCATGGCGCCGTACGTCGTGGTGTGAGAGTCGCTGCCCAGCACCAGGCGCCCCGGCAACGCGAATCCCTCCTCCGGCAACACCTGATGGCAGACCCCGCGACCGACATCGTAGAAGTGGCGAATCCCCTGCTCGGCGACGAAGGCCCGGATCTCCTTGTGGTTCACCGCGTGCTTCTCGCTCGCCGCGGGGACGCAGTGATCCAGGACGATGACGATCCGCTCCGGGTCCCAGACCCGCTCGACACCGATGCTGCGAAAGGTCTTGCTGATGGCGGCCGAGTTGTCGTGGGACATGACGTAGTCCGGCTGGATCGTGACGATCTCGCCGGCCGATACCGGTCGTCCGAGGCGGTCCGAGAGGATCTTCTCTGCAAAGGTCTTTCCCATGATGGTTCCTTGCCAGAGCCGCCGGCTACTATACCCACCGGTTCGGATGATGCAATGGCTTCGGGAGCGAGGGCTACTGCGCAGGGGGGAGGGTGTACCGCGTACCCCCCTTGTACACCGAGTCGATCTGGCTGTTCCAGGCCACGTGCGTCAGAGCCCCCACCTGGATCTTGAAGTACAACCCCGGCCGCTCGGCCGTGATGGCGCCGTGGAGCACGACCCCGTTCTTGAGCAGGATCTGGTCCCCGGTCCCCAGCGCCGCCGGTCCGCCCTGGTCCTTCCACACCACCTGGGCCACCGCGCTCTTCATCACGGCGCGGTACTCGCCGAAACGCTCCATGACGTAGAACGCCTCGTTCTGCGCCACCACGTTGGCCGCCACCTTGAACCCGTTGGTCAGGGTCAACATGTCGGTCTGCAGCTTGGGACACGCGGGGCAGACGTTGGTCACGCGGGTGAAGGGGGTGAACCCCGACAACAGCAGAGACAGGCCGGCCAGGGACAGGATCGGAAGCAGGCGTCGTTTGGACATGGGGAGGATTCTAGCAGCACCCCGTATACCATGGCCAGTCCGTGCGGTACGCTCCGCACGGTACGCTGGACCTGACCCGGGAGGTGCAGATGACCGCAGCAGAGACGCTGTTCGAGGCCTTCGTCGATCGGGCCCGCCGAGTCCACGGCCTTCAGGTGCTCGAGGAGCCGGCCGCGGTGGCGATCCTCGAGGCCGACCCCGGCATCCGCGCGGCGGTGGTGGTGATGGCGCTGCAGCGGCAGTGCCCCACGTGGCGCACTCTCGGCGACGTGCTGCGGACGGCGGCCGGGGTTCCCCGGGACCACTGGCTGGAGTACGGGTTGGGGTCGCTGCTGGCCCGGCTGCTGCGGGCTGCCCTGCCCTTCTCCGCGGACCAGATCGTGCCGATGCTCCACGCGCTGAGCCGGTCCGATCCGGCACAGCTCGCGTTCGCTGGACCGCTGCGTGCGGTGGAGCGCTTCGTCGCCGAGCACGGCGTCTCGCCCGAGATGCGGCCGATGCTGGAGCGGGTGCGGCAGACGATCGAGAAGCACGACACCTACGGCGGCCTGCGCAATCCCGGGGAGCCGGTCCGGAGCGCGGAGTGGAGCACGCCCGTGGGCGTGCGCAAGCTGCAGACCCGGGTGACGTTGATGCTGGCCAGCGGCGAGGCTCAGTCCGCGCCGGTGGACGATCGGTTCGCCGGCCACATCATCCGCCAGCACCCGTTTCTCAACCTGTGTCAGCAGCGGGGCTGGCAGTACACGATCCAGGGCCACTGGGACTCGCACAACCTGCCCACCCGGGATTTTCCGCGCTGGGGTATCCGGGCCCGGCTGGGCGTGGACCCCATCGACCACGCCCGGGACGACTACATCTTCAACTACCTGGTGACGGGGCAGGTCACGTTCCACGCCGTCGACGACGCCACGTGGTGGGATGCCGCCCTGCCGCTGGAGCAGGTGCCGCCGCTGCTGTTCTCCGAGGTGCTGCGCGACCTGGACCTGTTCGTGGGCGTGAGCACCGTGGCCAACGATCCCTCATGGTCCGAGGCCGGGGTCAAGACCTCCTGGAGCCGCTACTGGACCGACGCCGTGCGGGGTGAGCTGGCGCCGGTGGCCGCCACCCGGCGCGAGGTCCTGACCCGCGTGCTGCCCCGCACCACGCTGCGCGATCGCGCCACGCTGCAGGACCGCTGGCTCGTCGTGGGGGAGCACCGCATCCACCTCGGCACGGCGAACGTCTGGCGCGCCGAGGACAGCACGCCGCAGGTCGTGCTGCCCGACCGTCGGGCAAAGGACCACGTGGCGCGGGTGTTCCTGCCCTTCGAGGGCGACAGCATGCTGGCCACGATCCTGGCCAAGGCCTTCGTGCTGGCCCAGGCGTAGGATCAATCCATCAGTACGGCTTGCACCTCGGTGGGTCACGCGACACACTCACGATCCGGTTCGAACGAAGGAGATCCGGTGGTCAGGTGTCGTATCGCGCTGTGCATCATGCTGCTACTGCTCGCTCCCGCGCCCGCGGCTGGTGCGGGCTGGAAGACCGTGGCCGAGGAGGACGGCGTCAAGGTCATGCTGCGCGACGTCCCGGGACGCAGCTTCCCCACCTTCCGCAGCGTGACCGTGGTCAAGGAGTCGATCTACAACGTGCTGGCCGTGATGAGCGACGTGGGTCGCTACAAGACCTGGATGGCGCGCTGCAGCGCCTCGGAGCGGCTGCAGCAGCGCGGCGACTTCGAGTACGTGATGTACGCCCGGACCGACGCTCCGTGGCCGGTGGACGACCGGGACGCGGTGTACCACGCGCGGGTCACCGTCAGCCCCAAGCAGCGCATGGTGCTGGTGCGGTTCCACGCGGTGCGGGACCACAGGCGGCCGCGGGTGGATGGCGTGGTGCGGCTGACCAACCTGCGCGGCTACTACGCGCTGAAGATGCTGGGCCCGGGGATGACGCAGATGGACTACCAGATCGACGCTGACCCCGGCGGCTGGGTCCCGGCGTGGGTCGGCAAGATCACGGTCAAGCACGCGGTGATCGACACCGCCCGCGCCCTGCGCAAGCAGATCGCGAAGACCCGCGGCTGGTACCGCAAGCACATCGACCGCTGGAAGCGGATGGCGCTGATCCCGGCGGTGAGCTGATCAGGCGGGGATGCTGCCTTCACTCGCAGCCAGATGCGGTAGCAATCACTATCCGAACTCTGCTCGCCGGGGCCAATCGACCAAGATGCGGTAGCAATCACTACCCGAACTCTGCTCACCGGGGCTGATCGACGGAGATGCGGTAGCAATCACTATCCGAACTCTGCTCGCCGGGGCCGATCGACCAAGATGCGGTAGCAATCACTATCCG
>Ga0210044_10000612_pt1 | contig 53584 bp, 36 predicted proteins | sample CryGey13umfilter_2_FD_183959 | JGI IMG/M metagenome (GOLD analysis project Ga0210044, IMG submission 183959) | Groundwater microbial communities from aquifer in Utah, USA - Crystal Geyser 4/9/14 3 um filter (SPAdes) (version 2) | ecosystem: Environmental > Aquatic > Deep subsurface >...
GGGGCAGGTCTCCGACCGCCCCGAAACGCTTGACCGGAAGGTCTCAAAGGGCTGCGAATCCACGGGATTCGAGGAGACCTGTCGGTCCGGGGAGCGGCGGGGTCAGGAGACCCTCGCCGAGCACAGTCTTCGCTTCGTGCGTGTTGACAGAAACCATGGGTGAGCCCACTTGAACTTAGTTTGGGTTAGTTCGACTCTACCCGAGGCGACAGCCGACGGCAAGGCGGCGCGGGCCGAGCCGCGGGGAGTGCCCGGCCAGGGACTAAGCCAGACGCACGTGTGCTACAATCCAGTCCGCCGCTTGGGGCGCGGTTGAGAGCCCACAGAAAGGCCGCACCAAGGTCTCCCTCGTCAGCAGCGCTCGCGAGGTCCCACCAGAGCTGCTTTCCCATGTGCCCACACCAGAATCCCATGCGTGAGTCGAAGCGAAGGACCCAGCGGATGTCGCGGGTCGGGACACTGTGCCTCTCCGTCCTGGTGGGGGTGACCGTTGCCACGGCGCGAAGTGCTGACCTCGTTGCGCACTGGCCCTTCGACGCAGACCTGACGGACGCAGTGGGGCAGAGCCACGGCGCGGCGCACGGTAGCTCGTCGGTGGGCAAAGACGCCAAGGTCGGCGCCGGCGCCCTTCGCCTGGGAGGCGCCGTCGGCGACTACGTCAAGGTGGAGTCGAATCCGCGCCTCGACTCGGACAGCTTCTCCCTGCTCTACTGGGTCAAGGGCGACCCGCATCTCGAGACGAGCAGCGGTGGTTTGTGCCGGCGGTTGGTGGGCTTTGACGACTTCGCCTTCGAGACGGACTGGAATGTCCACTCCCCCACGGAGTTCGAGATCAACTGGTGGTGGAATGGCACCTGGTACAAAGGCTTCGCCGATCCGCCGAAGGACCAGTGGATTCACCTCGCGTGGACGTACGACGCCTCGAACCGGCTACTTGCGCTCTATCGCGACGGCGAGTTGGCAAGCCTTGAGCCCAACGTGACCCTCAACCGGAAAGGGAAGGCGCTGTACGTCGGCGGCCAATACAGAGGCTCGCAGAACTTCAAGGGGCTGATCGACGACCTGCGGCTGTACGACGGCGTGCTTGACACGGAACAGGTCCAATCGGTCGTCCACGATCCCGCCGCGCCGCTGCCTCCCGCCCCCCCCGCCGCGGGTCCCACCGTCCGCTTCGACTTCGAGACCGGCGACCTGCAGGGCTGGCGCGTGCTCGAAGGGGGATTCGCCAAGCTGCTCAACGACCGCGAGTTATTCCGCAACCGGCCGACGGTGCCGTTCAACAAACAGGGCAAGTACTTCCTCGACACCGTTGAGCAAGGCCACGACCCGCAGACGGGCGTGGTGGAGTCGCCGGTAATTGTCCTGACAGGTCCCCTGGTGTCTCTGCTCATCGGTGGCGGCAACCATCCCGACACCTACCTCGCGCTGTGCACGCTGGACGGCAAAGAAGTGCTGAAGGCGCAGGGCGTCAACGACGAGATCCTCCAGCGGGTCTCCTGGCGGGTGCCGCAGTTGGTCGGCCAGAAGGTGTTCCTGCGCATCGCCGACCAGAACCAGGGCGGCTGGGGGCACGTGACCTTCGACGACTTCGCTGCTCAGGGAACGCTCGACCCGAAGGCGACCGAAGAGAACTTCGCCCGCGCCGAGCTGCACAGTGCCCAGCGCGAGTTGGCTGCGCGGGTCGGGCAGGTCAACCTCGAGGCGTTGCGGCAGGTCATCGCGGACCTGACCGAGACGTTCCCCGCCCGGTACACCCACGGGCGTGAGTTCCTGAAGCGGCTGCCGGAGTTCGAGCGACAGGCGCGCGAAGTCAAGGAGATCCTCGACCGGGGCGATGCCGACGCGAGGAAGCGGGCTGCCGAACGGGTCGACGCGATTCTGGCATTCCAGCGCGAAGTGCTGGTGGCCAACCCGTTGGTCAGCGGCCAGCCGCTCCTGTTCGTGGTGCGCAACCAGTACCGGCCCGACCATCACAACACCGCGACGATGTTCCAGAAAGGCGAGATCAACCAGGGCAGCTTTCAGGGCGGCGGGGCGCTGAAGACCCTCGACTTCGCCAAGGGCGGCGAGGTGACAACACTGCTTGAGGTGCCCGAGGGCATCGTTCGCGACCCGGAGGTGGACTTCACTGGACGCCGGATTGTCTTCTCCATGCGCCGGAATGCCGACGACGATTACCACGTCTACGAACTCAACACCGATGGCTCCGGGCTGAAGCAACTGACCTTCGCCAACGGCGTCTCCGATATCGACCCGCTCTTCCTGCCCGACGGCGGCTTTGCGTTCTCCTCGACGCGCGAGCCGAAGTACTGCATGTGCAACCGCCATATCATGTGCAACCTGTTCCGCATGGAGGGCGACGGCGCCAACATTCACCAGATCGGGAAGAGCACGCTGTTTGAGGGGCACGGCGCGCTGATGCCGGACGGGCGCATTCTGTACGACCGCTGGGAGTACGTCGACCGCAACTTCGGCGACGCCCAGGGGCTGTGGACGGTCGACCCCGACGGCACGAATCACGCCGTCTTCTGGGGCAACAATACGTGGTCGCCGGGCGCCGTGCTGGATGCGCGCGTCATCCCCGGCACAGAGCAGTTCATCTGCAACTTCAGCTCCTGCCATGATCGCCCGTGGGGCGCGCTGGCGCTTGTGGACCGCGACCGGGGCGTGGACGGGCGCGACCCGGTAATCCGCACGTGGCCCGCTGACGCTCTCAATCTCGTCCTCGAGGAGGGCGCCAAGGAGGGGCGCGGCGGCTACGGGTTCGACGACTTCAAGCAGGTCAACCCCAAGTACGAAGACCCCTATCCGCTGAGCGATCCCGTCACCGGCGCCGGTGCCGGCAAGTACTTCCTAGCGTCCCGGAGGACGGGCGTCGGTGAGCAGATGGGGCTCTACCTGGTGGACGTGTTCGGCAACGAGACCCGCCTCCACGCCGAAGCCCCCGGCTGCTTCGACCCGATGCCACTCGGTCCGCGCCCGCGCCCCGCGGCGATGTCGCCGCGCCGCAACTTCAAGGACAAGGTGGGCCACTTCTACGTCCACGACGTGTACGAAGGCACCCACATGGAGGGCGTGAAACGCGGCTCAGTCAAATCGCTCCGCGTGGTCGAGTCGCCCGAGAAGCGCTTCTGGACGGGTCCCGCCTGGAACGGTCAGGGCACCATCGCCCCGGCCATGAACTGGCACGACTTCAACAACAAGCGCGTCCTCGGCACCGTCCCCGTGGAAGACGACGGCTCCGCCTACTTCGCCGTGCCCGCCGACAAGTACGTGTTCTTCCAGCTCCTCGATGCCGACGGCATGATGGTCCAGTCCATGCGCAGCGGCACAATCGCCCAGCCGGGCGAGCGAACCGGGTGCATTGGCTGCCACGAGAGCCGCAACCTCGCGCCGCGGCCGGTGGCCGGCAACACCCCCGAGGCGATGCGCCGCCCGGCGGCCAAACTGGAAGGCTGGTATGGCGAGCCGCGCCTGTTCAGCTACAGGAAGGAAGTCCAACCCGTCTTCGACCGATACTGCGTCCACTGCCACGACTTCGGCAAACCTGCGGGGCAGAAGCTGCTCCTTGCCGGCGACCGCGACGACACGTTCAATGCTTCCTACAACGAACTCTGGCGGAAGCAGTACATTCATGTCGTCGGCGCCGGGCCGTCGGCCACGCAGCCAGCGTACTCGTGGGGTTCGCACGCCAGCAAGCTGGTCGAGGTGCTCCGCGGTGGGCACAAGGACGTGAAGCTGGACAAAGAGAGCTTCGACCGGATCGTCACCTGGATCGACCTCAACGCCCCCTACTACCCCACCTACGCCAGCGCCTACCCCGACAATCTCTCGGGTCGCTGCCCGCTGGACAACGCGCAGCTTGCCCGCTTGACCGAACTCACCGGCGTGCCCTTCGCCAACCTGAACAGCTTCAGCGCCAACCGCGGCCCCCAGCTCAGCTTCGACCGGCCTGAGTTGAGCCCGTGCCTGGCGCCGCTCGAGGACGCGGACGCCGGCAAGTACCGCGAAGCGCTATCGATCATCGAAGCGGGGAAGCAAACACTAACAGCCCGCCCGGGTGGCGACACGCTGGACGGCTTTGTAGCGTGCGAGGTGGACCGGCAGCGGGAAGCCCGCTACGAACGCCGGGAACAGGCAGAGGCGCAGAACCGGGAGGCGTTGCGGACGGGCCGGAGGGTGCCGGACGGCAACCCGCCAGAGGCATCGACAGACAGGGAGTAATCAGAACCGTGGCCCGAAAGAAGGCGCGCTATCACGCAGTCAAGGTCGGGCGGGAGCCGGGGATCTACCTGACTTGGGCAGAGTGTCAGGAACAGGTGACCGGCTTCCCTGGCGCTGCGTTCAAGGGCTTCCAGACGCTAACGGAGGCGCAGAGCTTTCTCGGAGACAGCGCGGCGACGCCAAAATCGGCCGCCGCCGAAGCAAGCGCCGCGGTCCCTGACTCGGAAGGAAGTCCCGACCGCGTCGTCGTCTACACCGATGGCGCCTGCACCGGCAACCCGGGGCCGGGCGGGTATGGCGTGGTGCTGAAGAACGGCGGCAAGCGCACTGAGTTGTCGGGGGGCTTTGCGCGAACGACCAACAACCGCATGGAACTGACGGCCTGCATTGTCGCGCTGCAAGCACTGCCGGCCGGGTGCTGTGCCACGCTGCACAGCGATTCCCGCTACGTGGCCAGCGCCATGACGAAAGGCTGGGTTACCGGTTGGCGCAGCCGGGGTTGGCGCCGGCAAGAGGGTCCGCTGGCCAACGCCGACCTCTGGCAGCAACTGGTTGCCCTCTGCGACACCCGCGAGGTCGCCTTCGAGTGGGTGCCTGGGCACGCGGGGAACAGGGAGAACGAACGCTGCGACGAACTGGCTGTCGAAGCGGCCGCCGGGGAGGATCTTCCGCTCGATGAGGGGTACCAGCCTCCCGCAACCGTCGAGAAGCCCTCGAAGGCAGTCCCTCAGGAGAGCGGCCAAACGGTGATCACCTTCGAGTAGCCACGTCACCTTCCCGACGACGGAGAAGCACGATGAACCCTCGCTCGCTGATCCCGATCCTGATACTCCTCCCGGCAGCTTGCCTGTCAGAAGAGGGGACGACCGCGCTCATGAAAGCTCACGTCCTGACCGTCACTGACCCAATCACCGAGCCTGAAGATGGGCTCCTTCTCGGGAATGGCGACCTCTCGGTCAGCGTCTACCAGACGCGAGACAGGATCGTCTGGCGCTTCGGCAAGGGTGACGTGTGGGACCGGCGGTTCGACGCCAGCGACGACCCGAAGCCGCCGCACATCGAGGAGATCGCTCACGGGATTCGCGACGAGGGCTGGAAGTGCCCGCCCTACGGCGGCGCCGAGGCGGTCGCCCTGCACGGCACGGACAATCCGGAACGGATGAAAGAGCTGTGCAGCGGCGCGCCGGCCAGCTACACCAAGCGCCCGTACCCCTGCCCGAAGCCCGTCGGGGAGCTGGCGCTGCAACTTCCGCCCGATCTGGCCGGGCTGACGGTCCGGCAGGAGCTGAACATCGAGCAGGGCGTGCTGCGGATTGTCTGCTCGTCGGCGAGGGGAGTCGAGCTGCGGCTGACCTGCTGCGTGCCGCCCACGCCGAACGCACTCCTCGTGCGGTGGGAGCTGGCCAACTGGACGGACGGTACCCGGATTGGCAACACCAAGCCGCCGGTGTGGTTCTCGCTCCGTCGGTGGGCAGACCCGGATGCCCGCGCGTTCGCCCAGGAGTTCTTCGCCGAGAGCCGGCACGGCGCGTTCCTCGGGATGGACTTCGCCAAGGTGACGCCGTTGCCGCCACCCACCGTTCGTGCCCTCGACGGCGTCCACGTGGTCGAGCAGACGTTCCCGCCGGACCCGACGTTTCCCAACGGCTTCCGGTACTTGCTGGCGCCGTTTGCGTCCGCCGCGGCCGTTGAGTCCGTAGACCTGTCGGCCGTCGGCGAGGCGCGGTTGCACCTGCTGCCGCCGAAGGAAACGACCAGCGGTTGGGTGGTCGTTGCCGTGCCGTCTTCCAGCGCCGAGGGCGGCGCCGAGGCAGGGTTTGGTCGGGTGAAGACGGCGCTGGCGACGGAGCCGGAGCAGCAGGTCGCCCGCTGGGAGGAAGCGGCCCGACGCGACGCGGCGGAGTTCTGGTCGCACTCGGCCGTCGAGATCGGCGACCCACTCCTCGAGAACCTCTGGTACGAGACCTACCACGCCCGGCGCTGCACGACGCGAGCCGGCAAGACGCCGCCCGGTCTGTTCCTGCCCAGCACCGTGCGCGACTTCTCTCACTGGCATGGCGACTACCACACCAACTACAACTACCAGCAGCCCTACTGGGGCGACTACACGGCAAACCAACAGGAACTGGGTGACGCGTACTTCACCGGCATGAGCTACTTCCTGCAGATGGGGAAGCTCATCGCGGAGAAGTACTACGGCACGCGAGGCGTCTTCATTCAGCTCAGCGGATACCCGATCAAAGCCGAAGAGGACGCCTTGGGCGCAGTGCCGATGGGGCGGATGGCCTACATGACCGGCTGGGCGGCGAACCCGTACTGGTGGCGCTATCTCTACACGAAGGACGAGAAGTGGCTGCGCGCGGTCGGCTACCCGGCGCTGCGCGACTGCGCGCTGTTCTACCTGGACTTCATGAAGAAGGGCGACGACGGGCTGTACCACGTCTTCCCGTCTAACCAGGGCGAGGACGGCTTCACCGGCGACCCAAAGGACTACACCGACCGCCCACAGGGGATGCGCCACTTGCGCTACTGCTTGCGGTCGGCGATTCAGGCAAGCGAGGCGCTGGACGTGGACGCCGACTTGCGCGCGCAGTGGCGCGACCGGCTCGACCACGCCGCCGGCGACGACGGCAAGCCACTGCCCGAACGCGAGGGGCTGGCAAAGCTCTTCTTCGAGGCCAACCCGCCGGAGTTCGGCGACGGCCGCCCCCCTGTCCCTCGCCCCGCGAAGTCCGCCGGGGCGCCCTGGCCGGGTGCGGGCGAGTGGCTCGACCTCTGGTATGCCGGCCAGTACCCGGTGTGCGCAATGTCGGCGCTGCGCGGCGGTGGACTCGACCCCGAGCGCCTCTACGCCGGTCTGCGCCGAATCATCGAACGGTGGCGTCACCCCAACGGCCTGATCTGGGCCATGAGCGTCGCAGACTACGGTCACGCCGGCGCCTGGACCGAGACCCTCGGCGTCTGCGCGCCGCTGCAGGAGATGATGCTGCAGAGCTTCGGCGGCGTGCTGCGGCTGTTCCCTGCCTGGCCGGCGGAGGTGCCGGGGAGCTTCAAGACACTCAGGGCTGAGGGCGCCTTCCTGGTGAGCGCGAGCTGGGCCGACGCCAGCGTCAAGGCGGCCGAGATTCTCAGCGAACGAGGCGGCCCATGCCGGTTGTTCTCCCCGTGGCCGGAAGGGCTGCGCCTCGAGGCAGCCAACGGCCAGCCGGTGGCAGTGGCGCGCGCCGAAGACGGCGTCTGGAGTTTCCCAACCGCGGCCGGACAGACGTACCGGCTGCTTCGGCCGTGATCGAGGCGGCGCGGTTTGCCGTTAGGAGGGGCGAACTCCGGGATAGCCGTGCGGACACCCCCGCGGGGCAGAACGCTGTCGCCGGACGCCCGAACTTGTTCGGGGCCCTCCGCGCTCAGTCCCCGAACAAGTTCGGGCGTCCTGACGGCAGCTTCGAGAGAGGACACACATGACGCGAATCCTGTTGCTGGTTGGCTGCACACTCTCACTCGTGGCCCCGCTCTCGGCCGAAGCCGCGATCGAGGGCGCCTCCGCGCCCCGCTGGCAGGCGTGTACCGGGTGGACCACGACCCCACCCGCCCGGTATGGGGTTACCAACGAGAACGGTGCGCTCGTCTTTGCCGCGGAGGGGGCCAATACAGAACTGCCCTGGCTGCTGCGCCTGGAGGGGCACGGCGTGACGGGTGACGAGCACTACTTGCTGTTGCGGTACCGGGCGACAGGGATGGTGGCGACGCGCGGCAACTACTTCGTGCATGGCCAGGAAGGCACGGTGGGCGGGCGCGCCTATGCCCTGGCAGACCAGCTCAAGCCCGATGGCGAGCGGCACACGCTGGCTGTTGATCTGGTCGCCCTTGAGCCGGCGGAACTCACGCAGGGAGTGGCGCTGAAGGTGATCGTCGATGACGGCGGCAAGGCCAGGCTGACCGTTGAGCGGCTCTGGTTCGCCGACGAACTGCCGAAGGGCGCGGAAATCGCCGAGCTGGCCTTCCGCACGGCGGACAAGACAGTTTCTGTGGACTGGCAGGCGGCAGGCGAGGCAGCGGCTCAGGCCGGTTGGACGCTTACCCCCGCAGCCGACTTCAGCGCGACGCCCGAAGGCACGGCGGAGGTATTCACCGTGCGCAACGCGGGCAAGGGCATGCGCTGGTTGTTGACACTGCCGGAGCCGGTCGACCTAACGGCAACACCCTACCTCTCAACGCGCTACCAAGCCTCCGGGCAGCTTGGCAACACCACGTACGCGCTTTGGCTTGGCGACAAGCAATCCGGCACGGGCGGCAATTCCACTGTGCCCGTCTCCGCCGGCGACCTGACAGCCGATGGCGCCTGGCACAACCTCTGCCTGAAGGGGGCGAAGCCGTTCACCGCGACCCATCTGGCCGTCGGGCTGGACTGCGCCGGCGGCGAGGCGACGCTGAAGCTGGACACGATCCGCTTCAGTTCGCGGGCCAGACGCTGGGCCCTTGAGGAAGTGCTCCCGCACGAACGTCGAGACGCTCCTTGGGAGGCTGGCAAAGATAGGTTCGCGGCGACCGCTGTCGTCGTCTCCGGCGGCGGCCCGTCGGCGTTCTTCCTGCAGCGACTCGGGTTGACCGACTGGTTCACAGCGCCTCATGTCACGGTCCAGGGGGTGCCTTTCGAGGTGAGCACTGACCTGGCGCGGGTGCCTCAGAGCGGTCTGGGGAACTTCGGCGCGCTCTCGATGAAGCTGCCGCCCGGCTGCCGCGAGGTGTTTCTGCTGACGGCCAACTCCGCCCCTCCGACTGAGCCCTGGGGCATCGACTGGCAGCACCCCAAGCCGGTCGAGAGGCTGGATGTACCGGAGAAGGTCTACTACGAAATTCGCTATGCGTCGGGGCCGCCCGACCGCGTGCTCCCGTTGGACGCGGAGACTGGACAATGGGGCATGAAGCGCGGGCTCAGTGTCAATATCGTGCACCCCGACCCGACGCGCCAAGCGACCGAACTGGTACTCCATGACCGCATGCAGACAGCGAGCTTCGCAGTCGTCGGCGCGACAACACGCAAGGAGGCACCGCGTCTCGCAGAGCCGACCTGGCGCAGCCTGGCTGCCGGCCTCGCCCCCGTTGTGTCGCCTCCGAAGCTGCCGGCAGCCCAACCGGTCGCAGCCGGCGTGGCCGGCGTGACCGCGGGCGCCTTGCAGGCGCGCTTCGACACCCAACGCGGACTCTCCTGGTCGCAGGTGGACTTGCCCGGCCTGCCCGGCGCACTTAGCTGCGCGGCAGGGCCGGTGTTCGAGGTGGTCGTCGGCGGCAAGGCGCTCCCGACCGAGGACTGGGCTGTCACTGCAACGGAAGCCCTCGACGCGGGCCGCCGGTTCTTGCTACGCAACAGCGCCGCGGACCTGAGCGCAACCGTCGAGTGCGTGCCCGGCGGCGCCAACGGGTTGTTGCTCAGGATGCGCCTCACCAACGAGGGAGCGACTGCCACCACGGCGACCCTCCGCTTCCCCGTGCTGCGCGGCGTGTGCCTGGGAAGCGCCGCCGAAACGTGGTACTTGTTCGGCAAGCGCGGCGGGCTCCTCAACTGCGCCAACCTCGCCCTCCGCGAGCCATTGGGCGAACGTCACCCGCTCCAGATGGACGGGTTCTTCAACCCAAAGCAGGGCGTGACGCTGGCGTGCCTCACGCACGACACCGCCGCGCAGCACCACTTCCTCAACTTGGCGAAAACCGACGCCGGCGGCGAGTGGTCGCCTGAATATGTCGAGCGCGACCTCGCGCCGGGAGCAACCTTCACTGCCACAGAGGCCGCACTGGGGGCCGGCTCCGGCGACTGGCGCACGCTCCTCGGCGGCTACACCGACTGGCTCAAGACGTGGTTCAAACCCGTCGCCCCACGCAAGCCGTGGTTCGAGCGGCTCTTCGCCCTCGCCAGCGGCAACGCCCACTACGACATGTCGCCTGACGCCAAAGTGCGGGGGGCGTTGCAGCCGCAAATCGACACGATGCGCAAGTACCTCGGGCTGTGCGACTACGTCCACCTGTTCGGCTGGAGCGCGTCGAAGACCTACGGCGACTGGGGCGACTACGACCACTACGACGAAACCGTGGGCGGCAAGGACTACTTCCGGGACAATATCCGGCGGGTGCAGGAGAAGGGAATTGCTGTCAGCCTCTACCTGGACGGGTACCTGAGCAGCAGCAAGGGCGAGGTCGCGGGAGCGCACGCTGAGGAGTGGGCGATGAAGAACGCCGACGGCTCGCCACAGTACGTCAAGGAGTACGACTCCTACAACGAGTGTCCCTACGAGAAGGGCTGGCAGGACCACCTGAGCGAGGGGTACCGCCGGGTCCACCAGGAGTTGAACACGAAGATCCTCTACATCGACGAGTACGGCGCCACCGACGGCCGCTGGAAGTGCCAGGCCAAAGACCACGGGCACAATGGCTACGAGATCCCCTACGCCGGTGAAGTGGCGATGCTGAAGCGAATCCGCGAGGCCGTCGGTCCCGACGTGGCGCTCTACACGGAGTACCCACCCGCGGAAGTCAGCCGGCGGTATCTCGACGGCTCCCTCACCTACCAGGCGCTGTGGAGCGCCGACCAAGAGCCCCTGGCGCCGCACTTCATTGACCTGCCGCGCTTCGCGTTCCCCGACTTCAAGCAGTTCCACATCCTCTATTACGTCGGCAACCGCGCCGGCAACTGGTGGCTGCTCAAGTACCCGTTCTTCAACGGCGAAGTCTACCGCACGGGCGTCCCCAACCTTTCCGGTATGGATGAGCCATCGCTCGCCTTCCTCAAGCGCGCCGTCGAGATCCAGTGCGCCCACCGCGACGCGTTCGCCTCGCGCGACGTGGAGCCGCTCGTCCCCACCGAAGTGCCCGGCGTCTTCGCCAACCGGTTCTCGACGCCCAAAGAGACTGTGTGGACGCTGTACAACGCCAACGGCCGAAGCGTCAGCACACCGGTACTGCGAGTGAAGCACTTGGGCGGGGCGACGTACGAAGACGCCTGGCGGGGGACGGCCGTGGTGCCGAAGGTGGAAGCGGGCCAGGCGGTTGTGTCGGTGGAACTGGAGCCGAAGGGCGTCGGGTGTGTGGTGCAGCGGCGGCGGTGACGGTCCTCACCTCGGGGCCGTGTTCGGCGCCGCGTACGTCACTCGGTACGGAGTGGCTGGTGCCGCGTCAAATCGCACCTGACCTCCCTCGAGGCGCACCGGCACGGCAGCGCCCTCGCCTTCCTGCGTGAGCGCAACTGCCTTCAGCTTCGTCGGCTCGGTCCATCCGTCCGGCGCGGGGTAGCTGAGGGTGCCGCCATCGCGCGCGTAGGCAAGCCACGCGTCGCCGCGCCAGTTAGGGGCGAAGGAGGTGAAGTCCCTCGAGACAAGCCGCCCCTCCACCACGACGCGGTAGTGTCGGCCGCTGGCATCGACCTCAACGTGGCTGTCGGCGCCGTATTCCACCCGACGCCGGGTGCCGGCTGCCTGGTAGCTGGTCATTTCGCTACGGCGCAGCAGCATGAAGGGGACCTGTAGCAGGTATACTCGCGAAGGTTAGGAATACACCGAAGCTATTGCACAAGTTCGACGCCTCTGCGTGCACAGCAGTGTGTTGGGTGCGCACCACACGCCCCCGGGTGAAGTTCTGCGAACTTCCACTTCGGTGTATTCCCAACCTTCGCGAGTATAGTAGCGATCCGTGAGGGCGGCCTGCGGAGTGGATTTGGTGAAGTCGGCGGAGAAGGTGGCGCCGTAGAGAAGCGCCTCGCCCAGCTCGTCGTCGGTGGGTTGCGCGCCGCCATAGGTTGCGTGCCCGTGGTAGACGAAGGGAACGAACGGAATGCGCGCCTCCCCCGCGAATAGAGCGTCGCCACGGCGCATCAAATGCCAGGCGTGACCGAGGATGCCGACAACCGGCGCGCAGAAGCCCTCGCTGGTGACGTCTACTCCGTGTTGGTTGAACGCGCGGACAATCGCGTACTTGCCAGCGAGGCTCGTTGCTCCCGAGGCGGGACTTTGTGGGTTGAAGTCGAGCCGATGCGGCACGGCGCTGAGTACGTCGATATGGTAGGAGCGCTTGATCGGCAGCGGCGCCAGTGTCCGGCGGACGCGTTCCTTGGCTGCCTCGGCGCCCCGCTCGGAGAAGCTCATCAAGTACGACTGTCCACCGGCCCACACGCCGCCCTTCCACAGGTTGCCGGCGGGATCGCGGGCGATGAGGGCCGGGTCCCAAGCGGGGCTGTGCTCGTAGCCATCGTCGTAGTTGTCGTGGAACGACAGCAGGGCGTTGTACCTCTCGGCGGCTTTCATGGCCGCGATCAAGCCGGCTTTGCCCCCCAGGTGCGCGTTGATGGTGAACACGTCCGGGTAGCCGGTGTCGTGCCCTTGATGCTGCCAGCCAACCAAGTAGGCAATCTGCGGGGCGCCATCGGTCAGGTTGCCGAAGCGACGCACCAAGTCCAGCGCTTGGTCGAAGGTCGTGAAGTCCTTGGCGCCCGGGCTGTCGCAGAAGATCTTGTGGATGACAGTCCCGTCATAGACGGCGGGCGGACGCGCGGGCACCTCGGCGCGAAGCAGGCGCGCCCCGTCGGTCCAGTCGGGCGCACCGTTCTCGGGAACGAGGAAACGAAGCCGGATCACCGACCTGTCGCCCAGCAGTAGAGACGGCACGGGTGGCTGCGCAACCGCGCGATGCTCGAACGACGCGCCCACGGCCGCCCAGCCCTCGTCCACGCTCGCAACAAAGCGGTCCTCGACGCCGGGAATGTCAGCGGCGCAGAGCATCCGCCGGTCGTAAACGACGCCAGCCAGCATCTGCGTGAACCAGTCCATGCCGAACGCACGCTCGGCCGGTCCGCACTTGGTCGGGTCGATCAGCCGGCCGGCGTTGAGCGGGAGCGCCAACCGGGCCACGTCCTTCGCGCCGACCAGCCGCCCCGCGCGCACGGAGACGAGTCGGTACCCGTCGTGCTCCACCACGCTCGCCAACGCGACCTCGGCGCGGCTGGCGTCAACCGCGAACGACAGCGCAAACGCAACGCACGTCTTCTCGCCTTCGCGGACCGTGGCGTTGTAGACGACCTCGTCCCCGCTTGGCCGGGCCGCCCAGGTGATCGCGTAAGGCCTGGCATCGGCCAACCGAACGCGGTTGTCTGCGACGAAGAGCACGCGCACCTCCGGCTCCCACAGCTCGGGGTCGCCGCTCAGCTCCGCGCCCGCCATTCGCCAGGCGACAACTCGGGGCGCCTCTGCGTCGAGCACCAGCGTCAGCGGGCCGCGCCCGACCGTCACGGTCTTCGCGGGGCGAGGCGGTGCCGGCTCGGCTTCAGGGGACGGCACCGGGAAGAACGTCTGAGTGACGGGAGTGGCCTCTGTCCGCTCACCGGCTGCGACTACCCGGAAGCGCCCGACGAGGTAGCGCCGGTTGTCTTCGCCCTCCGGCAGCGGGAGTTCCAGCGATCTTCGGGGCCCGCCCTGCGGGTCGAACATCCCTACCAACAGCACAGAGTCGCCGGGGGGTGTCTGCGGCGGCACCGGCACGGCGGCGGTGTAGTTGACCACTCGCCCCGGCCGCCCGCGTTGCGTCGGAATCGAGGGCTCGTGGTCGCCGCCCAGCCGAACTCCGTCAGGCGCCTCCTCTGCTTCGCCCGGCCGGCGAATGTGCACAAAGACTCGCTCTTCAGCCGGGGCCGGCGCGTCCCCGACATTCTGCCACCAGTAGGTCACGCCAAGGGTCCCGCCGGCAGGTACGCTCGTACCGTCCAAGCGAACCTGCAGCAGTCGCGGCTTGAAGCCGTCGTCGGCGGCTGCGGACAACATGGTCAGACCTCCGAGCAAGACGGTGGTGTAGACTGCAAAGCGGCGCAATAGGGGTTCTCCTTGGCAGACGCGGTCGGCCCTGCGAGCGGCTGCTCGCGTCGATAGGTCTCCCACGCGGCAGGGCTTCGGCTCGCTCAGTCAGCATCAGCGGGTCCCCTGAGCATTGCCTTTGCCAGGCCAGTTCCACGTTGCCAGATCGTCGCTCCAGGCAATGCTCAGCGAGCCGTTGGCATGGGTGCGGACCACGTTGCCCGGACTGGAGAAGTTCAGGTTCTGGTCCCGGGGTGTGAGCTTGCGGGGCTTCGTCCAGTTGCGCAGGTCCCTGGATGTGCTGACCGCCGTGTACCAGAACAAGGCGCCGTCCGGTTCGGTCTCCACCAGCGTGTAGAACAGGTGAAAGGTCCCGTCGTGATAGACCGCGGCGGGGTCGCGATAGGCGGCTCTGTCATTGCCGCGCAGCAAGATCGGTGATTCGAGTTGCGCCAGCAGGGACGACACTTCGGTCTCCTCGGTCCGTCCAAGGCCAACGGCGATGGCGAGCAGCGTGATCGCGAGTGCTTGAGGGATTCTCATGTCTTTACTGCTGCGCCTGGCGAGCTGGGCGGCAACAGCGGGAGGAGGGGGATGCGGGTGCGCAGCCTCCGCAGTTCCCCGACGACGCGGCGGACAGCAGGGCGCCCCTTGGCCTGATTGCTCACGCCAATGGGCTGTTCGAGCCGCATAGCGGCCTGGGCAACGCATTGGAGCTGTGGATCAGTTCCGTCGCTCAGCCGCACCGGGTTAGGCGTCCTTCATACCCGCAGTGTCACCGTGTAGGGCAACCAGCCCTTCAATAGACTGCCGGCCATCAGCCAAGCTACGGTCAAGCACTCCCACCAGCTCGGCGTGCGAGGGAGAGCGGCGCGAGAACTCGAGGAGTAGAGCAGGCATCTGCTGCTGGTACAGCTCCTCGGTACAAGCCCTGAACGCCATCTCGGCGAACAGCTTGTGCGATCCCAGGTCAGCGGTTGCCTCGAGCGCTGCACGGACACGGTCGGCGGTGACGCCTAAGTACATCAGCGTGACCACGCGATGCGTGCATTCGAGCGGCGTGACACTGTCGCCCGGCGCAGTGAACTGACCAGAGGCTCCATCGAAGTCTACGTAGAACGCCGCCTCCTTCTCGTGATGGATCGCAGCCCGCATGGAGGCACCCGAAAGCCGGCCACGTTCTGGATCGTGGACCTCAATCCGGACCGGACTGAAGAGTTCGTACAGGAATGCTCGATGAGCCTTGAGTCGATGATCCCGCCACGACCGCCAGAACCACTGTGCGGAGTCCCTGTCCGCTGGCAACGCCATGGCTGCAAGGAGGGAAAGCGACTTGCCTACCTCCTCCTGCCCGAGTTCGGCAAGGCCAAGCGCGATCGACGGATGGCTTGATGCCAGATCGAGCGCGCTCTCCATCAACGCGAACCCCTGTGCGACGGACTTTGCGTAGCCGTCACGTAGCGCTTCGAGCGTCAACACTGGACCACGCACGCGCGTCACCATCACTTCCCTCGATGCCTGGGTAGGCCCAACGACGGAATTGGCCGCCAACCGACGACGCGGCAGACGTCGGGGGTGTGCTTTGGACCTGGTTGTCCGTTCCAATGGGTCGTTCGAGCCGCGTAGCGGCTTGGGCAACCCATTGGAGTTGTCGGGGAATTCCCCGTTCGAGATCAGCCGCCGCCGAAGGCGGTCGGCTGGATTGAGGGGGTATGCGTCGCTGTTTGGCCCGGAGCAGAGTGAAGCCAAAGCTCGATGTCAGGGAGGCCCTCAGTGGACTGAGCAACACGCTGTACACGCTCCGCAGCGGCCTGTGCGTCGTAACCGAAAAGCAGGTAGATGGCTCGCTCATAGCCGACTTTGGTACGGAATAGTGCAAGCGTGTTCAGGTCTTTCACGGTGCCGGCGTTCTGGGGATTTGAGGACTTGACCCCAATGATTGCGTGGTTTCCACTCATGTATCCAGGCCTGTGAACCAGCAGGTCCGGCTTGGCGTAGTCGGCACCGAGTTCCCTCAAGATCGGGTGGGCTGCCTTGTCGAGTTCACCGTTCAGATAGAACTCCGTTTCGGCGGGCCAAAGGCAGCGAAGCTGGTGATACAGCTCGTAGCAGTAGACCCGCTCCCGATAGATTGGATCACCCCCATCAATTCGGACATGGAAGTACGCCGACGGAACACGTGCTGTTGCTTCTTCAAGCAGGGCCGTGAATTCGCGCATGTGGCCTCCCACGAGGCATAACGTTCCGCGAGCTGAGCGGCGCCGGACGGCTTCCTGGCGAAGCAGCTCGCAGCAACAGTGTGTTTTCACCAGTACCGGGTCGCGTGCGACCTCGCCATCGACCGATGGCAAGTCGGTGGCGTCCAGCCTACCGGAACTCGCCAGTCCGGCCCGTCATCTGCCGGGTGCTGACTCTCAGGGCACCATTGCACGGCAAGTCGGCAATCGGCGGGTCGCCGGTTGCGCCTGCCTGCCCAAGGCGGTTCGGCTGGGCCAGCACGCCAACCATATCACACTCGTTGGCCCACGTCAACAGCCATGCCCCCGCCTTCACGCCCTCACCAATCGCCTCGCCACCAATCGCGTTTGCCGCCAGCACCCGGAAGTGCCGCGGGGTCCATGGAGATGCCCAGCCGGCGCCGGGTTGCCAGCATGTCGAGTTGCTCCACCTCGAACCGGTGGAACGTGTCGCCCCCGGCGAAGTCCCAGGCGGCGGTGAGCCCGCCGGGGCGGATTGGCAGTCTGCGAGCAGCCAGCTACAATCCTGTGTCACACGTTGAGAGGTGAATGCCATGCCACGCCGGGCCGCCAGCACCATATCATTTCGGCAGTACATCAACGAGGTGCTGAAGAACGCCGTCTACGAAAAGGGCGAGGTTCTCGACGTGGTCGTTGCGGAGGCGCCCGATCTGCCGGGGTGCCTGACTCAGGGACGCTCCTTTGAGGAGGCGCGCGAGAACCTCGTAGACGCCATCGAGGTCTGGGTCCTGGCTGGCGTGCACGAGGGGGAAGACATGCCGGTGGTGAACGGCCGTCGCCTGGCAATCACCGGAGCTCCCAGGAGGCAAGCTCATGCCCAAGCTCTCGCCGGTGTCGCGGCGTGAACTGGTGCGCAGGCTGAGGGCCTTGGGGTTTGAGGGTCCCTACCCCGGCGGGAAGCACGAATGGATGCGGAGAAACGCAGTCCGTATCACTGTGCCCAACCCTCACGAAGGCGACCTCGACCCCGCCTTGATCCGCCGGATGCTGCGACGGGCTGGGATATCCCAGTCTGAGTGGCTTGGGGTCTGATGGTGCGGTGGGTCGCCCGTGGTCCGAGCCGTACACGTCGCGGTTGAGCCGCGACCGGACGCGTTTCGAGCTGCCGCCGATCGCTGCTGCGTAGGGCGAGGTCTCCGTCCCCGCCGGGCTGTGCTTCTTGCGCAGGCTGTGTGCGAGGCTGCCATGCCAGCGGGGACGGAGACCTCGCCCTACGGTTCATCCCGGCCCGGACGAACTCTTCGCACGAAGGCGAGACTCAGCGGTTAGTAGTACAGCGGAATTCCTCTACGGCAGCTTGTACACAAGCACGTTCTTGAAATGAACGTGCCGACCGAAGTAGGTGATTGCCAGGACCTTTCGCGCTTCGTCGCCGGTGATGGGCTCCGGGTCTACGGCGCGGAGGAGCGGCTTGCCGTTGAGGAAGAACGACAGTCGGCCGCCGTCGCGCATGAGTAAGCAGTGGTAGGTTTGCCCGGCCTTCACGCCGAAGTTCTGGGACGCCAACTCCTTGATCTGGCCGTCGACGAGCTTGAAGAGCACGGTGCGCGTGTTGCCCCAGCCGCCGAGGCTCACCAGGTACCCGCCGAGGTTGATGCCGACGTCGCCCGGGGACGGGCCGATCGCCTCGGCCCGGAACTCGACGGCCAAGCGTGGGTCGTCGAACTGCTGCTTGACCAGCACCACCGGAAACGGGTCGCCCTCTTTGCCGCCCTTGATGCAGAGCGCGCCATCCTCGATCTGCACCGTGCCGCCGATTGGCTGCCACTTGTCCTGCCCGGCGGAGAAGTCGTCCTCGAAGAGGCACTCGCCCAGCGGCGGCAAGCCCGGCGGGCGCGGGAACGGCGGCGCCTTCTGGGCGACCGCGGCGGGGCCGACAACCGGGCCGGTCTGAGGCTTCTCGGTTGTGGCGACACTGGGTTGGGACGGACCGCGACCTCATTGCCGCCAGCGTCGGCATGCCCGAAAGCGACCTGCCCGTCTTGCGCAGGATGGCAGCCCACGCTGCCTCGGCGCGCTGCCCTTGGGGTTCCAGCCGCAGCACTTCCTGGAACAGGGCGACTGCTCGCAGCCCCTGCCCCATATGCGAGTAGGCCCACGCCGCCGCCCAGTAGGCGTCGACCCAGTCGGGCTGCAACTCGATGGCCTGCTCCAGTTGCTCGACGGCCTCCCAGTACTGCTTGGCCGCCTTGAGTTGGAGGCCGGCCTGGAGGCACTGTAGCGCCTCGGTGTTTGGTTCGGCCGAAGCAGGCAGGGCGTCGCCGGCCAGGAGCAGCGCCGACAGACCAATGACAACGGCTCGACAGGCTGCCCCGGACGTGCGCGAAGTCGTACTCATGCAGTTCCCCCCAATTCAGTAGGGCGGCTGGCGCGACTGCCAGTGACGCCTGTGCTGCGCCCGGCCTTCGCTAATGGGTGCTCGTTGCCGAGAGGGAGTTCCCCGCAGCCCGGATCGGGCGCAAGCGCCGGACCGTCGTCCCCGTCGCTCAGCCAGCGTTGGCGCAGGTCACGCCAATCGCCGCGGCGTCGAGCACTTCGGCTGAGGCGACTCGGACACGGCGCGACTCGCCCGGCAGCAGATCGAAGTAGTCATCCGCCGGTAGGCAGCCCGGCGGCAGCAGCAGATGTACAGCGTGGGCGTAGCCGCAGGCGCCGACTTCGACGGTGCAGTGCCCGTCCTGGGGCTGAGCAACCGAGAACGACAGCCCTGGGTCGGCAGTCTTCAGTTGCCGGTAGTCCACGGCCCGCAGGATGCCGGCGGGAATGTCGTCACGATCCGCGGCACGCGCGATCCACAGCCCGGAGCAGGCATCGTGGTCGCCGTACGCGAACGTCGCGACCTGCTCCCGCGACAGCGCCGGCACAGTCACCTCGGACTCCTGTAGAGCGGCGGGCAGTCCGGCCAGACCGACGTAGCCGGACTCAAGCCGGAACGACACGTCTTCTTGCGTGTCGTTGGCGATGATTACCCGAACGTGGTCGCCACCGCAGCGAAGGACGATCCGCACCGGTGCATACGCTCGGCGGACGAAGTACCACGACGGTTTGCGCCGCAGGTAGTAATCGACGATGGTCCAGCCGACCTCGCCCCAGCAGTCCTCGTACATCCAGAACAGGCTGCCGTGGCAGTTGGGTCGGCAGCGCATCGAGTCGAGGGCGTGGCCGTACATCAGCCCCTGGCACAGCCCGCTGTAAAGCAGGTATTCGTCGAGCGACAGGTTCTCCGGGTCGGCGTAGTGCTTGCGGATGCCGGCTTCGACGGTGTTCTTCTCGAAGGTGTTGTTGTGGTGCTGCCATATCTGCCCACCGCGGTCGGGGTCAGCGTCGAGATAGGCCAGTACCGACTCCTTGGGCGGCGCGCCGATGTAGCCGAACTCGGACACGAACAGGGAGTTGCACTTGTCGTACTCCTCCGGCGTAATGCGCTGCTCCATGTCCGGGTTCATCATGCAGTCGAACCAGTGGTGCCGATCGCCGACCTCTTCGCAGTTGGGTGCTTCGCCGCCGTAGGGCGAGCCATTCCAGTAGGGCACTTCCGGGCAGTTGCGCTGAACGGCGGCGGGGAGCAAGTAGTTGTAGGCGTGCGCGCCGCCTTTGGTCTGTTCCCGCCACCAGTCGCGGAAGCCCCAGTTGTTCTCGTTGCTGCCGCACCACAGGGCAATGCAGGCATGGCGCTGCAGGCGCTTGGTCTGGTAGTCGGCCTCGCGCTCGACCTCGACGCAGAACGAATCAAGATGATCGGGATACGGCGCGCACGAGAACATGAAGTCGTGCCAGACCATGATCCCGTACCGGTCGCACGCCTGATAGAAGGCCTCGCGCTCGTATAGCCCGCCTCCCCAGATTCGCAGCATGTTGAAGTTGGCCTCGCGCGCCTCGCGGACCAGCGTGTGGTAGCGATCGTCGGTAACCCGGGCGTAGAGGGTGTCGGCGGGAATCCAGTTGGCGCCTTTGGCGAAGACCTTCCTGCCGTTCACGACGAAGGCGAACTTGTCGTCGGTGTCCAGCCCTACAAACCGCAAGCCCCAGTCGAACGGCTCGACAGATGACCGCTCGTCGCCGACGGTCAGCTCTGACTCGACCCGGTACCGGTGTTGCTCGCCCAGCCCGTTGGGCCACCAGAGCTGGGGATCGTCGAGGGTGAGCCTAAGTTCGACGAAGTTGAGACCGGACCGGAGCAGCACGTCGGCCTGGGCACACGTCTGCCTGCCGCGGGTGTCGGTCAGCTTGACGGACACAGTGCCGTTGGCCGTCTTGTAGTAGTGGAAACGGTCAACCGTCACTGTGGCTGCCACAGCGACCTCGTGGACCGATCTGACTGATCCGTCCGATCGGCCCGACTCCACGCCCTCCGCGGGCGCGGCTACGCGGACCGGCCGCAGCGCCACCTGCCGGATGCACGCCTCCCTCATCGCCCGGAGCTTCACGTCGCCGGCAATGCAGGTCGTCGCCACCCGAGGACTCCAGTCCCAACCGAAGGAGTACTGCGGTTTGCGCACCAGCGTCCGGCGCTGATCGCCACGCTCCGGGCGGCCGTTGCCCGCTTCGGTAGAACCGCGAACGCCATCGGGCGCATCGAGGTCGGCTTCGGTGACCGTCTCCACTCCGGCCGTGAGCCGGACCAGCAGCACGTTCTCGCCGGCCTGCAGCCACCGCTTCACGTCGAGCACGAACGGTCGAAACGCGTTCGGGTGCGAGCCGAGGTGCGCGCCGTTCAGGAACACCTCGGCGTTGGCGTCGAGCCCGTTCAGCTCAAGCTCGACCACCTCCGCCGTCCCCCACTCGGGCGGCGCCTCGAACGTCCGCCGGAACCACCACGAACGCTGTTCGGTCCAGCGACAGTCGAAGCTGTGGAGCCCCAGCAGCGGCTCCTTGATCCTGCCGGCCTCAATCAGTCCTTGATGAATGTCGCCGGGAACCGGTTGCGGGATCCAGCCCTCCGCAGACGTGGCGAGGCGCCCCGCCTCGCTCAGCGGGCAGCCAAGCGGCTCGTCGCGAAGCTCCCAGGTTCCGTTTAGCAGCAGTTCATTCATGGTGATCTCTCTTTGTCCTTGTGGGCAGCGTCCAGTGTACCAGCACGCCAACCGACGCGCCAACGACGTGTTAGACTCTGGAGACGACGCCTCGTCGCTCGGCAAGAGACATTGATGAAAACACTCGAGTTCTGGGACCTCGTCCACCTCCTCCGCCGCGCCGCGCTGACCGCCGCTCAGCGTCGCGCGCGCTCGGCTCCTGAGCGTGAAGCCGCGCAGTTCGCGTACCTCCTGGAACGCCTCCCCATTGGCTTCGCGCCCGGCGAGTCGCTGGCAGGCGACTTCGGTTGCGAGTTCCTTGGCGTTGAGGAGCTCGAGGAGTTCACCGGGCAGTCGGCGGAGTGCCAGGCACCCGTGGCTCCGGACACCCCGCCGCAGGCCGACCCGTTCGCGCTGTTGGACCAGCACTTCAACTGCCGCGCCGGCTACACGCTGGCACACACCTGTGCCGACTACCAGACCGTCATCGAGCGCGGCCTGGCGGGCTTGCTGGAGGACGTGGGCGACCGGCTGGCGAGGGCGACCGGTGAGCAGGCGGACACGCTTCGCGGCAGGGCGACTGCACTCGGGGCTGTCGCGCGCTGGGCCATGCGGTACGCGGTGCTGGCGCGCGAGGCGGCCGCACACGCGGACGACCCCGCCGAAAGGCAACGGCTGACGCGGATCGCGCAGACGTGCCAGCGAGTTCCCCTGCAACCGGCGACGACGTTTCATGAAGCCGTGCAGAGCGTCTGGCTCGTGCACGCTGCGATCGGGCTATCGGAGTTGTCGAGCGCGTCGCTGTCGCTGGGCCGGGCCGACCAGTACCTGTACCCGCTGTTCCAGCGGGATCTCGAATGCGGCGTCTCACGCGTGGAGCTACGGGGCTCGGTGCGCGACCTCTGGCGCAAGCTCAATCGGTTCGGCGATCCCGCCTGCGCGGTCAACCTCGGAGGCGCGGGAGGAGACGGCTGCGACCCGTTCAACGAGCTGTCTGCCCTGCTGGTGGCCGTCACGAAGGAACTGCGGCTGCCCGCGCCGATCTTGGCCGCGCGGATTCATGAACGGCTGCCGGACGACGCGTTCGACGCCTTCGTCGATCCCGACCTGTTGACGCTGGGGCAGCCGACGTTCTACGGCGAAGAGCCGTGCCGCGAGACCATAGTTCGGCGCGAAGTGCTCAGGGAAGAAGCGCACCGGTTCGCGCTGAATAGCTGCATGGGACTGGTCATGCCCGGCGAGGAGATCTCCGACATGTGGGGCGCGGTCATCAACCTGCTTCTGCCGCTGGAGTTGGCGGCGAATGGCGGGCGACCGTTCCAGCACGCACTGCCCGTCGATCTGTCCACGCAACCGCGGCCCGGGCAGGAGAGCTTCGATGAGCTGTTTGCCCAAGTCGAGCGCTACCTCGACGAGCTTGTGACGCTCCTGATTCGCCGCAACTGGGAAGCGACCGAACACGTTGGCCGCGACCGCCCGAACCCGTTCCTCTCGGCGCTCACCCGCGACTGCATCGCCCGGGGGCAAGACCGCGCGCTTGGCGGCGCACGCTACCACACCGTTATTGTCGAAGGCTTCGGCTGGGCGAACCTGGCCGACGCATTGACTGCGGTGAAACAGCTTGCGTTCGACGAACGTCGCTTCACGCTACGTGCGCTGGTGTCGGCGGCGCAACGCGACTTCGCGGGCGACGGTGAGATCCTCTCCGCAATCAGGCAATGCCCCAAGTACGGCAACGCCGACCCCGAAGCCGACTCCATGGCGCGGCGCGGGGCACACTCCTTCGCCCAATGCGTCCGCGCCCACTCCCACGACAATGTGCACTGCGCGCCCTCGTTCCACACCCTCAACGCCCACGTCCCCGCCGGGAAGAAGCTCGGCGCGAGCCTCGACGGCCGACGTGCTGGCGAGCCGCTGAGCAAGAACGTCGGCCCCATGCTCGGCCGGAGCACTCAGGGACTGACCTCCGTCCTGCTGTCCGCCAGCGCCCTCGACCAGACCGAACTGAGCGGCGGGCAAGCGCTGGACGTTTCCGTGGATTCGCGCACAATTGGTTCCCTCGACGGAAAACGCAAGTTCCAGGCGTTACTGCGGACCTACTTCGCCCGAGGCGGTCTTCAGGTTCAGGTGAACGGCGTCTCCGCCGACCAGCTCCGCGCCGCCCTCGCCGCTCCCGAAGCGCACGGCGACCTGGTCGTGAAGATCGCCGGCTACAGCGCCCGGTTCACCTCACTTGGTCGCGAGGTGCAGGAAGAGATGGTGCTGCGGTTCGAGCAGGGCTTGTGACTGACGGTGCATACCGCAGCGCCCCGAGTGTTCGTGCGTTCGTCGTGCGTGGTGCGCCCGTCAGCCTATCCGCTCAGTCTGTCGGCTGGAACATGATCTCGCCTGCGTCGTCGGCCCACACCGTCCCAAGCACGGCCCGGCGGTCACGTTCGCCCACGTCGGGCACCATTCGCCCCCAGAGCCGAGTGGCGTCGCCGTCCTTCCACAGACCGGTCTTCACCGTCAGCGTCTTGCCTCGGTGCTCCGCCGGCGCACGAAGGCGAACCTCGCCCGCGACTTCGCCGTGTCGTGTCAGGTTGCCAGTGACAGATACCGGGCAGCCGGCGAGGATCTCACCGTCGAGGTCGAGGTGGCAGAAGGGCACGGCGCCTTCCGGCAGGGCAACGTGGACAGTCCAGCTCAGCGGAAGGATCAGCTCGCCGTCCACCACGCGGTGTTCGCCCATGGTGACAGCGTACTCGCCGAGGAGGGTGAGCATTCCGAGGGAGTAGCGGTGCGTACCGTCATCGCCCGCCAGCGGCAACGAAAGCGTGGGCGTCCCGAAGCGGTCGCCCACTGACACGCGCACATCGAGCTTGCCCGAGGTCAGGTCACCGGAAAGGGGGAAACGGAGTTGCCGCGTGACATGCTTCGCCTCCCCGGCCGGACCGACGGCCAGGTCGCGCACGTTCAACCCCTCATCCACCAGCACTGCCACGATCTCCTCGCGCTCATTGACCAGCGTGACGGCCGGGTTGCCGCCCGGGGAGCACGGCGCAACGCCGGCAGTGCGCCAGGTCAGCGCCATTTCCAGCAGGGCACCCGCAGGCAGCGCGTCGGGCCGGGTGGCCTCAACGAGGTTGAGCCGGTAGCCCAATCGCCGGTTGGTCCGCGCGATCAGGTCCACGTTCTCCCGCAGGAATTCGGGGGGGCTGGCGTGGATGGAGACGTAGCTGGCGCGATAGTCCTCCACCGCGTCCAAGTAGCGGCTGCCGTCGCCCCACGTGCCCATCTTCTTGCAGTGGCCGTAATGGCCGGACTCGAGGATCACCGGCCGGTCGGGCCAGAAGTCGGGCGCGAGCCACTCACTCAGATAGGCGTGGGCGCCGCCCTGAACGAGGATGCTGTCGTCGCGCAGCGTGCAGCCAACGGATCGCGCGTAGTCCAGCGGCCGCTTGTCACGGAGGAAGGGCCACGCGGCAAACGCGATTACGCCGTTGCGCTCCAAGTGACAGAAGATCTGCGAGTTGGGGGGCAGGGGCTCTCGGACTTCCCAGGTGCAGTCGAGGAGCGTGCGCAAGCCGAGCCGTCTCAGCTTGCCTGGGGCGACACGGAACTGACCGCCCGTGCCTGCGGGGACCTCGACAGCGTCGAAGGACGCCGAGCCGTCGTCGTCGATCCTCAGCGTGCCCAGGGGAACGCGCCGGTCCGGGTCGCCGGAAGCAGGCAGCAAGCGCCCCTCCGGTCGTGTCGTGTCGTGGGGAATCCAGATCCCCGCCTTGACAGCGAATGCCTTCCCGCGCGCTTCGACGGGCGCATCGAAGGTCAGCGGGACGGCATGCGTGCCCGGCTGGCGGAAGTCGAAGTCGTGGAAGTGGTGCGACCAGTCGTCCTGCGCGGCCAGGAGCGTGTTGGGGAAGTGCCTGCGGTGCAGGTCAATGTGTCGCTTCAGCGTCTCGAAGCCGTATTCCTTCGTACACGGATGGCCCTCGCCCCAGATACCGATCGTGCCCACGTCCACGAAGGCGACGTTCGGGTTTCCGTCGTACCGCGCACCAGCAGCCGCGAGGAAGTGGTCCAGCTTCTCCAGGAAGACCGGGTCGTCGTAGTCGGGCTCCCAGGCGACGCCGTCGTTCCACCAATAGCCCTTCGCGCCCAAGTCCTTCACCCACTCAGGCGTGGCGTACTTCTCGCCACTCTCGAAGCACGTGAACCGGAACGCGATCTTCTTTCCGGCGCGGAGGTACCGCTGGGCAGGCGTGTCCACGATCTCCCAATGGAACTCGCCCTCCCTGGGCTCGAGGTACGCCCACGCAAGCCGCAGGTACGCCACCGTAAGGCCCGGGAACTCCTCCCCGGCGTAGTTCGGCCCCAAGGGTCTACCATAGCCGTTGAGAGTGTTGTCGTAGTGGTGGAACACCCAGCCCATGCCGGGGTTGCACAATGCCTCGCCGGTGTCGGTGGGGCCCATGGTGAGCGCGTCGGCGTTGGAGTAAGAGACCATCAGAGCAACGAGCACTGCGGCCGTACGCGGAACGGTCGAGTAGGATTGCCTCACTCCACATCCGCCCCCCACCGCTCTGTCCGCCGGATGAGCTGCGTCCCATCCGAGAAGCCATCGCCGCGTTTGCCCAGGTAGTCGATCAGCCGCTGGCGCCAGAAGGTGACGCGGTCGGCGCTGGCCGGGGCGGCTGCCAGATCGTGCATTTCGTCACGATCGTTGACGAGATCGAAGAGCTGTTCCTGCCCGGTGACGGGGAACCAGACGTACTTCTCCCTGCCGTCGGTCAGGAAGTGCATCGCCTCTTCGAGGGAGTAGCACGGGGAGTGCTCGCCGTGGAGAAAGTCGCGCCACGGCTTGCCGGCCATGGCGTCGAAGACGCTGCGGCCGGTCACTCCCTCAGGCGGCTTGATGCCAGTGGCGTCGCACACCGTCGGCATCAGGTCCTGCAGACCTACGAGGTGGTCGAAGGTGCCCATGGGGCGATCCCAGCCGGCGGGGTACTCGATGACGAAGGGCACACGGGCGGAGCCTTCGTAGGCGTAGGTCTTGCGGAACAGGTGGTGGTCGAACTGCATGTCGCCGTGGTCGGAGACGTACAGGATCAGCGTGTCCTTGAGCAGCCCGAGGCGCTGCAGCCGTTGCTTCAGCCGGCCCAGCTCGTGGTCGACGTGGGAGACGCAACCCATGTAGCCGACGCGCATCCGGTGGTGCTGCTCCGGCGTGATCGAGCCGTGCCATGCGGCCGGCGCGGGGCCGGGCACGGTCACGTTGTGCCGTTCGCACCAGTCGCCATGGATGGGGCCAGGGATGTCTCGGTTGGCGTACATGTCCCAGAACGGCTGCGGCGGGCAGAAGGGCGCGTGGGGCGGACCGAGCGAAAGCCACACAAAGAACGGTGCGTCGGGGTCGCGCTTCTCCAGGCAGTCGATGGTCGTGTCGACAGTCCAGTTCACCGGGTTGAAGCGTTCCTCGAGGTGCCACGGCCGAGCGCCCCAGCCGTTGGTGTCGATGCCGTGTCCCCACTGGTGCGCCGTCGGGCCGGCATGCAATCGCAGCCACTCCGGGTAGTCGCCCCCGCCCGGTTCGTCCTTGCAGCCAGTCAGGAGGACGCGGTGGAAGCCGTACCGCTTGCGCTGTGGGTAGAAGTTGCGGCAGCCGATGCTGAAACACTGGTAGCCGTTGTCGCTCAGCACCTTCGCCAAGGTGTTCTTCTCGCCCCAGCGGGCTTCCGCGTAGCCGAGCTGCCCACAGTCGTAGCTGCCCTTGCCGCTGAGCATCACGCGTTGGGCGGCCGTTGTGGAAGGCACCTCGGTGTAGGCGTTGGGGAAGTAGGCGCCGCGGTTGACCATGTTGTCGATGTTCGGCGTCTCGACGATCGGGTGACCGGCGAGGCCGAGATGGTCGCCCCGGTGCGTGTCGGCGAGGTAGAGGAGGACATTGGGTTGTGAGTTGGGCATGGGATCGTCTCCAGTAGGGGCGCCCCCCCCCGCGTCTCGCTCTGACTTCCCGAGCGCGCCCGGCTATCCTTCTCTGCACCGTCTTTGGCCGCCCAATTGCGGCGGCCGCATTGACAAGCCCTCGGCAAATGGGTAGAATTCCCTTTCTGTCGTCTCGTGGGCTGAGCAGCTCTGTAGACTGTTGCCCTTGCCGGGGTGAGACTGCTGCGGGCGGATAGCTCAGTCGGGAGAGCGCCTGCCTTACAAGCAGGAGGTCGCAGGTTCAAGCCCTGCTCCGCCCACCAGCAACGAAGCCGACGACAGAACGCGTAACGGACCCGTGGTGTAGCCTGGTTTAACACGCCGGCCTGTCAAGCCGGAGAGCGCCGGTTCAAATCCGGTCGGGTCCGCCATTCCTTCCCCCCGCGGACAACAGGTGCCGGGATAGCTCAGTTGGTAGAGCACTGGACTGAAAATCCAGGTGTCCCCAGTTCAACCCTGGGTCCCGGCACCACTCCTCCTCTCTTCCCCCTCCGCCCCACCCCGCCTCCAACGTAGCCCGACGTGCGCCGGTGTGCTGTCCGTCTGTTCGGCTCGGCACTCCTGGCGTCCTCCCGCCCACTGCCTCGATTCGCCCTCCACAAAAGGAACAGGTGACCGCGTGACGTATCTTCCGCATAGAGCCCACATGAGAGCTGCGCAGCGTTCCGCTGCGGCCCTTTGGCCGGGAGTCACCGCAATCACCATGTTCACGCCAACTCGTCTCCGCCGTAGCCCGAACTGGGTCCTGTGCCTGGCGGCCGCCCTGCTGCTGGGCCGAGGGATACCCGTCCTGGCTGCGCCCGCTCCCAAGGAAGAGCCGAAGACAACCGTCAAGACGGAAACGAAGCAGGAGACCAAGAACACCGACAAGTCTGGCGAACAGCCGCCCCTGCCGGAGGGCGTCAAGCAGACCAAGCAGGAAGAGCGCACCGTCGTGACACGCACGGTCGAGGAGCGAACGCTCCGCCGCCCCGAGCTCGAAGAGGAAGAGCAGGATGACGGCCAGCTCAAGCCCTTTGGCAGCGACTTGTTCGCGGAGGACGCTGGAGCGTTCGAGCCGCCGCCTGACGCCGCTGTCCCGGCGGACTACCCGTTGGGCCCGGGCGACGAGATCGAGTTGAGCTACTGGAGCGAGTTCCTCCCGCAGGAGACACACGGGCTTACCGTCGACCCACAAGGACAGGTCAACTTGCCGACCGGCGGCACGCTGAGCGTGCGGGGGCTGACGTTGGCGCAGTTGAAGGGGCTTGCGCAGGAGCAGCTTCTGCGGCTGTACAAGCAGGTCAAGGTGCATGTGGCGCTGACCAAGCTGCACTCCATCCGCGTGTGGGTGGTCGGCGAGGCGAAGCGGCCAGGCAGCCGGCTGATCAGCCCTCTAAGCACGGCCTTCAACGCGCTCTATGCTGCCGGCGGGCCCAACGAGCGCGGCTCGATGCGGCGGATTCGGCTGATGCGCGGCAATGACGAAGTCGCAGTCCTCGACCTGTACAAGTACCTGCTGACCGGCGAGGCTACCGACGATCTGCCGCTGCAGTCCGGTGACCGGCTGTTCCTTCCCGTAGTCGGTCCCCTGGTTGCGGTCCAGGGCGAAGTGCGCCGTCCCGCCCTCTACGAGCTGAAGGGCGACGAGCGGCTCCGGGATCTCCTGGAGTGGGCCGGTGGGTTGAAGCCGACGGGCTACGCGCAGCGAATCCAGATCACCCGGATCGAGGCCAACGCGCGGCAGGTCGTCCGGGATGTGGACGCCTCGGCTCTGCTGGCGTCACCGGCGGCGGAGACCAACCTGCCGGTGCAGGCTGGCGACGTGATTCGAGTCCTTCGCGTTGTCGAAGACAACCGCAACGCCGTCCGGCTGGAGGGGCAGGTCAACCGTTCCGGCTACTACCAGTGGACCGATGGCATGCGCGTCAAGGACCTCCTCACCCTCGCCCGGACCGAGGGCGCCCTGGGCGAGGCCGTTCTCAGTAGAGGTGAGATCACCCGCCTCGAGCCTGACGGCAGCACGCGGCTGATCGCGTTCGATGTCGCCGCCGCTGTGGCCGGCGAGGAGACGGCAAACGCCCCGCTCCAGGGGCGAGACCGGGTGGTGTTGTACTCGGCAGACAGCGGCGGGATGCCGATCAATGTCTGCCTTGCCGGGCCGGTCCAACGGCCTGGCCGGTATCGCTACGTATCCGGCATGACGGTCAAGGATCTCCTGGACTGGGCCGGCGGGTTGCTGGACCAGACGGAAGTCGTGCATTGCACTCTGGAGCGGGTGTTCCCTCCTGCCAGCGCGCCCAGCCGAATCAGGGCCCCGCGAGAGCGGAAGCCGGTGCGCGATCCCGTGGCTGAACGGACGCGCGCTCAGGATGACTCGACCGAGTCCTGGGTGTTCGTGGACGGGCGCGTTGAACAGCCGAGCCGGGTTCGGTTTGAGAAAGACCAGAAGGTGGAGTACTACCTCGCGAAGGCCGGCGGGCTGCTTGCCGACGCAGACCGAGAGGGCATCCGCGTGTATCGGGCCAACAGCGACGTGCTGAAGGCGGATCAGGTGATCTCGGTCGAGCCGAGCGATCGCCTGTTTGTTCCAACGACCGAAGCAACCGCCGCAGAGGCCGCGGTCACCGCCAAGTACTTGCTGGACAACGTCCCGTCCGGTCAGCGGACCCTCAGCGTGGTCGTCGATCTGGCGAAGGCGCAGGAAGGCGATGCCGAGTGGAATGTGCTGCTCCAACCGGGCGATCAGCTCGTGCTGTACACGCCGGAGTCGCTTCGATGGCGGGGCGGGCACGTCGTTGTCCAGGGGGAAGTCGTCCGGCCGGGAGCGTATGAACGGGCGGCAGGCATGACCGTGGCGGACCTGCTGTTCAAGGCCGGTGGGCCGTTGCCCGAGGCTGCATTCGACCACGCCCTCGTGGAGCGCACTCTCCCCGGCGGCGAGAAGCAGCTCCTGACCGTCGACCTCAACAAGGCTCGGGCGGGCGCCGCGCCCGACAACCCGGTGCTTCAGGACCGGGACAAGCTGATCGTGTTCAACCACAACCAAGTGGCGGTCGACCGCCGGCAAGTGCGCATCGACGGCGCGGTCCAGAACCCGGGCGACTATCCGCGGGCCCAAGACATGAAACTGTCCGAGCTGATCCTGGAAGCCGGTGGGCTGCTCCCGGAAGCGAACAATGTGGCCGAGGTGGTGCGGCTGGGGCCGGCCGGCGAGCGGACCCGCCTGCAGGCGGATCTCGCCCGCTTGCTGAAGGACAACGACGAGACGCAGGACGTAATCCTGCAAGACTACGACTCGGTCTCCATCGCCACCGTCGCCGAGACCCGCCGGCTGGCGCAGTCGGTGACGATCGTCGGCGAAGTCAAGAACCCCGGCGTCTACTTCCTGGACGACCCGGAGACTACCCTCAGCGATCTCCTGAGCCGCGCCGACGGGCTCACCAACGACGCCTTCCTGCCAGCGGCAACCATCCGCCGGCGCCTCGATAAGGTGATCTCAGCGCACCAACGCCTTGCCATGCAGGCCGTGCTGGCGGAATCGGCCCGCGTCGAGGACAAGGAGTACCTGGCAACAACCGCGGCGCGAGCGACTGCTGCGGTTCCTCAGGAGAAGCGCTTCGACTTGGGCAACCGTCCCGGCGACCTCACCACCGCCGCCACACCAGCCGGAGCAACAGAGCCAGGGGGTATGGAGGCGGAGAGCGCAACGCCGGCCACCTATGTGGCTGCGGACTTTGCAGCGGCGCTGGCAGAGCCCAAGTCCGCCGCTGACATTGTCCTCAAAGACGGCGACCTCCTCACCATCCCGGAGCGGCCCGTTGCCGTTCTCGTCGTGGGAGCGGTGGCGCGAGAAAGCGCGGTGTTGTACAGCCCCCGCTCCACCCTCAGCGACTACCTCAACCAAGCCGGCGGCTTCAGCCGGGATGCCCGCAAGGACCAGATCGAGATCATTCGCGCCAACGGCTCGATCCTGCCCGCGAGTAAGACCCGGACTCTCGAACCGGGCGATATCATCTTTGTCCCGAGCCAGGCGCTCATCTACAAAGAGAAGAAGAGCTGGCTGGAGACCGTGCAGGCGATGAGCCCGATGTTGTCGCTTGCCGTGATTGCATTCCGTAGGTGAGGAGCCACTACGCATGTCTGACGCACAACCCGACTACTTCGTCCACGATAGCAGCTACGTCGATGAGGGCGCCCGCATCGGCGACGGCACGAAGATCTGGCACTTCTGTCACGTGATGAAGCGGGCCAACATCGGCGAAAAGTGCGTCATCGGGCAGAACTGCTTCGTCGGCCCCGACGTAACCTTGGGCAACAACTGCCACCTGCAGAACAACGTGTCGGTGTACACGATGGTGACGCTTGAGGACGACGTATTCTGCGGGCCCTCGATGGTCTTCACCAACGACATCAATCCCCGCGCGGGCTATCACAAGGAGTCGGTGGACGCCTACCTCCCCACCCTGGTCAAGCGGGGCGCCAGCCTGGGCGCCAACTGCACCATCGTCTGTGGGACCGTCATCGGCAATCATGCGATGGTGGGAGCCGGGGCAGTCGTCAGCAGAGACGTGCCCGACTACGCCATCGTGGCCGGCGTTCCGGCGCGCGTCAAGGGATGGATGTGCGAGTGCGGCCAGAAACTGGGCTTCCCCGAGGACGACGGCGAGACAGCCTGCGCAAAGTGCGGGCTGAAGTACGTCAAGACCGGGCTGGTGGTGAAACCCGTTTGACAGAACAGCCCGCCGCCCCCAAGTGGCAGAGACGACGGGCCTTGCCCAACACGTGAACCGGGACACCTGACACCAGCACTCGGGTCGCGTTCGGCACCCGCGAGGGAACCCTTGACGAACCCCGTTGACCAGCAATCCATCCGGGACCTCCTGCTCCGGGAGAGTCTGCCGGTACAGGCTGTGGAGCGCACGTGGCGGGCGTTGGGTCACGAGGACTGGCAGCAGGCAGACCGGGCACTGCAGCGGATGGCGGCCGATCCGCACGTGCGGTTGGCGCTCGCGGACGTCGCTCCGGAGTTGCTCGACTGGGCCCGCCTGTCGGCGGATCCCGCGATGGTTCTGCACAACTTGGAGCGGTTCGGCGGCGCCTCCTACAGCCCCCTCAACTTGCTCCGCTACCTTCGCACCGACCCCCGAGCGGCGGGTGTGCTGGTCGCCCTTTTCGCGGGCAGCCAGTTCCTCAGCGAAGTGCTCATCCGCAACCCCGAGTATTTCGAGTTCCTGACCAGCGACCAGACCTTGTTGGAGAACGCTGACCCAGACCGGGTGCAGGAACGGCTCTCCCAGGCCCTGCACGCCTTCTCTGCTGTTGACTCGCAGGCAGATGCCATGCGCCGGTTCCAGCGACTGGAACTGCTGCGGACCGGCGTCGCCGATCTGCTGGGGCTGATCGACCTGCGCGCGGTGGTGGCGCGCTTGTCCGACTTGGCCGAGGCTCTGGTTGGCGAATGTGTCCAGCTTGCGGAGACGCAGACCGAGAGCGGCGGCAGCTCCGCGTCGAGCCGGCTGCTGGTGTGCGCGTTCGGGAAACTCGGCGGCAGCGAGCTGAACTACAGCTCCGACCTCGACCTGCTCCTGCTGCGTACAGAGCCCTGTCCCGAATCGGTGGCCCACAGGCTGACAGAGTTGCTGGTGCGCAACCTCTCTCAAGCGACCTCGGAAGGCTACCTCTATCGGGTCGATCTCCGCTTGCGGCCCTACGGCCGCACCGGCCCGCCGGCACCCACACTTCCCAGCTTCCTCAACTACCTCCAGCACCACGCGGCTCTTTGGGAGCAGCAGGCTTGCCTCAAGCTCAGAGCGGTGGCCGGAGACGAGTCGCTCGCCGCCCAAGTGCTCCCCGCGCTGGAGCCGTTGGTGTACCGCGAACGGCCGGTGGGGCGCTCACGCGCCGACATCCGCGCGATGAAGGCGCGGATCGAGACACAGCTACTCAGACTGAAGGACGGGACCAATGTGAAGCTCGGCGTCGGCGGCATTCGCGACATCGAGTTCGTGGTCCAGTATCTGCAACTGGAGCACGGCAGTCGCTGTCCGCAGGTGCGCCAGCGCGCGACCCTGGAGGCGCTTGCGCGCCTTGTCGCTACAGGGGTCGCAACGGAAGAGGACTGCGAGCGACTACGATCCGCGTACGTCTTCCTCCGGACGGTGGAACACCGGCTGCAGATGATGGAATCGCGACAGGTCCACAGCCTGCCCCGCGAGCGCGCGGAACTGAGGAAGCTGGCACTGCGCACCGGGTTCGCAGATCAGGCGCTTCCCGCCGAAGTGCAGTTCGACCGCGCGTATGCACACCATACGCAGACCGTCCGCGAGATCTTCGACCGGCATCTGGGAGCTACCTCGTAGTCGTTCAACGTCCGGCGAGACCCCCGGCCGACAGCAATAGAGAGCGGTGAACATGAACACTGGCAACGCCCCCCCGTCAGCGCCTGCGCCGGAGACGGACGCCGCGCTTGTTGCCGACCATCTCGCGCGACTCGGGTCGACCTACGCGCGGTCGTTCCCCCGCCAGGCGCTCGCCGACCACGCCGCCGCCGCCGCCGCCCTCTCGCCGGCCGATCCCGTTCGTCTGTTCCTCAGAGCACGAGGCACAGACGCCTGGGACGTCACCCTGGTGGCGCCGGACTTCCTCGCGGAGCTCTCGGTGATCTGCGGGCTGTTCACCGCCCACGGGTTAGGCATCGAGGACGGGAAGGTGTTCACCTACTCATCCTCTGCACCGGCCGACGCTCCCCCCGCTGCGAACCGCCGTTCCACTCGCCAGCAGCCTCCTCGGCGCCGGTACAAACCTCAGGCAGTGGTGCAGTTGCCGGACCGGCGCATCGTCGATTGGTTCCACGTGCGCGCTGCGGGCGACCCGCCAGATTGGTCAGCGTACGAAGCCGACCTGCGGGCGGCACTGGCCCTGCTGGCGGCAGGCGACACTGCCGGCGCCCGGGGGCTGGTGGCGAGCCGAGTCGCTGACCGCCTCCGGCTGCTCCCGGAACCAGCAGACACGGCGCTGGTCCCGGCCACTGTTGAGACCGCCAACGACTTCCCGGAGCCGTACACCCGCATCGACGTCCGCTCGCGTGACTCCTCGGCATTCCTGTACGAGCTGTGCAACGCCCTGTCGATGTGCGAGGTCAGCATAGAGCGGGTCGAGGTCTGGACCCGGGGCGACCACGTGCACGACATCCTGTACGTGGCGGAACCTGGTGGCGGCAAAGTGACTTCGCCGCGGAAGCTCAACGAGATCCGCGCCGCCTCGCTGCTCATCAAGCAGTTTACCCACCTGTTACCGAGAGCGCCGGACCCGCGGCTGGCGCTGGTGCACTTCGGCGAGTTGATGTCGCAGGTCATGTCGCGGACCGACTGGGCCGAGCAACTCTCCGCGTTGGAAGCGCCGGACGTGATCCGCCGGCTGGCGCGTCTGCTGGGGGTAAGCGATTTCCTCTGGGAGGATTTCCTGCGGCAGCAGCACGACCAACTGATGCCGCTTGTCTGCGACTCGGACAAGCTGGAGGTCCACAAACACCAGAGCGACTTGCGGGCCGAGCTGGCCCTTTGCCTGGCGGACGCTCCCGCTCCCGAAGCCCGCCGACAGGCGATCAACGAGTTCAAGGACCATGAGATGTTCCGCATCGACATGCGGCACATCCTGGGCAAGATCGAGCTGTGGGAGTTTGGCGACGAGCTGACCGACCTCACCGAGGCGGCGCTGACCGGACTAGCCGAGCTGTGCTACGGAGAGCTGACGCAGCGATTCGGCGAGCCCCGCCTCGAGGCGGGCGAGCCGTGCAGCCACTCCATTTGCGGGCTGGGGAAGTTTGGCGGCAAGGAGATGGGCTACGGGTCGGATGTGGAGCTGATGTTCCTGTACGAAGGCGCCGGCCGGACGGAGGGTCCGGAGCCACTGACAAACGCCGAGTTCTTCGAGCGGCTTGTCTCGGAGGTACGGCGCGCCCTGCGCTCGCGCCGCGAAGGCATCTTCGAGCCGGACCTCCGCCTGCGACCGTACGGCAGGAAGGGCCCTCTGTCCGTCTCGCTGGAGGCGTTCCAGCGGTACTTCCTGCCGGGCGGGAGCGCGCGGCAGTACGAGCGGCAAGCACTCATCAAGCTGCGGCCCGTCACCGGACCCGAAGCACTGCGGGAACGGATCGTGGCGCTCCGCGACCAGAGCGCCTACGCGGGCTGGCCCTTCGACGTTGCCGAGATGCGCGCCCTGCGCCAACGCCAGGTTGAGGAGTTGGTGCGCCCGGGAGCGAAGAACGCCAAGTTCAGCCCGGGCGGCTTGGTGGACGTCGAGTACACCACGCAAGCCCTGCAGATTGTGCACGGACCGGCGCACCCCGAAGTTCGCGAGGTTTCCACCCGGAGAGCGATCCGCGCGCTGGAGAGCGTCGGCGTGCTGGAGGCACCTGTCGCCAAGCTCTTGCGCGAGTCCTACGAGTTCTTCCGCCGCCTCATCGATGCCCTGCGCATGGTGCGCGGCAATGCGCGGGACCTGACTGTCCCCTCGCTGGACAGCGACGAATTTCTCCTGCTCGGCCGCCGTCTCGGCTACGCCGACAGGGCCCTGCGCGAGCGGCTGGTGCTGCACCTGCACGGCTATCTGGAGGTCGTACAAGAGCTGAGTGCGGAGTTGCTCCCTTGAGCGCCAGCTCGCCGTGGCGGCCGGGTCACACGGTCGGCGTGTAGTGGATGGGAATCCCCGTCGCCTCCCGCACGCGCTCCATGGTCTTCTGCGCTTCGGTCCGGGCGCGGCGGCCGCCTTCGCGGAGAACATCGTGAACGTAATCCGGGTCGCCGGCCAACTGCTGCCGCCGCTCGCGCGCCTCTGCAAAGCAGTCGAGCATCATCTGCGCCGTGCGCTTCTTCACCTCGCCATAGCCCAGACCGCCGGCGCGGTATGCCGCCGCCAGCTCGGCAGCCTCTTCCTCGGTCGCGAACAGCTTGAAGAGCGCGTACACGGTGCATTGCTCCGGGTCTTTGGGGTCAGCCACGGGAGTGCTGTCGGTGACGACAGAGAGGAATCGCTTGCGCACGGCCTTCTCGTCGCCGAAGAGCTCGATGGCGTTGTCGTAGCTCTTTGACATCTTCTGACCGTCGATACCGGGAACCACGGCGGTGCTATCCAGAATGTACGGCTCCGGGACTGTGAGCAGTTCGCCGTACGTGTTGTTCAGCTTGAGGGCGAGGTCGCGGGCGACCTCGATGTGCTGCTTCTGATCCTGGCCGACGGGCACCAGATGCGACTGGTAGATCAGGATATCCGCCGCCTGCAACACGGGGTACCCGAACAGCGCGTGGTTCGGCGACAGCCCCCGGGCGGTCTTCTCTTTGTAGGCGTGGCAGCGCTCCAGCAGGCCCATTGGCGTGACGGTCGACAGGATCCACGTCAGCTCCGTCACCTCCGGCACGTCCGACTGCAGGAAGATGGTGGCCTTGTCCGGGTCGAGCCCGAGTGCCAGGTAGTCGGTGGCGAGGTTGAGGGTCCACTGCCTCAATGTCTTCCCGTCCGCCACCGAGGTGAGGGCGTGGTAGTTCGCCAAGAAGTAGAAGCCCTCGTGCTCGTCCTGCAGGGCGAGATACTGGCGGATGGCGCCGAAATAGTTGCCGAGGTGGAGCTGCCCGGAAGGCTGGATCCCTGATAGCGCTCTCATTTGGTGTCTCCTCTGCACAATGGAAACGGGCCGCGGAGTCGGCTCCACGGCCCGGTGTCTGCAAAACAAACGCCGTGGGCTTTGCGAGCACACCCACGGCTGCTGACGATCACGCGCAAGAGGGCGGCCCGCCGGTTACCAGCGGCGCCAGACCCAGACAATTGGGTGCTCGCGCGGGGTCTTCATGGTGACGGCTCATTTTAGCGGACGCCTCGGCCGAAGTCAACGGCGCGCCGAGCCAGCGCGCCTCACTGGTTCCTGAGCCAACGGCGGCCGTTGGCAAACTGCACGAGTCAGCGCATACTAAGGGGTGCGAAGAGCCGCACGCCGGGGAGGCGCGTTCCGCCACTGCAGCAGCACCTCGGGGCGAAGAATGGGAGGCAGATGATGGAAGGCTATCCAAAGCAGGTTTCACTCAAGAACGGAGTCAAGCTCGTCCTGCGCCCGATGGAGGCGGAGGATGTGCAAGCGCTGCTGGAGTTCTTCAGGGCGCTGCCGCTTGAGGACCGGCAGTTCCTGAAACATGACGTCTGCGCGACGGACGTCATCCAGGAGCGGGCAGACCGCCTGGACTACGAGTCGGTGCTCCCCATCCTGGCCGTGACCGAAGCGGGCCGCATTGTGGGCGATGCCACGCTCCACGTCGAGCAGCACGGCTGGTCGCGACACGTGGGCGAGATCCGCTGCGTCGTGGCGAGGGACTTCCAGCGCACCGGCATTGGCACGCTGCTCTGCCGCGAGTTGTTCGCCAACGCCCAGCAACGCGGCTTGGACAAGATCGTCGCGCAGATGGCGGAAGACCAGGTCGGTGCGCAGAAGGTCTTCCAGCGGCTGGGCTTCCACAAGGAAGCGGTGCTTGAGAACCACGTCACTGACTTGGCGGGGAACAAGCGCAACCTCATTCTCATGTCCAACCACGTCGACGAGCTCTGGCAGCAGGTCGAGAACCTGTACTTGCAGATGGACGTGTCCATCGAGCCGCTCTGGGGGTAGCGTACGCAGGCAGCCGCCCTACGAGAAAGGGATCCGAGCGATGTCGAGACGCACCTTGCTGACCCTTGCCGCAGCCGTCCTGTCAGGAGCGGCTTCCCTCTCGGGGGCCTTCGCTGCCGAAAGGAGCCCAGTCCACGCCGCCGGGGAACCTACGAAGACGCTCCGCCTCGGCACGTTCGAGAAGCTGGATCTGATCACGGCCTACTACCGCTCCGACGCCTTCGCCAGAAGGCTGGCAGTGCTTCAAGTGCAGCGCGAGGCGGCAGTGCTCCTGGAGAACAAGGCTGAGGTCGAGCGGATCGAGAAGCAGGGCGCGGCCCTGCAGGAGTTAGCGCACAAGCAACTTGCCGGCCAGGCTCCCGCCACCGAGGTCATGGACTACCTGAAGCCCTACTTCGCCGAAGTCGCCAAGGCGGCTGAGGTGCACGTGATCGTGGACGGGGTGCTGTTCAAGGACTCCGCAGTCCAGCAGGTCGATGTCACCGACCTGCTGGTGCAGAAGCTGCCGCCTGCTCGACACGCCCCTGAAACGCGTTGACGCTGCCGGACACCACTTCATCCAGCTCCACCGGCACGCCTGCTGCGGCAGACTCCAGGACGCCGTAGACGAGGGCGACGGAGCGTAGCCCCACCTCGCCCTGGACCTCGGGCGCGCGGCGGTCGCGGACGGCGTCGAGGAAGTCGGCGGTCTCGGCGGCGATGAGCTTCCGGTCGGTCTCGGGGCCCGGGTACGCATAGCCGGTAGGGCGCTCGCCGAACAGGCGCGTCTCGATGTCATTGAGTCGGTAGTCTGGCAGCGCCTCGACCAGTGCCTCACCCTCCAGTATCTCCCGGCCCCGCTGCACCCGCACCGGGCCGCCTGAGCGATCACCGGAACCGGTGGCAGTGCCCTCGTGACCGAAGACGGTGCGGTTATTCGGCCCGGCGCCGGCTACGCCGAAATGCATGGCCCAGAGCCCCTGGACGCCGCTCTTGAACGCGACGGTGGCAGCGAACACGTCGTCGCTCTCGACGCTAACGGTCTCTGTCTCGCCGTCGGGGCGTGTCCACGAGCGGGTGGCGTAGACCTGCCGCGAGACGGCCGAGAGCGTGTCCACTTCGCCCAGCAGGTACTCCAGAATGTAGCCCAGGTGGATGCCCACATCGAGTGCCAACCCGCCCTGTGCCAGGTCGTGCCGCCAGGGGGTGCCGTAGACGCCCAGGTTGGCCGAGAAGCTGAGCTGCGTGACGAAGCTGGGCTCACCCACGAGCCCTGACTGCACCACGTGCTGCAATAGCCGGTTCATCGGGTCGCGCCGGTTGTTCTCGGCGACGGCCAACACGCGGCTGTGCTCGTGAGCGGCGTCGATGATCCGCTGCGCCCGGGCGATGGTGACGGCCAGGGGTTTCTCGACCTGCACGTTGAGGCCGGCGGCGAGCAGCGGGATAGCCACCTCCTGGTGCGAGCGGTTGTCCGTCACCACGTCGGCAGCGACGATGCCCGGCTCGGCCGCCAGCGCCTGCTCGGCCCCGGCGCACACCGTTGGGCGGTAGCCCAGCAGCGCCTCCGCTTCTTTCGCGACGGCTTCTGCCGCGTCCACCCGCGGATCGCAGACAGCGCGCAGGCGGAGCGAGCCGGGGCGGGCGTGCTCCAGTTCGCCGTACCCGCGCAGATGGCGGGTGCCCATGAGGCCGCAACCAACTAACATGAGGTCGAGTGGGTCCATCAACGAGTCTCCTTGTCGGTGGGTTCTCTCGCAGCAGTCAGCTCCGCCTGTTCCTGTTCGGTGTGGCGGCACGATTCCCTTGCCTCCGTTGCGGGCCGGAGGCAGGCTCAGTAGAATGTGCGCGCGTCGCCGGCAGCGGTGGCGGCGCCTGACTTCGCTTCGCTCCGTGACGGCTCGCGGGGGCGGAACGGCCTACCTGCCGTGGAGGCTCTCTCTTGTACAAGCTCGACATCGACACCCCGGCGCTACTGCTCGACGTAGACCTGCTTCAGAAGAACCTCGACCGGATGGCAGCGTGGGCCGCCGAGGCAGGGGTGGGCGTGCGCCCTCATTTCAAGGTGCACCGGACGCCCGAGATCTCGAAGCTCCAGCTCGAAGCAGGCGCGGTCGGCGTGACGGTGGCCAAGGTGTCCGAAGCTGAGGTCGCCGTCGAGCACGGCCTGGGCGAGGTGCTCATCGCCAACGAGATCTGCGGGAAGCAGAAGATCGAGCGGCTGGTGCAGCTCTGTCGGCGGCAGCCGGTGATGAGCTATGTAGACTGCCACGACGCCCTCGACGACTTGGAGGCGGCCGCGGAAGCGCACCGCGTCGTGCTCGACCTGCTCCCCGACGTGGATGTGGGGATGAACCGCTGCGGGGCGCCGGCGGAGGAGGCTGTCGAGCTTGCCGTGCGGATCCACGAGTCGCCGCATCTGAGCCTCCGCGGGATCGGCGGCTACGAAGGCCACTTGGGGGCGCAGGAACCCGGCGAGGGGAAGACGGCTGCCATCACCCACGATCTGCACCCGCTGCGCGTGGTCGTGGAGCGCCTGCAGGAGGCCGGCATCCCGGTGCCCATTGTCACCGCTGCCAGCAGCGGCACGTTCCGCGAGACGGCGGGGCAGGGGTGGGTTACCGAGGTTCAGCCCGGCACCTATGCGCTCGGCGACCTGCTGTACAACAAAGGCGGCTGCGGCTCCGACTACGCCATGACCGTGCTGGCGACGGTGATGAGTCGCGCCGGAGGGCGGGTCATCACGGACGCCGGCATGAAGGCGCTGCACCCGCGGTTCGGCGGGCACATCGTGAAGGACTACCCCCAACTGGCACTACGCGGGCTGGCCGCCGAACACGGCATCTGGGACGCGGAAGACACGTGCAGCCTGCGGGTCGGCGACAAAGTGGAGATCCTCCCCGACTACGCCGACGGCACCATCAACCTGCACCTCTGCTGGGAGCTGACTCAGGCCGGCAGCGCCGTTGGCCGGTGGGATATCGTGGGACACGGCGCGTCGAAGTAGCTTGGGCGCAGCCGGAAGGGATGCGCCGAGGACGGACGAACCTGTCTCCGTCACGTACCTCGCCTCCCAACGAAGGATGGTTGTCTGCCATGCTGAAACTCGGGATCGTCAACTTTGATACCTCGCACGTGGAGCAGTTCACCAAGCGCCTGAAACGCCTCGACATGCCGGAAGACCAGTGGGTCGACGGCGCGGACATCGTGGCGGGTTGCCCCGGCACCTCACGGGTGTCGCCGGAACGGGTGCCGGGCTACACAGAGTCGCTCCGGAACATGGGCGTTGAGATCGTCGACCGGCCCGAAGACCTGATTGGCAAGGTCGACGGCGTGCTGATCGAGGCGAACGACGGCGGCGTCCACCTGGAGCTGGCGAAGCCGTTCATCGAGGCTGGTCTGTCGCTGTACATCGACAAGCCTTTCGCCAGCTCGCTTGCCGACGCGAAGGAACTGGTACGGCTGGCCGAGGCGAAAGGCGTGTCCCTCTTCTCGTCCTCCTCGCTCCGCTACGGCACCGAAGTCCAGGACGTGTTGGCCCGCCACGAAGAGATCGGCCGAGTCATCGGCGCCGACGCCTACAGCCCGGCGAGCACGCACGAACGCAATCCGGGGCTGTATCACTACGGCGTCCACGGGGTGGAGACGCTCTACGCACTGATGGGGCCCGGGTGCAAGTCGCTGACGTGCACCTGTGTCGAGGGCGGCGAAGTCGTCACCGGTCTCTGGGAAGACGGCCGCCTGGGCACGATGCGCGGCACGCGCGCCGGCGCGCACTCGTACGGCTTCACCGTGTGGGGCGAGAAGCGAGTGGAGTCCCACGCCATCGGCACCGGCGTTATCTACCGCGAGTTGCTCAGGCGGATCGTGCAGTTCTTCGAGACCGGCGAGGCGCCGCTGTGCATCCACACTACCGTCGAGATCATGGCGTTTATGGAAGCCGCGCTGAAGTCGGCCGCCGCGGATGGCGCCCGAGTGGCGTTGGGCGTCTGAGCGCCCGAGAGCCCTCCACGTTCGCCTGCACCGTTTGTGCTGATCCAGGAGCGCCTGTCCGCTCGCCTTCGTGCGGAGGCGGGCGCTCCTTCTGGTCTGGACCGGCGATCAGCGTCACGCAACCTGCCGAATGTGTCATACGTCTGTCCGGGCATCCAAAGCACGAACGCAGTCGTGCAGAAAGAGGACCAACATGACGAGACTTCAACGCCTCCCGCTGAGGCTTCCGGCGGCCTGTGCCGTCCTGGCTCTGTTCGGCGCCCAGCCCGCCCGGGCGCTCATGGTCGTCAGCGAAAAGGAAGAGATCCAAGTCGGCAAAGAGGTCGCCGCCAACGCGGAGAAGCAGTATGGCGGCGTCTTGCACGACCCGCAGCGGCAGGCTCGGCTGGACCGTCTCGCCCGGCAAGTGGTTCAGTTCCGGCAGCGGAAGAACATCCCCTACGAGTTCAAGGTGCTCAACAACGACAAGGAGATCAACGCCTTCGCCTGCCCCGGCGGGCCGACCTACATCACGAAGAAGCTGCTGGACATGTGCGACACCGACGGGAAGCTCGCCTTCATCATGGGGCACGAGGTGTCGCACACGGAGTTGCAGCACGGGAGGAAGGCCATCAACAAGGGGGTGCTCGCGAACGCCGGGTTCAGCATCCTGTTCGGCAAGAGCTCCCAGGCCGTGCAACTCGGCGTCGGGATCGCGTGGAACATCGTCGACTCCGGCTACAGCCGCGACCAGGAACGGGAGGCCGATGCGTCGGGAGTGCGTTTCATGGTGAAGGCAGGCTATGATCCGTACGAGGCGGTGCACGCGCTGCAGATGCTGGGCGGCGGCAACCTGAGCGGGCTGTCCAAGTACTTCGCCAGCCATCCGGCCACGCCGGAGCGCATCCAACTGGTGAAGCAGCAGATCGCCACCGAGTTCCCCAGCAAAGTGCACCCGGACGCGGACCAGACCCAGCCCGCGCCCACGCCGCCCACGGTGCCTACGGCGACGAAGCCGGTTGAGCCGAGCGTGCCCGCCCAGCAGCCGGAGCAGAAGCCCGCCTCCCCCGCCCGCCCCGCGAACGTGGAGAGCAAGCTCGAGACGTCTCCAGTGGCCGGCCAGCAAGGCTACATCCTCGCGACCGATCCCGGCAGCGCCGAGGTGTGGATCGACGGAGGACAATTGGGCCGCACGCCGGACTCGCCGCCGGGGACGCTCTCTCAGTTCAGGTTCTTCCCGGTGCCTATCGGCACCCATTCGGTGACGGTACGGATAGAGAACGTGGGGGAGTGGCAGGTGTCCGGGGCGGACCAAGTCATCCGCAAGGATGAGGCGCGGCGGCTTTCGGTCACGCTGGGGCACTGGTGTCGGGTCACGGTGCGGGTAGATTCAGCGCCGAGACCCGTCTACTCGATCGAAATCGACGGCCAGCGCGTGTGCCGAGGCGCCGGGCCGGGAACGGTCGTACTGCCCCGGGGCGCCCGGACGAAGCTCCCCGTTGCCGTCCGGCTGAGCTTCGGCCAAGCTACGGGTTGGCTTAGCATGCCCAACCGCGACACCGCGTCGCTGGTGCTGTCCGTGCAGGGCAGTTCGGTGGTCGTGCGGTCGGAGTAGCTTCCGAGCTTCCGCTGGTCAGGGCAGGAAGTTGTACATTGGCAGGTGGCGGAGGCAGCCGTACAGGTTCCAGAAGCTGCCCAGCACGAACTCGCCGAGAATCAGCCCCATGAAGAAGGGCATCGCCTTGCGATAGGACTGCATCCCGGCGTACCGAATCAGCCCGGCTTTGAGGGCCCACGCCACCAGCAGCGACACCCAGAAGAGGTTCATGGACCAGCTTCCCGATACCGCGAACCCGGCCGGGTGCAGGGGCCACCAGACGAAGCGGAGCCGGAGCCACATCAGCAGCACAGTTGCGGCCGCCCCCACCCCCACCGCGCTGATCGACCCATAGTTGGGTGGCTGAGGTGAAGCGATCCAGGCCATCAGGCGGCTGAAGCTCTCGGTGGCATAGCCGGGGCGGCCGCTGGATCGGTACGAGACGTCGACCAGCGACCAGAAAGCGGCCACGATCCCGACGACCATGGCGGCGATCATTGCCCACGCAAACCGCCGCTGATCGACCTTCGTCTGCTCGCCAAGCTTGAACCCCTCCAGCAGGTGGGGCATCAGGTGGCCGCGGTAGGCTCGATTGAAGAACTGGTAGAAGCTCAGGATTGCCAGGTTCCGCGTGCCGAGAATGCCGCTGCCCAACGTGTTGGCCAGCATGATGTGCGGCCCGCCGAGATGGAGGTCGTGGACCGGCGAGCCGACTTCCGCGCGCATCCGCGAGATGGCTGTCGACACAGCGTAGTAGGCCACGAAGAAGACCGCGGCGACCCACAGCGACATGCCGACATGGCGGCTGAAGCCCACCAACAGCGCCCCCGCGACCAGAATTCCCACGAGCGCCGTCCGGTAGCTGAGCGGCTCCGCCGAATCGTCGATGCCTCCCGGTCTGCGGATCACCCGTAGCCACACGCCGCGCAGGTGGGTCCGGCTCACCCACAGGCAGTACACGCAGAAGGCCACGTATGCCGCCAAGCTCTGGTCCTCCACGTACGGAAAGCGAGGGAGGTCGCTCCACCCGGTCATCGCCCCGAGGACCCGCTCCACTTTCCAAAACAGATAGAAGAACCAGCACGAGAACGCCAGGTCCAGCGGGATGAAGAACCCCAGCCCCACGGCGAACGGGAACAGCCCGATGGGACTCCAGCCGATGGCATTCAGCGGCCGATTGAGGAACTGCTGCTGGAGATCGTAGAACTGCCCGCCCAGAGTCGGCAGGACGGGGTAGAGAAAGTGCAGCCCGTTCATGAGGTCCAGGAAGGCTGCCACTGCAAACCCGACCCACAGCAGTTTGCTCTTCAGCAACCAGAAGCCTGGTCGCGTCAGCTCCAGCGGAAGCTGCACGATGGGGAAGCTCAGCTTCGACTTCTCCGTCCAGTCCTTTCGCACAAGCACGTTGAGGCACAGCATCCCCAGCGACAGCACGAAGGTGAACGAACCCCAGACCGCAAACGACGGCAGCCAAGCCCGGAGATGCTCCGGCCTCCAGATGGTCGAGTGCCCGCCGAAGAACCCCTCCAGCGCGTCCAGATCAGTTACGGCGAGGTAGCTGGGCAGGTCGTGGAGCCACGTCTCCTGCCACCTGTTCTCGGGCGACGCCAACCAGTGGGGCCCCGCGACGAGGGCAACAAGCGGCTGCATCAGGTCGAGACTGCTCAACGCCGAGCCGATGCACACCAGCGTGTAGATCACGACCTGTTCGCCGTGGGACAACGCGTGGCGCGGGGCGATCTTGGCAATCAGCGCGTTGGCCAACACCACGAGAAACAGCGTCGCCACCACGTTCACAAACAGCGACACCGTGGTCGGCCGGGTCTGCCCCGACATCAGCCCGTCCATAATCCAATAGCAGTTGACGGGGATCAGCAGCAGGCCGAGGAGAACGGCTCTCGCCGTGACGCCGGGTCTTGGGGGGGAGGCGGATCCTGCCATGGCTGTTGGAGCTCTCGCAGAAAGGGTTCGACGCCGGCCCGAAGAAGCCTTGAGGACGCGTTCGCGCGGCGCTGGGGCCGAATGCCCTTGGGCGACGACGAAGCAGGGGGTAGAGGCATGTCCTCCGACGACCTCGCACAACCAACGGAATGCAGGCTGGTCGACGCTGTCGCTGACATCGCCGGCTTCATGCGGGCGGCCGCAGGCAAGTCGAACCTCGATACGTCCCGGATGCTCGACGAGTTCTACCGACTCGTAGAGGAGAGCGTCGCGAGAGCAGGCGGCAAGGTCGTGAAGTATACTCGCGAAGGTTAGGAATACACCGAAGCTATTGCACAAGTTCGACGCCTCTGCGTGCACAGCAGTGTGTTGGGTGCTCACCACACGCCCACGGGTGAAGTTCTGCGAACTTCCACTTCGGTGTATTCCTAACCTTCGCGACTATACCTCGGTGACGCCGCGCTCATCGTTTTTCCGGAGACCGCCGCGCGCCAGGCGGTGGAAGCGATGCGCGCGGTGAGGGAAGAGGCGCAGCACCTCTGGACCGAGATCGACACCAAGTGCGAAGTCAGGACGAAAGCACACGTCGGTGAGGCGGTCTGCGGCCCACTCGGCCCCGCGCAACGCTTCGACGTGATAGGGCACTTCCTCAACGAGCGGTTCCTCATGCACTCTCAGGTGCCGGAGGTGCTGCCGGAGGTGCTGCAGGCACTTGTTGGGTAGGGAGGTCTTGCATCCTGATCGCCGGCCCCGGACTCGCCGGAGTTTGCGTGGCGGCCGGGGCTCGCTATACAATGGCACTCCACCAGCGAGATGCCTATTGCCCATGAACCCGCGAGTCAAGGCAGTCCTTGCGAATCCGGACTACACGCGCACCCTGACTTTCACGAATGGCGAAGTGCGACGCTTCGATGTGCGCCCGTACCTGGGCAGGGGCATCTTCCAGGAGCTCCGGGACCTGAGCCTGTTCTGCTCGGCCAGGCCGTGCTTGGGCAGCATCGCGTGGCAGAATGGGCAGGACCTCTGCCCGGACACCCTCTACGAGGACAGCGTGACCGCGGGCAGCACCTGACAGGATGTTGTTCCCGTGCGGGCACGGTCCGACTGAGGTCAACGTCCCGCTGCGGGTGCCGCTCGTCGGGAGCTGATCGTGGCGGCGTGGGCTTGGCACCGGACGAGCTACTGACCGAGGTGAATGATGCTTGCTCTACTACTGGCCCTGGGCCCTTCGGTGTCCTCTGTCGCCGAACAACCAACCTACAGGCCCACCGACCAAACCGGCTGGTTCCCCTTCCTCATCCCCGACCTGGCTTCGGCCGCGACCGAGCGGGCAGAGGTGGACTTGTCGTTCCTCAGTCCTGAGCCGGCTGGCGCCCACGGGTTCCTGCGGCCCAGGGGCGAGGACTTGGTCGACGACCGCGGCGTGCCGGTTCGCCTGTTCGGGGTGAACCTCACCGACTACCACCCGCTGATGCCCAAGGACCTGGCCGAACCGGCGGCGCGGCGGCTGCGACAGCTTGGGGTCAACTTCGTTCGCTTCCACTACTTCGACTGGGCGAAGGCGCCTGCCGGGATCCTCAATGACGACATGCAGACGCTGAACCCGGAGAAGCTCGACCAACTCGACTGGCTCTTTTTTCAGCTCAAGCAGCACGGGATCTACGTCGACCTCAACCTCCACGTGGCGCGGGGCCTTCCCGATCCGCCGCCGGGCTGGGGCTGGATGGGGAAGAACCTGGACCTGCTCCACGAGCCGTGGATCCAGTCGGAGCTGCGCTACGCCCGCGACCTGGTGTCGCACGTGAACCCCTACACCAAGCTGCGCTATGCCGACGATCCCGGGATCGCGGTCATCGAGCTGAACAACGAGAACACGGCGCTGTCGGGCTGGCACAGGTACGCCTCGTTGCCCGACGCGTTCCGCCAGCCGCTGCAGCAGCGATGGAACCAGTGGCTGCGGCAGAAGCACGGCACCACGGAGAAACTGCGCCAGAGCTGGGGCGGCGGCCTGACCGGGCCGGAACTGCTCCGGAACGGCGACCTGTCCGCCGGCAAGTCCGAATGGACCTACCAACTCGGCGGCGGTAACGGCACGCTGGAGGTCGTGGCTGACGCGACGGCGCCGGGCGGGCGGTACTTGCGCTGGGACGTACGCGAGCCGGGCACTGCGTTCTGGCACCACCAGCTCCAGCAGGCCGACCTCCCCGTTCGCGACGGCAAGTCGTACACGCTGACCTTCACCGGCCGCGCTCGGGCCGGCGGCAGCCAGGCGCTCGACTGCAGCGTGATGATGCAAGTCGAGCCCTGGGGAGTCGTGGGCCGTGGCGTCACCGTCGAGCTGACATCGGGAGGGCGCGAGCACCAGGTCGCCTTCGAACTCGCCAACCCCGACGGTCGGCCCGTTCGCCTCAACCTCAACTGCAACAACGAGGCTGGGACGTTTGACCTCGCCGCGCTGTCGCTCCGCGAAGGGACCCCGCCGGCGCTCCAAAACGGCGAATCGCTGGAAGCAAGCACGGTGCTTCTGGCGGACGCCACCGCTACGGGGCCGAAGACGCGCGACTACGTCCGCTTCCTCCTCGACCGAGAACTGGACTACGTGGGCCGCTTCCGTCGGCTACTCAAAGACGACTTGGGTGCCAAGCAGATCGTCTACTGCACGCAAGTGAACTACGGCGGTGCGGCGGGCTTGGTGCGCGAGGCCACCACGGGCGACGCGATCGACTGCCACGCCTATCCGTCGCACCCCCTGCGACGCGAGGTGGACGGCCGCACTGTGTGGGCCATCCGCAACGTCTCGATGACGGGCGAGGCGTTCCCCGGGCTGACGCGGCTGGCGCTCAACCGCGTCGCCGGCAAGCCCTACTTCGTCACCGAGTTCGACCTCAACCCGCCCAACGACTTCTGCGCGCAGGAGTTCCCGCTGCTGGCGGCCCTGGCCACGTATCAGGGCTGGAGCGGAGTTCTCGACTACGGCTGGTACAATTTCGGCACCGGGCCGGGCACCGACCAGATCAAGTCGCCTTGGCAGACCGTAGCGCACAGCGGCCAGATCGCCTTCATGCCCGCCGCGGCACTGCTATTCCGGCAAGGGCTGGGGCGCCCTGCCGAGCGACGGGTGACGCTCGCCGTACCCCGCGAGACCGCGCTCGACCTGACCGCGGCCGACGCCTCGGGCTGGCGTGGACCGGCCTGGCCCGGCGTCGGCGACGGGGCGCCCTGGACGGTGGGCACGGCAATGCAGTTGGCCGATGGCAGCGGCCCCGTGGCAGCGTCCACTGCGGTGGACGCGCCGGCAGCCGCGCGGCTGGTCAGCGACACCGGCGAACTCACCTTCGACCGTGCCACCCCCGGCGCCGAGACGCTGCAGGTCAACGCCCCAGCCCTCCGGTTCGTAAGCGGCAGCGTCGCCGGCCGCCGGTTCGACTTGGGCGATGTCCGCCTGTCGTTCGGCGACAAGCTGCACCGCGACTTCGCCCAAGCCTGCCTCGTGTCGCTGGACTCGCAGCCTGTGGGCATGTCAAAGAGGCTGCTCTTCACCATCGCCTCGCGCGTGGAAAGCAAAGGCGCCGCGTACACCGCCGACCGCTCGCTCTGCCAATGGGGCGAAGCCCCGACCATGGCCGAGCCGGTACCGCTGACGCTCACGCTGCCCAACGCCGACTGGCGCGCGCAGACGCTGGACGCCAACGGCTGTGTGCGAGGCGAAGTGCCGCTGCAGGGAGCGACGTTGACAACGCGCGCGGAAGACGCGACGATGTGGTATCTGCTGACGCGTGAATAGGCGCCAGTGCGGAACACGCGGAGGAGGCCCCACACGGATGGGCAACACGAAGCTCTGCTGCGCTTGTGCTGCACCCCTGACGCCCGACTTCGTCGGCCCCAACCCGAACTGCTGCAGGCACTGCACCGACGAACAGGGCAACGTGAGACCCAGGGAGACCATCCAGGCGGGCCTCGCCCAGTGGTTCAGGACCTGGCAGCCCAACCTCGATGACGAGACGGCAATGGTCCGGGCGGAGCACTACATGAAGGCGATGCCGCACTGGGCTTGAGAGGCGCGCTCATAGGACAACCACAATGGCAAGCCGCCTCTCGGATCCTCAGTGCCGCCCTCGCTTCGCCGGAACCTCGCGTAAGCGCCTCTGTCGCGGTCTGCCTCTCCTGGCGCTGCTCTCTGTCGCCCTTCCCCCGGAGGTGGTTGCTGTGCCGGTACCTGACCTCGCCTCGAAGCTAATCCCCGAACCTCGGCGGTTGACCCTCGACGAGGGGCACTTCGCGCTTGGCGGCAAACCGGTGTCTGTCACCGTCCCCTCCGGCCCGGAGCACGAAGCGTGCCGGGAGGTCCTGCGGGCGACGCTGCGCATTGCCGGGGCGACGGCGCCGGGTGGCGCCCGCGAGGCTCAGGGGAACTCGTTCACGCTGGGCGAGGGCGCCCCGCTGCCGGCGCTCCCTGCGGAGGGGGTTGCGGAGCAGGGCTAGGTGTTGTGTGTTGCGACGACCGGCGGCGCTGCTTCGGCGGCAACGCCGGCAGGGCTGCTGTATGCCGCGCAGACGCTGCGGCAGTTGGTGCGGCTGGCGGGCGAGGGCGGCTGCCTTCCCTGCGTGACCGTCGAGGACTCGCCCGCGTTTCGGTGGCGCGGGATGTACATTGAGGGCGGGCAGGAACGGTTCGGGCGGATCGTCGCCAAGGACTACCTGCTGGAGCAGATCCGGCGGCTGGCCGAGTTCAAGCTGAACCTGCTGGTCATTGAGTGCTACAACCTGTTCCCCTACCGTTCGTTCCCCGCCTGTGCCGACGCCGGCACGTTGTCGCCCGCGGAGTGCCGGGAGGTCTTCGCCGAGGCCCGGCGCTATCGCGTCACGCTGATGCCGTCGCTCCAGACGCTGGCCCAGAGCTACGAACTGGTGTGGGCAAACGAGGCGGGCACGCCCTACCGCGAGCCCACCGCGCCGGGGCTGGTGTGCCCCTCCAACCCCGACGTGTACCCCTTCATCAAGGCGCTCTACCGCGACCTGCTCACCTGGTTCGCCGACGCGCCGCTGTTGGGCATCGGCTGCAGCGCGGCTACGACGTGCTGGGCATCTCCGCCCTCTACAACCACTGCTTCTACTTGGCCGACCTCTCTCCCGAGGACCCGCAGAAGTTGTGGGCCCCGATGGCGCAGACGGGGGTGCGGAACATCACCGAGATGGTGGGCGACGCAGCCGCCGCGCAGCAGGCGCACCCCGACCGCGAGTTCCTGGGCGTCGCCACTGCCTCGTTCTCGAAGCACCGCCTGCGGGCGTTCGACTCCCTGTGGTACGGCTTTATCCTCAACGGGCAGTCCACCTGGACCGGGACGCAGCGCCCGTTCGCCGACTACCAGCCGGCGTTCACCCGGGCGTTTGTGCGTCACTGGTACGACCTGCGCGACGACGCGTCGACAGCGGCGCTGGCCGTAGCCGTCGAGCGATTGGACCGCGCCAAGTCGCGCTTGGAGTTGGCAAACCAAACCCTCCACGACGTGGTGGGCGTCTACGACACCCAGGAGGCCGGCTACCAGGGCAACACGTTGCTGGGCGCGTGGCAGCGCTGCCGAGAGCTGCTCGGGCCCGACGGCAAGCCACTGGAGGCGCTGACCAAGATTCGAGACGCGGCACAGCAGGTGACGGGCGAAGCCGCCGCTGTCCTGCACGCGTTGGCGGGTCTTCAGTCACGCGTGGGGAGACCGGAGCAGCTTGCCGAACTGCACCTCGCCGCCGAGCAGATCCGCAGTCACGCAGACCGGCAACTGCTCATGGTCGCCGCCCAAGAAGTCCTGACGCGGGCCCCGTCGCTCCCGCGCGGCGAAGCGCAGCGGCAGGCGTCGGCCGAGGCGGAGCGCTGGCGGGTCCATCGCGACCAGGGCGCAGCAATCGGCCGCCGGCTCGCGCCGCTCTACTCGCAGGGCGATCCGTGCGGCGCCCACTCGCTTCTGCGCGACGTCACCGTCGTTGCTGACCACCTGACGCGGCTGGCGACAGCGGGTCCGCGCGTGCCGCTGACGGAGACCGGCGCGCTTCTCCTCGAGGAGCCGTTCGCAGCGCTGGACCCGGCGCGGTGGACCGTGCTCGGCCAACCCCAGCTTGCCGCCGGCCGGATGGAGACGCGCGCCCCCGGCGGCTGGGGGAAGTACTGCGGCCTCCTGAGCCAGGAAGTGGATGCGCTCGACGCCGACCGGCCCCTGGTCATCGAGTTCGAGCTGACCCCGTGGGTGAGGGGGATCGACAGTCAGCTCTTCGCCTCCGCCTCGCAGCCCGGCGACATCTCGTATCGCTTCGCCTTCTACGGCCCCCGCGACCGATTCGGCGTGCACACGCAGTCGAGCGTCCGACTGGGGGACGGATGGATTGACCCCAGCCCCGGCTGGCGACTGCGCGCCCTGAGCCCGGAGGCGAAGCCAGGCGCCCCGTACCGCATCCGCGCGGAACTCACGCGCCGAACCTGGCGAGTGAGCGTGCGCCGGCAAGAGCAAGGCCCCTGGGAGATCCCGTTCTGGGACAGCGGCGCCGTGCCCATGGACGAGTTGGCAGACACCCGCCTGCTGTTCGCCGACGTGGAACCGGAGAACAGCGCTGGCGCGTCGCGCTGGGGGCCGATCCGGGTGTGGCGAGGAGAACAGCCAGGACCACCCCAGCCGCCGACACCGCCGCCGCGGTTGACCGCGCCCACGCCGAACTCTGGCGGCGATTCGGGGACCCGCACAACCTAGTCCTCGACTACACCGCGCTTGACGGCTCCTACCTTCACCCCACGCCGGAGGACTGCCGGGCGCATAGACCGAACGCGCTGTCGTGGGGCGTGCCGGTCGAGGATGGGGCCATGTTCAACGGGTTGTACCTCGACGCCCTGTGCACGTGCTGGAAGCTGACACGCAGCGACGACGCCCGCGCCAAGGCCCGGCGGCTGGTGGACGGGCTGCTCTTCCTCGCGTCCCTCGGCAACACGCCCGGCTTCATCGCCCGCGGCGTCGCCACCGACGGCGCAACCACCTACCCCATGGGCTCCAACGACCAGACCACGCCGTGGCTCTACGGCATCTGGCGCTACCTGCGCGACGGGCTTTCCGAGCCGGCTGAGCGCGAGCAACTGGTGTCGCGGTTCGTCGAGGTCGTCGCCGCGCTCGACCGATGCGGGTGGCGGATGCCGTGCGACGGCGGGCCGTCGCCGTATCGCGGCACCTTCACCCACTCCACCTGGGAAGGCGCGCCGCGGCTGCCCTTCGTGATGAAGGTGATGCACGAGCTGACCGGCGACGGCCACTGGCAGCAGCGCCACCTCGACGCCGTTCACGAACCCGTCGGCAAAGCCGGCTGCACCCGGCTGGATCTGTGCCGCACGGGCATGGTCTTCGACCCCGGTCAGGGCCTACGCCATTCGTGGACCGGTTCCGAGGGCGTCGCGTGCCTGCGGGCGCTTTGGGAGCTGGAGACCGACGCCGCCCTGCGCGCCGCCTACACACAAGGTCTCCGCGCCAGCGCCGAACTCGCCGCGCAAAGCCTGCCGCTCTGCGCGGAGTTCGACGTCGACGGCGCCCAGCACTTCGAGCCGAACGGGCGCGTGATGAACGAAGCCTGGCAGCCGCAGCACAGCGAAGCCGACGCCGTCGCCGTAGCCAACGCCGGCCTGCGCGTGCAGCACCGCGCCTCGCCGCGCCTGCACCTGGAGAAAGACTACGTGCGCGAGCCCTGCTTCGCCGCCTGGGTCGTCACCCTCTGCCCCGACGCGCGTTTCGTTGCCCAGCACCAGGAAGCCCTCTGCACCGTCCTCCGGCACTACCGCTACGACCGCCTCCACCTCTCCCAGTTCTTCCCCGTCGAGTCCGCGTGGTGGCGGCTGCAGGCCACGGGCACGGTCACGAGTGTGGGGCTGACGGCGGACGGAGCGGGGGCGGTGTCCGGGTCCGATGACGGGACGGTCCGGCTCTGGGACCTGAAGCAGCGGCGCGGCGCGGCGACCTTTGAGGGACACTCGGCCAGGGTGTTGAGTGTAGGGCTGTCGGCGGACGAGGCTTGGGCGGTGTCCGGGAGCTATACTCGTTGAGGAAAAGAATCAACTCACTGGTCTAAGGGAACTGGTGCCGCAGGCGCAGGGTCCGCGCACGATTCCTGCGTGCACCTCATCGCAGCAGACATCACAGTAGAGGTGCTCA